>Ga0181522_10000216_pt1 | contig 45558 bp, 44 predicted proteins | sample PEATcosm2014_Bin_27_FD_121103 | JGI IMG/M metagenome (GOLD analysis project Ga0181522, IMG submission 121103) | Peatland microbial communities from MTU Mesocosm Facility, Houghton, MI, USA - PEATcosm2014_Bin05_10_metaG | ecosystem: Environmental > Terrestrial > Soil > Wetlands > Peat | place...
ATCCCGGCTTGTGTTGTGACGTCGAGGAATTCGATGGGGCCTCCGGGTCTTTTCGCTTCCGGAGATGCTTGAGCGGCGAGGTCCGGGGATGGTTGGGAAGTTGTGGGAGAGCTTGGTTGCTCCACTGCAGCGATGGTTGCGGGCGTAACGCTTGATTTGGCTTTTAGCGACGACTTGCCCTCGCAGCCCATTCCAAGAAAGGCCAACGCGAGGACCACACGCGTTGCCGCGCGGACTGGAATGGAGCACGAGCTCATACCGGTGCGCGCGCCGGAACGGGCTTGCGGGAATCGAACCACATTTCGATCATCAGGGCCGTCGGGCCGACCAGGAATAGCGCATAGAACGGCGCGTAGACGACTTGCTCCAAGCGCAGAATCATTTCGACCAGCGCGACAAGGGCGACTACGATGCACTGCCAAGACTTCGAACGCACCGTTGTTTTGGGATCGGTGATCATGAAAAAGATGAAGAGCTGATACATCGGGCCGGTTAGCGGGGCGATTTCCGACTGCCACGGACTACCGGTGATGAAACTGCGCAGAAATGCGAGGGCAATGAAGCACGTGACGTACGTAGCGGTGATATGGAAGCGGCGCACTCGCCAGATAATCACCGAGCCAAGGCACCAGATGACCATCATGGGGAGCAAATAATTGCCCCACTGGATGCTTAGAGTGGCGACGGTTTCCGGCGCGAGAAAAAGAAGAACGGAAATGCCGAAGTTCGAAGGGTTCCAGATGTGCCGGCCTTTGAGGCGCAGCACGTACTTGGACATGATGGACACGACGCTGCAAATGACGTAAGGCCAGAAGGCCGGCGAGCGGACCAGAATTCCAACACTGATGCCGGTGATGTAGGCGCTGGCAAGGTTGGGCCACTTGCCGGTGAAAATTCGGCCCAGCGCGAGTTCGGTGACCAAGCTCGCGATAATGGCGAGGCCAGTTTTCTTGTAGCTTTCCAGAATGCCGAACGACAGGTGGCCGGCGAGCAGGATACAGGTGATGAACGCGGGAGCGAGATAGCGATTGTCGCTGCTGAAAAAGCGCTTCCATGCTGCGGGTCGGGGAGGCGGTGCCGCGACAGAGACAGCCGGCGACTGGATCATGCTGGCTCCTTGATCGCGTGCAGCTGGTCCGGCGCGGGCTTGTCGATGGTTTGCGTTTTGCCGGATGGCCAACGGATTACGGCTTTTTCCACGTGCGGATATTTGCCCAGGCCAAAATGCAGCCGGCGCTGATTTTGCGAGGCGAAGCCGGCGCCTCCGGAGACTTCCTGAACCTGGTGTTGGCCGTTCCAGAATAAAGTGACTTGCGCGCCCACGGCGCTGCGGTTGCTGGTAGTTCCTTCCAATTCAAATTCGATCCATTGATTTTCTGGCGTGACGGTGTTTTTGTAGATGAGCAGCGGGCCTCTTTGGTTGGCGACGACGACATCGAGTACGCCTCGATTCCACAAGTCCACCAATGCCACCGCGCGACCATCGTAGGTATCGGTGACGCCGACCGCTTGCGCTACGTCGACGAATTTACCGCTGCCGTCATTCAGCCAGACATGCTTGGTTTGGTAGCCTGACAAGCTGCGTCCTTCCATGGCCGGCCAGTTCTTGGCGTCGTTGATGATCAGGCTGTGACCGCCGGCGATCTTGGAAAAATCGTACCAATAGCTTCGGTCGTGGTCGAGCGAGACGTAGCCGTTGGTGAGATACAAATCGAGCGTACCGTCGTTGTTGAGGTCGCCGAATTGGGCGCCGAAGCTCCAGCCGCCGATTTCGACTCCGAAGTCGCGGGCCAGATTTTCGAATTGCAACTTGTCGCCGGTGCTGCTTTCCTTCGGGACCCACAAATTGTTCCCCTGGATGAGCACACCTTCTTCGGAAATGTTGGATACGTAGACGGCGTAGCGGCCCTGGTTGAGAATGTCGCCGAAACTGGCGTTCATACCGCTTTTGGGAGCGAAGCCTACGCCGGTTCGCTCGCCGGCTTCTTGGAAGCGCTTGCCATCGTTGAAATAGAGCTCGGACACGCCGTAGTCGTTGGCGATGAAGAGATCGGGGTGGCCGGTGCCGCGGAGGTCGGCGGCAGCGGAGGCCAAAGCCCATCGCCGGCTGTTGATGCCGACCTGGGCGCTGACTTCTTCGAATTTTCCGTTGCCGAGATTGTGGAACAGATACTTGCGCCCGCCGTTTTTCGCGTATTCGAAACTGTCGGGCATCATTTTGGTGGACGAGAGGTGCCAGAGATCGACGTCTTCGGAGTAGTAGCCGCCGATGAAGAAGTCGAGCAAGCCGTCGTCATCGTAATCGAACCAGAGAGCGGTGTTGGCGTTGACCCAGGGGGGAAGGCCGACTTGATCGGTGACCCGCGTGAAGCCGTGCCCGGCATCATTGTGGTATAGCTCCGGTTTGCCCCACTTGATCAGGAGCAGGTCTTCGTAGCCGTCGTTGTCGTAGTCTCCCCAGACCGCGCCCATGGAGACTCCGAAGCCGGGGCGATTTACGTCGGCTACGCCTAATTGTTCGGCGACGTCGGTGAAGGTGCCGTCGTGGTTGTTGTGATAGAGAGCGTTCTTCGAGCCTTCCTTGCTGTTTGTTACGTAGATGTCGGGCCATCCGTCATGATCGAAATCGACGATGGAGACCGAAGCGCCCATCGAAGCGACTTGCGGCATGATGTGATCTAAACGGGGGTCTAGCCTGGGCGCTTGATGAACGAAATCCACTCCCGCTGCGCGGGATACTTCCTGGAGATAGAAACCGTGGCGGGCTAAGGCTGTCTGAAGGTCAAGTTTTGTTTTCGCGACTTCACGGCGCGCGGCAAAGCGCTTGATCACGAGTGGAGAGAGGACGAAGCCCACGAAGACGATTGCCACGATGATTCTTGCGGTGATCCCTCGCATCACTCGGGTGGAGCACTCCTCAGGGAATTCTGAAACACGTAGGGTGTGACGTAGCGCGTGTGGTAGGTCTGCCAGTCTTCCGGATGCTGGCGGTAAACGTACTCATCTTCCAGGCGGCCGGGGCGCTCCACGTATTCCTGCTTTGCGTGGTAGGGCAAAGGCAAAACTGTCTTCGAAAATGTGGAATTGAAGTCGCCATCCTTGATCCAGCCATCGCCTACGACGATGAAGTCTCGGTGCCAGCCGGCCGGTGGCGGCGGCTGCTCGGCGAATCGGAGCGACATTTCATCGCCGGAGTTGACGATGACGTAGCGATCATCCACGCTCTTGAGGAGTTCACGAACGTCGCCATAACGGGTGTAGTAGCCGATCAAATCGCGCCAGCGCTGCTTGGTGCCGAGAATTTGATAGTAGTCGGGCACTTCCGGGGCACCGGCGTCGGGCCGATCGATCACGGAGTAGCCGCGATAGTGCAAGTCAGCGAGCTCGGGGTCGAGGGTTTGCGTCTTTACCTCGGCGTCCGGTTCGCCCCGCGCCCATTCGATACAGTCCCAATAGATTTCCAGGTTGGTCCGCAAGCGGACGCGGCGAGGAGTTCCGGGGCGGAAGATATTTGTAAGGTTGAACAGAACCGTTTTCTTGCGGCCGGCGGGAAAACCGAGATTCGCTTGCGCGGTGACCCATCCGCCATGGCCATCGGGGACTTCGACACTCATTCCTTGGGCGTGCCAGCGCTTCCCCTGGGTGATGGCGACGTTTAGCGAGGATTCGGTGTCGTGAATGGAGCCTTGCGCGATCAAATAGAGAGGCCCGTTCGTGGGAACGTTGTCGCCGAGATCGATCTCCACGAAATGATCGCGCGTAATGCCCTGATACTGGCCGCGCCCGAAAGAGTCGAGCGCCTTGCCATCAAGTTTGTTGACGAGGTCGGTCACGTCGTTGCCCTTGTCGTCGGTTGCGCTCGCGATCGAGTGCGGCGTGGCGACCGTGGTGAAGCTGAGTTTCGCCGGCGGGATAACGAAACGCTCGTCGACGTAGATTTCCGTGCCGGGCGGATGGTCGACGGTCATGAGTGCGATGCGATCGTAATAGTAGACTTCCCAGAGCTCGGCGGTGATGCGGAGATCGTAGTAGCCGTCGTGCGGTGCGAGTTGATCGCGACCAATCTTGTACCACTCACCGGTGGCGGCGATTTTCGCGGAACCCAGTGTGTTGATGCGCAAGCCGATGGCAGAGCCCCAGGGTACCGCATCCTTCACGAATTCCATGTGCTTGCCATTCCAGGCGAATAGAAATGGACAAGAGGCTTTCAATCGCTGTTCGGTGACGACTTCCTGGTCGGCTCGCACTCCGAATTCCGCGCGCACCGTGCCGTTTGGCCAAACCACGCGGACCACTTCCGCGCTGGTCTGGTTGCCTAGACCGAAATGAAGCTGCGGCCCATTGATCGGCTGTTTCTGGACCAGAAGGCCGGAGCGAATTTCGATTTCTCCTCCGACACCGAAGGGGTTGATGCGCTGGTCGCCGACGGCCTGCTTGGCGTGCGGTCGGACGATCTGCCAGTGATAGTTCTTGGAACCGTGATTCACGCCTTGTACCGGTTTGCCATGGGGGTCGAAACCGAGCAGATCGAGGCGGCCGTCGGCGCTTAAGTCGGCCACATCAAGAATCGCGATTGGTCCCGGTGCGTGATCGAGGAGGGTAAATTTTGAGTTCGAATCCCCGAGCCAGATGAGCGGCACTGCCGCGGATTGTCCAGCGGCGGCCGTGACGGGACTAAGTATGAGGTCAAGCGCGCCGTTATTGTCGAGGTCGGCGACGTGCAGTCGAACCTCGCCCGCGAGGACAGTGGCAGGATTGGGAATTCGCACCAGCGGCGCCACAGCCCATCCGGCTTTTTCGCTGAAGGAAACGCTGGCGATCGTGCCAGTCGATTCAACGGCAAGCAGATCCAGAACGCCATCGTTGTCGGTATCGGCCACGCCCAATGCTTTGACGGTAGGCAGATTCGCGGGCAGGGAAACTTCGCTGAATTGGCCTTGGCGCTCGTTGTGGAAAATGTGCAGGCGGCCGGCTCCATCGACAATGGCCGCGTCGGCGTTGCCGTCGGAATCGAAATCCGCCCAGGCAAATGCCTGCACACCAGATATGCCGGGGAAAGGCTCAATTACCGTGAAAGTGTCGTCGCCATTGTTTCGCAGAACCTGCGGGAGGCCATCCTTCCTGCCAAGAACCACGTCTAGATCGCCGTCGGCCTCAATATCCGCAGCCCAGGCGCCTGTGTATGGAGCACTGATGACATTTTTCGGGAGCTTCGTGTTCGCGGTAACGTCAGTGAATTTGTCGGGAGCGTCCTGCCGCATGAATCGAACGCCACCCGCGCCCGCGAGCACCAGATCGGTCTTGAAGTCGTAATTGAAATCGATCTGCAAGAGACCTTCGGGACCTGGCGAGGTGACTGACGGACCATCGGGAAACGGAAATCTTGCGCCTGTGGACAAGCGCACTTCTCGGCCATTGGCCTGAGCAACGACCGGAGCGCCTGCGCTGCCGAGCGCGATAGCTCCAATCCAACCAGGTGAAAAATCAGCAATAGGAACCGGCTTCAAGGTAAAGGCCAGCGTCGTGTCGGAAGGAGCGGGTGCGAAGTCTGGAGGTTCGAGGCGAAGAAAATGGGTGAACGGCTCGGCTTCCTCGCCTGGTGGCGCCTTCAACACGGCTAAGCTTTCGCGAAATTCTGGAACGCGCATGAGCGTGTTGCGCAGGAAAGTAGTGCGCGTCGCAGCAGCGCGAGGGTTCGGTCCATCGGCCGCACTCTGCAGGGCAGCCAGCTGGGCCTTCACTTCGAGTGGCCAAGTTGAGGAACGCGAAGTGATTCGAGCCAGCGCCGATTTGAGTGTCGCGGCGTCTCCGGTCTTCGCGGCAACCCGCGCTTGTTCTAGTTGGGCGGCAAGATTGTCCGGCTGGGCAACCAGGATCTTCTGTATCAGCCGCTGGTACTCTGCGTCACTATTGGCATCACCTTGGCGTTCCACTTCTTCGGCTAGCTCAAAGGCGGCGCGGTAGTTTCCCGGATTGATTTCGACGGCTTTGCGCCAGTCGGCGATGGCGTTGGCAGAGTTGCCCTTGCTGCTCTCCAAAAATCCGAGCAGCTGGTAGATGTGATCGTTGTCGGGGGCAAGGCTGCGGGCCCGCTCGATTCTCTGCTCGGCAATATCCAATTTGCGTTGACGAAGTGCGAGCACGCCCCAATTGGCCCAGCCGGCTGGTTCCCCCGGCGCCCGTGAGGTCATTTCCGAAAGCTTGCTTTCGGCGTGAATATCATCGCCAACCTGCAAGGCGGCGAGTCCAATGTAAAACGCGGAAACAGCCTCCGTGTATTCCTTAGAAGATTTCTGTGGAAGCTTGCCGTCCGAGCGACACGAAACCAAAGTTGCGGCCGAAACCGCACAAAACGACAGAACGGCAATGCGCCACGGGGACAAAGAGCGCATACCCTTGCGAGAGGCGGCCGCACTGCAGATCGCATGGCTGGTTTGCAAACCCAATCCCTCTTTGTCAACGGACACAAAGAATGACTTCAGTCGTTGCACAGTCTCTCATGCGCTAACGCCCCAGCAAAATCTCGGGCCGCTGCCGCAATCGGTACTCCCGGACAGACCCTGTGCTAGTACATGTCGATGACCGTGGGAATGAACACGATCGCATTCCAGCAAGGTGCAGTTCGACGCGCGCGTACAACCAGATGGAGAACACCTACCGGGACCGGCTTGCCCCAGAAATTACGATGGAACCAGTTAGGGGGAAGCAAAGAATGGTCCTACCAGACCGTTTGGCCATCAATAGTATGTTCATACTAGCGCAAGCCCACACCGTAAGCCGGTATCAGGCTCCTCGAAACCGTTGTTGACGCGCCCCCCAGGGAGCAGAAAATGCCCGAGCTCTTCATCTTTCACGTGGTAGGCTCGTAGGTGACAGGCTATCGGCTTACGCCAGAAACGAGGGATTTTAAAAATGTCCGAGAATAACGTTATCGCAAACCAGAAAAAGATCCTGCAGAACCAGAAGACGATTCTCGCGAACCAGAGCAGTATCAAGGCCAATCAGGAGATCATCAAAAAGAACCAGGCTTCCATTCTGAAGAACCAAACTACTTTGGATACGATCGTCAAGAATCAAAAGAAGATCTTGGCAAAGATCAAGTAAGCGAATCCCGTAGTCCCAGTTTGTCTGCACACCAATCTGCTTGCTGTCCGCTCCGCTCAGAGCCGCAAGCTTGACTAGTAACAGCACCGGGTTGGTTGCTGCCACAGAAACTACAATCTGCGCGACCAACTGTTCCAAAAGCGCGAAGCATGCAGTGCCGCTCGAGCCGGTTCGGTGGGTCCCGGTTCAGGAATTCTCCGCAACACTTGTCGAGGTCGAGCAAGCTGTCGATGGGCTATCAGAAGAACCTGCCTCTACCAGAACGAGCGCACGTTGACGGGTGCCAAGGCAGTTCCGAGCACGCCGCTTTTCGAACAGTGGAAGGACGAAGGCCCGACACGCTTGGCTATGCCGTGCCCGAAGAATACGGCGCTACTACAAGGATGAACCTACGATCGCCAACCCGCAAAGTGACATGATGTCGCGTTTGTGATTCCAACGGCGTTGAACAATTGCGAGATGTTTTGGTTTGAAGGATGGTGGGACCGGGGAGATTCGAACTCCCGACCTGATGCTTCGGAGGCATCCGCTCTATCCATCTGAGCTACGATCCCAAACCTGACTACGTCGAAAACCTTGCAATCACTTTAATTCTATCGTTGATTGAAGCCCGGCGCTAGCTTACCGGCGGATCAGGCAATTCTCAGATACCTTTCGCGTGATCCTTGATCTGCTTCGCCAGTTTCTCGATCTCTTCGGCCTTCTTCACCATCGCGAGCGACAGAACCGTCGTCGCATCGGTTTTTTCCACTTCCGTCTTCAATTGTGTCGCCAGATCGTAAAGCTTTTCGATGTCTCTCTTAATATCTTTCTGGCGCTGCGCAAGCACCGCCTTGGTACTGGCCGCGGCGGGAAGAGGGCTGTGCGAAGGATCTTCGGGGCTATTCTCACGCCGCGGATTTGGCGGAGCCGACACTTCCTGTCCTGGGCTGATCTTCCATGAACAGAGAAAGGCTGCAACGGCAGACCCTCCTATGATAAGTAAGCGACGTCTGGGTTGATACATGGCTGCTCCGTGGTTACCGCGTGGTCTGCGAAACCTTTGCGCCACAGTCAATGTTATACTTTCTCTCCCTACGAATATGATGTCTAGCCCGTTCACCCAGTGGCTCACCTTCTCAATCCCCGGCGCGCTGCATCTCTTGGTGATCCTGGTCCTTGCTCTGCTCGTGAACTACCTCTTGCGAGCTTGGACGAATTCCCTGATCGCGCCAGCCGCCTCGCAATCCCGCACTGCTCAGGCGCGCGAGCAGCAGACTCGCTCGCTCGCTTGCACATTACACAGCGCGGGCAGTAAAGCGATTTGGGGCGTCGCAATCCTGATGGCACTTCAGGAATTCGGCATCAGCGTACTTCCGGCAGTGGTAGTCATTGGTTTAATGATGTTCGCCCTGGGGCTCGGAGCGCGTAACTTGTTTCGAGACATCATCGCCGGCTTTCAGATCGTCTTCGAGGACCAGTACAGCGTCGGCGATACGATCCAGATTGTTCACACTTCGGGCAAAGTCGAACATCTCACGCTGCGTCGCACGGTTCTTCGCGACTCGCGCGGAGCTCTGGTTACGCTTGCCAATGGCGACCTTCGAATGGTAGGGAATCTCAGCCGCGACTGGTCTCAGGCTTTCGTCGACATCATGGTCTCGGTCGAACAACCCTTGGAGAAGACGCTACAGGCCCTCGAAATGGCTTCAGCTGCACTGCGTAGCGATCCATCCTGGTCGCAAGCAATCGTCGATGGCCCGCGCGTCTTAGGAGTGCAGGCCTACGGACCGTTGGGTCCGACATTTCGCATCCAGGTCCGCACCGCTCCGACGCGTCAGGACGAAGTCTCGCGCGAGCTGCGTCGCCGCATCCAGATCGAGTTCCAGCGGCAAAGCATTCCGATCGCAAGGGCCCAGGACCTGGAACGATCTTCCACCTTCCACGAACCGGAAGAAAAAACGCAAGGGTAAGTCCGGCGCAGGTTAGGAAGAGAGGAACAAACGATGCCTCAATTGAGCTATGACGAAGTCAATTTAATGCTTCGACTGTATGACATGAGGCGTGAACCGCGGCTGCGGCAGGCGCGCGCATGGTTCATCGAGCATTTTCACCCACTATCGCCCGAGGAGATGATGCAGAAATTCCCTCAAGGCGGCGAGGAAAACACATACATCCGGATGGTGATTAGTTATTGGGATATGGTGGCCAGTATCGTCAATCGTGGACTGATTGACGACGAGCTGTTCTTCGAAAGCAACGGCGAGATCTGGGTCGTGTGGGATCGCATGCGATCCATTGTTCCGACCTGGCGCTCCGCGTTCAAGAACCCTCACTTGTTTTCAAACATCGAAGATACCTGCAAGCGTCTCGAAGCTTGGCGGGAAAAACGAGCTCCTGGGTCAAGTGCCGCGATGCGGAGTCTGCTGGCACAAACGGCCGCAAAACCTAAGACCACGTGAGTCAGCGCAATCGATGAACGGCTTCGCCAGCGTGGACAGACACCCCACTCGAGGGAAGGTTTGGCCGCGCCATCCGAATGGAATTGCGACCTGCCGCTTTTGCCGCGTAAAGAGCCGCATCTACCTCGTATAGCAAATCCCCTACCGGCCGAACTCCCCAATCCTTGCTCAAAAGTAGCCCGAAACTCATGGTGACTTTTAACGCTCCGGCCGCCGTCTGGATGGGCCGGCTGCTCACCACGTTCCTAACCTCCTCCGCGCGCTTCTCCGCAAACTCCGGATTGCAGTTGTTCAGCACCAGCAAGAATTCTTCGCCGCCGTATCGGCCCACAAAATCATACGAACGTATCGACAAAAGCAAACGTCGGGCGATCTCCTGCAAGACTTCGTCGCCAACCGGGTGGCCGTGCGTATCATTGATCAATTTGAAGTGATCCACATCTCCCAGCAGCATGATGGTGCAGGCAGATTCCCGGTTCGATCGGACCAATTCCCGGCCCAAAAGATCCATAATCACCCCCCGGTTCCAGATCGACGTAAGTGCGTCGTGGGTGGCTTTGAAGCGCATCATCTCCCGCGCCTCGACCAATCTGCCTTCCAAAAGCAAGACGCGCTCCCCAGTCCGCAACCGCGCTTTCAATTCATCCACGTTGAAAGGCTTGGTCAGATAGTCGTCCGCGCCCGACTCTAAACCGGTAACGATATCTTCTTTCGACTCCTTCGATGTCAGCAGAACCATGTACACATACTGCTCTTGCAGATCTTGTTGGCCTCGCACGGCTCGGCAAACTCCGGGACCATCCAGTTCCGGCATCACCCAGTCCAGCAAAGCCAGGCGCGGCCCATCCGGCCGGCTCAATTGCTCGACCGCCAATCGCCCGTTCTCGACCGCCACTACTTCGTATCCTGCGCGCTCCAGGGTTTTTTCCAGCAGGCGCCGCGACAGGGCTTCATCGTCCGCGATCAATATTTTCAACGACGCACCTCCGCCATGTGCGTCTCCATCTCCGGCAATAATCCTTGCACTTGCAATTCGAAGGCGGTGAAAGCCTCTTGGAGCGATGCCTTGGTTCCGTCGTGCGCCAATTGCTCCAACTTCCCCGCGGCTTTCGCCGCCCCGGTTATCGAAAGATTCGACAACATTCCTTTTAAGGTATGGCTCACGACTCTTGTTTGCGTCATATCCTCGCTGGCCACTGCGTCATGTAGCGCCTGCAGCTGTGGAGGAAACTCCTCTTTGAAGATCGCCAGAAGGTCGTGCACGAGTTCGCGATCGTTATCCACGCGATTGAGCAGTTCCGGCATGTCGAGACGGGGACGCTGAGAATATTTCTGTACCTTTTCCATCACTCCACCTTTCTATTTGTTCTTTGCGCAGTTATGTAGCCATCGGTAGATTCCGGATTGTTGAGGACCCGGCGTGCCAGTACCAGCAACCTGGAACTGACTCGCAAGCGCGCTTGGTTTGTAGCGGCGAGGTTCACGTCGAACTGCAAAGTCCCGTTTTGGAATGAGAAGCTCAGCATTCCTCCCGCGCTCAAAAAATCCGTCGTTTCCCCAACCGTCAAAATGCCCCGCCCGTGAATGGCCTGCAAGATCCCGGCGTATTTCTTTGCCTCCGATTCGCCGACAAACAGAATCTGACAATTCCGGGCTTCCCGATCGCGGCGCACCCACCGCACCTCCACGCGCCGTCCGTGGGGCGATGCGCTCTGCGCACTTTCCGCCAGGGCCGTCCCAAATCGGTAATCCCCCAATACACAGACGAGGAACGGAGCTTGGGGCGACAAGAACGCGTTCTCCGGCCAATCAATAAAGCTGGGAAACGTCGTCAGAAACCTCGCCTTGGCACGATACTCAGCGGGTACGGCCTGGGCGCTCACAGAACCCGGCACAAAGAGTAGAATCAGGGTCAGTCCCAGGCGTATGAGGCTACCTCGATGCCGTCTCAAGCCCGCGTGACGTGCACGCGGCGGGCCCACGTCAGTTACCGGCCGTCGGTTGATTAGGAATACGCCGCGCACACAAACTCCACTGCCACTTCGGGGCAAGCGGCCTGCCAATCCGCGGCACCCGCGTTCGACCAAACCTCTGAGTGTATGAGGGTTATGTTCGGGGCAGCAGGAGGTCCAACGTAGAACATTCCCGGATAGGTTCACAACCGCCCCCTCGGTTCAGTCTGAGACAGTAGTTCGCTCCGGTCCCGCGTGCCAGCAACCCGCTACCCCTTCGCCGCTTCGAACCGTGGTAGACCAGAATTCGTTAACGCACTCGTTTTTTTTCAAATCGGTTCGGATCGGCTATAATTACTCTTTCTCTACGTCATTACCTAACGCAATTGTAAGCCCAGAACGATACACAATCCTCGTCACCTAACTACATGGACCGCTGTATTGTTCCACCTCGCTGCGAGCTCTATAACCTTTGCATCGCAGAAAGCTCACAAGTTCTGCCAAGGAGCTTTTCCGAAATGGACGTCCTAGCGAATGTTCCGGAACGTCAGTTGGTCGCCAGAGCCCAGGCGGGGAACGAGGAAGCCTTCACCGAGCTCGTTCGCCGGCACTCGGGCCAGGTCTACGGCCTTTCCCTCAACATGCTTCGCAATCGCGAGGACGCGGAAGATAACCTGCAGAACGTGCTCGTCAAAGCGTTCCATCATATCGACCGCTTTGAAGGCAACTCGCAATTCTCCACTTGGCTGGTCCGCATCACCATCAATGAAGCGCTCATGAAGCTTCGCAAGCGCAACTCGGAACGCATCTCCGACTACCACGACACCAGCAATTCCGAGGACGAGCCGCGCCCTTTTCCCGAGATCGAGGACAGCCGTCAGGATCCAGAACGCCAGTACATGAGCAAGGAGCTGGCCAGAAAGGCATTCAGCGGGCTCAATCCGTCGTTGCAAGACACCTTTATCCTGCAGAAAGCCGAAGGCTGGACCAATCGCGAGCTCGCACAGGCGCTCGGAATAACCGTTTCCACCGTTAAATCCCGAGTCTTTCGCGCCCGCGTAAGGCTCCGCCAGCAGCTCTTGTCGCTCACGCAATCGGGCCCCGTGGCCCTGCAGAATTAACCAGCCAGCGAACAAACCAACCAGGTCCGTTTCCATACGCACGCTCCGGAACCCTCTGGTCCCCTTCTGAAATACATTTACGCCTGCGTTCCGCGTTGACCAGTGCGCTCCAAACTCCGGCGTGACGTTTGCCGATCCCTGGCTCCTCCAAGCTGCGCCAATCACGAAAAACTACCAGCCTGGCGCCCCGAACGAGCGCCAGACCGGCCGGGCACCGCTGGTCGGCACCGTGCCCGTTAACGTCACCACTCCTTTGTCTCGATCTTGGCTGACGCTCAGGTCCATATCCAGCCTGATCCAGCGATTTACCAATATTGTCAGTAGCATCCGTTGGTGTCCGAACATCCCGCCAGTCCTCCGGCCAAAAGGACCGGGGCTAGCGCAAGAAATAATTTTCGCGCTCTCATGTTTCGCCTTTGTTGTCCGCGGCGGATTGCTTCCACCGGTTATCGGGCGGCCCGGAGCCGCGGAAAAACTCGGGACCCGGCGTTGAAATCAATTTGCCGTTCAAAGCACCATGTCTCAATGGAGGGAGAGGCCGTAGAAATGTTCGGAAGGTTACGTAAATCGCGAGTGGCGCTTCGGTAGTCGGAGATACGCGACACTTTTCGACAACCACAAGTTCGGGCTCGAAGGCTTCGACAAAGAAAAATCAGAAGACGGATCCTAGATACTGCGTGGGAGAAGGGTTGGGATGCTGCGGGGAATACGAACAATCACTTCGGAACGAACTATTCGAGCTTTGCGGCCACCGAGTCCAGCACGTTCTTACCGGTCCGCAATGCACGGCTCATCGAGTGTTCCCCTCGATCGAGTAAATCCTGCGCTTCAAAAACCAGCCGTCGTCCTCGTCGCCGAACCTGCCTGTATGTATCTTCGGCGCTGGCGCTGAGCCACTCGCGAGTTTCATCTCCGGACTGCGGCGCAAACAAAATCGCTAACCCTATCCCCACGCCGAATCCCACCAGCAAACTCGCAAGTTCTCTCCCTCGGTTCGACACCGGCTCCTCCTTTTGCGTGCAGTTATCCGGCTGATCGTAGAGCTCGGTGCTTTGACGTCGATTTTGCACGCTGGATTCCCATCCGAAACAAGCCAAGACGCACGAACCTAATTCGTCTGCTGGCGCCGCATTTCCTCGACAACCCTGTGCGCCACGTTTTCATCAATCGCCGGGCTTACGTACGTCCCATCGCCCAAAACCACGTTCAACGCCCGCACCAGTTCCTGCTCTGCATCCGACTTCAGCACGTACCCTCTCGCCCCCGCGCGAAAGGCGCTACGCACCAACTCTGTCGAGGAATGCAGCGTCAACAGCAGCACTTTTGTCTCGGGGTGTGCGTCTCGAATGATGCGCGTGGCTTCCAAACCGTTCAGCACCGGCATTGATACATCCATGATAATCACTTCGGGTCTCAACGCTTCGGCGAGCCGCACAGCCTCCTGGCCATTGTCGGCCTCACCGCAGAGTTCCCATTCCGGGAACGAATGCAGGATCCCCTGCACCCCTCGCCGGATGGCGGCGTGATCATCAACAATTAATACTCGCGGCACGTTTCCTCCGAGCTCGTTCGATGGGGGATGGAGGACCTTACGCCGCCGTGCGCCCGTTGCAAGCTATGCATCATCGAACCTACGAAAAACTCTACGCTTCTATGATTTGATTCCGCACTGCGTATCGCACCAATTCACTTACCGAATGCAGCTCCAGCTTCCTCATGATGTTCGCCCGATGGGTCTCCGCCGTCTTCACGCTGATCCCCAAGGCTACCGCAACTTCCTTGCTGCTCTTCCCTTCGGCAAGCAGTTGCACGATTTCGCGCTCGCGCGATGTGAGCCTGCTGCGCAGCAATGTCTGCGGATCCGGCGCCGCGTGCTGCCGGCTGAATCCGTCCAGCAACATGTCGGCGGCGCGCGCCGTGAAAAAAGAGCGATGGTTCGAGAGCGCCTCGACCGCGGACACCAAATCCTTGTCCGCATCGGACTTCATTATATAAGCCCGGACTCCCGCTTCTACAATCTCCCGCACCAGTTGATCGGAGAAGTGTAGCGTTAGGATCAGTATTTCGGTCCGGGGAAGCACTTTCTTGATGCGGCGCGCTGCCTCCAAACCATTCAGATCCGGCATGCTGATGTCCATCACTACGATGTCCGGTTTCAACTGTTCGGTGATCGCGACGGCTTCCCGGCCGGTCTTTGCTTCCGCGCACACCTCCCAGCCGTGATGCGCGGTAAGCAGTTGCTTGAGCCCGCGGCGAATGATGTCGTGATCGTCAGCAACGATAATGCGCAGCGCCATTTTTTGTGTTTAGCCGAAAATTCCCGGTCCTCTCCGTAGGTGTGCCGCCCTGAAATGACCCTCAAATATGCTTTATTTTGGCACCCCCGCCCTGCATTGACATACCTTTTTCGCTGTATTTTGTCCACCGCGGCACAGAATAGGCGCAGGGTTAGTCCGATTCTATCGCCTCATTTCGGTGATTTTCCGCGGCCTTTGCGGTTTCCCATGCTTTTTTCAAAAATACCGGCGCGCACCAATCCGGCTACACGAATGCACCGATTGTTCCCCGCACCCGTCCGCAGTGTAATGCACGGGCGGAGGTTGAAAGCTCCACGACCTGCTCGGTCAGCCAGAATCAAGCGAGCAGTCGGGAGCGACACCAATCATGCTCACTATACTCGTCGTGATTCTGCTCTTGATTGCACTCGGGGCTTTGCCGACTTGGCCTTATAGCCGTGGTTGGGGATATTACCCCAGCAGCGGTTTGGGCCTCGTCGTGCTCGTTCTGGTTATCCTCCTTCTCATGGGGCGCATATAGTTCGGCTCCTGGGGCACACATAGTCGGAATTGGTTTCGAGCTACTCTGGCCCACCGCCCGCCGAGATCGTTGCCCGCGGCACCACTAAGGACTCAGCGATCCGGCGTGTCGTGTGGGCCAATCGTCTGCAATTCGTGTTGGCCCAGCCGTACTTCCCGCACTCTGCGTATTTGAGAGCAGCGCATGCCATTGTCGTCTGGAGCGGAGCGCGATCCTTGTGCTCCGGACGATTTTGCGAGCGAGGATCCGCTTTTTGCGCACATCTATGCCGGATAACTTGCAGCCCGAAACCCAGCCGCGGCCGCTCGTCAGAGTGGTGGCGCTGCTTTGGGTCGTGGTCATCGCCATCATCGTGGCCTTCGGCTTCTTTGCCAGCTCCCTTTGCATCACCTTCCTTCTCGCCGGATTCCTCGCAATTCTGCTCGATCCCATCCCTTCCTATTTCCAACGCCTCCACGTCCCGCGGCTGCTTTCCAGTGCCGTTCTCGTAATTTCCGGAATGCTCCTGGTTACTCTTTTGGTGTACGTAAGCTATTCCCGCGCCACCGCGATGATCGACAACATGCCGGAGTACGCCGACAGAATTCGCGATGCCGTCAAACCCCTGACCCAAAGTATAGAGAAAGTGCAGAGGAGCGCTGGCAGCATCACCGCGGCTGCTCCCTCCAAAAGGGTCCAGGAGGTGCGCGTCAGCGAGACACCGGCATGGCCTTCCTATCTCATTCGGGGCGTTGGCTCCGCATGGGGAGCCGTAATCGTCGGCGGTCTGGTTCCCTTCCTGATGTTTTTCATGCTGGTTCGAAAGTCTCACCTGTACGACTGGCTGGCCAACGCCTTCGGCGAAAAGATGAACGTCCCGCAGTTCACATCGCGCCTGACCAAAATGGTTCGCGGGTTCGCCCTCGGCAATCTGATCATCGGCGCGGCCATGGCCGCGATCACCGTGGCCGTCTTCTACCAACTGAAACTCCAAGGCGCGGTCCCTCTCGGCATTGCCAGCGGCTTCCTCAACCTGGTTCCGTTCGTCGGCGCGATCCTGGCTGCCGCCTTGCCGCTGCTTGCCTCCACCCTCCAATACGATTCCGCCGGCCCATACCTGATTATTCTGCTCACCGTATTTGCTCTTCACCTGGTTTCCTCGAATTTCCTGGTTCCGAAATTTATCGGCTCGCGCGTCAACATCGGACCCGTCGCGGCGACCATGGGCATCCTGTTTTGGGGTTGGATGTGGGGCGTCATGGGAATTCTCTTAGCCGTGCCCCTCACCGCCTTCGTCAAACTCGTCGCCGATTGCCATCCCTCTCTAATTCACATTTCCAATCTTCTCGCGGAAACTCCGCGCCCGGTGCCCAACTGGGCGCAAACCAGCCAAGCCAAAGTAACTCAGGCCATCCCCTTCCTACGCAGGCGCGTGCGCGCAGACGGCAAAGACTGATCGAATTCCAGCCTTTCACCTCCAAGTTTCGTTTTCCCTTCACCCGTAACAATTTCGCCGGACCTGTACTCACGATTACACAAGTATTACAGAGCGGCTCTTGTGCGCGTGCTATGTTCGTAACCGTACGGAGCGTGACATCATGATGCGAAATCATCTATCGAGGATTCTTTGATGAGCCCAGCCGAAAAAGATCGCACTTTCAAGCAACCGCTGAATTGGACCACCACTTCCTTCATGCTTTTGTTCCACGTGGGCGCTATCGCCGCTCTCTTCCTGTTTTCGTGGAAAGCGCTTGCCGTAGCGGTCGTCCTTTATTGCGTTGCCGGGTGCCTGGGCATCGGCATGGGCTACCATCGCCTGCTTACCCATCGCGGCTACAAGACCCCGGTTTGGATGGAATACTTTTTGACGGTGTGCGGCACGCTCGCTCTCGAAGGGGGTCCCATAGCGTGGGTCGCCACCCATCGCATCCATCATCAGAACACCGACAAAGAAGGGGATCCCCACTCCCCGCAAGACGGCGGTCTCTGGGCTCACATGGGCTGGATCATTACCGGCCAGGCCATGCACCAGAACACGGCGGAACTCCTGCCGTATGTTCCCGACCTGCGAAAGCACAAGTTTCATATGTGGATCAGCAAGTACCACTGGGTGCCCATCACCGTTCTCGCCATCATCACACTCCCGTTCGGCCTCTCGGTCATGATGTGGGCCGTCTTTCTTCGCACCGTCCTGGGCTTGCACTCCACCTGGCTCGTCAACTCCGCCACGCACATGTGGGGTTCGCGCCGCTTCATCACCAGCGACACCTCCACCAACAGTTTCTGGGTTGCCATCCTCACATTCGGCGAAGGCTGGCACAACAATCACCACGCCGCACCGCAAGCCGCGCGTCATGGTCTCGCCTGGTACGAAGTGGACATGAACTGGTACGGCATTTGCGCGCTGCGCGCCCTCGGCCTGGCATGGGACATCAAGCTCCCGAAACTAACCCTGACCCCTCAGGAAATTGAAGTGCCTGCTACCAGCGTCGTCGTTTTCCCCCCAACAAGCGCAGTCGAGCCCGAACCGGCCGTCGTCTCCGGCGATTAAGCCGATCCCAACCAGAAATTCCGCCCGAGCCGCGCCTAAAAATCGCGGCTCTTTTTATTTTCGCTTCCCCCATCTCCCTCTTTTCCCCAGTTCCTCCTGGTCTGCTTCCTTCTTTTTCTCCGTTTCTCCGTGCCTCCGTGCCTCCGTGGTAGTCCGAGGTTTTCGCAAGCAGTGCATCCTCCCCCCGTATGCACTAAAATAACCAGCAATGCGCATCACCAGCCGCGGCAAAGCCATCGCCTTCTTCATTACGCTAGGCGCTTGTCTGGTCGCCCTTGCGATTTTTCTCAACGTAAGCTGGATCGTCTACCACTGGCGTAGCGTCGTCCCGCTCGTCCTCGGCATCGTTTTCTTCAGCGTCATCATCGCCGGCCTCGTCGTCAACACGATTTTCATCGTCCGCGAAATCCGCCGCAACGAACGCCAGGACACTTTCCTCAATGCCGTGACCCACGAGCTGAAAACTCCCATCGCCTCGATTCACCTTTATCTTGAAACTCTCCAGACGCGTCCTCTCGACGAAGCCCAACGCCGCGACTTCTACCGCATCATGCTCGAAGACACCGAACGCCTTCTCGGCACCGTCGAGCAAGTCCTGAAAGCCGGCGAGGCCCGCCACCTCACGCACAAACGCAACTGGCAGGAAATCAATTTCGCCACGATGGTGGACGAAACCATGGATCTCGCCCGTCTCCGTCATCACCTGTCACCTGAAGCGCTGCGCTTCGCTGCTCCACCCTCCGACGAGCTGATCGTCATGGGCAATCCCGAAGAACTTCGCACCGCGATCTTCAACCTCTTCGACAACGCCATCAAATATTCTGGCGAAAACAAAGACATTGTCGTAGACGTTCGCACGCCTAACATCGACACCATTTCCCTGAGCGTCTGCGATCGCGGCATCGGCATATCCCGCCCCGAACTGAAACGCATTTTCAACCGCTTCTACCGCGTTCAAAGCCCCGCCACCGGCCAGGTGAAGGGCACGGGTCTGGGCCTGTTCATCGTGCGCGCCGTCGCTCGCCGCTACGGCGGCGACGCTTTCGCCGAAAGCGAAGGTGAAGGTCGCGGCAGCACCTTCACCCTGAAACTTCCCAGGGTTTATCGCGCATGAGTCGCATCCTCATCGTCGAGGACGAGGCCCACCTCGCCGAAGGCCTCCGCTTCAATCTCGAAGCCGAAGGCCATTCCGTCCAAATCACCGGCAAAGGCGAGGAAGCGCTTGCCCTGCTCCGGAAGAAAAACGATTTCGAAGCCCTGGTCCTCGACGTCATGCTCCCCGGCAAAGACGGGTTCACGGTAGCCCGCGAACTCCGCGAATCGCAAAACTACATCCCACTGCTCATGCTCACCGCCCGCGGTCGCTCCGAAGACGTCCTCAAAGGCTTCGAATCCGGCGCCGACGACTATCTAGCCAAGCCCTTCAACCTGGCCATCCTTCTAGCCCGCCTGGAAAGCCTGCTTCGTCGCAAGAACTGGCAACAAAGCGCAAAACCACCAGCATCCGAGCGCGAACCTAATGGCGGGTCTTTAGACCCGTCAACTTCAGAACCCTTCAAATTCAACGACAAGGTCTTCGATTTCCAAACCCTGCAACTCTACTGCGGCAAGCAAACCTTTCAGCTCACCCTCATGGAAGCCGAACTCCTGCGCTACCTCATCCGCAACACCGGCCGCCCCGTCTCCCGCAAAGCCATCCTCCAGGACGTCTGGGACCTCCACGAAGACACCGACACCCGCGCCATTGACAATTTCATCGTCCGTCTCCGCCGCTATATCGAACCGGAACCCAGCAAGCCCCGCTATCTCCTGACCGTCCGCGGCCTGGGCTACCAATTCGTCCCCAACCCCAAAAACTGAATTGCGCGCTTGCTCTGAGCGACCTCAAAGCACTCCGCGCGTCGGCCCCTTGGCCTTCAGGCCCTCGGATCTCCGCCCCCTCCAGCCTTTCCCTCGCAATCCGGTGTAAAACATTCCGTAACCAATCGCCCCAACCACCAGTAGTAAGAACAGAGAGTGCCGGATGGACCTATTAGAACGGTTCGCGGCTGGCGACCTGGAAGCCTTCGAAGTGCTGTTTCGGCAGCACCAGCAGCACGTCTACGGCTGGATCGTTCGCATCGTCCGAGACTCCGGCATTGCAGAGGATTTGACCGTGGAAACCTTTTGGCGCATCTATCGCTCCCGGGCCCGCTTCGATCCCACGGGCAACTTCGGTGCTTGGGCCTGTCGCATCGCCACCAACGCCGCGCTCGACCACCTGCGTAAATCGCGCCGCGAAACCGAATTACCGCTCGATTTGGCCGCCGATCCCAGGCCCGATCCCGCCGTCCAACGCGAAACCCGCTACCACATTCGCAAAGCCTTCGCCAAATTGCCCGCCAAGTATCGCCTGGTGGCCACGCTTGCCCTCGTCGAAGACGAGCCTCATGACAGAATTGCCGATGCCGCCGGAATCTCCGTATCGCTCGTAAAGGTCCGTCTGTTTCGCGCGGTGCGTATGCTCCGCAAACAACTTTCCTCACCGGGTGTTCAAGGCGCCAAACCATGAATGCACACGACAACAACGAACTGCGTGAGCTTCTCACACGGAGTATCGCTCCCATGAACGACACGGAACTCCGACGCGACCTCTGGCCGCAAATGTTGCAACGCCTCGAACAACAGCATTCCATCCGTGTGCCTTGGTTCGACTGGACGCTCGCCGCCATCGCCGCCGCCGCCGTTATCCTTTTCCCGGAAGTGATCCCGGCCTTGCTCTATCACTTGTGATTCAGGAGGACTGCTATGAATCAGCACACCTATCTGCGCGCGTACATGGCGGGAATCGTGGTCCCAACTATTTTTTTCCTCGTGATCGCCACCGTGTTCTACATCTGGCGCTACGTGTACAACGTGCCCGTGCCTATCGAGCGCGTGCTGGTTTTCCCTATGGCCTTCGTCCCCAATCTCTGGGGCCTGTGGAATATGCTCTTCATCGCCTCCCATTCCCGCACACGTCTCCCCATCGGCCTGCACGGCGCCCTGTTGCCACTTGTACTCGCGCCGTTAGGCATTTTGTTATTCCGCGTACTGGACTTTCCTGCCCTTCCCCTTTTCGCGCATATTTTCCCGATCGCCGCGCCCATCGGCCTGATCGCCTACTACCTGGTCTGGAAGTATCTAGTTCATTTCCTGAACGCAGTGCTCGGCATCGCCTGAGCCCCGCTGCCGAGAGGAGAATTTATGACCTCTGAACAATCCCGAAGCCATGGCGCAGCAGCGCCGGAAAATCCATGGTTACCAACGATCGCAGCGCTCGCCGTAGGGGCAGCCTTCTTCTCCCTGTGGTTCTGGCTGCTGCCTGGATGGCTGGGCTTCCGCGTCGAAACGGCCGGCGCATCGTATTGGCGCTGGCTTGCAGCCATTCCGTCCGTTCTCGGATTCGCCGTAGCACTGCGCTGCGTGTGGGACTTCGGATGGACGGGCCACGGCACCCCTGCGCCGGTAGCCCCGCCCCAAAGATTGGTCGTCGTGGGTGTCTACCGCTACGTAAGAAACCCGATGTACGTGGGCTTCGCAACGGGATGGATCGGCCTGTGGATCGTCTTCGGCCACGCCGACCCGGCCGCCGTTGCGACCGTGGCGGTCGCTGCTCTCGGCGTTCATCTCTTCGTGGTCTTCTACGAAGAGCCAATCCTGCGCAAGAAATTCGGCGCCGCTTATCTCGACTATGGCCAAAACGTACGCCGCTGGTGGCCGCGCTGGCAGCCTTGGAACAAGCAGGATTAACGCGCCTGGAGCTGCGAGCAAAATGATCTTCATCACCGATCTGAAATTGATCCTCACATCCCGGTGCACATCCGCTTCCGCTAGCGGCACTCATGTCTTTCAAAGCCGCAAAGAATCTGTATGATGATCAACTCAGTTCCTGACCAAGAGCCTCGAGGAAAAACCCGATGCCGAAATCGCGCACCTTCGCAATCACCTTGGGCGCTGTGCTGGCGGCAGCGAACCTCGCCGTACTGGCCCGCACTGCGGCCGCGCAAACCAGGCTGCCCACCGCCCGCGAAATCGTCAAGGCCATCCAGGATCACATTGGCATCCCGTGGATGGCGCAAACCGTGGACACCTTCAAAGCCGGCGACCCCGACACGCCGGTAACCGGAATAGCGGTCACCATGATGGCCACGCTGGACGTTCTGCAGCGCGCCGCCACAAACCACCTGAACTTCATCATCACCCACGAGCCCACCTTCTACAGTCACCAGGACAAGCCCGAAGGCATGGACGAAAGCGATCCCGTCTGGGCGGAGAAGCTGTCCTTCATCGAACAGCATCATCTGGTCGTCTGGCGCTTCCACGACCACTGGCACAGAAGAAGCCCCGACGGCATCCTCGCCGGAATGGTCCGCGCCCTCGGATGGCAAAAATACCAACACGCCGACGATCCGAATTTCTTCACGCTGCCGGAAACCACGGTAGGAAAATTGGCAGCTGACGTAGCGAAACGCCTCGACAGCCCCTCGCTCCGCGTAGTGGGAAATCCAGAAATGAAAGTAACGAAGATCGCCCTAAGCCCGGGCGCAGCCGGCTTCGTAAGAGAAACTCACGCCCTCGAACAGAACAACGTAGAACTGTTGCTGGTCGGCGAAACAAGGGAGTGGGAAACCGTAGAATACGCCGCCGACGCCGCCACCGAAGGCCGACAAAAAGCGCTGATCGTCATAGGCCACATCCCCAGCGAACAAGCCGGCATGGAAGAATGCGCCCGCTGGCTGAAAACGTTTGTCAGCAATGTCCCGGTGGAATTCGTCCCGGCCAAACAACCCTTCTGGCTGCCGCATTCAAACTAAGCGCGCCAAATCTCCCGAGTTTTGGTTCGTTTCATGATGATCCCAGCCTCCTTTGAAACTCACGGTGAACGGGGTGAAGCGTGGGGGCTGTGCGGGGCGAGCCCCGGCCCTACAGGGGAGGCCCCGAGGGGCGCTCGGGGGACGCGCTGAGGCGGCCCCTACACTGGGAACTCCCCACGTTCGTAGCCCGTACCGGAGCCGGTGCGTTGCGGTAAGGCAAGGCGTTCGAACTCGATGAGTCTTGGGAATTGCGAGCGGCATCTCATAGCGTGACTTTGTGAGGGAACATTTATGCCTGTGATTCGTGTTTGCAGTTCTTGCGGACAGAACAACCGGGTGCCGGGACGGTACCTGTCCAGTACCGGGCGTTGCGGAGCTTGCAAGGCTGCCTTGCCGCCCGTGGCCGAACCTTTGGCGGTGGACGAGAGCTTGTTCGATGAGATCGTCCAGAGCGCGCCGGTTCCGGTGCTTGTGGATTTCTGGGCGGACTGGTGCGGGCCTTGCCGGATGGCGGCGCCGGAAGTGGCACGGACGGCTGCGGAGATGGCTGGGAAAGCCGTGGTGCTGAAGGTGGACACGGAGGCGAATCCAGGGCTTGCCGCACGATTTCAGATTCGGGGGATACCCAACTTTGTGGTGTTGTCTGGCGGACGGGTGGTGATGCAGCAGGCTGGAGTTGTGGGGCACGAGCAGATGGAATCGTGGCTGAGACAGGAAGGCAAGGAGGTAAGGAAGTAAGGAAAAAGAAATAAAGAAGGACTGGCCACGGAGGCACACGGTTAGCAACAGCGATAGAGTCGGACGAAGAAAGAGCGTTTGCCACTGAGAGCGCAGAGGGCACGGAGATTGGGAGAGGGGCGGGGAGGATTATGTTTGGGGATGAACGGCGGGAGTTGGAGAACAAGGCTAAGGCGGAGGGGCGGTTGCCGCCTGGGCAGTCGTTGACATTGAAGTGGCCGGTGTTGCATGCGGGGGGAGTACCGCATTTCGATGCGGCGAAGTGGGATTTCAAGATTACGGGATTGGTACAGGAACCCAAGCGGCTGACTTGGCAAGAATTTCGCAGCTTGCCGCAGACCGAAGTCACTTCGGATTTTCATTGTGTTACGCGGTGGAGCCGGCTCGACAACCACTGGAAGGGCGTGTTGTTCACCGAGGTGATGAAACTGGTGGAGGCAAAGCCGCCGGCAAAGTTTGCGCTGGTTTTGGCGGAAGAAGGTTATACGGCTAACGTGCCTTTGGAGGATTTGTTGCGGCCCAATGTGTTGTTTGCGTTTGACCATGATGGCGAGCCGCTTGCCGCGGAACATGGGGGGCCGGTGCGGTTGATCGTGCCGCAGTTGTATGCGTGGAAGAGCGTGAAGTGGGTGAGAGGGTTTACGTTGCTGGACCACGACCAGCTCGGATTTTGGGAGCGCAATGGGTATCACGAGTATGGAGATCCCTGGAAAGAGCAGAGGTACTCGGGGACGTAACGAAGGTGTGGGAAGCGTACTGGAATCGGAGTTAGCGGGATCGTGGGTCGGCACAGTTGGGCAGAGCTGGCGAAAGGGGATTCAGGGAGGAGTGCCTGGGACGCCTTGGCCGGCCGCAACGCTGTGCTACCATCGCGTTGTTGCCCTCCTCCAGACGGAGAAAAAGTTTCGATGACCGCACGCACCCTTGACGGCACCAAAATCCGCGACCAGGTCTTCACGGATCTGACCGTCGAGATTCAGCGCCTGGCCGCCCAAGGCATCCGTCCCGGCCTGGCCGCGGTTCTCGTCGGCGAAAATCCCGCCTCGCAGCTCTACGTCAAATCCAAAATCGCCGCCTGCGAACAACTCGGCCTGGCGAGCTGCATGCACACGCCTCCCGCCAGCGTCACTACCGGGGAACTACTCCGACTGGTCGACAAACTCAACGCCGACGACGCCGTAGACGGCATCCTGATTCAGCTTCCACTGCCGTCACAAGTCGACACCAAGCGTGTCCTGGAAGCTGTCGATCCCGCCAAAGACGTGGACGGCTTTCATCCCGTCAGCCTCGGCCGCCTGGTCAGCGGGCGCCCCGGCCTGGTTGCCTGCACTCCGGCCGGCTGCATGGAAATTCTGCGCCGTGGCGAAATCCGGGTCGAAGGCGCCAATGCTGTAGTGCTGGGCCGCAGCGACATCGTCGGCAAGCCCATGGCACTGCTGCTGATGCACGCCAACGCTACCGTCACCATCTGCCACTCGAAAACGCCGGACCTGCCCGATTTTGTGCGCCGCGCCGACATCGTCGTCGCCGCGATGGGCAAGGCCGGCTACGTTGCCGCCGACTGGATTCGTCCCGGGGCGGCGGTGATCGACGTCGGCACCAACAAGGTGACCGATGCGGCAGAAGCGGAGCGGCTGCTGCAAAATTTTCCGGCGCGGCTCGAAAAATTCCGCGCCAAAGGTTCCGTGCTGATCGGCGACGTTCACCCCGACGCCGTCAACATAGCCGGCGCGCTGACTCCAGTTCCCGGCGGCGTCGGCCCCATGACCATCACCATGCTCATGAGCAATACCGTCAAGGCCGCGCGCCTGCGCCGCGAGAAAATCGACGCGCGGCCCGCACCGGCCGCCGCCAACGCGCGCTAAAACCGCCATGCTCAAACTCGGCTTGACCGGCGGTATCGCCAGCGGCAAAAGCACTGTCGCCGCGATCTTGCGCGATCTAGGCTTCGAGGTCATCGACGCGGACTCGCTGGCGCGAGAATTGATCGAGCCCGGCGAGATTGCCTACCAGGAAGTTCTCCACGAATTTGGTCCGTCGATTATCGACGCCAAAAGCGCCACCAGCGAGATCGATCGCAAAAAACTTGCCGCCATCGTCTTCGCCGACCGCGCAAAACTCGATCGCCTCAACGCCATAGTTCATCCGCGCGTGAAGGAAAGTATTCTACGGCAACTCGAAGAATGGGCGTGCGAAGGTGACGTGAGGGTGGCGTTCGTCGAAGCGGCGCTGCTGGTCGAAGCCGGATACCCGAAATACCTGAATGGCTTGTTCGTAACCTGGTGCACGCCGGAACAGCAACTCGAGCGCTTGCGCGCCCGTGGCATGGGCGAAGAGGAAGCGCGCAACCGTATCGCCGCACAATTGCCGGTGGCGGACAAACTGAAAGTTGCCACGGAAAAAATCGATTGCTCCGGTTCGCTCGACAACACGCGCCAGCAAGTAGAAGCCCTCGCGGAAAAACTGAGAAACCGAGGGTAGCGGCAGGTATGGCTCGAGAAGCCGCCGAAAAAGGCGCCGCTTTTATCCCGAACCCGCGTCGTTTGCGGGTGAGGGATCTGCTGTTCGCAGGTACGCTAGGAAATGACATCTTTTCGAATTTTTTCCGCCGCGTCCTCAGCCGTGCTGTAACGGATGGCAGCAAACAAAGGCTTTGGCCGTTCTGGGCGCTTGCTTCGATTCGCGCCGCCATGAACGCCGTTCGAATTTTGCCTATACTAGAGTCAACCCTTTGATCGGGGGGTCTTGGTCTTGGAAGGATTCCGAAAATGAATGAGCGAAAACCAACCAGCCTGACGCGCGTGATTGCGGCGTGCGCCGTGCTGCTTCTTGGCGCGTATTGGGCGGGGGCGCGCTGGGGTCAGCGGCTGCCCGTGGACGTCGGGGCCGTGCCTCGCGACGGCGGCGCGCTTCCTGCGCCGCGCGGCGACGGTGGGAGCCTCACGAACAACGGCCTGATAGCAAGTCCGAGCAATGTAAGCCAGGCGGCGCGGGATGCAGCTTTGACCGATGACGAAGCCATCAACGTACGCGTGTATCGGCAGGCTTCGCCAGCCGTCGCGAACATACTGACGAAAGCGACTGAATACGATTTCTTCATGGACCCGGTTCCGGTGGAAGGCGCCGGCTCGGGATTTGTGATCGACGAAAAAGGCTATATCCTGACCAATTTTCACGTCGTGCAGGAGGCGCAGTCGATCGAAGTGGTTCTCGGCGACCAAACACGTTTCCCGGGAAAATTTATCGGCGCCGATCAGCGCAACGATGTGGCGTTAGTGAAAATCGATCCCAAGGGTAAGCATCTGGTGGCGCTGCCGCTGGGGGATTCCGCCGCGCTGCAAGTGGGACAGAAGGTTTTGGCCATCGGCAACCCGTTTGGCTTTCAGAGCACCTTGACCACCGGCGTCGTCAGCGCGCTGGGCCGTACGGTGCAGACCAGCCAGACGACGTTGATCGATGAAGCCATTCAGACCGATGCCGCCATCAACAGGGGGAATTCCGGCGGCCCGCTGATCAATTCGCATGGCGAAGTGATCGGAATCAATTCCGCGATTTACACGCCCAGCGGCACCACGGCCGGGATCGGCTTCGCGATTCCGATTAATACCGCAAAACGAATCGCGCAGGATTTGATCACCGAGGGTCGCGTGCACATGGCTTATATCGGCGTGCAAACGATTCCTGTGGGCGGATATCTGGCACAAGCCCTCGATCTGCCCGTGGAAGAAGGACTGCTGGTGGAAACGGCGGCGAAGGGTGGACCTGCGGCGGCGGCGGGCGTACGCGGTGGCGACCGCGTTGCGCAAGCGGGGATGCAGCGCATCGCGATTGGCGGCGATGTGATTGTGGCTATCGATGGCGCGAAAGTCGGCAACACAATGGACTTGAATATTATTTTGAATCGCAAGAGGCCGGGGGATACGGTGACGCTGACGGTGTATCGCGGGGGAAAGAAGTTGGATATACCTGTGAAGCTTGGCGAACGGAACGAGAATGGCCGGCAGTGACAGGTGGCACTCTACGGGCAGCGCCATCATCCTTGCTGGCGTTTGGAAGTTGGAAAAGGGGTAAAGGGCCGGCCAGGATGCCGGTCCTACCCGGCTAGCGGGAAAATTCGGCGCGGTGGGTTTGTCGCTGGGCGTCGGTTAAGGCGAACCAGGATTCGGCGATGTCGCGGACGCGTTCTAGTTCGCGCTGCATTTCGACGTGCTTGGCTTCGAGTTGTTCGGGAGTTGCGTCGGGTGGGACGTAGATCGGCGGAGCGAACAGGATTGCGGCGCGCGCGAACGGCTTGGGCAGCAGGAAGTGGTCCCAGGTCTTCTCAAAGGTTATGCCGCGATCGACTCCGATGTGGAAGACCATCACGGGGCATCGTGTTTTGCGCGCGAGCATGACTGGGCCAGGCTTCGCGACGTAGCGCGGGCCGCGCGGGCCGTCGATCGTGAAGCCGCAATCTACCCCCTCGCCCAGGCGCTTGGCCATGACCGCGAGTCCGCGCAGCCCGCCGCGGGACGAACTTCCTTGCGCGGTGCCGAATCCGAGCCACTCGATCACTTTGCGGGTCCACTGGCCGTCGAAAGCGGTCGTGTTCATGATCACGACGCCGTGATTTCTTCTCCACCAGACGATCGGGATGATCACCCGGTGCCAGAAGGCCCAGATGCATTGCTTCTTCGCGGCGTAGACACGCTCGGCGTGTTGCCAGCCCAAGACTTCGTAGCGCAGCGTCGGGCCCAGCAGGCGAATCACGGAATAAACCGCGGCGGCTATGATGGGAATCTGGATGCGGCGCGACCACGGCAAGTCCGGCGGTCGCGTATCGTAGTGGGCGCTTACGGTTTCTTTCTCGGTTTGCGATGTTTCGGGCGGCGCGGAGCGGAGCTTGCCGGACGTCGCGGATGTCCTGGCGGAGTCGTCACGACGTGTTTCGGGCGAGGAACGCTCGGCTGCGTCTGGCATGATGGTCGGCGTATAGTATAGGCGCAGCATTGCTGTAAGGTTGCCGCGAATTCAGTTTCGGCATCTGAGTAGTTTGCATGGCCTGGCCGGAAAAGCTCCCCCGCCCTTGGGAACACCGGGTAAACGGACGGACGGCTCGATCTGCTGGAGTGATACGGATTGGTGCTTCGACTCTCGGTTGAGAAATCTTCGCGGCGCGGCGGCTTTTTCGCTGCGGGTGCTTTCGTTTTTGCGGCGGCATTGCTGGCCGCGGCGGCCGCGGGGATGGACAATCCTCCGGATGACGCGGTGGGAACGATTGAAGGCGAGGCGATTGCTTTGCAGGGTCCCATGACCGTGGATGTGGTGCACGGCCAGATCAAGACGACGTTGCGCAGCGGAAACGACATTCGCGTGAAATCAGGGCAGGCGCGTTTGGATCTGGTGGAGGGTGGAACGATTTCTATCTGTGGACCGGCGCATCTTTCGGTGCTCAAGTCGGGCGGATCGCTTACGCTGGCTCTCGACAACGGCACCATCCGGGTTCACGTGGAAAAGCGGCCGGCAGTGACCATTTATACAGCGCAGATTCAGGCCCGGCCCATCGCTATCGGAGACGGCCCGCAGGAAGCGTTGATCGGGTTTGACGCGCCCGGAATGATGTGCGTTCGCGCCACGTCCGGCGCGATTCGCCTGGAACAACAGCTCACGGGGCAGAGTGTGATTGTCCCGCAAGGCGGGGACATTATTTTGAATAATGGCGCGTTGGAAGGCCTGCAAAACACGGCGGGTCGCTGCGCGTGTGATCTGCAGCTGGCGAAGACCGCCCCGCCGCCGGAACTGAGTCGCATCGCTACCCCGGAGGAAATTCAACAGCGGGATGCGGAGGAGAAAAAACCCGCGGCTCCGTCGGCAACTGCGGCGTCCATGCCGCCCGCGACCACTCCCGATAAGGCGCCCGAAGCGCAGCAACAGCCCGTCTATCAGGTTTTCATGCCTCCGCTCGCTTACGACGCGAAGGCGGCAGTACAGCACGACAACTTCGATCCGAAATTCATCATGCTGGTGCGCCATGTGCGGGTCCGGCCGACGATAATCTTTCAGGGCAAAGTCGAGGGCGATCGAGCGGTGCAGCCCGTCGCGGCCGCAAAGCCCCCCCAGGCGAAACCTTTGCCTCCGACCCCTGCCAATCCCGCGAAGACGGACTCGGTGGTGAACCGCGTTCGAGCGTTTTTGCGCGGTCTGTTTTCGTAGCCGCGAATCCCCAAACCATTGCCCGGACGGGGTTTGTAGTGCACTGCTGGATTTCCCGGAATCTCCCGCCCTGCCCTAAAGGGGATATCCGGGGTTTTGGTCACCCGGGTGCGTAGTACTAGCTGAACGGTCACTGGCGTCTGGGTCTGAATTTTGCTATTTTTGGAGCAACGTTCACGATTTGCATGGGTTTAGAGGTCCGGTTGGCCACCAGGTGGTCGTGGCTGGACACGGTATTTACCTATTGAAGGAACAGAGCTTCCAGCCCGCGGAAGCCTTTTACACTTTCCACAGCGTAACGGAGAGACGAGGACTGCCTTGACACGAGTATCTGCCGAGCGTGCCGCGCGTGCGGTGTTTGGGATCGCCATTCTAGCGGTCGGAATCTTGAGCGGGTGCGGTGGCGGGTCAAGCTCGGGGAGCCCGGACCCCGCACCGAGCCCGGTGTCGGTGACCGTGTCGCCCACCATGGCGACCGTGCAAGTCGGGTTGACTCAGACATTTACGGCGACCCTCGTGAACGATACGGCAAACAAGGGAGTGACCTGGGCGCTATCCGGAAGCGGCTGCGGCGGCGCGGCGTGTGGCACATTGTCAGCGGGCTCCAGTCTGTCGGGGGCGCCGATCACCTATACGGCGCCGGCGGCGGTACCGAGTCCGGCGAGCGTCACCCTGACGGCAACGTCGGTGGCCGATGGAACGAAGACGGCCACTGCAACGATTGCAGTGGCAGCGACACCTCTGGCAATTTCGGTGCAGCTGTCGCCGCCGGCGGCCAGCGTTGCTGTTGGCAGCACCCAAAGCTTTTTGGCGACGGTAGCAAACGATCCTGCCAATAAAGGCGTGAGCTGGGCGTTGTCTGGCGCCGGCTGCAGCGGAGCCACGTGCGGAACGGTTTCAGCCGCAACCAGCGCATCTGGCGCAAGTGTTACCTACTCGGCGCCTCCGAGCGTGCCCGCTCCATCTACTGTAACGCTGACGGCAACTTCGATTTCCGACGGAACCAAGTCGGCGTCGGCCACCGTTACTGTTACCCCGGCGATCGCGGTTACGCTCTCGCAGACGTCGGCCGGCGTCGCGGTCGGCGCCACGCAGAACTTCACGGCAACGGTGACGAACGATAGTGCAAACAAGGGAGTGACATGGACGGTGTCCGGCACGGGGTGCGGCGGGGCTGCGTGTGGGATGGTAACGCCAGCAGCGAGCGCCTCTGGGGTAGCCGTAATGTACACCGCACCTGTGAGCGTTCCGGCGCCGCCGACGGTTGCGCTGACGGCAACTTCAGTCTCCGATAGCACGAAGAGCGCGGTGGCAACAATTACGATTACCAATGCGGTGAGCGTAGCACTGACACCACAGCTGGGCGGGTTGGCGCTGGGCCAGTCGTTGAACTTCGCGGCGACGGTGACGAACGATGTGGCCGCCGCCGGCGTAACCTGGTCGGCGTCGTCGGGCACGTTCAGCGCACAGACCTCGACGACGGCGACGTATGTCGCGCCGAACTCGCCGGGAAGTGGCATCACCGTGACGGCGACCAGCGTCGCGGATTCGACGAAAAGCGCTACGGCGACGCTTGGGGTCACCGACCTTGCGGGAGTCACGACGTATCACAACGATTTGTCGCGCGATGGAGCGAACGTTCAAGAGTACGCGCTGAACACCACGACGGTGGCGACGGCGAGCTTTGGCAAGTTATTTTCTTGCCCGGTTGATGGAGCAGTGTACGCGCAGCCCTTGTGGGTGCCGAACGTGAGCATCGGTGGCGGGACCCACAACGTGATTGTGGTGGCCACACAGCAGGATTGGGTGTACGTATTTGACGCGGACGCCACTCCCTGCACGATGTATTGGGGCAACCAATACATTCCGTCGGGTGAAACCTATGTGAACTACAACGATTTCACCACCAACGGCAACAGTACAGAGGACATCTACCCGGATATCGGCATTACGGGCACACCGGTAATCGATCCGTCGACGAACACGATTTACGTGGTGACCAAGACCAAGAACACCGGCACCACTACGGCCCATTCGCGTCTGCACGCGCTTAGCTTGGCAAACGGTGCGGAAGCGACGACCAGCAGTCCGGTGGAAATCAACGCGACCGTGCCAGGTAACTGCGACGGAGGAACGACGGTTTCGTTCGATCCCCTGATGCAGAACCAACGGCCGGGACTGGCGCTGCTCAACGGAGTGGTGTACGTCGGTTGGGGATCGCACGGCGACGTTGGCAATTGGCATGGATGGTTGATGGGGTTCCAGACCGGAAATTTGGCGGCTGCGCCAACCGTCTTCCTCACGACGCCAGCCGCACTGGCGTCGCCAGTAGGTCCTGACGCTCCTCCCTGCGGTGGAGGGATCTGGATGTCCGGCGGCGCGCCCGCTATCGATGAGAATAACAACCTATATGTGCTCAGCGGGAACGGGGCATGGGACGGAAATACCGACTTTGGCGACAGCTACGTGAGGCTGAGCACGCCCGCGCTGACCGAGATGGATTATTTTACGCCTTACAACCAGGCCACCCTCGATGAGGACGACACGGACGTCGGGTCGAGCGGAACGGCAGTGCTGATCGACCAGACGAACGGGCCCGTGCACTTGCTGGTGGGTGCGAGCAAGGGAAGCATCTTCTACGTCATCAACCGGGATAGCATGAGTGGGTTCCACGCGGGCGGCGATCGAGTGGTGCAAGAGTTCCCGCTCGACGGTCATTCGTTCTCGACACCGGGCTTCTGGAACAACACTGCGTATTTCTTTGGCGTAGTCTTCGGCAGCACACTGGCTGGGGAGACTTTCGCATTCGATACGGGAACAGGGCAGTTCAATTCCTCCGCGACCCATCACACGCCTTCGACGTTTGGATTTCCGGGCGCTACACCTTCCATTTCCGCCTCGTCGGCTACCACGGACGGCATCGTGTGGGCGATCGATGCGGCGGCGTATGGCACCAGTGATAAGGGACAGGCTGTCGCGGGACCCGCGGTTCTGCACGCGTACGATGCCAGCAATGTTTCAACCGAACTGTGGAATAGTTCCCAGGCATCGGGCGGCCGCGACACGGCGGGTAATGCGGTGAAGTTCACCGTGCCGACGGTAGCGAACGGGAAGGTGTATATCGGCACGCGAGGAAGCGACAATACCGAGGGTGGGGGCACGACGAAAACCGGGGAACTCGACGTATACGGGTTGCTGCCGAATTAACGCTCATCCATCGAAGAAACCCAGGTCATCCGGAACGGTCTTTGCCTCGCTGAGGAGCACCTTGGTAGCCGAATTTGCTCCGCCATCTTTTGGCCTGGCACAGGCATCAAAGCGTAGGTGTGTTTTGGGTGTCGCGCGGTTGCGTGTCGCGCGGTTGCGTGTCGCTCGGTACCGGTTTGCGCGGCGCTTGGATGCTTGAAGGAACGCGAAATAAGCGTCGCGTTCAGGTTCCTATCCAGGGTTAGGGACCACAAGTCATGGAATCGACTACGACGGCTTCCAGCCTCGCGGAACCATTTTCATCTGGGAAAAATTCGATACGGAGAGACAGGAGACTGCCCTTGGCACGAGTGCGTACAGGACGCGCTGCGCGATTTGTGTTTGCGTTGGCGATGGTTACGTTGGTGTTGCTCAATGGCTGTGGGGGAGGATCGACGCCGTCCGAGGGTGGTGGAACGCCGACGCCGATTTCGGTGACGGTGTCGCCCGCGACCGCTTCGGTGCAGGCGGGGTTGACCGGGTCGTTTACGGCGACCGTTGCAAACGATAGCGCCGCTAGAGGAGTCACCTGGGCGCTGTCGGGCACAGGTTGCAGCGCGGCGGCGTGCGGCACGGTAGCGCCAACAACCAGTGCTTCCGGTTCGGCGGTGACCTACACGGCGCCTGCCAGCGTGCCGAATCCCGCGACGGTGACCTTGACGGCGACTTCTGTGAGCGACAGCACGAAGTCGGCGGCGGTGACGATCACGGTAACGGCAGCAGTCTCGGCGGGTCCGGTGAGCGTAACCGTGTCTCCGGTGCGAGGCGGGTTGACGCTCGGGCAATCTTTGGGTTTCACCGCTACGGTAACCAACGACGTTGCGGGCGCGGGAGTTACCTGGACGGCATCGAGCGGGACGTTCAGCGCGCAAGCGTCGACAACGGCGACATATGTGGCGCCGAATTCGCCCGGAAGCATTACGGTGACAGCCACCAGCAAGACGGATACGACCAAGAGCGCGTCGGCTACGATCGGAGTGACGGACCTTGCCGGAGTGACGACCTATCACAATGATTTGTCACGCGACGGAGTGAATGCGCAGGAGTATGCGCTGAATACGACGAACGTGGCGACGGCAACGTTTGGGAAGCTTTTCTCGTGCACGGTGGATGCGGCGGTGTATGCGCAGCCCCTGTGGGTGCCCAACGTATCCATCGGCGGAGGGACGCACAACGTCATCGTGGCGGCCACGCAGCATGACTCGGTTTACGTTTTCGACGCGGATGCAAGCCCCTGCGTGAGTTATTGGAACTCGCAACTTATCCCTAGCGGGGAAACCTATGGCAGCTATGGCGACGTGAATTCGTCGGACATCTATCCGGATATCGGCATTACCGGAACGCCGGTGATCGATCCGTCTTCGAACACCATCTATGTGGTGACCAAGACGAAGACTACAAGCGGCACGTACAACCAGCGATTGCATGCGCTTAGTTTGGCGACCGGCGCGGAAGCGGCGAACAGTCCGGTGGCCATTACTGCCACGGTTGCAGGTAATTGCGAGGGGGGCACCACAGTTTCGTTCAATGCATTGACCCAGAACCAGCGTCCGGGACTGGCGCTGGTGAATGGAGTTGTGTACGTGAGTTGGGCCTCGCACGGCGACGAAGGCGTTTGGCACGGCTGGGTGCTGGGCTACAGCACCGCGAATTTGCTGGCGACACCTGCTATTTTCAACAGCACTCCAAACAGCGCGGAGGGCTTGTCTTATTGCAGGGGAGGGATTTGGATGTCGGGCGGTGCGCCAGCGGCGGACGCAAGCAACAATTTATTTTTGATTACGGGAAACGGTACCTGGGACGGCACTTCGGCGTTCAGTGACAGCTATCTGAAGCTTGGCCCTCCTACTAGTACGACCATTCCTGTTCTTGACTACTTCACGCCCTACAATCAGAGCAATCTGGACGCGGATGACTCGGACGTGGGTTCGAGCGGCACGGCGCTGCTGATCGATCAGACAAGCGGACCCATTCCTCATCTGCTTGTGGGGGCCAGCAAGGCGTCTGAATTCTACATGCTCAATCGGGATAACCTGGGGCAGCACAACGCTTCGTCCGACGCCGTGGTGCAAGAGTTTGCGCTGAACGGGCACTGCTTTTCTACGCCGGGTTTCTGGAACAACAATCTTTATTACTTTGGCGTGAATTTCGGCGGTACGCAGCCCGGACAGAGTTTTACCTTTGATCCCACTACCGGCATGTTCGCCACCTCCGCAGCCAATACCACACCCTCCGGGTTCGGATTTGCGGGTGCGACGCCGTCGATTTCGGCGTCGTCGGCTACCGCCGACGGCATCGTGTGGGCCATTGATACGGGGGCGTACGGCACCAGCGATAGCGCAGCGGCCGCCGCGGGCCCCGCGATCCTGCACGCGTTCGATGCGAACAATATTTCGACCGAGCTGTGGAATAGCTCGCAGGCTTCGAATGGGCGAGACACGGCGGGGAATGCCGTGAAATTCACGGTGCCAACGGTGGCGAATGGAAAGGTCTACATCGGGACGCGCGGAAGCGATGACACGATGGGCGGCGGCACTACGTTCGGGGAGATCGACGTGTACGGGTTGCTGGCGAACTGACGACGGAGACCAGCCCGAACAGATCGCACCGGTGCCACGCGCGGGCTCGATTTCCATTTCCAATGGTGGATGGGGGGATGGTACAACGCGCGTGCCGGCGCGGCACGGGAATCGTTGAGCCTAAATCCCGCCCACGGAAGCCGACGGCTACATACCTTCGTAGTTGGGGCCACCGCCGCCTTCGGGCACTGCCCAGTCAATGATTTGGTAGGGATCGGCGATGTCGCAGGTCTTGCAATGGACGCAATTGGCGGCGTTGATTTTCAGCTTTACGCCGTCTTTTTCCCTGGCCATTTCGTAGACGGCGGCGGGGCAGAAATACTGGCACGGGTTGCCGTACTCGACCACGCATTTTGTTGCGCAGACGCTGAGGTCGTGGACGATCAGGTGGCAGGGTTGATCTTCTTCGTGGCGCGTGCCGGAGTGATAGACGTCGGTGAGGCGATCGAAGGTGAGCTTGCCGTCGCCTTTGAAGCGCTCGGCGGCGGGGTGGCCGTTGATTTTGTGATAGTGCTTGTAGCCAGCCTCGACGCGCATGGGATCGATCAAGCCGCGGCCGCCGGTGATGAATTGCAGGCCGGTATGGAAGAGACCGCCGAAAAGACCATATTTAAAGGATTGGTGGAAATTGCGGACGGCCCAGAGTTCTTTCTTGATGTAGCTTTGCTCGACTTTTTTGGGAAAGGCGCTGAGGGTTTTCGCGGAGGTATCGCCGGCTTTTAGCGCGTCTAAAATCGTTTCGGCGGCGAGCATGCCGCTCTTCATGGCCATGTGGATGCCTTTGAGGCGTTGCGAATCGAGAAAGCTGCCGGAGTCGCCGATGATCAGGCCACCGTCTACGAAATTGCGCGGCATGGAATACCAGCCACCCGCGGGGATGGTTTTTGCGCCGTAGCGGACGATTTTGCCGCCTTCGAGGATATTTCGTATGGCGGGGTGCGTTTTCCATTTTTGGAAAGCTTCGTGTGGATCGAACTGCGGGTTGGCGTATTCGAGGCCGATGACCAGGCCGATGGAGACGCGATTGTTGGAGAGGCCGTAGATCCAGCCGCCGCCGTACATATTGGTGGCGACGGGCCAACCCAGCGTGTGCGCAACGTAGCCGGGTTGGATGCGGCCGGGTTGTACGTCCCACAATTCCTTGATGCCGATGCTGTACATCTGCGGATTGATGTTGTCGAGCTTGTTTTTGGCGACAAGCTGTTTGGTTAACGAACCGCGCGGGCCTTCGGCGAGGACGGTGACCTTGGCGCGGAGTTCGTAACCCGGAGTGTAGTTGTCTTTGGGCTTGCCATTTTTGTCGAGTCCTTTGTCTTCGGTGATTACTCCCGCGACGCCGCTTCCTTCGTGAATGAGTTGCGCGCCGCCGAATTGGCTGAAGAGATTTACTCCAGCTTTTTCGACCAGACCGCCTAGCCACTTCGTGATCCTGTTGAGCGAGACGACGTAGTTGCCTTTGTTCTGGAAGGGCGGCGGCGTGACTGGGAAGCGGAACGAGGCGCCTGGGGTGAAGAAAAGTGCCGCGTCGTCGGTGACGGGCGTGTCGAGCGGCGCGGATTTTTCGAAGTCAGGAACCAGCTCGGCGAGAGCCTTCGGATTCATGATCGCGCCGGAGAGTTGGTGGGCGCCGATTTCGCGGCCTTTTTCGAGGACATAGATGTTTTCCGTGGAGAGTTTGGGCTTGCCGCCGGATTCGTTGTGTTTCTCGATGAGGTTGGCGAGATGGAGGGCGCAGGAGAGGCCGGCAGGTCCGGCGCCGACGATCAAGACGTCGGCTTCGAGTTGTTCGCGCTGGACGGTCATGAGTTTTGCCTATTGTAACAAAGGGACCGACATTGCCGCTGGGTGCGCGAGCTAAGAGTTCTTGGCTTTTTCCAGGGCCTCGGTTAAGGCAGGCATTACTTCGAAGATGTCGGCTACGATGCCGTAGTCGGCGATTTCGAAGATAGGGGCGTTTTGGTCTTTGTTGACGGCGACGATGGTGCGGGCGCCTTTCATTCCAACCACGTGCTGGATTGCGCCGCTGATGCCCAGTGCCAGATAAAGCTTGGGGGCTACGGTTTGGCCGGAGCTGCCGATTTGGCGCTCCATCGGGAGCCATCCCTCGTCGCAAATGGGACGCGAAGCGGCGATTTCCCCGCCCAAAGCTCTGGCCACGGCTTCGGCTTGCGGGATGTTCTCCGGGGCTTTGATCCCGCGTCCTATGGCGACGATGAGCGGGGCTTGGGTCAGGTCTACCGCGGATTTCGCTTCTTTGAACAGATCCAGAGGCTTGGTGCGGATTTGTTGGGCCTTGAGCGTTACGGCGACGGCGTTCACTGGGGCTTTTCCCGTGGGATGCGCGGTCACCAGATCGGAGCGGAAGGCACCTGCCTGGAAGGAGGCGAACCACGGCGCGGCGCTTTGGAAGGTGACGTCGGCATTGGTTTTGCCTTGGAACATTTGGCGGACGAAGATTAGTCTGCCGGATTCGTTGCGGTAGCCGATACAGTCGCCGATCATGCCTTTGCCGAGTTGTGCGGCTAGTTTGGGCGCGAAATCGCGAACTTGGTACGTGTGCGGGAACAGGATCAGGTCGGGCTTGGCCGATTCGATGACTTGCTTCAGGGCCACGCAGTAGCCGTCCGGCGTGTAGGCTTCGAGCAGGTCGTGTTCGACAAGGAGCACTTCGGCTATATTTTTCGCGGCGAGTTCCTCGGCCAACCCGGAGACACCTTGACCGATCACCAAGCCGCTGACGGTGCTCGAAGTATCTTTCGCGATTTGTTGAGCTGCGGCCAGCGTTTCGAAACTGGTATTGTTCCACTTGCCTTGGCGTTGTTCGGCGACCACTAGAATCTTCATTTGTGCCTCTGTAAGAAAAAGAACCGGCAAGGATGCCGGCGCTCGCTAGATTACTCGCGCTTCGAATTTCAACTTTTCTACTAGTTTGGTGGCGGCTTCTTTGGGCGTGCCGGTTAGGAATTCGGTTTTCTTCGTTTTGGTGGGGATGTAAATTTTCTCCACGCGCTGGGTTGGCTGCAGCGATACGCCCAGAGATTCGGGTGTTACCGTTGCGATTTCTTTCTTCTTCGCAGCCATGATGCCTTTCAGGGTGGCGTAGCGGACTTTGTTGATGCCGGACTGGATCGACAAAACCGCAGGCAACGGGCACTCGATGTGTTGGAACCAGCCGGCTTCGAGTTCGCGTTTGAGGCGCAGTTTACCTTCCTGGGCTTCGATGGCCATGATGATGGTTGCATGGGGAAGATCAAGCAGGCCCGCGAGCAGGACGCCAGTTTGGCCGAAGCCATGGTCATCGCTTTGCAGGCCCGTCAGGACGAGATCGAATTTTTCCTTCTTGATGGCGGCGGATAGATAGCTAGCCGTGCCGAGCGGATCGAGTTGGACGAAGTTATCGTCGGCGATGTGCACGGCGCGGTCAGCGCCTTTCGCTAAGGCTTCTTTGATGGTTTGTTTCACACGCTCGGGGCCCATAGAGAGCGCGATTACTTCGCCGCCGTGTTTTTCTTTCAGGCGCAGGGCCTCTTCGAGCGCGTAGCTGTCCGGCTCGTTCATCTCGAAGCCGATGTCGGATTCTTTGATCCAGTTTCCGGCGATCGAAAGGGGTGCGTCCTTTGCGGGGACTTGTTTGATGCAGACGATGATGTTCACGGCTTGCCTCTTGCGTTTTATGAAAGGTCCTAGTTCACCGGCGATTATGAAGCGTGCCGGAAACGGCGTTGGGCTGGAGTCGAGCTTCGGCGCGGCGTCCAGTGCCGGGACTCGGCTCTAAACCCCACCCTCTGAACAGGGCGGCTACAGTCGCTGTGCGGCGATCGGCGGTCTTACTTCCCTGCCCACCTCTTGAAAATCAATGCGGCGTTGGTACCGCCGAATCCGAACGAATTTGAGAGCGCGTATTCGACTTCCGTTTTGCGGGCGACGTTCGGAACGTAGTCGAGATCGCAATTCGGATCGGGCGTTTCCTGGTTAATGGTCGGCGGCACAATCTGGTCGCGTAACGCCAGCACGCAGATGCCACCTTCGAGCCCACCGGCCCCGCCAAGCAGATGGCCGGTCATGGATTTGGTGGAGCTAACCGGCATTTTCTTGGCGCGATCGCCGAAGACGCGTTTTACCGCGATGGTCTCGAGCGTGTCGCCGATCGGTGTGGATGTGCCATGGGCGTTGACGTAGCTGATGTCGTCCGGAGAGAGCCTGGCGTCTTTCAGAGCGGCTTTCATGACGCGGTAGGCGCCGTCGCCGTTTTCGGCGGGCTGCGTGATGTGATAGGCGTCGCCGGACATTCCGTAGCCGACGATTTCGGCAAGGATCGGCGCGTTTCGCCTTTGGGCGTGTTCGAGCGATTCGAGGATGATGATGCCCGCGCCTTCGCCCACGACGAATCCGTCGCGCTGCGCGTCAAACGGACGGCTGGCGTGTGCGGGATCGTCGTTGCGCGTGGAGAGTGCTTTCATGGCCGCGAAACCACCGACTCCCATGGGCGTGATGGTGGCTTCCGTACCCCCGCAGATCATCATTTCCGCAGCGCCTCGTTCGATGATTTTGAAGGAGTCGCCGATCGCATGGGCGGAGGCGGAACAGGCGGTGGCGGTCGCGGAATTCGGGCCGCGCGCTCCGTAGCGAATCGAAACATGGCCGGAAGCGAGATTCACGATCGCAGAGGGAATGAAGAACGGCGAGATTTTCGCCGGTCCGCCTTGCACGAGTTTCCAATGCTCGCGTTCGATGATGTCGAATCCACCGATGCCGGAGGAAATGTACACACCGACTTCGTCGAGGTCGGCTTCGGTTTCCTTCGTCCAGTTCGCCATTTTCACGGCGAAATCCGCGCCAGCCAGAGCGATCTGGATGAAGCGCCCCATTTTCTTGAGTTCTTTTTTCTCGATCCAGCGAAAGGGGTCGAAGTTTTTAACTTCGCCGGCAATGGTGCAGTCGAAACCCGCAGTATCAAAAAGGGTGATGCTTCCGATCCCGTTTTGTCCGGCGACCAGATTTTTCCAGCTTTCGTCCGTGCCGATTCCCAGCGCGCAGACCAGTCCGACGCCCGTTACGACGACGCGGCGAGTCAAAGGTTCGTGCTCCCTGATGAGGTGGTGATACTCAGCGGACCCTTACTTCCCTTTGGAGTGTTTGTCGATATATTCGACGGCGTCTTTGACCGTCGTCATTTTCTCGGCGTCTTCGTCGGGCACTTCAATGCCGAAGGCTTCTTCAAAGGCCATCACCAACTCCACCTGGTCGAGGGAATCGGCTCCCAGGTCGTCGACAAACGATGCCGTTGGCGTAACTTCCGCCTCATCCACGCCGAGCTGCTCGACAATGATCTGCTTTACGCGCTCTTCAACGCTGGCCATCCCTATGTCCTCCGCGATCTGCGTTCATCGTGCTGGTTCGTGCTGAGTATGAATTCGTGAAACCGCTCGGCCCTACGCTGCCACACACATGGTCTTTAGCCCTGTAAGTATAACCTGCCCATTCTAGTTAGGCCCCATCGCAAGGTCAACTTCTGCAACGATATTTCACTTCGGAGAGTTCTGTTATGCCAAATGCAAGCCACCGTTTACGTTCAATACGTGACCTGTGATGTAACCGGCCTCATCGCTGGCCAGAAATACAATGGCGGCCGCCACGTCGCCTGGCGAGCCCATTCTGCCGAGCGGAATTCGCGTCTTCAATTCCTCTTTCACTTTGTCGGGCAGGACATCGGTCATCGGTGTTTCGATGAAACCAGGGGCCACAGCATTGACCGTGATGTTTCGCGACGCGATTTCGAGGGCGACGGCTTTGGTGAGACCGATCAGACCCGCTTTGGCGGCGACGTAGTTGGCTTGGCCGGCGTTGCCAGACTGCGCTACCACCGAACTGATGTTGATGATGCGGCCGGCGCGGGCTCGCATCATCGTCAGCAGGGCTTGCTGGGTGCAGAGGTGCGCGCCGGTTAAATTTGTTCTTAGGACCGCTTCCCAATCATCTTGCTTCATGCGCATGGACAGGCCGTCGCGGGTGATGGCGGCGTTGTTCACCAGAATATCGAGGCGCCCGTACTTTTCGACGACCTGCTTGAAACCGGCCTTCACTTGCTCGGCGTCAGCTACGTCCATTTTGACGGCTAAAGCTGCGCCACCAGCGGCTTCGATTTCGCTCACCAACGCGGCCAGCTTCTCTTGGTTTCGCGCGGCTACGGCTACCTTTGCGCCTGCCTGGGCCAGAGCTAGCGCCGTGTCGCGACCGATGCCTTGAGAGGCTCCGGTCACCAGGGCCACTTTGTCTTTCAAGCTGAACACAAAGACACCTTCGATCAATACTCATGCCGTACAAAAACAAATGCTTGCAAATGCATTCCGTGGGCGCAAGCCCCTGGCGGCTCAGGGCAAACGGGAACGTCTGTGCCGCCTCATGCCGCGTCGGCGTCGGCGCGCGAACCGGTGATTTTTTCCAGCGTGGTGGCCAGGCTCTTCTCGTCTTCGACGTTGAGTGTGCCCACCGATCGCTCGATCTGGCGGAGCAACCCGGTCAGCACGCGGCTCGGCCCGACTTCCACGAACGTATTCACGCCTTCATCGATCAGTTCGCGCACGGACTCTTCCCAGCGGACTGGCATGGTCACCTGGCGAATCAACGCGTCGCGCGCTTCGTCACCGCTGGTCTCCGTGTCCGCGTCGACATTGGTGACCAGCGGGAAGCGCAGCGCCGCAAATTCCGTCTTGCGCAGATCCTTCTCCAGCTTTTCCTGCGCGGGCGTCATCAGCACGCAATGGAACGGCGCCGAAACCGGCAAAATCACGGCGCGCTTGGCTCCCAGTTGCGACGCAATCTCCACAGCGCGCTTCACGGCTTCCGCATGACCCGAAATCACGGTCTGCTCCGGCGAATTCAGGTTCGCGGGCGAGCACACCTGGCCTTCGGCCGCACGCTTGCACGCGTCCATGACCACCGCGTGGGAGAGACCCATGATCGCGGCCATGGCACCCAATCCCGCAGGCACGGCCTCCTGCATGTACTTCCCGCGTTTGTGCACGATTTTTACGGCATCGGAAAGCTTGAGCGATCCCGCCGCCACGAGCGCCGAATATTCACCCAGACTATGCCCCGCCACAAAATCTGGCGTGACTCCCTTTTCCTCAAGAACCCGGTAGATCGCCACCGAGCAGGTCAGAATCGCCGGCTGGGTGTTCGCGGTCTGCTTCAGATCTTCTTCCGACCCGGCGAAACACATCTGCGAAATCGAAAATCCCAGCGCCTTGTCGGCTTCGTCAAAAACAGCCCTCGCAACCGGATATTTATCCGCGAGTTCCTTGCCCATGCCGGGGTACTGCGACGCCTGCCCCGGAAACACAAATGCCGTTTTACCCATCGTCGTTCCTTCTTCCCTGAGTCAATAACGGTGCTAAGCCACGCTCGGCGAAGCCAAAGCTCGGCGTCTGCATGACTCCATACCCTGGTTCTACGCGCGCGTCACGATTCGGTCGGGATGCACGCCGGCGGCTGAGAGACCTTGTTCAATTTTTTCATTTATGCGCGCGCGAGCCAGGCCTGCAGCCACGCGAATCGCATTCTTCATGGCAGCTGCGTTCGACCGTCCGTGTCCGATCACGCACACACCGCGGACTCCCAACAGCGGCGCTCCACCATACTCGGTGTAGTCAATCTTCTTCTTCAAACCCTTGAACGCGCCTTGCGACAACATGGCGCCCACCTGCGACACCAGCGAACTCTTCAATGACTTTTTCAGCACCTCAAAAATCTGCAGCGCCAGACCTTCACAAATCTTCAGCGCGATATTTCCCACGAACCCATCGCACACAATCACGTCCACATCGCCGGAAAACAGATCGCCGCCTTCCACGTTTCCCACAAAATGAACCGGGCTCTTCTTCAAGCGGTTGTAGACCTCACGCGTCAACTCGTTGCCTTTAATCTCTTCCTCGCCCACCGACAGCAACCCTACGCGAGGGCGCCGGTGCCCAAACGTTGCGCGATAATAAATCTCGCCCATCACCGCGAACTGAACCAGATGCTCCGGCTTTGAATCCACATTTGCGCCAACATCCAGCAAAACGGAAACGCCGCCCTTGGCATTCGGGAACGGTGCGGCCAATGCCACGCGGTCCACCGATTCCAGGGTTCCCAGCAAAAACCGCGCTACGGTCATGACCGCGCCGGTATTGCCGGCGCTCACCAAGCCGTCGGCCTTGGTCTCGCGGACCAGCCGCGCCGCTACGTGTACGGAACTGTCCTTTTTCCGGCGAAAAGCCTGGGCCGGGTGATCGTGCATGGTGATCACTTCGCTCGCCGCCACAACCTCGATCGGCAAGTTCGGCTCAGCGAGCTTGGCGAGCTCTGCACGCACCACATTCGGCTGCCCAACCAGCAAGATACGCACGCCGAACTCTCGCGCGGCTAGCACACTCCCTTCAACTTCGGGGCGGGGCGCATGGTCTCCGCCCATGGCATCAACCGCAATTGTGATCATGGGGGGCTTCGATCAGGCAATTCCGGAAAAGTCCGGTAGAAAGGCTCTCGCTTGGTCCGCTCTAAAAGTTCAAGCGGAAACGTCTTGAACCGCTTTGCCCTTGTAGTAGCCGCAGTGGGGGCACACCTGGTGCGGCTGCTTCATTTCGTGGCAATTCGGGCATTTGGCCAGCGCGGGTTTGACCAAAAAGTCGTGCGCCCGCCGCGTGCTCGTTCGTCTTTTCGAATGCCGTCGTTTTGGGTTAGGCATAGCAATACTCCTCGTGTCCGACCACTTGGCCGGATTGTATGGGCTTTCGCCCCTGAAACCTATTGTTTTTTCAGCCAGTCCTGCTTCAGGCGTGCTAAGGGAGCCAATCGTGGGTCTGTCGAATGTGTTTCGCAGCGGCACTCTTCGTGGTTCAAGTTCGCGCCGCAGTTAGGACACAAACCCCTACAGTCGCTCCGGCAGATGACCTTCATCGGCAACGCCAGGAGCACTTGTTCCCGCAACACATCTGCCAGAAAAAGCCCTTCGCCTTCAAAAAATCCGATCTCGGCGTCGTCCTCTTTGAGCCGCGCTTCTTCCGGCTTCTCACCCTTGGGCAAAGGGCTGTAAAACAGATCAAACGATCGATGAACCTCATCGATGACGGGTTCCAGGCACCGAGCGCAGACCAACTCCACCTTCGTCTCGATTTCGCCTGCGACCCGAATTTGCCCTTCGAGCAGCTCCGCGGTGGCATTCACTTCCAGCGGGTCGATCTGCTTCATTTCCGCGGTCTGATAGTCGATGCTGCCGGGTGCGTAGCTCTTCCGGATTACCTGTTTCCGGACGGCAAGGTCCTTGATGTCAAGGAACATGTCTTCAGCGCCTCCGGCGCTAACGGTCATGCCTTCTCATTATTCAGGCGGTTGGCCGCCAAGTCAAGGAAGTGCAAGGTCTGTCGCATGATAAGGTTGCGTGCGAAGTAACGGGCGGCTACTGGCACCCTCCAGTCTCCATCTCGTAAAGCCTCAAGCGGGCCTCCCGGTTCCCGTGGTCGGCCGCTGCTTTCATCAAGACCTTCGCCTGATCGCAATTCTTATTGACGCCTTCCCCGCGGGCAAACCGTTCTGCCAGTGAGACTTCTGCGGAAACCGATCCGGCTTGCACGGCTCCCCACAGAGTTTCGACGCTGTCCCCGTCGCTAAAAGCAGGCTCGGTCCTCGGGGGAACGCTTTGGCGTTCCAAAACCGACTCCGTGTGGACGCCGGCGTCCGATGTAACGCGATCCGGTAAGTCGCTATGTCCTGCGGTGGCAAGTTCTTTCCCATGGGGCAAGCTGGAATCGTCCGGATTCGGAGAAGTGCTCTTGTCGGCGGTCGGGATAGAGCCTGGGATGTCCGAATTGCTTTGTGTCTCCGCGGACCGAGGCGTGGAAGTCGACGGTTTATCCAGATCCACCGAGGATGCCTTGGTTTTGCCGGTCAGTGTTTCCCCCAGCCAGATGAGGGATGTCCCCACATCACGCTGGTACACGATTACAAGAGCTGCGAGGGCTAC
>Ga0181522_10000217_pt1 | contig 45531 bp, 36 predicted proteins | sample PEATcosm2014_Bin_27_FD_121103 | JGI IMG/M metagenome (GOLD analysis project Ga0181522, IMG submission 121103) | Peatland microbial communities from MTU Mesocosm Facility, Houghton, MI, USA - PEATcosm2014_Bin05_10_metaG | ecosystem: Environmental > Terrestrial > Soil > Wetlands > Peat | place...
ATGACGTGGCTCGAGGGCTGCAGATAGGCAAAGAGGGCAGCCCGTTCCTGATCGGTCAGCGGGCGCGTCCTGGATGGGTCGATTTCGTTGCGAGTCTCTGTGCGAGTCAGTCCAAAGGTTTCGCGGATCGTGATCGGGCCTTCGGCGGGCGCATCGACTTCCGCATACCCTACGCGATTTCCCCAATCGTCCCGATAATAGTGGACCGGAAATTCGGCGGCGACGCTGAATTCGCGAATTACGGACACGGCGTCTTCCTGTGGAACGCTAAACCACATGCGCACGGTCTTGGCCCCTTTCGGTACTTGCACCTTGAATTCATTCCTTATCTCGAACGACGCCTGCTTTGGTTCGGTCGCCTTGGCGACATCGCCACCTGACGCGCGGACCGAGATTCCTAGAGCAACGCTCGTCGCCACAAAACTCAAAAAGATGAGCTGGACTCGAATCGGCTGAGGATGCATGGCTGCCTTCTTTGTGCTCAGAGAGTGCACTTACAACGAGTGTGAGCAGTGTTGGAAAACAAATTGCACAACCACCGGTGTCGAGGAATCTACCCTCAAGTGAAGCCGCGATTGCATCGGATAAGCATGCGCGTTCAGGCGGTTGAGGAAGATCGTTATAGCCCATTGCCGCAGGCGACGTCAAGCGAGTACATCCGCTCCATCGCTCCATCCGCTCCCGCAACCATCGCCCGAGATATCCGCTCCCTGCGTTCCCGCTGCCATGGCAGGGCTTCCGTTGGGTACGAGGTTCACGATGATTGCGCTCTGAGGGACAATTTGGGATTTCTCGTCAAATCTCCCATTACCACTCGGGTTTTCGGCTTACTTGAACAAGACCGGGTACGTCATCAACTCGGCATGAAACGCTACGGCGTAGATTTGGGTGCGGCGAATTTGTTGTCCTCGATCGGAATGTTCTGCTGCATCTGCTCGACTTGAATCATAAAGCGTCCGCTGGGACGGGCGATGGTCCAGCGAAATGCGGTCTTCAAACCGGCTTGCTCTCGATAATCTCCATAGTCTATTTGCGTAGGATTTAAGCCCAGCGGCGTTTCCACATAATGCAACATTCGCACCAGCAAGCCGGATTCTTTGTCAAAATAGAGTTCGACAGCTGGTTGATCGTTGCGCAATCCCGCCAGAACGTATGCCTCGCGGTCGTTTACCTGTTCCTTCCGCTGTACACGTACCTCTTTAAAGAAATGCTGCAGATCGCCGGGGAAAAACACTTCCGCGTCCATTTTAGCCGCATCCACTTCCGCGGGACTCATCTCGTGTACCTCATGGCCGGGTGAACTCAGCCAACCGTGGTCGCCGTTGACACCGGTGATGCTGTCCCCTCCCGGGAAGTGCACGGTGGTCACTCGCTTCGATGGCGCTTTGGCCAAGACTTCGACCGGAAAGTGTTGCGCGCCGACAGTGAGCGTTCCTTTTTGAACGAGCGTTAAGATTGTGGCCCCGGAAGCAGCGCGGCCGACTGCCTGCAAATACTTTGCCACGATCTGATCTGCCCCCGGCAGGGTCGCATCAATTGACTCGACGCGTAGCTTCCCCCCAGAGTCAGACTTGCCATCTTCGGCACCGATGATCGAAGTGACGACCGGAGTTATCACCGGTTTGTGCTCACCTCGGTGACAAGCGTAGCAAGTCACCTCCTGATGGCCATCGAAGTTATCCTTATTGATGGCGAACATCATGCGCATCATCTTGCGCGCGGTTTGCTTCGTCTCTTTATCGTCCTTTTCGAAAGCGCTTTCCTGATGACAGAAATCGCATTGCACTCCTAAAGAGGCCGTGATGAATTGCATGGCCGGAATGAGCTGGTCGGCGGGAACTCCTTTGAGGACCTGAATGTTCTTATAAACCTGCTCGGCCATCTTCGAAGTCGCGGTGCCCGTCGAAGGTTGAGGAGGCTGAGTCCACAACTTCGTTGCGCCCAGAAGAAAAGCTAACCCTCCGATGCATGTGCCCGCCAGCATTCGCTTCACGCGCATAACTTGTCCTCAATTGTGAATTGCTGCTTTTCAGTTCTCGACAGGAAGGCTGCGCATTCCCGCTTCTCTTGGCAAATCAAGATCGGGGCGGTAGCCTCGTGCCGCGAAATAGAGTACATAGAGATGGCAGACGAAGGGAACCAAAAACGCATAACGGATATTGCTCCGGTCGGAGATGTAGCCCATGAGAAGAGGAAAAAAGGCGCCGCCAATAATGGACATTACCAATAAGGAGGATCCCAATTTGGTATATGGCCCTAGATGCTTAAGGCTCAGGGCAAAGATGGTCGGGAACATGATCGAATGAAAGAAGCCGAGTAGCACGAGCGCCCACATCGGTGCCAATCCGGTTCCCCGCAGCACGACCATGAGACAGATCAAAGCCGACATTCCGAAGACGGAGAGTAGGCGAGAAGCCGCGATTCGTCTCATGATCGCAGACCCGACAAATCTACCAAGCATGAATCCCAGCAGATGCAGCTTCAGATAGTTCGCCGCCTGCTTCTCGGGCAAACCCGGTATGGAATATTGTGCAAAGCGGATTATGAAACTGGCGACGCCCACCTGTGCGCCCACGTAAAAAAACTGAGCCAGAACCCCCTTCAGCAGATGTTTATACGGCCATAATCCGCCGAGACCTGTGGCTGCATCCCGCGCTTCACAATCATCTTCCTCGCGGACTTCAGGCAGCTTGGAAAAGAAGATGAACGCGGCTACGGTAAGAAAAAGTCCCGCAATCACGAGATAAGGCACTTTGACGGTGTTGGCCTCGGCTACCTCGTAAGCATGCAACTGCGAGGGAGTCATCGCGGCTAATTGCTGCTTTGAATATTCCACTCCAGACAGAATGAAAGCAGCCCCAATGATTGGAGTAACAAGCGCCCCGACGGAGTTGAAGGATTGAGCCAGATTCAGGCGACGCTCGGAACTCTCGGCAGGACCAAGGATGGTCACATACGGATTTGCGGCTACCTCCAAAACGCCCTGACCGCACGCCATGACGAAGAGCGCGAACAAGAAGAATCCGTACAGCCTCACCGAAGCCGCCGGAATGAATAATAGGGCGCCCGTGGCACAAGTCAGCAAGCCGACCAGGATTCCTCGACGGTAGCCGATCTTCTCCATCAACCAGCCGGCGGGCAAGGCGGCGAGGAAATATCCTCCGAAAAAGGCCGTCTGGATCAACGACGACCGCACATCGGAGAGACGGAATGCCTTTTTCAGGTGAGGAATCAAAATGTCATTCAGATTGACGCCGAGAGCCCAGAGGAAGAACAGGCTGGTGACCAGGATCAGCGGCACCACATAGCGGCGCTCGGTGATGGGCACGGACGATTTCGTCATATCCCTCCCGCTGGCTTCAGAGTTAGGTCAAGGCTCGATCCAAGTGCACGTAGCCGCCGTCGACAAAAACGTGCTGGCCGGTGATGTGCCCCGCCTTCGCGGAGAGGAGAAAGGCCACCATGGATGCGATTTCATCGGGGGTTGTCATTCGCCGATCGAGAGGAATTTTGGCAACGACGCGCTTCAGTTGTTCTTCTGGATCGGGGAAGCTATCCAGCCATTGCTGATAAAGAGGAGTCATCACTTCGGCAGGGACAACTGCATTCACCCGTATGCCGTAGGAAAGCAAGTCCGCTGCCCATTCGCGGGTCAAGCCAAGGATCGCGCCCTTGGCAGCGACGTATCCCGATGTCCGGCCCTGGCCGGTCAGAGCCGTCTTCGAACTGATGTTGACGATGGAACCGCGGGTACGCTTCAAATGGGGCAGCGCATAGTGCGCCATATTGTAGTAGTGGAGCAGGTTCCGCTCGAGAGACGCCAGAAATTCCTCGGGAGTGCCCTGTTCGAGACCCACTTTATCGTTAATGCCGGCGTTATTGACTAGAGCATCGATATGGTGAAAGTTCGCGACAACCTGCTCCACGAGATCCCTGCAGTTTGCAGCCGGCACCAGATCCATGCCAATAAAATTAATTTCCAGACCGTCGGCATGAAGTTCTTCTTGCAGGCGCACGCCGGCCACCATATCTCGATCGACCGCGACGACCATGGAACCTTCATGGGCGCAGATTCGCGTGATGGCGGCTCCAATCCCTTTCGCGCCGCCGGTCACTACTACGACTTTGTCTTTGAGTTGAAGATCCATGAATTGGAGAGTCGATGAGTGGAAACTTTAACCGCGAAGGTTCAGGAACCCTCCATCAATCGGATAGTCCGAACCGGTAATGAACGACGCTTCTTCCGAGCACAGATAAAGAGCGAGAGCAGCGATCTCCTCGGGTCGAGCCATTCTCCCGATGGGTTGCGATTTTTCCAGCTTCTCGAACATCTCCCGTTCTTTGCCGGGATAGTTACGGCGAAGGAAGCCATCGACAAAAGGAGTATGAACCCGGGCGGGCGAAATGCAATTGCAGCGGATGTTGTGAGTGATGTAATCTTTCGCCACCGAGTACGTCATCGCGACCACGGCGCCCTTACTCATGGAGTAGGCAAAGCGATCGGCGAGGCCCGAGGTCCCGGCAATGGACGCCATATTGACAATGACGCCGCCGCCATTCTCCTTCATGTGGGGCACGGAGAGGTACATACAGTTGTACATACCTCTTACGTTGACCGCGAAAATTCTTTCGAAATCGCTCTCGGTGGTGCTTTCCAGGTTGCCCACGTGGGAGATTCCGGCGTTGTTGACGAGAATGTGCAGGCGCCCTGCCTGAAAAACGTTGTTGAAAGCGGCCTTTACGCTCGGTTGCTGGGAGACGTCGCAGCCATAGGCCTTAGCGTTGCCACCATTGGCGGCGATTTCGCCGACAACCTTCTGGGCAGCCTCCTCGTCCACATCCAGTAGAAAAACGGAGGCGCCGCTGCTCGCAAATCTATGAGCTACCGCTCGGCCAATGCCGCTGGCTCCCCCGGTGACGACGACGGCTTTCCCGTCGAGACGAAACGCGCCGGAATTACCTTTCAAAACTTCATCCATGTTTCTAGTTCCCGTCGCCTTGGCTTTGGCCTACTTGGCTGGCTGATCCTGTGCATGCTCCAGGAGGGCGAGCGCGTTTTGCGCATCCGCATCGTTCGGTGCCAGTTGCAACGCAGCCCGCAAATGCTTTTTCGCTTCGCCGACCTTTCCGGTTCGGCCGTAGAACAATCCCAGGTTCTTATGCAAGTGCGCACTTTGCGGGCAATTCCCACACAACTCAATTGCCTCATTCATTTGTTGCACAGCCTGCGGCCAGTTCTGCGCGTTCGCCGCTTCGAGTGCAAAATTTCCCAACTCCGAAACTCGATCCGCAATCTGCTGGCTTTTTTGCAATGCATCAAACCGATCCTGATACTGCGCCGCCTCCGGATCATGCATCCGGCTCAATGCCCTCGCCAGGTTATACAGTGCTTGGGAATGATTGGGGTCGGCTTCGACCGCTGCCTTCCAGTGCTGCACCGCACCAGGGTTGTCGCCGGAGTGCTCCAGACTCTGACCGAGAAGATACTGTGCGTCGGCATTGTCGGGCTGTACCGCCACGACCTTCCTAAGCAACCGGCTTGAACGCTCCAGTTGGTTTTCTTGTTTTGCGGTTAAAGCGAGGAAATAGAGCGCACCGGCATATTCGGGCTGCAAATGAATTGCGGACTCCAGTTCCTTATCCGCGTCTTCGTATCTGCCGGTCTCGAAATAGAAGCGGCCGAGATTGTAGTGGGCTGAGGCAAGTTTCGGGTCGAGGTGAGCAGCTTCCAGAAACTCTTTAAGCCCGCCGGGACGATCAAACTGATCGACCAGCGCGATGCCGAGATTTAGATGCGCCTCGGCGGAAGCCGGCTCCAACGTCACGGCCCGTTGAAAGTTTTTGATCGCCTCGCTTCCGCGCCCGGTCTTCGCCTGGAGCATTCCGATGGCGGCATAGGCGCCCGCGTAACCCGAATCCGTCTGTATCGCAATACGAAATTGCTGTTCCGCCTCCGCGAACGCTCTCCTTTGCGCCATGAGCAGACCCAGGTTGACGTGTGCCTTGGTGTAGTTCGGATCATTCCGGATTGCCTGCAGAAACCATTGTTCTGCTTCTGCATTTTTGCCTTGCTGGCTGTAGAGCACGCCCAGATTGCTCTGCGCTTCAGCGAACCCCGGATCGATGGCCAACGCTTTCTGGAATAACTTCTCCGCTTCCGCCGGTTGGCCGCTGTTCAACGCGACCAGTCCCAGCTGGTCTGGAGCGGCCGCCAAATTTGAATCCAGTTCCGCGGCTCTCTGCAACTCTTTTCGCTCCCCAGCGACGTCCCCCATTCTGTCGAACGCGAGCGCCAGATTGTAGTGAAGTTTGGCGTCGCGCGGATTGAGTTGCAGGGCTTTGCGATAGCGTTCCGCCGCCTCTTTGGCTTTACCGGCACCGAGATCCCGGTTGGCCTCGTCGTAGATCCGGGCCATCGCCGCTTCCTTATCGCCGCTCGACGCCACCGCATTGCCCTTCGCCTGCTCGAGACGAAACTGTTCTTCGTCCCCGGATTTCCGGAAGAGCGAGGCAAGTTCCTTATGGGTCGCGAGATCAGAAGGGTCGATCCGCTCGGCGACTAGCAGTTGCTCGATGGCGGCAGCGGTTTGTCCCTTAGCAGAGAGCAACATTCCGAGATCGAAACGGATCGCGGCATCTTGCGGATTCAGGCTGGCAGCGCGCCGCAGCACATCGATTGCCGAATCTGACCTACTAAGTCCCCGATAAGCTAGCCCCAGGGCATAAAAGCCCTGAGCGTCCTTAGACTGGCGCCGGGTGTACTCGAGAAGAACGGGAACCGCGTCCGCGTACTGCTGCGATGACATTAAAACCTGCCCCAAAGCAATACGGGCCTCGTCCATGGAGGACTCGAGCCGCAGGGCTTCGCGGAATTCAGCCACTGCGGCTCGTTTATCTTCCTCCGTGGGCTGGCCTTGCCGAGCGTGCAGCATCCCGAGACTGAAGTGGGCAGGAGCAGACTCCGGGTGCGCCGCCACGAGATCCTTCAGTGTATTCAGCGCCTTTTCCATCTCGCCGCTTGCCGCGTATGCGGCGCCGAGAGCTTCCTGGAGACGTTCGGCCTCATCGGGGGGCGGCTCCTGCTTAACGGCGTTCTCCAGACACGCAACCGCCGCTTGAGGTTTGCCTTCGGTGATCAGCACTCCGCCGAGTTTGATCGCTCCCATCGTGAAGCGTGGCTCAATCGCCAAAGTCGAGCGGAATTGTTCTTCTGCCTGTCCCCATTTTTTCTCGTCTTCAAAAACGCTTCCCAAAGCAAAATGTGCGCTGACTGAGTCTGGCTTCTGCTGAATGGCGATTTGAAGTTCGCGCCCAGCGCGCGCGCGGTCGCCTTTTCTGAGCAGCGCCAGTGCAAGGTTGTAGTGAATTTCCCAATTCTGCTCTTCCAGTTTGAGGGCAGTTTCAAAAACCGCGATGGCACAGGACACGCGATCCGCCTGGGCGTACAAGACTCCCAATGTGTTGTAGGCGCCAGCCGTAGGATGGTCGCGAAGGCTCTCCAGCAAGGCGGTGATCTTTTCGGAAGGATGACTTGGCTCCAGACAGGACTGGGGCATGACGACGGGATGTACTTTAGAGGCGTCCTGAGCGGCGATACTCTGTGCCGCTTCGAAAATTGTACCGACGACGATTATGCCGGCGAGGACCATCTGCCGACCCAGTTGCAAGAGTAAACGCCCTCCCGAAGCCTGACTTCCTCTCGCCTTGCGCTTCTCAGTCACTACCGTTACCTGTCGCCTTACGGCCAAAAAATGTGGGGCTTTTTTAAGATGCGGGCCAGGTGTCGCCCTACCATACGTGTAAAGCTCGCGAGCGTAATTCTACCGGCAAAATCGCATGGGCGGCCGGTCTTGCAGAGAGATGGGCGCTCCGATTTAGCCTGGCGGATGCGCCCAACTAAAGCTCCATCTTCGAAGTCGAGGCCGCTGTGGTCAGCGGCACTCAGAAATAAAGCTTGAGTGCAAATTGTAGCTGTCGAGGAACATTCGCCGTACTTGACACCTTCCCGAATTGCGATGGGGTGTCCAAGCTCGAACTCGGAACCGCCCAAACCGGGGTATTGGTTACGTTAAATGTCTCGAAGCGGAACTCCACCCGGAATCTTTCTGTAATCGGGATCTGGCGGAAGATGGAAAGATCCAGATTTTTGCTCCAGTCCGATCTCAGAGAGTCGCGCCCCAAATCTCCGAACGTACCCAAAGCCGGGACTGCATACCCTACTCCGATGGGGCTAAGCCACTGGGCGGGCCCTTTGTGACTCGCATAGAGGGGACCGATCACATCGGCTCGCTCATAACCGTCGTATCCGTTGCCGAAGTTGCCATATGTATTGCCGGTCTCCGCAGTGTCGTCGGCTTCGGAGTTGCCCACATCGAAGGCTTGCCCGGAATATAAGGTCAGAACGCCGTTCAGGTTCCAGCCGCCGATGATGTGGTTCACCACCGGATTCCCCGACGCGAGTTTGCCCTGCTTGCCGAACGGCAACGCGTAAACCCATGCCGCCGAGAAGATCTGCGGCAGATCCTGCCCCGATGGGCCTTTGGACCCTTGCAGGTCATAGGGGTTTTGCACCGAGCATCCTTCCACTCCGTACCACCCGGAGCAGCCAAGATCCAAGCTCTTTGACCAGGTGTATGAAATCAAGTAGGTCAGGCCGTGTTGCTGCCTCCCGGTCAAGGAAAGCTGCAGCGCGTTATATGTGCTCTTTCCCGCGCTTCTGTCGTAGGGAGTCGGTCCGATGTAGGGGTAGGGCGCGCCGCAGTTGGTAGCGCCAGAGGTCGAGTAGGGCGCACAACTCGTGTTCAGGTTTCCGCCGGCGACGGTGGCCACGTTGTACTCGCCGCCCACGTCGAGGCGCCTGCCGACAGAGCCAACGTAGTTGGCTGTCAGCACCGCGTTCGAAGTAATCTGCTGTTGCACTCCAAAGTTCCACTGGTCGGTATAGGGCCGTTTCAAATAAGGATCGGCAAACCAGGTGGCCTGCGCGAAAGGCGAGGCGGCCGCCGCCGCTACATTGATCGGATTTTCCGCGGTCGTGGTCGGAGGTGTGCCGATCGGGTTCAGACCGCCAACTCCGAGTTGGTTGGTGCTCGGCCAGGTGCCTTCGAAGTTTTGCGCGGTTTGAGTGATCGCCCCCCAGTTGTCGAAGAATCTCCCATAGCCGGCGCGTATCACGGTATTCGGAAGGACTTGGTAGGCAACTCCCACCCTCGGTTGTATGTCGTTGTAGTCGGTATGATAAATCGCCCCATTGCTCAGCGGGGTGACCACCACGTGGGCGGGAAGAGCCTCGCCGTTGGGCAGGGGGGTTTCCAGGACGTAAGTTCCGTTGCGGAAGTTCATGTCGCCGACATTGTTGTTCATGGCTCCGTCAGAACCGTAAATCGGCACCACGGTCAGGTCGTACCGTAAGCCGATATTTATATTCAGCTTGTTGGTCACCTTCCATTGGTCCATGGCGTAAAAACCGTCCACCCAGCCACCGTGTTCAGTTTCAATCACATTACGCCGACTGGCCGAGTTTGGATCGCCCAGAAGAAACGAAGCCAGACCATCGCCGCTGCCTTCGACGGCGGAGTTCGCGGTGTTCGCCGCAAAAAACTGGACGCTGTTGTTGAGATATAAAGCGTCCGAGTTATTGCTGGCAAAATTTACTCCCGCTTTGAAAGTATGGTGCCCAATCGTTTTTGTGAAATCGCCCCCGAACTCCCAGATGTCCGAAACCCGGGTGTGGTCGACTTGGGCAGCACCGTGGGCGCTGGCATTAGCGTTGCCGAGGTAGCCCTGAATGTACACCTGCGGGATAATCGAAGCCCCGCCTTGGAAGCCCGATACAAAGTCCGGGTTGAATATTGTCGGCGCGAAACTCCCGTTTTCATTGGCAAAGGTGGTGCCCTGGTCGATATTTACGTTGGTATGCGAGAAGTGAGCCGTGGCCAGCGTGGTGCCGGAAAACAAGTGGGTGTAGCTGGTGCCCAGGTTGTAGCCATCCGTTACCTGGGAGTGCAACAGCCCAATGTAACCGCCCGAATCGCTTACCGGTTGGCGGAAGGCGGTGTAGCGGCCCCATACGCTGTCCTTTTCGCTGAACTGATGATCTAAACGTCCGTTGCCTTCATCCTGACGCGTGTCTGCCTTAGTCGTATCCACGCCGTTGTAGGGAAATGCGACCGTAGGTGTATTGTTCGCTGCCGGGAACAATTTCTGGGCATACGTGACCATGTTCGGGTCGATCATATTGCTCGGAATATAGTTGCACGGCAATCCCCCCGTCTGAACCCCGTTCACCGCGGGCTCCGGCACACCGGGGGCGCTGCACAGGAATGGTTGTATGGTCCCCGCCACGTAATTGTAGGGATTGTAAATCTGCTGAGCGTCCGTACTAAAGTCGCCGGTCAGCTGGGCGGGAGTGGGTACGTTGTAAGGGCTGGAAGATGCGGTATGGTTCCGGTAGCCCTCGTAGCTGAGGAAGAAAAATGTTTTCTTGAGATGTTCGCCGGGGATCGGAAGCGGCCCGCCGAATGTGAAGCCAAACTGATTCTGCTGGTACTCGGGATAATGGAAGAAATAATTTTCGGCGTCAAAAGCCTTGTTGCGAATAAACTCCCAAGCCGACCCGTGAAACTGCGACGTTCCGGACTTGGTCACTACGTTGACTACTCCGCCCATGACGCCGCCAAATGAGGCATCGTCATTGTGCGATTGCACCTTAAACTCCTGCACGTCGTCCACGATGGGGGCTACGGCGTAAGTGCCGCCGAACGATCCCTCGTCATTCACTCCGTCCAGCAAAAACAGGTTGCTGCGGTTCGACTGACCGTTCACCGATGGGTAGACAAAGGTGCCGATCGGGTTTGACCAGACGCCGCCGCTGGCGGTGCTGTTCTGCGAGACGTTGATCGTGCTGACACCCGGCGTCAGACTGAGAAGCTGGGTGAAATTACGCCCGTTCAAAGGCAGGTCGTTGACCTGCTCCTTTACGACGACCGCGCCCAACTCGGAGGTCGAGGTTTCCAGAGTTTCGGCGTTGGCCTGCACCTCGACGACCTGGTTGATGGTGCCGGTCTTCAGAGAAAAGTCGTAGGTTGCGGTCTGATTGACCAGAAGGACAATACCAGACTTCACCGCGGCGGCGAAGGCAGCCTTGGTCACCTTTAAATCGTAGCTGCCGGGTTGCACTTCCGGCATCACGTAAGCGCCCGCACTGTTGGTCGCCGCATAGCGATCGAGGTTGGTGTCGCGGTTGTGCAGCACGACCTGGGCGTCGGTTATCACGGCGCCGGCCGAATCGCGAACTGTGCCGTTGATGGTGGCCGTCGCCTGAGCGAAAGCTTGCGGAGCACAGAGTGACAACCCCAGTACTACTGCGAAAATCGACAGTAATAATCCCAGCCACCGCTCGCACACACCCTGAAAACCCTGGCGAATCATCGTAGATCCTCCTCGCATGAGGTCGCGTCATGGGACCCCTGCCGCACGGTTCCGCAATTTTTAACGACCTCTTCTTCTTTTCAGCGGATGGCCGGGGCTGCCACTCTTGCCCAGAAAACGATCCCACACCGGACAAACTTCTAACCTGATTCGATTATGATGTCAATCAAAAAATTTCATTGTTGCGAATAACATTTCACTAGATGAAACAGGATCGGCCTTTTATATTTTGTAGGAGCTCCAAAATTTTGTATATTGAAACCGAACGTCACACTGTAAGCGGGCCTCGCACCGTTCGCATGACAACCGAAAGCCGCAAAACGAAATCCGCCGCACGCGCTAAACCTGGTTCAGGGGCAGCCCCAGTCGGTGTGATTTCCAAGGTTCTGCGGATCCTTGAGGCATTGCAAGGTTCCTCCGCCGGTCTGGGGTTAAAGGCGATCTGCGACCTCACTGGCCTCAACAAGAGCACCGCTTATCGTTTCTTGCGGCATCTCGAACGCGAACGCTATCTCATTCGCACCGAGGCTGGGGCATACCTGATCGGCCCCCGGCTATCGCAGATGTCGGTGAGCGGCCATCATGGGTCGACACTTCAAGGGGTTGCCAGACCGATACTCTGGGAGCTGTGGAAGTCAACTCAGGAAACCGTCAACCTGGCTGTTCTCGACCAGGGCACTGTGCTTTATGTGGATGTGATCGAGAGCCCGCACGAATTCCGGCTTTCATCGCGCGTGGGCACGCGCCGTTCGCTGCACGTCACCGCCTTGGGCAAGGCGCTGGCGGCTTTTCTCCCCGCGGAAACGCGCGAAAACATTTTGGGGACGATTACGTTCCTCGCTGCAACGCCAAAAACCATCATGAACCTGTTGCAGTTCCGGGAGGAACTCGGAAAGATCCGTCGCCAAGGCTACGCGGTCGACGACGAAGAAGCGCTTCAGGGAGCGCGTTGCGTGAGCGCCCCAATTCTCAACTCGCACGGTGAGGCCGTGGCCGCGTTGAGTATCTCCGGACCCGTGACTCGAGTAAGTCCGAGCCAGGTAGCGGCTCTGGCCGGGGCGGTCAAAACAGCGGCCCGCGCGATCTCTGCAGCCATGGGGTTTGCGGCATGCGACCCCGCGACGGCGAATCCTTTGCCCCCAAGCAAGGTCGGCTCTTCGCGGGTTTAGTCCACATTCATCCTCGGCTCAGATTCACTGGTGAGTTGCCGGAGGAGCGGCTTTACACCGTTCCAGAAAAGCTCGAAATCCGTCGTCTTGCGGAAATTCGCGGTTTCCTTGCGCGGCCGCTTCACAGGCTTCCCGCGTTTTGCCCAGCTCGGAACAGGCGCTCGTGCGGAGACGATAGAGTTCGGCATCATAGGGATCGACCTCAATTCCCTGCCGCAGAATATCTACAGCCTCAGATTGCCGGCCGGCCGCGAGCAGCAGCTTTGCCAGTTCCTCGAAGTCTGCCGGATTGGTGGCGCCACGCTGAATCGCCTTAGCAAGATATCGAATCGGCTCTTCTCGGCTCCCAGCATCTTTTCGTTGCAAAGCTTCGTCAGCTTCGGCTTCGAGCACGAAAACATTTTCCAGTTCGGCCGAATCTGCGGCCGCGAGTTGATGCGCGACCGCCCAATAACGCGACCGATATTCGGGAAGGGCCAGCATCACCTGGCCATAGGCCTGGAGCAGCGTCAACAGCGACGGCTTGTCCGGTTTCTCCGGGTCGGCATTGAGATGAACCAGGTCCGGAAGCTGTGGCGTTGTCATGTGAAAGGCAGCGTCGGGAAACGGCTCTTCGGCTTCGGCCACAATCCGATGATTGGTAAGGACCGAATGGGAGATCACGGTCACGTCGCGCTTCGGCATATGGCAGCCGGCGCAATCGTCGGCGGGCGTCTTGTGCTGCCTCAGAACGAGCGGCAAGGCGCAACTTTTTTCGGTATGACAGGCTAGGCACTTCTCGCGAAAATATGCCGGTGCCTCGCGCGGGCCCGGCTGAATGTGCGGATCATGACAACTGATGCAACCCAGCCGTGCATCACTCTTCAGATAGCACTTGCTGAGTCGCATCGAGAGATAGTGCTCCAGCAAATCGTCTTTGGGCGCAGACCGGCGCGTGAAGGGAGCGAGAAAAATACCAAGCGTCTTATCGAGTTCAGCGCCGGGCTGAAAATCATGATAGGACTTACCCGGTTCTAGAACGCGCGCGTCCCCGGTCTGGTGACACGCCATGCAAATGTTATCCGCCAGCCATGGGGAGAGCTTCGCCGGGTTCGTAATCGAACCGAGGGGGGATCCCATTTGCGCGGCGGCCACGTGCGACTGGCCGGGGCCGTGGCAGTTCTCGCAGCCAATGGCGAGTTCCGCGAAAGCAGGCTGTTGAAAACGGCCATTGCCATCAGGCACCGGGCGAGGCTGGCCGCTATGGCAGGAGATGCATCCGGGAAGAATCGGACGGTTGAAACCGTAGTCGCCGAATTCGTATCCCGGAGAAAGCGCCCAGCGCCTGGTCTTGGCATAGAACGAAAGCGGCGCCTCGAAGAGATATCCGCCCTGCTGCACGATGGCGCCGCTGCCATTCGCGCCGGAGCCGATGATCCATTCCACCCTGCGCGTCTCACGAAAGACCTCTTCGCCATCGGCGACGGTTGCGTACTCGCTCTGGTAGAGATGACCATCGCGCGCCTGAATTTCAAAGTGGCGATTGAGTTTGGAATCGAAGACGCCGTCGGTCGGCGGCATCTCCTCGAGGAGCGTCGACGTGACCTCTGACATCGACCGTCCCATGTCCGTGTGCTCGAAGGATTCGTAAACCCCCGGATGACATTGCGCGCAGGCCCGGGAACCAACGTAGCCGGCTCTGGCGGGAGGGGTTGGATTGGGCGCTGCGCTGGCCCCCGGTAATTTCCGGACGCTGGCGCAGGTCAGGAGCAGAGTGATGGCAATGGGCGTCAGCAGCCCGGGCCGCCACGGCCCGCCACGGCGATTCGCGCCGAGAGTCCGGCCGAGTTCCCCGCCGCATCCTGAGGATTTCGTCACTGCGGTTTCCGTTTCCAGGCCTGAAGTTCAAGCTTGACCCAGGCCGCGTTTTTTTCCGAGTGGCAGAGCAAACAGGCATTTGGACTTTCGGATTGCCCAAAGCGCTCGGTCATTTCCGGGTTCGGAATATCGTCAATCTGGTGCGTACGCGCCCGAAAAAGAACGGCATCCATGATGCGGGGCATGTGGCAGGAGACGCAGTGACTGCCTTCCGACTCGACGCGGTGATGAGTGTGGGCCGCGAGCGTTCGGCCACTCTGAAATTGCGCATGACAGCTGGTGCACATCAAATCAGGCTGCTCGCGAAACCTGAGAGAAGTCGGGTTCGAGGGGGCATCGTGACCATGCGGATCATGGCAGGTTCCACAGCTCACCTGTCCCTTGCGGAAGCATTGCGATCGCTGCAACGCTTCCGCAATGAAGGTAGTCTGACGGAAGCGGCCGTCTTTGTAGAACCCGATGCGCGAAAACTCGCCGAAGGGAATGCTGGCGTTCTCCGGGAAGAACCTGCCCGAACCTGAATAGTTCAATTCGCCGCCTTGGCCGGGAGCGCGGATGGCCGATTGCATGTGGCACTGCGAACAGATGCGGACGAAGTCGCGACTGCCTAAGTCGTGGAAATTCACCGGCGGGTCAATCGCCCGCTTCGCATAACTCGGGTTCATCGTCATGTCCGCGACATGCTGGCCGGAAGGGCCGTGACACATCTCACAGTCGATGCCTGGTTCGCGGAATTCCACGTGATTCACCTCGAAACCACCGCCCTTCACATTTCTCAGCTGGCTAGTGTGGCAGACCGCGCAAACCGCCTGATAACTGGTGGCGGAGCTCAGCTTTTCCCAGGCACCCAGATCGGCGCGCTCGCCGCCACCGCCATCGATGATTTTCCAATAATTGATCCAGCGTTTTTGCAGCACACTGTACTGGATGGGGAAAACGTGAATCTCTCCATTGGGCAGCCGGGTGGCGTAAGCCTGCTGGAATTTGGATCCGATGGTGTAGTCAACGGGATAAGTGTGCATTTTTCCGTCGGACTGTTGGATGTCGAAATAGTGCTGGCCATCGCGTATGACCATGCGGGCAAAAACGGTTTGTTGTCGGTTGTTGGCAAATTCAACTTTGCCGTCATGGAAGGTGGCTTGGTCCTCCATGTAGAAGATATTGTTTCTGCTGAAATCGCCGATGACATTTTGCGGGGCATAGGGGCGGAGCATTCTCGACATCCCCGTTTGCGACCACTGCTGGTAGATCCCGGAATGGCAACCCCGGCACGAATCGGAACCCGCATACTCGGCGATCTGCTTGGCTTCTGGACTGGCTGCCGCGTCGATCTTTGCGGCCGCGCTCTCTTGCCGCTCCGACCGTCGCACAAAATCATCGAAAGTATCGTGCGAGTCCGGACCCGTGATGGCATAAATCTTTTCCAGATTGGCCTGCGCCTTCGCAGCCAGATCCTTGTCCGTTCGATACACCCTGGCGAAACTTTCCGCCGCGGATTGCAATTCTCCAGCGGCGAGCTGAGCCAGCCCGAACAAATAAGTAATTTCAGAATCGGAAGGATTCAATCCTTGCGCTTCCGCCAGCAAAGCCTCGCAATCCTTCAGCACCGCATCCCGTCTTTCACTCTTCGGAAGCGCGAGCGCTTCTTCCAACCGAGCCCGGCCTTCGGCAAACTTGGCCGTAGCCTTCAATTTGCTCTTGAGCGCGGGCCAGCTTCCGGGTGCAACGCTTGCGGGACCGGCAAAGCGGTCGAGGTAATCGACGGCGTCACGAGCGTCGGAAATGGCCGCTGGGTTCCTGTGCTGCTGGGCCTCCACGTCGGCGACGGTCACCAGAAGCAACGGGTTTTCCGGCAGCAGAGTCAGCGATTCCCGCGCGTATTTCAGCCCGGTGTCGTAATCCTGCTGCGCGAAGCTGGCGCGCGCTGCGAGTTCGTAAACCTGAAAGAGAAACGAAGATTGGGGAAATCGCGCCAGGAATAAATGGGCTCGCTCCGAAGTTTGCTTCGCTTGCGTTTCCTCGAAGAGCGCCAGAAACGCCTCGCGTTCCGCCGGATCTGCAATCTGATCGGCAACCGTCGCAGGCTTGCGGCTACCGGTTGTGATGTTGGCATCGATGTCCTGGCCGGCGAGAGGCAGCAGTGGAGAAATGAGCACTACGAGGATCAGGAACCACCGGAGCATCTCAGCGCACTCTAGCCCAAAACCCGTTCTCGAAGCAACGAACCCGGCACCCGCCTGCCTGTAAACCGCGAAAGGTCACAGTTCTTTGATGGTGCAGTTGTCGATGAAATCCCAATCCCACTCCACCCCGATCCCCGGTTCTTCGGGCGGATGCGCATAGCCATCGGCATCGATGTCGATGGCCCGCTTCATTCCCATCTCCATGTAAGAGAGCGGGTAGAGCACTTCGAAAAATTCGCAATTGGAAATGGCAGCGCAGCAGTGCAGATTGACAATCTCCAGCGGATGGTAAATCGTGGTGTGCAACTCGCAAAGCACTCCGAAGGACTCCGCCAGGTGCGCCGTTTTCATCACCGGCGTTATCCCGCCCTTCCAGGAAACGTCGGTGCGCACAATGTCGACGACTCCACCCGAGATGCACTCCGCGGTGGAATAGTGAGAGCCGGCTAAAACTTCGGTCCCGCAGATCGGAATATCGAGCTTCGCCTTTAATTTTCTCAAGCCGTGGAAGTTGACATCGGGGAGCGGCTCCTCCAGCCAGTAGAAGTTCAGCCGCTCAAGTTCACGCCCAACGCGCAGGGCCGATTCGTACGAGTAAGCCGCGACTGGGTCCGCCATCAACTTGAAATCCGGACCCACCGCCTCGCGGCACGCGCGATAGGCCGCAAGATCGAAATCAGCTTTGCCGGGCGGATGCAGTTTGTAGGCATGCCAGCCGCGTGATTTCACCTCAAGCGCCTGTTTCGCATAGTCCTCCGGCGACGCCAGCACAAACGAACTGGCGTAGACCGGCACTTTGTCTCGATACGCGCCCAGCAGTTTATACAGAGGCAACTGAGCGGCCTGGCCGGCGATATCCCACAGGCAGATATCGAATGGGCCGTAGGAATAGATCGGTACGTGATTCCACCAGCGATCGTAAGTGCGAAACTCCTGCCAGAGTTTCTCGCGAAACATTGGATCTTTGCCTTCGAAAAATGGCTTCAGCGCCGAGGCGGCAATCTGCCCGGCCATTTCCGCGCCGCGTCCCGCAAAACCGAAAGAGTGGCCATCGATCCCGGCATCGGTCCTCATGGAGATGACCAGGAAATCGAAGTTCGACTTTCCGCCGGCGCGCATTTCGCCGTCTGACATCGCCTCGCGAGTATTGCGGCAAGCCCGCACGGTGATCGATTTGATGATCAATTTTGAGCCTCGTGAATTCCCGGGCTAACGCCGATTGGAGCGTCGTGACTGTAACGAACGGGCCGCCTGGCTGTCAACCAAATGCGATTCTCTTCGTGGAGACGGTGATTTCGCTTGACGCGGACCGCGCTGATGGTTCATTTTCTCCGGTCATTCGTTTTGCGCGCGTTCTGTGTTTGGCTGGCAGATCAACCGAGGGGATCGAGGGAGGCGGAGGGGAATGATGAGTGGAAATTTGGTGTGGGGTCTTCTGGTGGTAGTTGTAGCTGGCCTTCTGCAGGGAAGCTTTGCCGCTCCCATGAAAGTCATGTCGAAATGGCGGTGGGAAAACAGCTGGTTCATCTTCGCCCTGTCTGGCCTGATCGCGTTTCCCTGGATCATCAACTTTGCCACCGTGCCCAATGTCATCGAAGTCTACAAAGGAGCATCGTCATCCTCCCTCCTTAGGGTATCTGCGTTCGGTTTGTTCTGGGGCGTGGGCGCGGCGCTTTTTGGTCTCGGAATAAGCCGCGTGGGAATGGCGTTAGGCTTCGCGTTGATCCTTGGCATTACCTCTTCGTTCGGCTCCTTGATTCCCCTGGCGATTCTTCATCCGGATCAGCTGCTGGCAAAGCGCGGACTGTCTCTAATCGCGGGCACGGCCATCATGGTTCTCGGTTTGGTCTTCCTGGGGCTCGCAGGACGCGCGCGCGAGCGTGACTTGGCGACCCCCGACGGCGCCCGCTCCGGCTTTGCCATGGGATTGGTCATCTGCTTCTTCGCGGGAATTTTTTCTGCGATGCTGAATTTCAGTTTCGTCTTCGGCGACGAGCTCAGGCTCCGCGCGCTTCAGTCCGGGGCCAGCAATGCGATGGCAGCAAATTCGATTTGGACGCTTACCGTGTCCGGAGGCTTTGTCGCAAATTTTCTGTACTGCGTGTATCTGCTCAACAAGAACCGAACCTGGTCCGCGTTCCGTGAAGGCAATCCATGGACTTACTGGCCGCTCGGGATCTCGATGGGTGTACTGTGGTTCGGCGGAGTTGTCCTCTACGGAATGGGAGCAGCGTCACTCGGTACGCTTGGCGGAATCGTGGGTTGGCCCGTCTTCATGACGATCGATATCATCGCCGCTCTGTTCTGGGGCGTCGTATATGGTGAATGGAAGGGCGCGAGCCGTCGGGCGCTCCTCTACAACTGGGCGGGAGTCCTGGTTCTGGTGATCGCGATCGCCGTCATCTCCGCTGGCAACGCGGCTTGACCCGATGGTCAAGTAAACTTCGAACCTGACCTGGTGTCCTTTAGGCTATTCTTCGGATGGCGGATCAGAGTTTCCCCGGTGATGAACGACCGAGCCAAAGCTATTTTGCGGTGCTCGAAATATGAATCTGCACCGGCACGGCCGCGCGTGTCTTGCCAGCATCAATGCCGCTACCCTCCCGCACAACGTAGTACCGATTCGCGGGAAGATCGGAGAGCGTCTCCACCAGCCCGCTCGGCCAGCGAATCACAACCTTCTCCGCCTTCGACGATTTGCCCAGGCCGAAATGCAGCCGCAGATCGCTCTGCGAGATGAATCCATCCCCACTGCGCACTTCCTGCTCGCGCTTATCCCTGCCATTGTCTTGTTCCAGCGTGACCACGGCGCCTAACGCGGCGCGATTCGACTTCTCTCCAACCAATTGCAAGCCGACCCAGTTCCCCACCGGTGCCGTGTTGTAGTAAAGCGATGGCCTCTCGTTCATATTGTTCACCAGAACCTCCTGATGACCATCGTTAAAGAGATCGCCAATCGCCATGCCGCGACCGGAATGTGGTTCGGTCAAAGCCGTGCCCGAGTCCTTTGTGATGTTGGCAAACATCCCATCCCGCAGGTTGTAATAGGCAACCTTCGGTTCGCGATAGCTTGTGCCGAGCGCTTTCCCGTCCACCTCCGGATATACGTGCCCGTTGGCAATCAGAATTCCCGGCCATCCGCTATTGTCAAAGTCATAGAACTGCACTCCCCACCCCAGCAGGTTCTTGATCCTGCCTAGCCCGGCACGGTAGGTCACATCGTCAAATTCATCGTCCCCGCGATTCAGATAAAGCGTTGGCGTGTCATCGCTGAAATTTGTTTTGACCAGATCCTGAAACCCGCTGTGAGTAAAGTCATCGGCGGAGAGACCCATCCCCGCCTGCTCAGACCCGTCCTCGTTGTACGCAACCCCCGCCTTCTTTCCGATCTCGGTGAAGGTGCCGTCATGGTTGTTGTGATAAAGCAAACTGGCGGTTGAATCACAAGCCACGTAAATATCACTCCACCCATCATGATCAAAATCCGCCGTTAACGATGTGAATCCATAACATCCCGAAGCGTTCAGAACCCCGGATTTCTGCGAGACATCGGTGAACGTGCCATCGCCATTGTTGTGATAGAGCACATTGACGCCGGGCTTGAGCCCGCGCGGCCCGCACATTACGTTGATCCCCTTCCACTGGCACCAGCGTCCCTTTCCCGGCCGCGGTACTGAGTCGTAACTGAAGTCCACGTATCGCGCCACGAAAATATCCACCTTGCCATCGCGGTCATAATCCACAAAACTGCAGCCTGTGCTCCATTCGTCGCGCCTGGTCGTGAGCCCGGCCTTGGCGGTCACGTCGGTGAACGTCCCGTCACCGTTGTTGTGGTACAGCACATTCTGTCCCCAATACGTGAGCAGCAAATCGAGATAGCCGTCGTTGTCGTAGTCGCCGACGCAGCCGCCTTGTCCCCACCCTGCGCGCGTCAGCCCCGCCTGCGCTGTGACATCGCTGAACGTCCCGTCATGATTGTTGCGATAGAGGTGCCCGGTCGGCGCTCTGTCTTTCGGAAATCCCTCCACCGTCGAACCGTTGGGAAGAAAAATATCGGGCCAGCCATCGTTGTCGTAGTCGAAGATAATGGCGCCGTTGCCGGTGGTTTCAATGATGAATTCTTTGTGAGTGTCGCCGCCGTAGGCGTTCAGCGCGCTCAGTCCCGCCTGCGGCGCAATGTCTGAGAAGTGAACTTCGCCGGGCTTGATCTTCGTTGCCACCGGTCTGGTCGACTGCATCGCCTGACCTGCAAGCCAGGTGGCCAGACCAGAAAACGCTGCGAGAAACAATACGGCTTTGGCCCCTTCGACTCTTCTGCGTCCGTGCACCCAGACATCTTAAAGCAGGAATCACCACCGCCTCACGCCGCCCCACCGTCAGCCGGGATGCAAGTCAACGATACCAGTCAAATCGAGGATCGGAAGCTAAGCGCCGCTCGCGTTGGACTGCCACGCAACCACCCTCTGCCGTGCCTCGCCGAGCCGATCGATCCCCAATTCCACGACATCGCCTGCCTTCAGGTATTGCGGCGGGTGCATCCCCAATGCAACTCCGGCCGGAGTCCCGGTGCTGATAACATCGCCCGGCAACAACGTCATAAACTGGCTCACGTAGCTGACGAGAGTGGGCACGTCGAAGATCATTTCGCTCGTCGAACTGCGTTGCCGGAAGTCGCCGTTCACCTTCAGCCACATTCCCAGGTGGCTCGCGTCCGGAATCTCGTCGAACGTAGCCAGAAACGGCCCCAGCGGCGCAAACGTATCCGCGCTCTTTCCTTTAACCCATTGCCCACCACGCTCCAGTTGAAAGGCGCGTTCGGAATAATCATTGTGCAGAACATAGCCAATCACATGGTTCAGCGCATTTTCCCGGTCGATATAATTGCCCTTCTTGCCGATCACGACAGCCAACTCGACCTCCCAATCCACTTTGAGCGCGTTCTTCGGCATCACCAGATCGTCGTTCGGCCCGACGAGAGAGCTGGTAGCTTTGAAAAATATTACCGGCTCTTCCGGGATCGCCATCTTGCTTTCTTCGGCGTGATCGCGAAAATTCAATCCAATACAGACGATCTTGCTCGGACGCGCGATCGCCGATCCCAGCCGCACCGAAGGCGAAATTTGCCGAGCCGAAGCGCCGTTCTCCTGCAACCATTGCTTCAACTGCAAGGGCCCGTCATTCGCAAAAAAAGCTTCATCGTAATCGGGCACGCAGTTTGAAACATCCACACGCACACCGTCCTCGAGAATAATTCCTGGTTGCTCTCTCCCTGGCTCGCCAAATCGGATCAGCTTCATCGAATAACTTCTATCCTCGTCTCCCCTACCGCGGCTCGACGCTCGCGCTTGAGCACCACGCGAAAAAGATGGCAATCCTAAATCAGTAGAATGAACTTCGCAAGCTGCGGGCTGTGAAGTCCGTGAAGTCTCGAAAACAAATGTGCGGTTGCGTTTCAAAGTATGAAACTCATGGCGACAAATCCCGCGCCCTTGAAGATTCGTTTGGCCTGAGTCCGCGGGTGCTGCTAGAGTGTGCGCTGGCGCAAACGCCAACAGCTATGAAAGCAATTCCGCAATTCTCCGATGTCTTCCCGCACCTCGACTACAAACCCAAATTGCCCCGGCGCATGGACCACGGCATCGGCATCATCGGCGCGGGTGGAATCGTTAACTACGCGCATCTTCCTGCGTACCGGAAGGCCGGTTTCAAAGTCGTCGGCATTACCGACCGCAATCACCAGCAGGCCGAGCGCACCGCCAAAGACCATGGCATTGCGAAAGTCTTCGCCAGCCTCGATGAACTGCTGCGCCATCCAGAGATCGAAATCGTCGATATCGCCGTCTACCCCGCCGAGCAGGTGGCCATCGTGGAACAGGCCGCGGGGGCCGGCAAACATCTGCTCTGCCAAAAACCTCTGGCCGACGAGTACACAAAAGCCGCTCGCAGTGTAGAACTAGCGGAACGCGCAAAAGTAAAAATCGCGGTCAATCAACAGATGCGCTGGGACGCTGGCATCCGTTGCGCCCGCCTCCTGAACGACGACGGCTGGCTGGGCACGCCCACCTATGGCACAATCCAGGTCCACTGCAAAACCGACTGGAGTCTCTGGCCCTGGATTTATCAGGGCAAGCACTTGGAAATTATGTTCCACAGCATCCACTACATCGATGCGCTCCGATATCTGCTCGGCGATCCCGCCTATGTTTTCACGAGCGGAAGCAGAGCACCCGGCGAAACCACGGAAGCCGAAACCAAAACCCTCTCCACTTGGGAGTACGAGTCCGGCCTGCAAGTGCTGATCGACGTCTGCCACAGCACCTGGCAGGACGACGCGTATGCCATCTTTCGTCTGGAAGGTACAGAAGGCGTAATCAAGGGAACCATCGGCCTGATGTACAACTACCCCACCGGCCGCCCCGATACGTTGGAATTCATGTCCAAACGCAATCCGGGCTATTGGTTCTCTGCGCGTCTCGAGAGCATGTGGATTCCCGACGCATTCGTGGGTCCGATGGCGTCTCTGATGCGAGCTCTGGAGAGCGGCGAGGAGCCAGAGACCAGCGGACGCGACAACCTGCGCACCCTGCAGATTGTGTTCGCTGAGTACCGTTCCATGGCGGAGAAGCGTGCCGTCCGTCCGCAAGAAATCGGCTCATGAAGAGAGCTGAGCTAAGTTCGCGGCTGCACACCCTTCAGGTCGGAAGAAGCGCCCGCCGCCTGCGCTGTCACATACACGCCATGCTCGACGCGGGCAGGGTTCACGAAGTGCGGCCGCAAATGCGGGATGCACTCGAGAAACACTGCTTCGTGTCCCATGGCAATGTGGTTAAACAGCACCAGATGCTGGTGAATCTGTCCCATGTCGCCCACGTGAGGAACGACTCGCAAGTCGAACTTTCGCGCCAGCAGACTCACGGTAAGAAACTCGGCAATTCCCGCAACCCGCGTACAGTCCGCCTGCACGATTTGCACCGCTCCCGCCTGCATGAAGTTCTTGAACATGATCCGGTTGGGGACGTGCTCGCCGAGTGCAATCGGAATCGGCTTGATCGCGTCGGCGAGCGTGCGGTGCGCACGAATGTCGTCCGGGTGCGTCGGTTCTTCGACGAAGTAAGGAGACATAGCGCGAAGCTCGCGGCACATTTCGAGGGCGCGAGGAAGCGTCCACTGCTGATTTGCATCGACCATGATCAGCGCTTCGGCCCCCGCGAGTTCGCGCAACATGAGCGCGCGCCGCACGTCGCGCTGGCCATCCGGTGATCCCACCTTCAGTTTGAATGCGCGAAATCCCTGGGCCAACGCCTGCTTTGCCAGATCTTTGACCTTGTCGTCTGCATACTGAATCCATCCGACGGATGTGTCATATCCCGGATAGCCGCTACGCAAGATGCCTTCGCGCTCACGCCGCGACCCATTGTGCTCTTCGAGAATCGCTTCGGCCTCGTCCCGAGTGAGCACGTCTTCGAGATAGCTCAGGTCGAGCAGATCGACGATCTTTCCGGCCTCGAGGTCCAGAAGCAGCCGCCACAGCGGCACACCCCGGCTCTTGGCCCACAAATCGAAACAAGCGTTGGTGAGCGAGGCCAGCGCGAGGTGAACTACTCCTTTATGCGGACCGAGCCAGCGAAGTTGGGGATGTTGAGCAAGTTTTTGCGACACCGCGCCGAAATCCCCCATCAGTTCTTCAATCTCGCGGCCAATCAACTCCTGGCCTAACCACGCGATCGCTTCACAAACCAACTGGTTTCCCAACCCGAGGGTAAGCACAATGCCGCTGCCGAAAAGCTTTTCGCCTTCGTCGCAGGTGAGCAGCGTTGTCGCAAATGCGTACTCAGCTCCCGAGTGCACGGCGTCGCTGCCCGCGCCTTGTTCGAGCGGGAAGCGCACGTCGCGCGTTTCGAGCGAGCGAATCCGATGTTCTGTCATATCGATTTTGCCAGTTTCCAAAGGCATCGAATATAGTGGAGCGGCTTGTGAGGCGCAACGTGTTACTCTCGCGGTTCGGTTCGACCTGAACACAGGAGCGTGCGAGCAATCTGAAAGGACGACCACATGAAGCGTTACGGTTCTGTAATCGGAGTAAGACCCGAGTCTCTCGAAGACTATAAGAAATACCACGCAGCAGTGTGGCCGGAGGTTCTCGCAAGAATCCGCGATTGCAATATTCGAAATTATTCCATCTACCTGAAGGACGACCTCCTCTTCGGATATTTCGAATATCACGGTACCGACTTCACGGCGGACATGGCGAAAATGGCAGCCGATCCGAAGACGCAGGAATGGTGGGCGGTGATGATGCCGATGCAGAAGCCGTTCGAAACCCGCGCCCCCGGCGAGTGGTGGGCCAACATGGAAGAGGTGTTTCACTGCGACTGATTTCCTCGACCGTGCAAGACGAAGGCCGAGGCCATTGAGGTGCAGATCATGCTTGGAAGATCATGCTATGAACATCATGCCGATGAAGATCATTGACACGCACCAGCATCTCTGGGATTTGGATCTATTCCGCTACTCGTGGCTCGACTCGCTTCCGCAGCTGAACCGTTCATTTCGGATGCCCGACTATCTCGCGGCCGCCGACGGTCTGAACGTGGTGAAGTCGGTGCACCTTGAAGCCGACGTCGATGAAGCGTACATGCTCGACGAGACCCGGTATTTGCTCTCGCTTGCGGATCAGCCCGATAATCCTCTCGAAGGCATTGTCGCTTGCGGCCGCCCCGAGAGCGAGGATTTCAAATCCTATCTCGACAAGATCGCGGGCCATCGCAAGCTAAAGGGAATTCGCCGTGTGCTCCACACCCAACCCGACGACATTGGCCAGCGGGCGGCCTTCATCAACAACGTGGCCGCCCTCGCGGGTTACGACCTTTCATTCGACATCTGCGTTCTGGCTCGGCAGCTTCCGATAGCGATCCGGTTCGTCTCCAAGTGCCCGAACGTGACTTTCATCCTTGACCACTGCGGTGTGCCGCAGATCAAGGAAAAAAAACTCGATCCGTGGCGTTCCCATATCGCCGAGATCGCCAGTTTTCCAAACGTATCCTGCAAAATCTCCGGTCTCGTGGCTTACGCCGATCCGCAAAAGTGGACTGCGGAGGACCTGCGTCCTTACGTTGAACATACGATCGCAAGCTTCGGCTGGGATCGCGTACTTTTCGGGAGCGATTGGCCGGTGTGCACACTCTCGGCCAGCTATCGACAATGGGTGGAAGCGTTGCGGTCGATCACGCAGGCGGCGGGGGAGGTCAATCAGAGAAAGCTGTTTCACGACAATGCCGTCCGCGTGTACCGCCTGACTTGAAACCAGATTGGCCTAAAGCCCAAATTCCTTCTGGATTGCCGCGGTGTGCTGTCCTACCCGGGGCGCGAGCTGCTCGCTCGTCAGCAGATCTCCATCCAGGCGAATCGGAATTCGCGTAGTGAGAATCTCAATTCCCTTCCCGTCCCTGAGAGTCTGGACCATGGCAAGCTGCTGAAAGGCTTGACTGGCGCGAAGTGTCGGCCAATCGAGAACCTCCGCGCACCAGATATCGGCGGCGTTGAGAATCTCGAGCCAATGCTCACTGCTGCGTTCCTTGAGGCGCTTGGCAATTATTTGTTTGATCTCGTCGCGACGGCGAAAGCCATCGGCCGGATCTGAAACTTCCTGGAGCACCGGCAAATCGAGCAACTTGCCGAGTGTCGGCAGATGGGTCATGGCCAGCGCGAGATAGCCGTCGGCCGTGTCATAAACTCCGTACGGCGCCGCCAGGTAGGCGTGCGCGTTGCGGAACCCACTTCTTCGCGGCGGACGGTGTCCGTCATTCAAGTGTGTGGTCAGCACCTCAAATTGAAAATCCAGCAATGCCTCAATCAAACTGGTCTCGACCAGCCCACCTTGGCCAGTCACACCGCGCCGTACCAGGCAGGCCAGAATGCCCTCGCAAAGGTTATGTCCCGCCAGCATATCGGCGATGGCCAGCGCCATGGGCGTCGGAGGGTCTCCATCGTCGCCGCTCAGCCACATGATCCCGGACCGTGCCTGCGCCAGCAGATCCTGTCCCGGTCGATCGCGCCAGGCTTCGGCACTTCCATATCCCGATACGATTCCGTAGACCAAACGACGGTTAATCTCGGACACCCGATCGTAGCCGAAACCTAGCCGCTCCATCACTCCGGGACGAAAGTTCTGCACCATCACGTCGGCTCGCGCGATCAATTGGCGTAGTTTGTCCAAGTCGGAGCGATTCTTCAGATCCGCCGCGTAGCTCTGTTTGTTGCGATTAATGGCGTGGAAAAGCGTGTTCTCGCCGTGCACGTCCGTGTCGCTCAAGTAAATTGTGCGGCCCAGGTCGCCGGTGCCGGGCCGCTCGATCTTGATCACGCGCGCGCCCATGTCGGCCAGCCGAAGTGTGGCCAGCGAGCCCGAGAGAAACTGGCTGAAGTCGAGCACCAGAATGCCGTCGAGGGGCCTTTGTCGGTTTCCGTTGCTGCGATCCGTGGCAAGGCCTGATGTCGGATCAATCACTTTGAGACTCCAGATCGAGCGCTGATCTCGATTCTATCAATAAAAGTGTATTTTCATTAGAGAAATTCTGTAGTAAACTTGGAAAACTCGAGGATGGGCTTGCATGATGACCGCTCGCCGCGTGCTCCCAGCTCGACGGCATGTAGCTTCGCGGAGAAGCCGTTACGCGGCCCCTGCCCTCGAAAAAGGTTTGGATATTCTCGAACTTTTGGCTTCGGTCTCTGAGGCGCTGACGCATAGCGAGATCGCCAGCCGTCTGGACCGCACCATTACAGAAGTGTTCCGCATGTTGGTGTGCCTCGAAGAGCGCGGGTATATCTCTCGAACCGGCCCGGACGAGCGCTACCAGCTCACCTTGAAGCTGTTTGAAATTGCGCACCATCATCATCCGTTGCGACGGCTGATCGCGCAGGCGCGGCCGCTCCTGCAGCGGATCGCAAGCGACACCGGTCAGTCCTGCCATCTGGCAATGCTCAACCACGCCGAGGTGGTGGTCGTGGCGCAGTTCGATGCACCGGGTATCATGGGTTTCGCTGTGCGGCTGGGAGCAAATATCGACCTGCTGAATACCGCATCGGGACACGTGATTCTGGCTTTTCAAAACGATGATGTTCGTGCCCGCGCCGTGGAGGCGTGGAGTTTTCGCTCCAGAAAGCCGATCCCTGTCGGCTTCTATCGACACCTGAACCAGATTCGCCGGCGCGGCTACGAAGAACTCGCCAGCTACCAGGTGCACGGAGTCGTGAACATCAGCTACCCGGTATTCAATCAACACGGCGAAGCGATCGCGGCCCTGACGGTTCCCTTTCTCGCGCGCATCGGAGACAGCGTGGGACCTCCGCAGGTTAAGGAAGCGTTGAGCCGGGCTTCCCGCACGCTCTCTGCAGCCATTGGCGGGAAGTGTCTGCAGCTTCCTGCGGGCGCGGAGCCGCGATGACTCGAACCGAGTACTTCGAAGATTATGTGGTTGGAGCCCAGCGAATCACCTCGGGGCGCACGATTACCGAGACGGACGTGGTCCTTCATGCGGGACACACTGGAGATTTTTTCCCGCATCACGTCGACGCGGAGTTTGCCCGGCAGACTTCGTTTGGCCAGCGCATCGCGCACGGTACCATGACGTTTGCCATTGGCATCGGTCTCACGGCCAGTCAAATCAATCCCGCTGCGTTCACCTATGGATACGACAAGCTGCGCTTTCCGAAGCCGGTTTTCATCGGAGACACCCTGCGGACTCGAGTCACCATTAAGGAAAAGCAGCCAGATCCGAAGCGCAAGGCGATGGGTCGCGTTGTGGAAGCTTGTGAAGTGCTGAACCAGCGCGACGAAGTGGTTCTCTATTGCGAGCACATTTTGCTGGCCGAGAAGCGGCCGGCCGCTTGACTCGGTCCAGAAGGAAGTTTCTGATGGAGGGACGCTAGCGTGGGAATTACTCTCAAAGGGCTTACCTGGGATCATCCTCGTGGCTATTCTCCCCTGCTCCGGGGAGTTCCGGAATACGAAGCGCAGAATCCCGATATCAACATCCATTGGGACCGCCGAACTCTGCGCGAGTTTGGCGAGGCCCCTATCGAACAATATCTGGATCGTTACGACCTCCTCATCGTCGATCACCCGTTTGTCGGCTTCGCCGCTGCTCGTGGAGCGTTGATTGATCTGGCCACCTCCATCAGCGATGCTGAGAAACTTCGTTTTGCGGCCGACTCCGTGGGGCCTTCCTGGCAATCCTACTGCTACGCCGGGGGCCTTTGGGCCTTTCCGATTGATGCCGCCACGCAGGTGGCGTCGTATCGGGCCGATCTGTTACCGGCGCTGTCTCCCGCAGTTCCCGACACGTTTGACGGCGTCTTGGAACTGGGAAGGAAAGCGCGCAGTGCGGGAAAATACGTCGTGGTGCCAGCCTGTCCGACCGATGCGATCAGCCTCTTCTTTACGCTGAGCGCGAACCTCGGGCATCCCATTCCCGAGGAACGTGAACTTTTCATCGACGACTTCGTTGCCGCAGATGTATTGGATCGTCTGCACGCGCTCATCGCGGTCGCCCATCCCCGGTCGGTCGATTGGAACCCGATCCAGGTGTACGATTTCATGGTCGGCGGTTCGGATGCGGTCTATTGTCCCTACGGATTCGGTTACTCCAACTACTCCCGAGTTGGCGACGCGGTGCGCTTGAAGTTCAGCAATGCGCCGGCGGCAGGCCAGCGCGGATATGCAGGGACGATGCTCGGGGGAACGGGGATCGCGATCAGCAAGCTCAGTCCACATCCATCGCACGCAATCGCCTATGCCAAATGGCTCGCGAGTCCGGAACATCAGCGAGGTACCTATTTTCGCGAAGGCGGGCAGCCCGCCAGTCTGGCCGCATGGAACGACGCCTCGGTCAACACCGCGGCTGACAACTTTTTTTCCGGCACGCTGCCGACGTTGCAAACTGCCTATGTGCGGCCACGCTTCGACGGCTTTGTTCGTTTCTTCGAAGCCGCCGGGATCGAGATTAATCGCTGCCTGCGCGGAGAAGTGAACGACACCACCCTGATCCGATGGCTGAACGAGCGCTATGCCACAGAACGAGTCGCAGCCCGCCGAATTGCGTAATGGCAAGAGAGGAAACCTGGTGAAGAATCCGAATCCCGATCCCGCGCAGCACAAAGAAATCTCCATCTGGAATGCCGAGGATTGGCTCTACGAAGACTTCGAAGTGGGCAAGCGTGCGCGCTCAATTCGCCGCACGATTTCCGAGGGGGAGAGCATGTTGTTCAATGCCATAGTTCTCGACATGCATCCCTACGTCGCCGATGACGTCTTCGCCAAAGAAGAAGGCGTCTTCAAGAGACGTCTGGTAGCCGGCGCCATGGTATTTAGCCTGGGACTCGGCCTGATGGCGCACAATAACATTCACACCTTCAGTTACGGGTATGACAAGTTGCGCTTCATCAAGCCAGTGTTCGTCGGCGACACGATTTACACCATTCGCACGCATCTCGACAAATGGCCGAGGTATGCCGAGATGGGGATGGTCAAGGTTTCCTACGAAGTGTTCAAGATGCCCGGAGAACTGGTTCTATACTGCGAACATTTACAGACGGTCAAATATCACGATCCTTCAAAGTTCAAGGAGCAGTTGCCACCAAAGTAAATTCTAGAAGTGAAGGAGCAAGCTAAGATCGCGATGCCGCCAACCATTACGCTCACCGACCGGTTAAGAAACTGCTACAGCGGAGCCGTCTACGACGTGCTGCGGGCAAAGGGGTATGTTAGGCAAACACTTCCACATTACCTTCGACCTCTGAACGTGCAGCACAAACTTGCCGGCCCGATCTTCACCATCGAAGGCAGACGCGACGATACTCTCGACGCCCATGAGAGTCTGCTCAAGTGGTGTGATCTCCTGTCCAAGGCGCCGGCAGATACGGTGCTCGTCTGCCAGCCCCATGACCACACCCTGGCGCACATGGGAGAACTCTCATCCGAAACCTTGGCCTATAAGAAAGTGCTAGGCTATATCGTGGATGGTGGCTGCCGCGATTCGGCTTTTATCGAGACTTTAGGCTTCCCGGTGTTCTGCAAATACTTCACCCCGGTCGATGTTGTAGGCAAGTGGGCCGCCACGGCCTTGGGCGAAGCGATTCAGATTGGGGATGTCACCGTGCTCACCGGTGATTATGTTCTCGCCGATCGCGACGGAATCGTAATCATTCCCACGGCAATCGCCGCGGAGGTGGTCGAACAGACCGAAGAAGTTTTACGCACGGAGAACCTGGTTCGAAAAGCGATCCTACAGGGGGTTGACCCCGTCGCGGCTTACCTGCAGCACGGGAAATTCTGATGCAATCCGAGGGCAAGTCACGCAAGTTGCTGCGCATCCATCCGGACGACAACGTACTCATTGTAGTCAGCCCAGTAAGTCCCGGAGATCGCGACCTGGTGGATGGCCGCGAGCTCGTGTTCACACAAAACATTGCCATCGGCCACAAAGTGGCAGCCCGCGAAATCAAGGCCGCGGAAAAGGTTTATAAGTGCGGCGTGCCGATAGGCTCGGCAAAAGAGTTGATTCCTGCCGGGGCCCATATGCATCTGCATAACTTAAAGAGCGACTACATCGCAACTTACACCCTGGATAAAGATAATGTCTTCGTCAAGTAACCCGTCAGGTAACTCACCCGTGCTGCAAGGCTTTCTTCGCTCGGACGGAAGAAAGGGAATCCGGAACTGTATCGTCGTCGCCTACCTTGTGGAATGCGCTCACCACGTAGCCCGCGAGATCGTGGATTCTTTCCGAGGTCAGCCCGTGCATGTGATTGGCTTTGGCGGTTGCTACCCGAATGCATACGCCGACCGGATGATGAATAGGCTCTGCACGCATCCGAATGTCGGCGGCGTCCTGCTGCTATCCCTCGGATGCGAGAGCTTCAATCGGCATCGGCTCGCGCAGAATATTGCGGAGAGCGGTCGGCCCGTCAGCGCCGTGGTCATCCAGCAAGCCGGCGGAACAAGGAAATCCATCGAAGCGGGCACGGCCTGGGTTCGGCAGGCCCTGCGGCAGATTGCGGATGTGCCGCGAACTCCGCTGGCGGTAAATGAACTGGTGGTGGGAACAATCTGCGGCGGCTCCGATGCGACCAGTGGGATCTCCGCCAATCCTGCCGTTGGACGTGCCTTCGACCTGCTGGTACAGCAGGGCGCGGCCACGATTTTCGAGGAAACCGGCGAAATGATCGGATTGGAAGATGTCATGTCGGCGCGAGCGATCACACCTGAGCTTGGTCACGAGTTGAAACAATCGGTCGAAAAAGCGGCCTATTACTATAAGCAAATGGGCCACGCCAGTTTTGCTCCGGGGAACGCCGAGGGCGGGCTAACCACGATCGAAGAGAAATCGATCGGGGCGTATTGCAAGAGCGGAGATTCGGCAATCTCGGGGTTGATCAAACCAGGGGATGTTCCGCGCAAGGGCGGCTTGTACCTGCTGGACGTCGTGCCCGATGGCGAACCGCGTTTCGGGTTTCCCAACATCAATGATAATGCGGAGATTGCAGAACTCATCGCCTGCGGTTCCCACGTGATTTTGTTCACCACCGGGCGCGGTTCAGTCGTCGGCTCCGCGATTTCTCCGGTCATCAAGGTTTGCGCAAACCCTGAAACCTACGACCGCATGAGCGATGACATGGACGTCAACGCCGGAAAAATCTTGCGGTTGGAAGCGACCGTCGACGAAGTGGGCAGGGAAATCTACCAAAAAGTACTGGACGTTGCTTCGGGGATGCAGAGTTGCTCGGAGAGCCTCGGACACCAGGAGTTCGTGCTCACGTACAAGTCGTTTGAGCCGATTGGGCCAGCTTGCTTGCCAGCGTAAAGTCAGCCGAGCGAAGAGTCGGTTCGAGTGGCGGTAACGCGCCCGACCGATTGCGCGATCCGAACCGCCCGCGGGGTTTTGGACATCCAACCCGCAACCGCTGGACCCGCAGCAACTGGTTCGAGAGTGTGGAATGAATTTTTTCCGACGATATTTTCTTCTCACCTCAATTCTCGGTGCGAGTCTGTCTGCTGGGCAGAGCGCTCCCCTGCCCAGGCTTGCCTCCTCCAGCGTTTCGCGCTACACGCTCTCGAACGGATTGCGCGTGGTCATAGTGCCTAACGATCTGGCTCCGGTCGTCACCGTTGAGGAAAACTATATTGTGGGCGGGAATGAAACCCCCGCCGGCTATCCCGGGATGGCCCACGCCCAGGAGCACATGGCATTTCGTGGCTGCGCCGATCTTTCCGCCGATCAGATCGCCGCTATCTTTGCGCAACTTGGTGGCGACAATGACGCCGACACTGAGCAGAACATTACGCAGTATTTCGAAACCGTCCCAGCCCAGGATTTCGAGATCGCTCTGCGCGTAGACGCTGACTGCATGCGCGACATTGCCGATAGCCAGGAACAATGGGAACAGGAACGAGGCGCGATCGAGCAGGAGGTGTCGCGCGATCTTTCCAATCCAACCTACAACTTTCTGGTGCGAATGAATCACGACATGTTTGCCGGAACGCCCTACGAGCAGGACGCTCTCGGCACCCGGCCTTCTTTTCAAGCCACGACCGGTGCCATGCTGAAGAGCTTTCGGGAAAAATGGTATGCGCCGAACAATGCGATCCTCGTGATTACGGGCCAGGTTGACCCGGCAAAAACTCTTGCGACCATCCAACAACTTTACGGAGATATCCCCAGCAAGCCCACCCCAGAGCGGGCGCAAATTCATTTGCCCCCGGTCAAAGCCGAGCACTTTACGCTCCCTAGCGACTATCCCTACACGATCACTATAGTCGCCTACCGCATGCCCGGCTCCGACAGCCCAGACTATGCCGCAACCCGCGTTTTGAGCGACGTGCTCGCAAGTCAGCGCGCCGATATCTATGGACTCGTTCCACAAGGGAAAGCTCTCGATGCCGGATTCGAGATGGGCGAGACCTACCGCCCGGCCAGCGCCGTGCTCGCCTATGCGGTAACACCCGCAGACAGATCCACCGCCACAGCGAAGACAGACAGCGCTTCTCCGATCGAACAGGCCCTCGAAACGATCATTGATCATTACGTCCACAATGGCATCCCCGCCGATCTTGTGGAAGCGGCCGAGCGCAGCGAGGTCTCATCATTCGAGTTCGAGCGCAACTCTATCCCCGGACTGGCCTCGCTCTGGTCCGGGGCGCTGGCCGGGGAGGGCCGCAACTCACCCGAGGAAGACGTCGAAGCTATCCAACGCGTCACCTTGCAGGATGTAAATCGCGTTGCCAAACAATATCTGATCAACCAGGACGCAATCGTTGCGACGTTGGTCCCTCAACCGTCAGGTCAGGCCGTATCCAGCAAAGGATTCGGCGGCTCAGAAAAAGTCGCGCCTACTCCAACGAAGTCGGTTCCATTGCCGAAGTGGGCGGAAGCGCTGACTCAGGGCACAAGCGTGCCGAAGTGGAATCTCCATCCTGTCGAAAGCACGCTTCCGAACGGCATCGACCTGATTGTCGAAACCGAATCTCTCACGCCCACGATTACCGTGGTCGGCGAGATACGCCATGAACCGGCTTTGGAGGTCCCGACCGGACAGGAGGGCGTAGCCACGGTGCTCGACGGTTTGTTTTCTTATGGAACCACTACGCTTGACCGCCTGGCGTTCCAGAAGGCGCTTGATGACATTGCGGCCAACGAAAGCGCTGGCGCCAGCTTCGAATTGCAGGTGCTCAAACCCTTTTTCGATCGCGGCTTGCAACTGCTGGCTGAGAACGAATTGAGTCCCGCGCTTCCGCAGGAGGCATTCAAAGTGGTCCAGCAACAGACTGCAGACTCTTTAGCCGGTCTTCTGACCAGCCCTGACTATCACGCGGATCGCAGATTGCTTGAGGGACTGCTGCCTGCCAGCGATCCAGCGCTACGCGAGGCAACGCCAGATAAAGTTTCTGCCCTCACCCTGAAGAACGTCGAGAACTATTATCGCAAGACCTTCCGTCCCGACCTCACGAAGATTGTCATAATCGGTGATATATCTCCGGAGGAAGCAAAGAACGAGATCCTGAAACACTTCGGAACCTGGAAAGCCGAGCCGCCAAAGCCCTCAGTCGAACTCCCTGCAGTGCCGCCCAACAAACCCGCAGCAAGTCAGGTGCCCGACTCGACCCGCGTGCAAGATCAGGTTACCCTCGCTGAAGAACTTCCCATGAATCGCTTCAACCCGGACTATTATCCGCTCCAGCTGGCGAATCACATCCTGGGTGGCGGCTTTTACGCCACGCGCCTCTACCGCGATCTGCGGGAAAAGACAGGCTACGTCTATAACGTTGATCAGGATCTCGACGCCGGTCGGACCCGCACCCGCTTCAGCGTCTCCTACGGCGCCGATCCGGTGAATGTGCCCAAAGCCCGTGCATTGATCCAGCAGGATCTGACAGCGATGCAAAACGCGCCGCCGAGTGCCGGTGAGATGGAACAAGCTCGCGCCATGCTGGTGCGACAGATTCCGCTCAGTGAATCGAGTGAGTCGCAGATTGCCGAAGGACTACTGGCACGGGCCCTGAGCGGGCTGGCACTCGACGAACCCATTCGCGCTGCAGAGAAGTATCAGTCGCTCTCGGCTGAACAAGTCCGCGCTGCATTTGCCAAATGGATTCGCCCCGATGATTTTGTCGAAGTCGTACAAGGTCCGCCCCCCAAATAGAAACTAAAGGAGCGGTGAACCAGTGCGGTTAAGGGAAACGGAGGAATCGTTTGCGACAATACGCCGTCAGTACGGAATCCTATCCGCTTTCGCTGCCCACTCTTTAAAGACCACATTGCCCTCTTCACGAAGCAACTCGGCCATGGGAATGCGCCGCGCCCGATAAGGCAACTTGATCTCGTCGTAGATAAACGCATCATCGAATCCAGCGGCGGCGGCATCGGCAGCAGTTCCGGCATAAAACACCCGCGCCGGACGCGCCCAGTAGATCGCTCCGAGGCACATGGGACAGGGCTCGCAAGTCGAGTAAAGGTCGCAGCCGCTCAGCCGAAATGTTCCCAACGCGTCGCAGGCCGCGCGAATCGCAACAATTTCGGCATGGGCTGTGGGATCATTTTTCGCGGCAACCTGATTTACGCCCAGCGCCACGACGTGGCCCTCCTTCACCACCAAAGCGGCGAACGGGCCGCCGCCGGTGCGGATATTCTCGAGGGCCAGCGCAATCGCGCGCCGCATGATTTCTGCCGACATAAATATTAAGGAAGGCGGCGCTCCACGACGTTCTCGTTACCCGGAAAGTTTCGCCAACGTATGGGCGAGCACCAGAGCGCCCCGCGCAATATCCGCCGGCGATGCGTACTCATCGGGACGATGACTATAACCTTTATGGCAAGGGATAAACAACATTCCAGCCGGCGCAATGCGCGACATGAATAACGAATCATGATAAGCGCGGCTCACCATCGAAAGATATGGGAATTCAAGCTCGCGGCACGACTCAGCCAGGGCCTCAATCACCTTCGAAGCGCAATCGGCCGGCGCATCCGCATTCAGGAGCTGACATTGGACGGAAACCTGCCTGCGTTCAGCCACCGTCCGCAGCGCTCGCTCAATCGTCTGCATCACCTCGTCTCGTCGCGCGAGGCTCGTGTCGCGAATGTCGGCTGCCAAATTCACGCGGCTCGGAATACTATTCACCGCGCCAGGAAAAACCTCGCAGACGCCGACGGTCGCAACCGTGTCGACCTCTCCGGTATCGCGCGCCGCATTCTCAATCGCCAGAATGATCTCGGATGCCGCGCACAGCGCGTCCTTTCGATCGGGCATCAATACTCCGCCAGCATGCCCCCCAGAGCCTTCGACAACTATGCGCAAACTTGCGGGAGCAGCAATCCGTGAAACGATACCCAAACGAACGCTCTGGCGTTCAAGCAGCGGACCTTGTTCGATGTGCAATTCGACAAATGCCCGATAGTAATTCCCCGGCAACTTCACGTCACACAATTCTCCAGAAAACCCCGCTCCGCGCCGAACTTCGTCCACGCTGTGGCCGTCGCCATCGGAAAAGGTATTTGCCTTCTCGGGCGAAAGAGTGCCCGACAACAAGCGGCTGCCGAGACATCCAACGCCGAAACGCGTCGGCTCTTCGGACGTAAAGACCACAAGCTCGATCGAGCTCTTCGGTCGAAATCCGCCACGCCGCAATGCCCGGATAGCCTCAAGCCCGCCGAGCACGCCAACCACGCCATCGTATTTCCCCGCATTCGGAATCGCATCGATGTGCGAACCGGTACCAACCGCCGGTGCCCGCGAGTCCGACCCAACCCAGCGCGCAAAAATGTTTCCGATCGCATCCTGCCGGATCTCGAGGCCGCTCTCTTCGAATCGAGAAATAATCCACGCCCTCGCCTTCAGGTCGGTGGCCGTAAAAACGATTCTGGTGACGGCAGGGGCTTCGGCATCCGAATAACCGGCCAGGGTTTCAATTTCCGTCAGCAGGCGTTCCCTATCGATCAGCAATTTCATTTTCGAGGAGTTCCGAGCGGATGCCGATTCCAATCCTTATATATAAGATATTTCGCCGGCGTCTTGCCGATTGCCCCAAACCACTGCGGACACCACGGTGCCATCCAAATAAAATCACCAGCCGTCACCGGATACCAACGATCGCCAAGCCGATAGATTCCTCCTCCTTCAAGCATCACCAGACCGTGTTCCATCACATGCATTTCCACCCTGCTCAATGCCGCTCCGGGTTGGTAAACCATGGTGTTCACCGCGAAATCGAAACCCACATCGTCGGGAAGCAGGCTCTTCACCTGCAAGCTTGGGTCGTCATCAAGCGGGTGAGAAGAGACAGAATCTTCGTTCGAGACGAATGCCCGCGGTGCGGTGACGCCGTCGATCGCCAGATATGGCTTCTCAATCACGATTACCCGGCTCGCTTCTGACGCGATCACGCGATGTGCGGTGGCGCAGGGCAAATACGCGTACCCGCGTGCGCCGAGCGCATTCCGTTTTCCGTCGATCTCCACCGTGACCACGCCATCGTTTACAAAAACAAATCTCTGTCCCGTCGTATCACCCAACTCTCCACCTTTGTCGAGCTCGGCCGTGTATTCGGTGAACGCCGCGCCCAGCGCCGCGCCGATGTGGACGATGGCGGCCCCTCTCTTCATTCCTGGCAGCACGGTGCGAACGAATGTGTCGGGGGTCAGCAACAAGTGATCGCGCTGCAGCGAACTTCTGGTGTCACCGAGTTTATGCACGGCACGTCCTTTTCAGAACCTGCTGCGATTCAGCGAGCTGCGATAGCAGGCGCAGACCACACTCGATCGCTCTTTCGATATCCCCCACCAATACCGTTTCCGACGGATGATGGCTGACCCCTCCCGGTGTGCGCAGGAAAATCATCGCCGCGGGAACCTTCTCCGCAAGGATCATGGCATCGTGACCGGCACCGCTGACCATGCGATGCGGCTCGCAGCCAGTCTCGGTCATGGCTACAGCAATCTGATCGGCAAACGAGGAGTCCATCGCCACCGCCCGCTGATCGAGCAGCGTCTTATATTCCACCCGCAACTCGCGAAAATTTGCGATCTCCTCCGCCTGCCGAATCAGTTCGCGAACCGTCATATGTCGAACACCGTCGGCACCATGTCGCACGTCCAGACTGACACGCACCTCGCCTGCAATAGCGTTGGTCACCCCGGGCCTTGCGTCAATCGCGCCGACCGTAGCGACCAGTCCCGGCTGCGCACGGGCGGTCCGTTCCACGGCAAGAATCCACTCCGCGGCCCCTGCCAAGGCGTCGCATCGGAGATGCATTGGCGTCGTACCCGCATGATTCGCGTGTCCCGCAAATATGAATTCCATTCGGCTTTGGCCTGCTATCGTATCGACGATTCCGAGCGGCAGGCCCAAGTTTTCGAGAACCGGCCCCTGTTCGATGTGAAACTCCAGATAGCCAAGAACATCTTCGCCCACGCGAGCCTGCGAAATCTCGTTCACATTGATTCCAAAATCTTCGATTGCTGCCCGTACCGAAATTCCGTTCGAATCCTTGTGATTCAGCAGATCGTCGTCCAGCCGACCGACCAGCGCCCGGCTGCCGATAAAAGGAATTCCAAACCGCACTCCCTCTTCTTCGGAAAACCCCACCACTTCAATCGCAAAGGGTAAGCGCCTGCCTTCGAGTCCCTCCAGCAAGGCGACCGCCAGCGCGACCCCAAGAATGCCGTCAAAAGCACCGGCATTCGGAACCGTGTCCACATGCGACCCAATCAACAGCCGGGAGGCGGTACCAGTTTCGCCGGGATAAAGTCCCCGCAGATTACCCGCCGCGTCCAAACGGGCAAAAACTCCCAGTGGTCGCAGCCACTCGGTGATTTCCTGATAGCATCCGCGCATCGGTGGCGACAGAAAGGTTCGGCGCGTGCCTTCGCAATCTTCACTGAAGCGGGCAAGCGTTTGGCAGCGCGCCCGCGTTCTTTCGGCTTGTTCCCCGGCCTTCATTCCTCCCGCCGGATAAGCGCTTCGATATAGCCATGCGGTTCATCGATCGGCACGAAGATTTCATTCGGATTATCCTGCCCGAAGCGCGACAGATCGACGAGCAGACAATGCAAATTCGGCATCCGGAGCTCGATCTCATCCACCTCCGGAATCGTTTCCAGAACCCGGTTCGCCATTGCGTGGAGAGTATGCTGAACCGATTTGCTTGTGTGCTCCGCAAAAGCACCGAGCAGAGCTTCGCGAATATCATCGCGAAGAGAGGTAAAGTCGGCGTCCGTCTTCCGGTATTTCCAGCGGCTCCAGACAGAGGTGCCGAATAAGCGATCGCTCGACTCCGGCAACGTGGTTAACGAATCCTTCATATAACCTGCGAATCCAGAATCCGCCGTCTTCATGATCACCAAGTCTTCGAGCCCCGAGACTACCGCTACCTCACCGCGTTGGTTACGTGAAACAGTGGTGGTTTGACGCTCTCTGCTTGATAGCACGAATGTCGTCGGGTATGGCCCCTGTCGCCCGTTCAAATGCCCCCATTGCTTCTCACTCGCGCTTACTTCCGCTTCGGAAACCTGCGGATTACGCTGCACGAGAAACTCCGCCAGTTCTTTCGCGAAATCTTCAACGCACTCGGCGCTCGAACTTCGCGCCAGCGAATAGACTGTGTTCTTCATGGTGTCGGTGGGCAAGATCTTGCTGTTGTCACCATCTTCAAAACAGCTGGCGAAGTCGCCGCGCAACAACACGTCCAGCGTCCACTCCCGGAAGTCGTTTCCCGCCACGCGGCGCTTCACTCGTACAAGCCGGACCCGGGATTTGCCGTAGCGATTCTCTTTCAGTTTTGAGCTTATCGCCATCAGTTAACTCCCTCGATACGTCGTATAGCCATTCGGACTGAGCAACAATGGAATGTGAATATGCGTTTCGCCAGTGCGCACCTCAAACGTGATCTCCACCACCGGATACAATCCCACAACCCCGGCCGCCGCGTAATAGCTTGCCGTGTCCAGCGCCAGCCGATAGCGCCCCGCGGACAATCTTCCATCTTCTGGCAGCAGTTGCGCGCAGCGCCCGTCCTGATCTGTTTTCGACGAGCCGAGCGGCAGCCACGCGCCCGAGGATTCCATGCGTTCGAGGCGCACCGGCACGCCCTGCGCAGGAGTACCCCGCGCTGTATCGAGGACGTGCGTCGATATACGATTCATTCCCCAAGCCACTTTTCCAGCCGGATTTTTGTAATTTGCTCTTGCTCTTTCGCGGATTCCTGTAATTCCGCAGCCTGGTCGTTTTGCAGGCGGCGCCGCAGAATTTCGAGAATTGCGCTCGGCGATTTGCCGGTTGCGCACACGATAAAAATTCGCCCGAACCGCTCCTCGTACTGCCGATTGCCCTGTTCGAGCGCCAGTTTCACCGCCTCGTCACCCTCGACGACCTGCCCTTGTTCTTCCGCCGACCACTTTTGCGACCTGCCTGGAACCGGTTCCGGCGATTGCGACTCGCCAATGCGCGGATGACTTCTAAATGCTTCCAGCCAATCCGCAGGTTCAAGGTTCCACCAGATCTCGCGAGAAGTTTCGAGCATCGATGAGGCGTTCTCGAACGGCCTCCTTGCCGCCATGGCATTGGCCCATCGTCGCGCGCCGCAGCACGGCAAAATGCTCTGCGTCGCCTCCTCATGCCGCATCCGGTTCCAGCGCACCAATGATTCCTTCACACCACCATGATCTGCGCTGCCAAGCCGATGGAGAAACTCAATGATCAGATTACCCGCCACCGCCGCACGATATCGCGCTGTAGATCGAATGTCGTCGATCGTAGCGATCTCGCCTGCAACCTGCCGGCGCAATTCGTCCGCCGAAAATGACTCCACCTTCTTGCCCGTCAGCGCACGTTCCAATCGGTCGAGCCGGAGCGGCACGGGCGCGACGCTCCCCAGTGCGATGTGCACATCTTCGATTGCCCCATTGGCCAGCCTGCCAAGCGCGGCAATATTCACCTTTGCAATCGCTTGCGACTGACGCGCTCCAACTTTCCGTGTGAATGCGAAGTGACCCGCATATTTCTTTTTCAAATGAATGGTGCGAATTAATTCATCCGCGGCCATCGCGGTTTTCTTATAACCCGCATGAAAGCCGCGATAGGCGACCCTTCGTTCTCCGCGAAGCGATATCAGCGTGAGCTCCGCATCATAAACCAGAAGCGCGGGTAGGCAATCCGCAGCCGGTGAAGCATTCGCAATATTTCCGCCCAGCGTTCCCCGGTTCTGATTGGCGATTCCACCCGTCCATGAAGCCGCGCGTGTCAGCAAGGAAAATTCTTTGACTATTCCAGCATGCTGCCGCAAATCGGTGTAAGTACTCCCCGCCCCAATCGCAATTTCATCCGGAGACTCTTCAATTCCCCGCAGCTCACGCAGATTCCAGATGCTGACCAGCTTGCGCGCGCGGAGCGTTCCCGCGCCATACAGAACCATCACATCCGTGCCGCCGGCAATCGGCAGCCAGACGCCAGGCTCCCTGGCCAGCATTGCCACAACTTCTTCCAGACTGCCGGGCGCCACCAGTTCGTAATCCCCAGGGTCAGACCTCATCGCGGCACGATCCCGCGAGCCGCCTCTGCCACCGCCCTGAAAATCTGCAGGTATCCGGTGCAGCGGCAGAGATTACCAGATAAACCTTCCCGAATCTCTTCCGTCGTGGGAGCGGGGTTTTTACGCAGAAGTTCAACCGTCGCCAGAATCATTCCCGGAGTGCAGATTCCGCACTGGGCGCCGCCGCAGTCAAGAAATGCCTGTTGAACGGGATGCAAATCCCCGTGTACCGCCAACCCCTCGATCGTGACAACGCTGGTTCCGCTTGCCTGCCTGGCTGGTATCAGGCAGCTATTTACGAGTACGCCGTCGAGCACTACGGAGCACGAACCGCACTCCCCTTCTCCGCACCCTTCCTTGGTACCCGTCAAAGCTAAATCGCGCCGAAGCACATCGAGAAGCCGTTCCATTGGATATACCGACACATTTTTCGCGACACCATTCACCGTGAATGTGATCGGACATTTTTCACCCCGAGACAGCGCCAGACTCATGACGTCCGACTCCGGGCAAAATCGCCCGCCGGCCATTCACCGTCAATCTGCAACGCGACAAACAGGTCTTCCGGCAGCAAAGGAACCCTCGAGCATCGAACGCCCGTCGCGTCTTCGACAGCATTGACAATCGCCGGCGCTGGACCATCCATCGGTAATTCTCCAATACCCTTTGCGCCGTAGGCGCCATGAGGATTGCCACTCTCGTCGAAATAGACTCTGACCGGCGGAAGATCGGTCGAGCCGGGCATAATGTAATTCGTCATCTGATTGTTGCGCATTCGACCTTTGTCCCAGACGACTTTCTCGTAGAGCGCAAACCCGATCGCCTGCGCGACGCCCCCAACAATCTGGCCCTCGGCCAGAATCGGATGCAAGACCTTGCCCACCTCCTGCAACGCTACAAAGTCGTCGACCGCAACGCTATAGGTTGCGAGGTCGACCGTCACCTCCGCCACGTATACCGCCCAGGCATAGGCTGCATACGCCTCGCCGCGATATTTTTCGTCATCCCAATACACATTCGGTGGCGATTCGTATTGCGCGTAGGACTTGAGAGGTCCGCGCGCCATGACATACCCGGCGCACGCCTTCTGAAACTCCTCCGAAGTGTAGGACTCTCCTATCAGTCCGGCGCCCACGAGCGTCTGCCTCAATCCGATTGCCGCCGAATGCACCAATTTCCCCACTACCATCACCGTCCGTGACGCCACCGTGGGGCCGGTATTTGGGACGGTTTTCGTATCGGGCTGCGCGATCGCTACATTCTCATAGGAAATCTTCAGCGTCTCTGCTGCGATCTGGCAAAGCACGGTATTCGTTCCCTGTCCAAACTCCGAACTCGACACCAGCACGCGCACGCTTCCGTCCGCGCAAGCTTCCAGCCCCGCCACTGAGCTCAGATAACGTTCGCCAGAACCGGTAAAACCTGCCCCGTGCAGGAACGCGGCAATCCCCATGCCCTTTTTCTTCATTCCCGAACGATTTACGACGGCAAAACGCTTTTTTTTCCCTTCGTATTCGGAAAGCTCAAGTGCCCGATCGAGCAGTCGCTCCAGATTCAGCTCGTCGCGCATCACCTGCCCGGTTGTAGTCGTCTGCCCTGGCTGCAGGAAATTCCTTCGGCGGATTTCCCCAGGACTTACACCGACTACCTTTGCGATCCGATCCATATGCCGTTCCATGGCAAACAGCGATTGCGGCGCCCCGAACCCGCGGAACGCGCCATGCGGAGGCACATTCGTGGCAACCGCCTTTCCGCGAATACGCACGTTCGGCCAATAATAAGGACCGCCGGCGTGAATCAGGCCACGCGACAGCACAACCGATGACAAGGTCGCGTAAGCTCCGCCATCGATAGTGAACTCAATTTCGCCGCCGAGTATTTTTCCCTCTCGATCCACCGCCGTCCGATGACGCGTTCTCGAGGGATGCCGTTTCGTCGTGGCCGCCATATCTTCCATGCGGTCATAAATAATCTTTACTGGCCTACCGCACTTCATCGCGAGTAACGCCGCGTGCCCGGCAATCATTGACGGATACTCTTCCTTGCCGCCAAACGCGCCGCCCGTTTCCGTCTGCACGATGCGCACCCGGTCTTCCGCGAGGCCGAGCAGCGCCATCATCGCCTTGTGCACGTAATACGGACATTGCAGCGACCCCCACACCGTAAGGCCGTGCTCCGCGTCAAACGCCGCGATCATTCCATTGTTTTCGATGTAGAGCTGTTCCTGGGCGCCGGTGCGATATTCTCCTTCGACGATATGAGCCGCACTTTCCCACGCTGCATCCGGATTGCCTTTTTCAATCAGGAATGTTTTAAAAATATTGTCCGCTCCCCAGATAATTTCTTCGCCCCGTTCACTCTCTTCAATCGTCTCAATCGCCGGAAGCTCTTCGTATTGGATGGAGACCGCCGCAATCCCCTTCCACAGCTTGTGCGGATCGGCATGGGCAAGCAGCAGAATCGGCTCCTCCGGATGATTCACAACTCCGTCCGCCAGGCAGGGCTGATCATCGAGGATCAGCGCAATATGATTTTTCCCTGGAATGTCTTTGGCTGTAACAACGACAAACTCGCCCCAATCGACGTCTCCATCAAATTTAATGTCCTTGATCTTGCCGCGAGCGACCGCACTGCGCACGGTCCCGCCATAGAACATTTCCGGCAGCACCATGTCGTCCACATAGCGCGCCAGTCCCGTGACCTTGTCACGGCCTTCCTTGCGTGCCACGGACGCGCCGACGATGGGAGACTGCGGCAACTAAGTCCTCCAGGTGCACTTCGGGTTTCGGCAACGCCCGTTGGAATCCCTTTGTCGCCACCCCAGCTTGCCGCTTGCCGAAATGCATGATTTGTAAACTCGTATTGTGATCGAGAACACGGCTGTTTTGCACTTCCTAAATTGCGCAACGCAACCACTAAGCTACCGCCCTAATTCACACCCGCGAGGCTCTCCCCGAAACTCGCCATCGTCAAAAACGCACGTGCCCCGGAGAAAAGTTTTCTTTACCGCTCCACGCAGCCGCTCGCCCAGATAAGCACTCACCCGATGGCGATAGTGCAGCCGCTCCTCGCTCGCCACAAACTCTTCCTCGGGATCAACCACGACCAGGTCCGCATCATAGCCCTCGGCGATACTTCCCTTCCGCCGGTCACAGCCTGCCAATCGTGCCGGCCCCTCTGCCATCCATCGCGCAATATCTTCAAGCCCGAAACCTCGCCGGCTTGCTTCTGTCCAGATCACCGGCAAGGCTAAAGATAGTCCCGAAATTCCACCCCACGCCGTTCGAAAATTGCCTTCCGCCAGACGCTTCATCTCTGGCGGACACGGTGAGTGATCGGTCGCAATCAAATCAATGACACCCTCTCGCAGCCCGCGCCAAAGCTCCTCACGATTTTCGCGGTTGCGAATCGGTGGAGCACACTTCGCCAGCGTTGCCCCATCAGCAATATCCTCAGCAACAAAATGCAAGTAATGAGGGCAGGTTTCAACGCTCACCGCCAGTCCTTCTGCTTTGGCTTTTTTCAGACGCTCCAGTGCGCGCGACGTCGAAAGATGCACCACATGCAATCGAAAGCGATACTCGCGACAAAGCCCGAGCAGCAAATCGATTGCCTCCAGTTCGGCCCCGTCCGGACGGGATTGCAAATAAGTCGAAAATCGCCGCCAATCATGTCGCTCCAAAGGCCGCGACGCTGCCTCCACCGGTCCCGCTAACTCCGCGTGTACCAGCAGCGGCAAGCCGCTCCGAACCACTTGAGGCAACGCGGCCCGCAGTTCGCTCTCGCTCACCATCGTGAAGCCGTCGATTCCTGC
>Ga0181522_10000221_pt1 | contig 45307 bp, 44 predicted proteins | sample PEATcosm2014_Bin_27_FD_121103 | JGI IMG/M metagenome (GOLD analysis project Ga0181522, IMG submission 121103) | Peatland microbial communities from MTU Mesocosm Facility, Houghton, MI, USA - PEATcosm2014_Bin05_10_metaG | ecosystem: Environmental > Terrestrial > Soil > Wetlands > Peat | place...
ATAGACACTACATTGTTTGTCATTGGTGGTTACTAAAATTGACCCAGGCTAATCCAAGATCCCGCCTATGGTCTTTTGGTGGCCATGGGTGAAAAACGACAAACATTAGGATCCATACGGTATCGCGCATACCTGGTGTGCGTATCGCGCGACATCAAAGAACTGCTATGCCATAACGAATATCAAGACTACGGACGGTAAACATACAACTCTCCATTTTCATACGCTCATTACGGGCTATGATCTCGTCGATCACACCACATTGGATGGTCTCGACAATCGCCGGGCCAACATTCGCGAATCGGATGCAATCGATAACGGACGGCGACGTCGCGTATCGGCCGCCAATACAAGTGGTGTCACTGGAGTCACCATAATGGAAGAATGTGTTGTCGCGAGCTGGTCAGAGCCGGATGGCACACGAAAACGCGTAGAGCTATCAAAGCGAAAGCGTGGTGCGGCGACGGCCTTGGAAAAAGCAATAGCCGCACGACGACAAATGGAGAAAAAATACGATCTCGAGGTCCGCACGCCACGCAAACGACCTCGTGGACCGTGGGACGATACTGTATTGCCCGATGCTAAACAACCCCGATATTGACCCATATGTTAATAAATGAGACGGAGAACAGATGAAAGAGGAGGTGGATACGTAGCGAATGACAGATATGAGCACGAGCAGTCGGCAATCGAGGTCGCCACGCCCGCCAAGGAGCCAATCGCTTCCATAAAGGGAATGAATCCAATGCGGCCGTGCTGTTCATTCTCCACGCCCGATTGAATAAAGGTGTTAATGGCGCTGAAAAATTCAAGGAGCGCATTCGCAATGCCCACCAAGAGATCCGTCAGCACCGTATCCGCATTGGCGAGGCCGCACGTAATGAGTACGCGATACGTCACCCCGATGGAGGCCCAGCTGACGCTGGCGTAAAAGGTAATCCCTGGCCAGGCCGTGCCCAGCCCCAAATTGCCGAGATTCACGAGCTGCAGCAAGACATTGACCGTCGGCAGAATATTGCATTGATACGCGGTCCAGAAGCCTTCAATCAGGACATTTCCATAGACAATCAGCGCGCCCGCCAAGGAAGCAATGGCCGCGGCAATGAGAAAGGAAATCAAATCTGTGCTCGTGAAACTCGTAATGGCCAAGAAGAGGTTCTCCAAGCTGTCCGTGACCAAGGTGAAGCCCGAGCTGAGCGCGCCCAGACCCGGGATCGTCGCCAAGAACATGGCCATGGTCGCATTGGCCCCCGCGGAGTTCCCACCGCCCGTTGCATCGCTCGATTGGCCGGGGCTTTCCGAGGGCGCGCGATAGACGGGATTCGCCGCGAAAAGCACAATCCAACAGGCTAAGCTGGTAATGGCGTAGAGGCCCAGGAAGATGGCCATGCCAAAAAAGGGGATTAAAAGGGGGGTCTGGATGACCAGCGAGCCCACCGTAATGTCCATGGCGGGGGGGGGGTAGGACTACGGTTGGGCGACTAGCGTGGTGCCTGGGATTTCTTAGGATGGAGACGGGCGATAAAACAGACGTTAAACGATGTATTCTCGTGTCTAAAACCCATCCTCGGATCCGGATGAAGATGAATCCTCGCTTGCATAGGAGGAGATGCTGGACGAAAACGAATCGACTCTCCGCCCGTGAATCGTGATGCGCGAGCCCGCGTCTGCCTCGCGAAACGCCGCATCGCCATTGATGTGAATAGAGCTGCCCGCGTCGAGAGAGCCACGCGCCCGTAGTCGAGAACCGACGATAATGGAGCTTCCCGCGTCCATACCGCCGTGTATTTTCGCATCGCCCGTCACGGAAATGGAGCTCCCGGCGTCGAGATCCTTGTATCCACGGAGAGAGCCATTCACGGTCAGTGAGGAACCGACATCCACGGCGTCGATTCGGGTATCAGGGAGCGTGGACAAGGTAATGGTGGCACTGGGCCAAAGCTGAAAGGGAGCGAGATTGCCATCGGCTGTAATGCGAAGGTTGCGACGCGCGATCCATTCCACGGGCTGGCCAGTGGTATCGGTCGAGCGCAGGACCAAGCTCCCTTGATTAATAATACCTGCATTGAAAACGCTAACCACCCCATTGCGACGATAACAAGAACATCGGAGAAAAAGGATGATAATCGCGGTTATTATTCCAACATAGATGAGGGCATCCATGGTCATGGAAATGACCGGGTTTCGTCATCATTGGTTAGTCGGATGCGCAGTGACCCAGGCGCGCGCTAACTGCCATAGTGCCGAATCGGGTTGGTCGATGGGGACGGTCGCAATGGGGCCATCCCCAAGAAACAGGCTCTTGTTCTTCCCGTCCAGTGTGATCATCAAACGCGGCTTCTCCGTCTTTCGCTCCCCGGTGGTCTTATCCGTGTATTGAATTGAGAATCCAGTGGCCATTAATAAGAAGAATGAGGAGCAAAAGACCCGCCTTTTCACGCCAATCTTGGCCTATCGCCTGCGCGCGGATGTCCTCAAACGCGGGCCCTGCTACGACGGGAAGAAACACCCGCATCGCATCTGGGATTGCATGGAATTGCTCGTCTGGGATCCCGAGTACTACGAGGACAAATCATTGGCCATCATGACGCTCTTCCACGAGGACGCGGCTCCCGAGAATGACACGGACCTAGATGAGACCACCTTCCTATCCATGACGGCGGGGCTTGATCGGCAAAAATGGATCTAACCGGTGCCCTTCCGGGAAATCACGCGCCTCCTCCAAATGAGGAGCTGTCAAAATAAAGGGCCAAGATCTGTTTATGCATTCGTTTCATAGCAAGTCCTACTACACCATAGTACTTCCCCACACGTTAATCGCGCGTTACGATCCCCGCAGCCATGGCAGATACCATGCCACGGCGAGAGCCATTCGAGCCGCCGCCGTTTCTTCGTTGGAGCGCCCGATTCCGATGCCCTGCGGCGCTTGAGAAATCGCTGCACGAGATTGGGCTGTTGTTGCAGCATGCGCATCGTTGCGGCGACAATGTTTTGCAGATAGGCATGATGTGCGACGGATTCGAGCCATTCTTCGCGCGCCGCTTGCCATTCCGCCTCGCTAATGGTGAGGTCCGGGCCATGAATCGCATCCAAGACTCGCTCAATGTCGTCCATGTCCATCGTTTCCATGGGCGAAGAAGGTGGGGCTGTCTCCTCTTCCATGGGCATAAAGGGCGTGGATTCGTCGGGAAACAAGGTGTCATTCGGGTCGTCCTCCATCTCGGAGAGAAGAAGCAACTAATAAACACCCATTTCTTCCATTTTATACTATCCCATCACCTCTGTCTTTACTCCATTCCGCGCGCCTGGCAGATTTCGGAGCACCAGAGATAGGTTCCATCCGTCAAGTGGGCCGTTGCGGCGCGGCATCCATGACAATAGCCGCGACACGGGGCGTGGAATTGCGTCGGAAGCACGTGCCGCCGGTGGTACGCCTCGGTCAGTTCATGCGTCCCAAGCAACTCATCGTAAAACGCGGCGGCTTCGCGCGGGTACATGCGCAAAAACCAGCGATCCCAGAGATAGAGCCCGTCCGCGGAGCGATGAGCGCGTTGGTGGGGCTGATAATGCCGAAGAATATCCAGAAACTGGTCATGAAGAAACCCACCTGGGCGAATGGACGGATCGAGCTGCGCAATCGCCTTGGTAAAGTAGTCCAAGGCATGGTGGCGTTTGGTGGGACTCGCCTCAATGGCGCGCGCCGTCCTTTGGAAATCGTCCTTCATGTAGGAGCGCGGGAGCTGTTTCATGGTCGTCTGGGGCTCCAGTAGGAGGTAGGGCGGGGTTTCTTCGGGTGGATTCATCATGGCATGGAGTAAGGCCGCGAGGGACAGGGGACGCTCCGCGCGGCGGCGTCTCTTGCGCGGGGGTTCCATGGGTTCTTCCTCCTCCTCTTCTTCTTCGTACTCAACGGGGATTGGGTCGGGCGGTGGGGGTTGTTCTTCTTCCTCACCGCCCATTAAATCTTCCTCTGCGGCGCGTCGCCATTCATCCTCCGTGGGCGCATGGGGTCGGGGCGCGTCCCCTTTTTCCATGGGAAAGGGCAACTAACGATGCGAGGATTCTTTTATGGTTTACAGAGGGGATGTTCCATGAATCCATTCGACGCCGGCTCCGGTATTCACTTTTCTCCTCGTTTTTCTTGCTCGAGAGCGGCCCATCGTTCTTTGAATTCCTTGTCGATCCGAGCCCGTTCGGGCCGCCGGTGCTTAATGAGATGCGTCCCCGTGTAATCCACGCAAATAGAGTGCCAATCCATCAGACAAACGGGACCGGCGAGGTGATCAAGGCCCTTGTTCGTTGTTTTTCCGACGTCGGTAAGCATGATACGGACACCTTCATCCCCATGGCGGATGAAGAGCATATACTGACAATGAACGGCGTCCCTTGTATAAAGGGGCATCCACGAGAAGTAAGGGACGCATCCAGCCTCCCCGCTTATTCGGAACAAGCAGCCAGTGAGGCGATTGTAATCATTGCGTGATACATTCCATTGTATACCAAGCGTGCGAAACCAGCGTTCCGGCCGAGGCAGGACTGTTCGATGCGCCTCGTGCCACGATTGGCATACGAGACGAAACGACGTCCGATCCCCAAGTATGGGAATCTCTTCTAGGATCATTTCGAGGACATCCAAGGGCAACACAGCCGTTTCCTCCATGAATAACAAGAATGACCGCGCGCAAAGACTAGGACCTATTATGGGGGGTGTGCATGAATACAGGACGGTAAGTCTAGTCATGGGTTCACTGCGCCTCGTTTGGGTGGGTCAAATCGACCATCCCTTGCTGGGGCCCCGCGAATCGCTTAGCTACTTCCAGGAGATGGGCGAGACCGAGGCGGCGGCGTTTCGATAATGGCGCGTCGGTGTTTTCTTCTTCACGGGGTCGTTTGTGGGTAGCGGGCGTGGAGTCATCAAAGAGGGACCTTCGGGGATGGAGACGTTCCGCGAGTCGTTCGAGTCTCACCTTGAGCTCGACCCGGGTTTTCACATAATCAACCAACGCTTCGGTGACTTCCCAATCCTTAATGTCGTCATTCCAGGCGCAAAAGGCGGTCCATGGCAGCCATCCTTCACTCCCTTCTGTACGAAAATGGGGTGTCGGCGTGCGTCCAATCGTGCACCAGGCGATAATCTTGGTCACGACCACCTCTTCTTGGCTCGCCTCGTCTTCTTCGGCATCCTCCTCTTCTTCGTCGCCGTCTCTCGCCGTGCCACGTTTTTCCAACGCGATGAGTTTTTTCATCCGCCGGATGGAGATGAGGACTGCTTGATTGGGATCGCCGTCGGAGTTTCGGCGTTCGCGCATTTCAAAGGGGAGGCCGAGTTTAGCGAGGCGGTCCCAGCACCCGGTAAACCATTGCCGCAGGGTGTTGAGCCGATGCACGCCAGCGGTGGTTCGTTTCGCCCGTGCCATGAGGCGAATGGAACAGTAGTAGTAGAGCGGGAAATCGTGCATAATGATACTGAGCTGGTCCTTTTCATCATAGGACAGCGTCGCGCCCCATCCCTTGAGCGCACAATAGATGAGTGCATCCAGCGCGGGCGTGTTGGTCCACCGAAGACGTCGCGTGTCTCCCATGATCGCAGCGGCGCGGTCTCGCGCCGCAGTGGTTGTTTTTTCTTCTTCCACGGGGACGACCGACGACGTATCCAGTTGTGGGGGCTGGGGTTCGGGTACCCGAGCTGGTGCAACAGACGGAAGAAGAGGCAGCGGCGCAGGCACGGGTTCCTCAGGCAGCACAATCGCTTCTTGGATCGGTTCGGGTTCCGGTCTTTTCGGCTCGGGCACGCGCCATTGCAGCGTCAGACTATCGTCCAGGAGGGTGACCGTAAAATGTTGTTTCTTGTACACCCATTCGAGCATTCGCTTTAAGACGCGATTCGGCGCCGGTTCATGCAATTCGGCCGCCGCCTCGCCCAGGTTCACCTTGGTTTCTGCTTTTCCCTCGAGATTCGCCTTGATAATCTCCCCATCGATATGAACGAACCATTTCGGCATGGTATGCACCAAATCTTGCGCATTCACCGCATAGAGGGCCATTTTTTCGAACGCGAATGATCACTCTCCCCTGCCCAAAGAAGCCTTGTCTTTTTCAGCCCATCCGCCCTTCATGAACAAGGAAAGACATGCTGACGTCGGCCGAATTCAGCTTTCCAATCCCCAATGTGAGCATCATTTGCAAGTTTCCATGGTATTACCGGGTCCCTCCATGGATTCCCGCTGGTTGGACGCGGGTTTGGATGACCGCGCCGCCAGTATCGCCGAGCATGACGGATCTCGTCCCCTTGTTTTCTTCCAGCGCGCCGCCTTTGCGCAATTCCATGGCCGATGTGATGTTTATGCCGCAACGCGCCTTCTTTCCAGCGAATCCTCCTTTGCATGGGCCACGGCATGGGCCATTTGGGCCGGCCGGCGGCTCGAGGAAGCCAAACTGGCGCATCCCCGGGCGACGCATTGGACCCTGCGACTCCATCTCAAGGGTTACCGCGGGTCGGCCGACGATTTGAGCCGCGCCTGCGCGAAACGGGGCCTTCTTTGGCATCAATCCGCCTTTATTCACGCACCCAATCCCCGTCTCCCATCGGTCTTGTCCGTGACCATCCCCGTGACCGAGCGACACGTGCTTAGCGTGGAAAAGCAATGGGGCTCCGAAGCAGGTGCATTGGATTTGGTGCGGCCAATGATTGGGGATCGAGAGGGCTGGTCCTTGATCCTCAAAGTGTTAGGGCACACGCGTGAACTAACCCTGGAAATCCTCGATCCATCCACAGAAGAAGTTGCTACTACTGCCACCACGGAACAGAGAGGCGGGTTGTTTTTCAAGGCGAATGATGCAATTCGTCGTCGCTTCTCCAATCCCGTGCATTGGACCGACGTTTATATTCTCAACGCCCATTGGCTCACTGCACCCGGGTGGGCTCGCTTGCAGTCTTACATTGCCAAGCAGCGGCACTTGAATCTTATTCCGCCCAATCATGGCCGTCTCGTCTTGTTCATCTGCCCCGTGTTTGAGTATGCCAATGGGCATCGCATTGGCCGTTTACTGGCGCAGAGGGCCATTGGCGAGATGGAGAATCTCATGGATGCGCCAAACCGAGAGACGAGGCAGGCCCTTCGCCGGATCGACCAGATTCTGCGGCACCGCGGACAATGGCTCGTCGCGATTCCACCCCCGATTCGCCCGTCTCCGCTCCTTTCCGCCTCGTCGCGTCTCTATTCCGCCATGACCACACCCGATTGTCGCGGGTCGGACCTTCTTTGTCCGGGTCTTGATCGCGCGCTTCACTGGTATTGTCGCGGCGCGAGTTTGTGTCTTGGGCTCTTGGACCGGCCCTGGACCGAGTTGGACCCGCGCTTACTTGACCCGGAAGTAGCCGATGCCGAGCTGAGTCGCGGCCATCCCCTTGATATTCACGCGTCTACATTGCGGTATTACTATACGCGCGATCAGATTTACGGGCTCTTGGCGCTCATGCTCTTGTATCCCACGATGCGCGTGCGACTTCATGATCCCAAGAGTGAGAAGATGGTCCCGCTTTCCATTATTCTCGAGCGATTAGAGTCCCCCAACGCCCGACCCACGTTGAACTGGCCCATGGATGTGTAAAGGAGAAGATGTATTACATCCTATAGTCACTGTCTCCATCATGATATTCCCAGTCCGTGGGCTGAAGCGTGTCCCATGCGTCTCCATCCTTGACAGGAAGGGCATCTTCCTCCTCACCGCTGAGATGAGGCGGTAGTTCCATTTCCTCAGCGTGAAGCAGCCCATGGGCCGAGGGCGGGGATTCAGGCACGACGGATGAAAGAGACGACGATAGAGGCGAAGAAGGAAACAAAGGAAGAGACGGAGGGGGTGGAGTGGGGGCGGGCTCCGTCTTTTGTTTGCGCGGGACCGCCAGCTCCAGCAATCGCGCCACGGCCGGATTCGCCTCTTGGAGTTGAGACCGAATGCGCGAGGGCATGATCTTCAACTCTTTCCCAATCGGTTCCCATCCCCATTGCTTTTCCACGCGATATTCAATCACCTTGGCGACTTGTTCATACGTCAGGGGTGTGGCATAGCGTCGTTTATGGCCCGCTTTCAATTTGATGACCAATCGCGGGGATGGGGATTCCGCCATTTTTCCGGGGGGGTGGGGGGGAACGGAAATGAAGTGACCCCTTGCCCCCCCCCCAACCCTCATTCTTCCTTTCTTTTTCCCCCTAAAATGAATAGAATGGTCGAATATGATGCCGTGTCTTTGCTGAGCTGGACGCCCGACGTGAGCTGGCAATCTCCGCCGCCGTCCGTGCCTCTGTCGCTCCTTTGGCGCACGATGCGGGTCATTCTCACGCGGAACAATCGCGATGGAAATCCCGGGATGCAAGGAAATTAGAAGGACCGACTCATCGTTTTTATTGTTTCACCTCATACAACGTGTCCGTTCTCCGTTTTATCCAGATATGATCCGGATCGTGAGATTGTGTGGCTTCACATGCTTCGCACCAGTAGATATTGCATCTGGAACAATGGTAGTAGGGGTTATTCTGCGTAGACGCGTTGCATCGAGCACATGGCGGCCATCCACGGGCAAAGGAAGTCGTTGGCATGGGCAATCGCCGGCCATTTTGCGGCGAAAGCATCCGGATCCCGACGCGTGGCCGCATGAATGTCTCTCCCTCCCAACACCAACGACAGAAACGACAGAATGCCTCCCTTTCGCAACACCAGCGACTGCCCATGATGAAAAAGAAGAATGATGACTACATCTCTGTCACTACTTCCCTTCGTCCGATCAAATAGAGTTCCCAGAGATTCGGCAAGACGTGTTCCGGCATGAAACGCAGTAGATCCATGAGCACGCAGCCTGGAAATGACACTTGATCGCGCGTCGGTGCCCCTTTTCCATACTGAATCTCTAGTTCCCCGCGCGCGACATCCACGGTATGCACCCGAATCGCGCGGCGGGGGTTGCGGGCATATTCCTTGTCGATATTCCACGTGCCGGGCTCCAATTGATACGCCTTCATCACCAACCGCGTCACTTTGACCCAATCCGCCATCCAGGCATGCACCACGTCCAGCCGACGTTGATTCGCCTCGGATTGCGACATCATCCAGAGCATACTTCCCGCGGGCTCCATGTAAGACATGATGCGCGCCGATTCGGGCCAAAAATCGCGCGTATGCAGCGTTTCCAGCTGCGAAGTCGCGATTCCACCTTGAAAAACCATGGCGTTGACAAAATCGCGCGCGCTGGACCAGGTATGCGGCACATCAAAGAGCGGCAAGAGAAGCGCGTAAAGACCGGCACCCGCGGTAATGGGATGCAGGAGTTCCAGCGCCAAGCGCAGAAACGGTGCGCGAAACAGATGCATTTGCCCTATATCAAGCCGTGCATCGAGCATTTCATCCGCTTGATCGTCACTCGCCGGGAAAATTCCCTCGCCCAGCAACAAGCCCATTTTGGCCAAGAGACCTGGATGCTCTTGTCGATGGCGCCAAGCGGCCCATTGATTACGCAAGAGATAGTTGAACACGGCCGTGCGCGACAGGGTGCTTGTCACCACCAACGTCATGAGATCGGGCGTGAGGTATGGCATGGCCCAGGGCGCGGGACTCGCGTCGTCGGGCGCCAAATCGTACGGTCCTTGCCCAGAGAAGCGCAAGAGATCATTCATGGAGCCCATGAGATCGCGGTACCAGTCGGGCAAATGAGCATGAAGACGGCGTTTCCATTGCATGAGGTATTGGGTCTGCATCAAGCGCCGTTCTTCCCAAATGCGGTTGACGGTGAGACCCGGCTGGTCATTCTCTTTCTCCTTGATCATATCGCTCATTTGTCCCAAGATGTGTGAGAGAAGCGACGTGTATAATAAGGTCGTAAGGATTTCGACGCGCGCCGCTTCATCGTACGCTGGTTCCACGCTCGTCGACGCCGAGGAGAACCACGCCTTGGTCGCGGCCCACCAGACACGGGATGCGGTTTTCTTTGCTTCTTCTTCACTTCGCATGAGTTCTTCCATGGCCACCAAGACGTGATAAGGCCCGCCGCTAATGGTGGACAGGGCCAAGAGGGCATGAAGCATCTCTGAGGTCGTCGACGAGGAAGAGGCCAACCCACCGGCGTCGCGCAATCCTTCCAGGTACGCGCCGAGGGTGCCGCTAAACGTTTGCGCATCCAGGTCGATCCATTCTTGGGCCAAGGGCTGGAAAAAGACGCGATCAAGGGCCGCCGCCAATCCACGGGGAACCACGGGCGATGAGGATGCGATTTCTCCTTCCTTCTTCACGCCCAATTCTTCCAATGTTTTCCGAGCCAAATAAGCGATCGACTCCTCCTCGGCGCGCGATGCCGCTGGAAACACCGAGGTGACACGACCCATGGGCTTCCGATCGCCAAGGCGCGACATTCGCTGAGGCCTTTCCTCTTCTCTGCCTTCCTCTTCTTCTTCTCCTTCATGCTCCTCCTCTTCCACTTCCTTGGACAAGGTGACCCACGGCAAGTCCCCCAAGGCGCACGCCAGCATGGTACTCGGGCGTAAACCATCCAAGGGAAGCGTCAGTTGCGCCAAGGTGGTGCGTTTGCCAAGCGTGGCGCGCGATCCGGGGTGATCCGATTCCAAGTGGAGATTGAACCAAAAGTGCTGATATAGGCGCGCGCGATAAAAGCCTTGCCATTCCACGGGGACAAGAGAGGTATTCGAGGGCGCGAGGCGCGTCTTTTCTTGCCCTATTCGCCGCGTTCCAGGCGTTTGCGTTTCCATGAGCCGGTCGACCACAAGCCTATTGCGGCCCACCAAACGCGGCGCCAAGTCTTCCCAATGTGCCTTGGCCGTGGTTTGGTACGCGCGATAGCCTGGCGTGGTTTCACTGGTACTTCCATCGTCATTGGGTCCGCGCCAATCGTACGCAGCCGTATGATCCATGAGATAGGCCAAGCGTTCGGCGCGTTCCTTGTCATACGCCCATTGCAAGAGGCTTTCATTAAACTGCCCCATGATGATGTGCCGCGTGAGCCACATGGGGGTGGGCGCGGCCTTGGGTTGAGGCCATCTGAGGGTTATGAAGATGATAGCAATGGACGAAGGAGCAAACCGAAACCCATCGACGACAAGCGAGACCAAGGTTTGCTTCAAGGAACGTAACGATTCGTCTAGGGTGGCGGTCGCGTTCGCCGGGGCCTCTTTCTTGAACGGGCCCGCCGACAAGGGAACCGCCGTTGCCGCTTCTTCCTCTTCTTCCCCCGTATACTCGGCGCGAATCAGGTTCGCGACCACGCCTCGACAGGCGTCATTCAAGTGCATCAAGCCTTGTCGAATCTCGGTTCGCTTCAGTCCCAAGTCGGGCAAGTAGAGCAAGGGCTCGTCGACAAAGGCGCGCATGGCCTCCCCCATGACCAAGACCCGCGTCCGGCGCATATCCTCAATAATCCTTACATTTTGCTCTCGAATCCACGCTTGGAAGGCCACTTCCACCGTCGGAGTAGAAGAAACCACGGGTGGCGACGGCGGTACGACGACCGGGGCACTTTTAGGCTTTGCCTTCTTTTGTGGAGGCCGCGGCAAGGAAGGAGCGATTTGCGGCAGGACTATGGTATCATCCGCCCCCGCATGAAGCGCCATGATAACTACATTCATAGCCTTCCTTACAAGGTGACGCTCGTGAGGAAGCGGAGCACGCGCAAGAGTTCAACATCCGAGTCATGGTCCAAAAGCCAGGCGCGCTCGTGATGCCAAATACGGCGAATGGGTGCTTCCGCGTCCTCGGCAAAGCTGTTCCACGAAGACGCGGGTGGCCCTAGCGCCGTGGACGCGTCGGCCAAGGGAGGGGGTGTGGTCGTCCATGGGAGCAATAAATGGCTATAGAAGCGTGCATCGTGAGTCTTGGGTAGCAAAGCCAAGGGGGTGACGCCAAGGGCGGCCGGTGGGACCACCACTGTCACGGGCTTCTCCTCCTTTTTTCCTTCCTGCAAAAAGGCATTGGTGTCGTGCACTTCCTTGGCATGCGCATCAGGAAAGAGCTTGAATGCCTCGTCCGCATTGAAATGCACGCGATCCACTGCGGCTACGGTATCATTGCTGGTCGACAAGATCTCACTGAGTTGCCGGTAAAAGGCTTGAATCGTGCCCACCAAGCCCTTGTCCCCGAGCACGTCAGTGAAAGCATGGGTATAATCAAAGAGGCCGAGCTTGGACAAGAGGCCGATCACAGGCTTGATCACGGGTGGGACGAACTGCCACACCTTCTTGCCGTATTTAATCAAGCTCTTGAACACGAGGAAGAGAACACCAATCGCAATGATCGTCCCCATGATTTGCAGGGTGGACCATTCTACGCCAGTGGCCCCCGTGAAGAGGCTACTGACTGCCCCCCAAAAGCGTTCACGCAGCGGGACAAGCTTTTCCCCGACGCCAATCCAGACATTGTAGCCTCGATAAAGCGTCGCCCAGAGAAAATCTTCATTGGCCATGGCGGCCTCGGAGTGATAGGGGGACGCCGCGGGCGCCAGCCATTGAAGGATATAGAGAATCCCCGTGAACAAGTGCTGGGGCATGCGAAGCAAGTAGCCCGCGAGAGTGGCGATCCAAGCCGCGCCACCCTCAATCCAGGGCATCAGGCTCGTCAGCGTCAGGATGAGCATGGGCGCGATTCCGCCAATGATCCCGCCCTTAGTATTTCGCGAGTAGGCCAGGCCCGTCACAATGCCCGCCGCAAAGCTCGGGCCCGGATACGCGCGCATCGTGGCCAGGAGTGCCGTCAAGGCCGCCGAGAGGAAATAGACCGTTCCGAGAGCAGCCTGTCGCCGTCTGGCTTCGGGACGAAAGCTAACCGCGGCCAAGGGCGCAAAGTAATAAAGGCTATAGCGGAGCGTCGCCCGAATCAAGCGCACCAAGCCAATGCTCACTCGCCGGGCTTGCCCTGCCCCAGGACCCACGAGGGCTCGCTCTAGGCCTTCCACGAGTCGCGCCGTCGTCACGTAGGCCGCTCCAGCCCACCAAGGGGCGTCCTTGCCCATCCAATGGGTCGTCGTGTAATAACTCGAGACCATAAGCTGCGTATCAATGCGCGTCACATCGCGGAGCCAGCGGAACCAGGCCGAGGGCGCGGCATACGCCACTTGTTCATCGAGAAAGACGCGGCGCCCATCCTTGTCGAGGCGCGTGAGGGTCCGGGTCGCGCGCCCTTCGCCCCATTGGAGCAAGCCATAAAGGATGGGTTCGTAGGCCAAGAGGGTCGCCACGCCCGGGCTATGCGCCGTTCCGCGCGTGAAAAAGCGCTTAAAATCATGCGCCAATCGCCCGCCAACGCTCGCGGCTACCACTGGATCCTTGGAGGCACTGGCCTGGGCCGCGTCTCCGATATGGCCCAGGAAAGTGTTCGCCCATTTCTTCACCTCCTCCAAGGAAGCACTGCCCAAGAGGCCGCTTATATTCGCAAATCGGGCCAGTTCCGCGAGACTCACGGGTTGGTTGGCCATTCGCAGGGATGCGGCTTCTTCTCCAAAGGCGCCAGAGAGCGTCGCCAAGGCATCCGAATCCGTGGCTTGACGCAATGCCGGGGGTATAGAGGCGGGGCGCGCGACTTCCACGACTGACGCGGCGCGCGCTTCCGGGGGAGGAGGCGGAGGAGGAGAAGACGACGAAGGCTGCGACTCGCTATTGGATAGACTCGCCAAGACTTCGGTCAGGGCCGCGTCTTCGGGCGACATGGCAAGGGTTGAGATATCGAGCGGGGCAGTAGGGAGGAGGGGATCGGGTGTCGGCACCGAGTGCCCAAGCAATCGCGCGAAAGCGGGTGGGTTGGTCACCTGTTGCGTCGCGTTCACTAGATAGGGCCAGAGCTCACCGAGGCGATGACAGGCAGCGGCTTGGTCAGTCCGACTCGTCGTGTTGAGGCAGGCGGGGATTAAACCACCGGGCCGCGTCAACAGGCCATTGGGTCCAAACAAAGCGGGCGGACCGCTGCCAGACGCCCCGCTATACGTCGAAACCAGCTCCTTCATCCATGCGTAAGGAGCAGCGCTCACCTGGTTGATAAACTCTTGGGATTGTTGAATCGCCGTGTCGTAGGCCGATCCGTCATGAAGAAGGGTGCTCAAAAAGTCAAGAAATGGTCTCCTGGCCGCCGTGACATTCGGCCGGGCGATCGCAACGATCTTGGTGCGAGTATCGACAGCGGGGATGATGGATTTCTCTTCCTTGACCGCTTCGGTGTATCGATCCCGGGCGAGCTCCGCCTCCGCGGCTTCTGGAGCTACAAACAAGCTAAGCGTCGCACTCTCGCTACGCCCCTTTTTCGCCAGCCAGGACGCGCCTATGGAAGATGAAATAGAAGAGGGGGAGGAGACGATACCTGCACTGGCGTAGCGCACGAGGCCCGTGGCAAAGGGAAGCGCGGCAAGCATGGCTGGGATAAAGGCCAGGGCATTATTCACGGGCGTGGAACCAGGATGTGCATCCAAGTAGGCCCCGGTCAAGAGAAACATGGAGGCAAAGGCGGCATTCGCGAGCACAGGGGCAGCGACATCGACCAGTAAGCCCGCGCTTGCCTGGAACTGCGATAAACGCGGCCATGGAATGCCGTGCGCGCTCACCACGCGGCCCCGGGGTTGCGCCACGTAGTAGGGGTCAAAGGGGGTGATGCCTTCGTTGACGTTAATCTCCGTTTTGAGGGTAAAGCGGCGAATAATTGGACCGGCCACTTCGCTTGCCCATTTATCCACCCTGATGTTGGCTACATTTTTTCTCTCGGCATACCCTGGTTCTGCTATCGTCCATACCAGTCGGTCAGGGTGTGCGGCCTTCATTTCGCTTGACGTATCGAGCATCAAGGCTATTCCATACCACGTCAGGCCCTCGGTTCCCACATTCGGGGGCGCCTGTTTTTTTCCGTCGGCGCGCGCGAAGAATCCCCTGGGATGAGCGGGATCTCGCGTATAAATCACCTCCATCGCAAACGTCTTGAAGACAGGGATTGGTATCGTAGCGCCTGGGGTGACGCGTCGTTGCGCAAAGGAAAGAATAGCGCGTGTCTCCGCTCCCGGGCCAAAGAAATAGTTGTCTAGTTCCACGGGGTTCGTGACCAATAGCCCGTTGGCTTCCGAACGTGTAAAAGGAATGGAGTAGTACAAGGCGCGATCGTCTCGATCATTCATATTGAAGATCATGGGTTTCCCTTGACTATGGGCCCAGACCCCAAGAGCATCCGCCACGCGATCCAAACGCGCTTCCTCACTGAGATTCGATTTAAAGGCATGATAGACAGTCAGCCAGTAAAACTTGAGGCCATAGTCCGGGTCACCCGCCATGGCCAATCGCCGTGCCAGTGGAAATGCGTAGAGCAGATGCTGCGACACGAGTGTATCCGGGAACGTGTAGCCGCGGTAGGACAGGGTACCCGGACTCGCCACGGCGATATCGGTAAGGGGGACCCATCGTCCTTGATCAAGAATAGGGGTCCCTCCAACCTCCACTCGCTCGCGGACCAACCAGTAGGCGGTCGGAACCGGTTGCCATAACACATCCGGCCCGTCATAATGCTCCTCGGCCGTCAGGGGAGTGGCGACCCGATCCTTGGCATCCGCCTCGCTCCATTGCTTGACCAGGGTCTCCGTCAGCGCCGGAACGCCCTTGGAGGCCCATGGCAGTTTCCCGCTTAGCACGAGATCACTGGCAAAGGTCGTGGCGGAATCCCCCGGTGATGGAGATCCTCTTTTCCATACCCACATCACGGGCGAGCGATTCGCGGCCCTATCCTGCGCCCGAACGCGCAAATCTTGTCGTATTTTGAGAACGGCCAAGTCGCGCACGGGTTTGTCCTGGTTCCCCGTCAAGATCACGCGGTGTTGGTTCAATAAGCGCGCGTTCCACGACGATTCTACGATGGGTCGCCCGCCCTCATATTGCCCCGGCACGACTCGAAAATACTTGTCCAGGGCTCCTTTGGCCGTCAGAGGAACGGGATCCGTGCGGACGCCCAAGGGAATCGCTGCTGTCGGCTTCGTTGTTTTCTTTGGTGGTTGTGTCCCCCTCGCTCCTTCTTCTTCTGGAATCAGGGCCGCCAGCCGCTCGCTCATGGCATCCAGCGTTCGAAACGACAGCGGATGAATAGGATCATACACAGTGCGCAAGAAGACTTGATCGTGCATGAGCACGTACGCCTTGCGCGACATGTGCCGCCCGATCACCGCCCGCGACCACCAATCCGCCACCAGGGCATATTCCCGCTGCGTCGAGGCCGTTTCGCGGCTCACATAGACGGACGCATCATGCATGGCACAGGCTTGACCCTCGGCTTCACGCAATCGCGCACCCATTCCCCGCGCCAAGAGAATGGATTCGGGCAAGGTGTCCATATCCTTGGTCGTCAAGAGCATGCGTTGCCGTAAGTCCGGGTCGCCATCGTATTCGAGTTCAAACGCTTCCAATTCCAACCCTCCCTTGGCCTTGTACTGGTCGTGCGCGTGCCGTAAGTCGCGAATGCGGGCCGCCAAGTAATCCGAATCACGCGTCATGCGGTCGGTGCACCAGTCACGACGCAGACCCTGTTTCCAGATGCGCGTTTGAGCCGTGGCGGCCAGCAAGAGGAAATCGCGCTCCATGTCCGTCGGCGGGGCATTGGCGCGCGCTTGGGATTGGTCTAGGAGCGTTTCCGCGGCCTGGAGATCGGCGGCGGTCGCCATTTGAACACTGCAACTGACGAGATATCCATTCTCGTGAGTTATGGCGACGGGGCCTTATCTTTAATGAATTCACGCGCCTTTCTCACGACAAAAAGAGGGACTTCTTTATTAGTGGGGAATGATGTAGGTCCGACGTCCGGAAGCATCCACCTCGGGCCAGTCGATGGATTTCGATGGCTTTTGTTCATCGTAGGGGCAATAGATCTCTGCGTAGAGTGCATTCTCGACTGTATGTTATGTAGATGCGCTGTTCTGCCAATAAAGAATATAGGAGGGCGATCGTATTGCTCTGTCGTCGGTGGGACCAGATACCAGGAACGCGCTCCTCGGCCACCCGGACAGGGATCGAGACATCAAAGCGTCGCATCAATTGTCCATTAAACGAATGCTGCACATGAAATAGATAAACGTGTCCCTCTTCGAGGAAAAGGGAGATGGTCCGTTTCGCGAGAATCACAGCTTCTCGTCTCGCCGCTTGATATTCGGCCTGGGCCTCGGCCGTGAGCTTGGCCGCCACGGGATATCGCTCCATGAGACTCTCCCATACCGTTTGGTCCGCCTTGAGCATGGGGGGTGGGAATAGAGAGTGATCATTTCTTCTCCCCGCATGTATCGACGTGGGCGCAAGTATTGTTTGACGTGCGGCGAAGAATGCCTGGGATCCACCACGCTTTGCCGGCGCCAATGTCGAATGCGGTGGCCCGCACCCACCGTGGTCACCGTCTTTGAACGACAATGGCACGCACCCGCCATTAAAGAAAGCGGAATCCATAGCGACTTGATCCGGCCCATTCACTACGTATCCTTCCGTAAAGAGGGGCCCACCGCACGATACCGGGTTCAGCTGAGCTCCCGTGGTGTGTTGGCCATGACTGGGGCCTTTATGACTACCAATGACGAGACCATGTTTGTTCCATTCATGTAAAAGAAAAAGAAAGTCTCTCACTCGCTCAATCGCGCTCGCTTTCGGGGACGCGGCGCTTCTTCTTCTCCCTCCATCTCTTCCTGCACCATGTCCTCTTCTTGCAGTTCGTCGGGCAGGAACGCGGACTTGGAGACGCGCCAAATGCGGGTATCCACCACCCGTTCCTTGCCCTGCATGGGGTTGGCCAGTACTTGCGGCGTGCAGGTCCAAGGAAGCACGTCGGGGAAGACCAGGGTCACGACCGACGTGGCCGATACCTTGAGCTGCAGTTCCTTCTTGGTCACGGGGAAGGGCATGGAAAAGGGTCGAGGAACGGGCTCCCAGCGCGATTTGAGGCCCTTTTCTTGCGTAATGCGAACCGCGGCCATCCATTGTTCCGGTTCAATGCCCTTGAGATAAATCAAAGGGACAGTGGATGATTGTTTCTTGGCCTCGTCGGCGCTAACGATAGTACGGGCCATGTCGTAGCTAAACTCGACGCGACGAGGCCCGTCCTTCCATTCCGCCGGTAATGGGATGGGCTCGCTCATCCATTGGTGGTACTTGGAGACCACGACCATGCAGAGCGGCGGCATACCCAGACCATAATCGGGAAGGTGCGCATGAATCGAGCTCGTCTTCAAGCCTTTAAAGGGCAAGACGAAGATGCCATGCCAATCGACTTTGCGGGTCGCGTGGTCTCGGCGATCTTGTAAGTGCAGTTGAACCGTCACAAACGTTTCGCCGCCTTCTTCTTCGTCGATATGAGGTCGTTCCTTGAGCGCGCGGAGTTCCTTGGCGAGCGTCGTGGCCACGGAATAGGGCTCCGTTTTGGGCTCTTCTTCTTCATCATCATCCTCTCCGGGGGTGTCCGACGAGGATGAAGATGATTCCTCCTCTTCCTCCTCTAAATCCATGGCATCGGCCGCTTCCATGGCTGGAAGAGGGTGAGAAAGGAAGGTCCCGTTTGGTGCATACACCACTCTTCTTCCACGGGCGCAGGAGGCGGAGGAAGAACGAACGAGGGGGCTCGTGGTCTAAGGACGAGCGGGTCTTCTTCTTCCCTTCGTTTCGTGGAGGATTGGAGATCGACCGACGTATCCGCGCGATCTTCACCTTCTTCCTCGGACTCCATGGGATCCAGGGCCCAGGAGACCTTGAGCACGGACTGCGGCGACAATTCGACGTGGAAGACCGCGCCAAGATTTCGTACAATACTATCGAGCATCTTCTGGGTGCGCGGCTTCCCACGCTGCATTTCCGCCATGTCCATCACCACATGGTCCATGTCTTGGTCGCCAATCGCGGCCTCAATCTTAGCGCGCACTTCGCCAAACCAGTTCTCATATTCCTTCTTCTTAAGGGGCTCTTGCAGACGAGAATGAAGCTCTTGCAGCGACAACATGGGTGAAGTACACGTCTAAACGAGTGAGTTGAGCCCGGTTCGCCCCGCCGTCTTACCCCGGTTCGAACGTCAGAGAATCGGGGATTCATGAACCAAGGGTGCGAAAAAGACACGGACCCATTCTCATCCCTTTTCTTTTCCTTTGCCCGGTCATTTTTTCATCCCCCATGGCAGCGATCATGCCCACGGGAACGCGTCGTCCCAAGCCCATCTTGATCTTGCCAGCACTTCATCATCCCGTGGTGCTGACTGGGTTTCCGCCGTTGGACCCTCCTCAAGATGTGCCCGATCCCCAGCAGAAGGCGGCGGCCCAGTCCTACTATGGCGACAATCCCTATCGCATGGATAATCCCGCGGACGCGACGAACACCACCCTCTTCTTGGATCACCTCAATGCCCATTTCTACGCGAGCCCCAACGGTAGCGATCGGCAAGCATACTGGAAGGAATTGGCCTCTCTCTCGGGCACGGTCAAACGCTTCTTTTGGAATGGGCATCGCGGGTTCGCCATTGTGAGCATGGAGACGCACGCAGAAGCCCTCGCGCTCTTTGAGAAAATGGGCGATATCGCATGGGACGTGGAGATTCCGATTGAACGATACGAAGGAGGCCTCACGTTTGTGCCCCGATCATCGCGGACGCGCTATGTTCGCCGCCCGTTTGCACGCTGGATGCGGCCCAAGGGAACGTATCAACCCCTGCATCTCAAGCCAGGATGCTGGCCCGCCAATATTCGAATTCGGGAGGAGAAGCAGTAGTAGACGGTCTAATTATGTTTATTAAACGATCCCGTGTCTATGATTGTGGGTGAGATCATCTCCAGAAAAAGACCAAAACCATTTTCTCGCGTTCCTCTCTCACATGCCCTTCATTCATGCTTCCCCTTAAATGCATTCTCGTAGGCGCAGAGGATGAATCCTGTCGTGTTCTTTCCGTTTCGGCGGAGAAAATCGACTTTGATCGCGCGGGCGAACTCATGGACCTTGACCCGCATCATCTCTGCATGTTTGAGGCGGATGTTCACCCCTGGATGGATATGTTTTTCATTGATACTATCAAGAAGGGCCCCGTGATCTCCAACCCAATCGCTGACCGAGTCCTCCGCCGACTCGGATTGACGTGGCAAGACATGCGTGGTTTCTATGGCGGTCCGGCGCTTTTTGTGGGAAAGGAGGGGTTTCTCTTTACGGATGAGCAAGTCGCTGCGGTTCTCGACTATGCGCGCGTTCCCAGTCTATCCGTCTTGCGTCCCCTCCCGTGCGCGTACCCTGCCGTGTCGCCGCTCTATGCTTGCCTCGTGCCGCATGGCCAGGATGAGGTGGATTATCGAATGGTAGCCCCCTACATGGTCGTAGAAGAGCCCCTGCATGGCATGAGTTGGCACTTTAATCCGCGCGATTACGCTCGCATGCAACATATCCTCGACTTACTCATGCTCTCGCAAACTTGCAAACATGCCCATACGCACATGCATTCCCGACATCTCGGCAAGCTGTTCAACGACGACGCTTGCATGTATCACAATCATCTGGCCAGTCCCATGGTCCATGCCATTGGCGGTCACGGAATCAAGGGATGGCCACGCGCCTTCTATGCGGGCCTAGGCGTAAAAGAAGAAAGGTTCGCATCGCGATCGTTCGTATCGCTCCATGAAGAACAACTCCCCCGTCATCATACGCTCAAACGAGCCATTTTGGCGGCTTTTCTCGATCGCATCGCCGTGGCCAAGTGGTATACCCCACCGGGTGTTTTATTGAATTATGAAGCATGGCGTGATTTGGCCCCTGTTTTGGATCGGCGGCCCCGAGGACCGGAACTCTACGGGAATTTCGAGACGATTCCCTTTCTCGCGCCCGCGGCTCCCCTCGATAAACCATGCCCCAAGAAGGATATTCAAGTGATCATGTGGTTCCACGTGGCGTTTCAGCTGGGTTGCTGGAGCATGGCGGAATCGCTCGTTGAATGGGCGGCGCGATCCCATTGGATTCTCTCGTGGCTCCGCGGGATGACGGGATCACGCTATCATCATACCCTCCTCGAGAAGGCACGGCGTGTCTGTGGTACCGTCTATTCGGATGAAGTCAAGGGCAAGGCGCGGTTGGCGTTAGTGCCGCGTGCCCTGGAGGAGTTTCGACGACCCGATGCTGACCCCTTGGACGACGACGTGTTTGGATAAGGAGGGAGGGGGGGGGTAGTTCTTGACTAAAGACTAGATTCGTCTCCAGAAAATCGAGTCTTTTCCACTTCATTTTCCCCCTACCATGGGTGCATGCCTGGAATCGGAAACGGCCGTGGTCTCCTTGTTGAAGGAGCCCGTTGCTCCTCCTCTTCCTCCCCCAATCCCCACCGCGGCCGAGATCTATGCCAAACAGATGATCGCGTGGCATGAATCGGCGAAAAAGCTGGCCATACGCGCATGGGAGAGGCTGTGCGAGGCACCCATGGGCAGCTTTGACCATGTCACTGGAAAGGACGGACAACGGTGGCTGTCCTATCGGCTAAAACTCTCCGATGAGACCATCAAAGGGTTATCTCTCACCAAACATGGCACATTCGACATGCTCGCCGAGGCCGCGCGAGAGCTCAAACGAGATCACCCCGAGATTGAGGTGGTGGTTCGCCCACCCACGACTGACAAACCGCGCCCATGCTTGATTATCCACCTTTTTCCGCCGCCGAAAACAACAATAACCACCACGGCAACGTCGATCGCAGCATGAATTCAGACCATGTGAAAATAAAAAGTGCTGGTCTTTGTCTCCCCTTCCCATCCTCATTCTCTTTGCTGTCATGGGATCGCGGTGCTCCAAGTCCTCTCCTCCCCCTAAATATGAACCCATTCCCATGAAAGAAGTGGAAACGCCGGTCGTCTCCACCCCTCCTCCTCCGCCGCCCGTGATCACCGGACATGACTTGAGCACCGCGTACATGAAACAATGGCGTCGAGAAGTTGCCGGGACCGCGAGAAAGATATGGGACATCCTTTCCGAACAACCAGACAAGTGCATGGAATCCTATTCGCGGCTGCGACGAGAAGACGGAACGATCGTGATATGGCGTCACCGGGAGCTCGGCGATGCGTACGCCACACGCCTCAAGCTGGATTACCGGGCGCAATATGATTACCTGACCGACGTTATTCGTCGCTTCAATCGCGATCATCCGGAGATTCAAACAGACATGGATCCATTTGATGCCGAAAAGAAGCCATATATCACCTTCTACCTTCCCTTGCCTGACCAAGGGTCGCCACCGTCGATGACAAAGAAAGAAGAACAGCAAAAGGATGAAGCCCCTGACACAGCTAACTGAATCCCAATGATGTGAGATCATTTCTTGTTTCATCATGGCCTCCTCCTCTCGTCCCACATCCACACCCGCGATCCAAGCCCGATTGCGCGATGAAGAAGAGGTGGCCATCCCACGCCGTCTCCCGCGCGAGGAAAAAGACGACGAACCGCCCGCCAAACGCAGTCGTCCCATGGAAAAAGAGGACTACGTCGCGCGAAAGGACTTTGAAGAAGTCATGGCACGCGTGATGCGATTAGAGGAAAAGCAGCGAAAACGCGCAGAGAAGAAGGCCAAGAAGCGCAATTGTTCGTGTGAGTATTGCACTGCCGAGTGGCATGACGTGACTTCATCGAGTGCTCCACTCAACCGTCTCACCCATTGTCTCCGCTATGATTCCTCCTCGGACTCCTCCAGTGACTAAACAATGGTTTTACTCATCATACATCACTTATATGCGCGCGTTTTATTGCTTTGTGGGGGACGAAGACGAGATCAGCGTCTTGATCTTGCCCATTGCCTCGCCAAGCTTCGTGGCTACATATGCGTCGCGCTCCTTCTCGTCCATTCTCCCATCCATGGTCGTGACGGGCCACATAAACGGCGTGTCCCAGTCCTTAGCGCGAACATACTCATGAAACGCCGCGCGGTATGTCTCATAGCTGGCCCGGTACGCATTGGGCTCCGTCGGCACGTCCTCGTCCGTATACCATGATCCGAATCCATTGAGAAACGCAGCAACGGCCGAATAAAAGGCCACTTCGCGTGGGTTACTACCCGCTGTTTTCTCCAATTGCGTGGCAAGGCTCGTCCAATACGCGACTTCAGCTCCAATCTTGCATGCCGATAACATGGCCACCTCGACGTTCGTTGCCATGGTGATAAGGAAGTGATGAGTATCCGTAGTACCATTCGCGAAAAATTTGAGAATCGCGTCTCGTCTCTAGACCCCCTATGCTTATCCATGCACTGATTGCGCAGAAAGAAGAGGTCCAAACACCATTCTAGTCTTATCTCTCCCTCTCCCCATGCTCCGCCTCCGCCTGACCTTGCAGCCGGACGGTCTCTATGGCGGCGCGGTCGAGTTCAACCCTATTCTTCACGCGGGTGGAACCTGGCGTGGCGCGCGATTTCTGCGAAAAACCGGCGTCTACACCCATCCCAATATGAGTTATGACGTGGAATTGCCCGCCGCTGCGCTCGCCGACGCCCCGGATCCCACCTTGTGGCTCAGCATGATGGCCAAGACGACCGACTCGGGCATCGCCGACATTAACAAGCGTGAAAAGGGATATGCCCTGCGCGATCAAGAAGCCGGGTCGGGCTTCGTGCCCATGGACACGCTGCTCAAGACGGGAAACGCGCGCCTCGCCTTGATCGAACCCTTAGTCTACCGCGAATCCAAGCAGCATGTCACGCGGGAGATCAAGGCCGAATCCCTGGCGCGCAAGGGCTGGATCGACGTTTCCGTGCTCTCCGCCCCTTCTCCGCTTCCATCTCTCCGCCGAGGCTTCTTTGGCACGCCGCGCTACATGGACATGGGCGCCAAGGTCATGAATCTCTTGGAGGGGCACTACTTGCGCTTCTGTACGACGCTGGACATTCCCGCCGATTCGGGCCTTGCGGCACCCCCGCTTCGCTTTGCCCATGCGCCCGAGAATCCCTTGTCGGAACACTTGCATGCGGCTCGCCTCGAAACGCGCGTAGGCTCTTTGCCGGCCGTAGCGTACATGATGCAAGACGGGCGATTGCAAAGTCGTAGTATTCGCGAGGAAGTGGCCCAGTTGAGGCAACAATTGGGCCCGAAACATGTGGAGGAACTCAAGGCTCAGCTCGATTCGGCCCTTCTCGCCCGCGGGATGCGTCGCAGCGAGTTTATCAAGGTCGTGCGCGAACAGCATGCCCGCAAGGATGATATTCTCTTGGGCGGCTATCTGACGGCTCTTTCCGTTGCCATTTTCATGGCCACCTCGACCGTGACGAGCGTGCAATACAAGACAGACGGGCGAATTCCCAACCCGCATGCCGTAGCGACCGACTTGACGCGCGCTGAGCGGGAATCCATGCAATTGCCCGAGCCTACTCAAACCCCGTTTCTGGCCGCGGTTTGGGCCACGGCGAGACGTATTGTGCAAGCTTCGAAACAACAACGAGGGAAACTGGCCGCCAAACGCCATCCCTTTTTCGACGCGTCCGCGCCCCTGGGAGCGACTTCTTCTTCATCATCATCCTCCTCGACGCGAAGCCCCTTTATTCAAGGAGATGATTGGGGTTTTGGAGTGCTCTCGGGCGCGACCAATAGTGACGATTGCGAGACCGTGGCCATGGCCGCGATTCTCATGCTTGAAACGAACTATCAAGTCCTTCGCGACCTCCATACTAGCGTGTTGACCGAGGATCTCGGCGCGCTTCGCGAGATTCTCACCAAGCATGTCCCCGTCTTTGCCGCGGGCACCGTCACGGAACCCTATGTGGAAACGGGCGCCAAGAGCACGGACAAACCCATGCACCCGCCTCTTCCCTGTCGTGGTTCGCCTGCCGCGGCTAAATGGCCTTCGGCGGGGCATGGCTATGGCCTTTTCATCGCCCAGGCGCTCTTGGATCACCTCCAGTACCAGGGCATGGATCGCTACGACGCCCTTCATCCCGACGATCGTGTCACGGTCGCGGCCAAACTCAGTCAGCGTCTCGCCGCCGTCGCGCCCTGGGAACGCAAAGTGCCCGTGGGCATGATTGAGGGAACCGGTCTCGTCTGGCCTTACACGGCCAATGCCGAAGAAGTGTGGGTGCAAACGGCCGATCGCGCCGACGTGGGCACTAAAAAGAGCGCCGCGTCCATTGCCTTTGCCCGCGCCATCAAAGCCAAAGGGTGGGGGCCGCTCGCCAACCTGCAAGAGGACGCGGACTTGGCCACCCTCAATGCCTTGCTGCGCGTGGAATCACAGCCGTACGAAGTGCATGCGCGCGCCAAGGACACGCAATGGATCAGCGGCTTCTATAATGCGACGGTTCATCTCTTTTCCCCGCGCACGTACGCAGAGCTGGCGCCCACGCTCGCGCCCATGCTGCTCATTGATACGCGGACGCATACGCGCGGCGTCGATCATGCCACGTTGAGTACGCCCGAAACGGCCTGGGCGCACATGGCCGCCTTTCCTCACTATGGCGATGCCATTTCCGTCGCCCAATGGAACGCGGAAGTGGAACCTTATTTGCACATGGCCCTCGAACAACTTCCCTTGTCGGCCTACTTGGCCTCGCCCGACCAACACCCGGTCCGCGCCGTCGCCCGGTCGTCGCCCAGCCAGACCTTGGCCACGCCCGTGCCCTTGGCGACCGCCCAAGCCTTTGCCCGCGTCGAGACGAGCCATCATAGTGCAGACCGAACGACGCTCGTGACGACGGTCGACCCGCGACAGTTCAAGGCGGACGCCACGGCGCATGACCGGCTCGTAGAGGCGCTGAACCGGCTCGTGGCCAAGGGACGCCTCGCGCAGTACACGTGGTTGCATGAACGACCCCTCGACCAGTGCCATGAGACGCTGCAGTTGACGCTGGCCATCCCCGTGCCGGACCAAGTGGACACGGCGCTCTTTCCGTCGCCACCGCCCGTGGCCGAGTGACATGTCCTTAAGGAATGTGTGAGACCGTCGTGCCAAAAAGTTTGCCAAGGTGACCGTCCTGTAGAACGACGGCAGAGCCAAAGTCGTGACCATGCCATGGTTGGCATGACCGTCCTTAAGGAATGTGAGACCAAAGGGACGTCCTGCACTTCCACGAAGTGACCAATGATCATGCCAAGGGTCATGCCAAGTTTGCCAAGTTTGCCAAATGGTCATGCCAAGGGTCATACCACTTTTTGGCAAGGTGACCAATTGGCCATCACGGCAGAATTTCCTCTATGCCACTTTTTCTTGGCTCTGCCGTGAAAGTGCTGGACCAAAAAAATGGCAAGCCATGCCAACGTGGACGTCCTGCACTTTGACGAAGGAGCCAAATGTTGGCCAACCCATGCCATTTTTTGGTCCTGCACTTGGACGAAGGGATGCCAAAATGTGCCAACCAAGGACATGTCACAGAGGAGGTTCTGCCGTGATCATGACCACGGCAGGACTCCCTCTATGACCAAGTCGTGACCATGGTCATGCCAATGGTAAGCGTCCTGTAGAACCACGGCGGAGCCAAGCCATGCCAAGTCATGCCAATCGGGACCTCCTCTGTGACCACGGCAGAGCCAAATGGTGACTACGTCCGCTTGCCAACTTTTGGCCCATTTTTCATTTTTTCGAAAAAGGGTCTCTCGGGGTCGGACCCCTGGGACCCAGGTCTCCCCCGGCCGGCCCATCTGGGAATTAGATAGCCGAAAACGACATGATGAAGAAGAGTAGGAAGAGAAAAGACGCGACTTGAAGTCTGGAGGTCAGAATAGGGGTGTCCCTAAAACGGTCCTCAAAACTCCAACGAGGAGCAACCCCGTCTTACCTATAGTTTCGCGTAGGACTGAAATCCGGGACTTCCCTATCGCCGGAAATTCCAAGAAAAAGTCGCGCGCTCCGACTTGGCCAAAATTCAAGACTTCCCCGGGTACATTGAAATTTTTCACAAATGATGAAGAGGAGTCAAGTTCGAAGAAATACGAAAAATAGAAGAACGCGCGATTTCAGTCCTACTCGAAACTATAGGTAAGATGGGGTTGCTCCTCGTTGGAATTTTGAGGACCGGGCTCCAGAGTATTATTATCGGACCTTATGTTTTGTTGTAGTCTGGAATTCCTAGAATTCCTTCTTCATCATGGCGTTTTTTGGCTATCTAATTTCCAGATGGCCCGGCCGGGGGAGACCTGGGTCCCAGGGGTCCGACCCCGAGAGACCCTTTTTCGAAAAATGAAAAATGGGCCAAAAGTTGGCAAGCGACCATGGTCATGACTTGGCTCTGCCGTGGTCACAGAGGCGGTCACGATTGGCATGACTTGGCATGACATGGCTCTGCCGTGGAAGTGCAGGACGGTCACCATTGGCATGACGTTGGTCGCGATTTGGTCACAGAGGAAGTTCTGCCGTGGTCACGCCATGCCCAGGATTCCCTCTATGCCACGGCATGACTTGGCATGACTTGGTATTCCTTCGTCCAAGTGCAGGACCAAAAAATTGGCACGGGTTGGCCAACCTTGGCTCCTTCGTCAAAGTGCTGGACGTCCGACTTGGCAAGCCATGCCATTTTTGGTCCAGCACTTCCACGGCAGAGCCAAGAAAAAGTGGCATAGAGGAAATTCTGCCGTGGTGGCCTTTTGGTCACCTGGCCAAAAAGTGGCATGACCCTTGACATGACCCTTTGGCAAACTTGGCAAACTTGGCATGACCCTTGGCATGCCATTTGGTCCTGCCGTGGAAGTGCAGGACGTCTTTTGGTCTCACATTCCTTAAGGACGGTCATGCCAAACATGACCTTGGTCACGACTTGGCTCTGCCGTCCAAGTGCAGGACGGTCACCTTGGCAAAAAAATTGGCACGATGGTCTCTCACATTCCTTAAGGACATGTCACACTTTGGTCACAGACTCCGCCTTGATGGTCACCTTGGTCCCAGTCGCGTCGCCGCCCATGCTCCGCCACTGGTCCATTCGCCGTCGTTCATGCCGGAGCCGCGCCACTTCATAGTATTGGCGCTCGCTCATGGCTTGCATCAACCGGACATGCGCCCGGGCAGACTGTATCGTCGTCTTTTGGCACGCGGTCCAAATGGCGTTGGACGCGCAATGCCAAGGCGGGTGAGAAGGCTCATGTCGCGTGCCAATCTCCATCAATAATTGGTACAGGTCATGCATCTCCTGCGTCCATGGAATAGAGGGGCCGTCCATCGTGAATCAGAATGACGCTCATTTGTCATCCTCATGTCGAAGCAGCTATCGTTGGGTGCGTTCCATGTCACGTTGGATGGGAAACCCATGCCAAGCGATCCCTTGCCAAGCCCACCACGCGATCCCATGGAAGAAGAACCACACGAAGAGGATGATGAGAAAACCAAGGAGAAAAAGAAGTCCATTGGATTGCCCAAGGACCATATCCATGTCGTCCCGTCTAGTGTCTATGTGCTCACACAAGGATGTCGCATTCTGGTCTCCTGCACCTTCCTTGGAAACCGTGATCGGGCATGATTATTGGGACCACGTCCTCTACGATCCCAAGCGATGCAAGGCCGAACTTCGCCCCGTCATGGAAGAACTCTTCAATGCGAAACCGCGCGACATTGACGAGGACACGACGCGGTATATCGTACGCGGACCCAAAGCCGTGAGCAACCCCAAAAAGGTGGATCCGCGCATCCGGCGTCATCGACGATCATCCTTGGGCATTGTCATGATGACGCATGAAGTGGTCGTCTGGGGGCGACACGGATAACTTGTCCCGCTCCTCGGATGATAGCGATGACTAAAACATCATGTAGACCATGATAAACCCACTCCCTTTTCCATTCCTACCCGAAAACCATATGACTCTGGCCCATCCCTCCACCTCCCATTCCGGCCCGTTTTCCTTATGATACTGTGACCCGCGCCCAAACTGCTTCCCAGGCATGCCTAGCGCATTTTGCAGTTTTCCACCCTCTGGAGTTTGAGTGCGCGGGTTCCATTCCCACGGAGCGACTTCTTTTTTCCCGGGCGCGAAAAAATGTATTTCACAGGGGTGGTGATGATCCTTGCAAGTATGCGTCGAACCAGGCCATTTCCTCGGGTAGTATCATCACATGTTGACCGGTCCACCCGAATAACTGGCATTCGGACTTGATCCAGTCGCGTAGTTCAGTCTTCGTGGTGGAATGCTTACGGAAGAGATAGCGGAGGATCGGCTTCAGGTCATCATGCTCCTCTGGCTTCTGTTTTCTCCGTTCGTGGAGTAAGGTCGATAGCAGGGCGAGACGTTCGGGCTCATGCCTGTCGAGTTCATGATCCCACCAACGTCGTATGGCGCACGCGATTTCATAGGCAGTGTAGATGGGCCCTACATGTGAGAGATCCTCTGTTGCCATTTGGAACAGCTCCAAACTCCAAGTGTGCTCTTCGCGCATGACCCGCAGTGTCTCCACGGCATAGTTTCGTGGACAAGCGCGCATGTCGCTGAGGCCCTTCTTCCATAGGCTACCTTCTATCCGCGTTAAGCCCGCAATGACGTGCGCCATGTAGGGTCGGCCCACCTCGAGGGCATACATAAAGAGTTCGATCCAGTGTAACCGATACCGGTCGTTGCGCTGCTCCGCATTTCCAACCCAGGCCAAGAAGAGATCCATACGATCCTCCTCGATCATATACTTGACGATCCAGTGCGATCGGGCGCCGTCCTTTTTGGGTGTATATCCCATCTTCTCGGCATGGCAGGTCATGCTCAACATGACCCGGTCAAGCACGGTGAGATACGGTTGAACGTGATCCACCCACACTTCCATGGAAATGGAATGCAAGAGGACCGCGGGGTGGCGGAGGGCTAAACGCGGGCGTTTTTGCCGCTGATCCCCGTCTTGCCATGGGAAAAAGTCATTAATCGTGGACGAATACAGTCTCTTCATGAAAAGAAAATGAATGAATGCTCACGCTTCTTCATTCTTCACCCATGGCGGCGCGCCCCTTCTTGGAGACAAACGACAAACAATAGGCCATGTGTGTGTGTCTACAGGGCTTCTTTTCCTTCTATCTAATCCACTTCCGCCACCACAAGAGTAACAGTCCGGTTGGGGTGATGAACGCGACCGCCCCCGTCACGACCCAGATCATCAAGGGCGCGATGGCGGGAATGGCGCACTCGCTCGCATTGGGACAGAACTGGCTCAGCAAGCCGCCGCTCATGCCCAGCCCCAAGAGACGCGCGGCCAGTTTTGGGGCCGTTACCGAGCTCGCATAGAAGGCTTCTTGGCCTCGCGGTGCCATTTTCATAGCCATTTCATTGAGCAATGGCTGCGAAAGACTCTCACCGAGACTGAATTGCGTCAGGAAAAAGGGCACAGCGAGCTTGCCCATGCCCGTCACGACATTCCAAAAGGGGGACGAGGCCTGCAACAAGGTGCCCAATACCATGAGAAGAAGGGCCGGCACGCGCTCCAACAAGGTCGTAAAGGGCAAGATAAACGCCGCGACGAGAATGAGAATCGGGTTGATGAGCTGAAAGAGGGCAAAGAAGATGGTCTCATTGAAATGCCGAATGAGATACTTGGGCAGCGTCACGTCGAGCTGCACGAATTCGCAGGCCACGCCAATAAACGAGGCAATGAGGAAAAAGTACGCCCAGAGCGACGGCTTCTTCCATGCACTAGAACGTGAATATAAGGGAAATCGGCCGGCGCTAGCCCACGAACCCTCCCATTTTCTTGCAATACCGCGCCGAGCAATCACATGCGCACATGTCAAACGCATCATCAATCCCCGCGCGCCAGCCCAGGAGTCGCGCCGGTTTGACGCGAGGCACGAGTAAATCATGCGTCAACAAGGCCTTGTTGACCCAGTATGCGCCCGTGGCCGCGACGCAAAAGAGAATGGCACTAGCGCCCAAGACGAGGCGATTGGCCAGGTCCGGATGAGCCGCGCCCGCCCAGCCGCGACACGCTGTCGTGCCCAAGTAGGCAAGAATGGCGCCCGCTTGTTGCACGGCATAGCTCATCAAGTAGAGCGCGGGACGGAGCACGGGCATGGCCTTGTCATCGCGATACTCACAAATGCGCTTGACCGTGAGCAAGTGGGCCAACGAGCCCAGCACCTCGGCCGGCGCGTAAATGGTCAACAAGATGAAAAGAGCCAGGGCTTGGGAAGGCCGAGTGCCCGCATACGGTTTGAGCGCCAAATCCACGACTAAAAGGCAAACGAGCGCGACGGCGCCCACGGGTTTGAGATACGTCATGGCTAAAAGAGGGGCGTCTTCGGGCCACGTATCCAAGATTCGCCCCGCAAACGTCATGATGAGGGCCTCAAAGACGGCGACGGCACCCAGCATGGCGGCCGCCAAGCCATCACTCGCGCCGAGATTGTCCGAGAGGAATAGGATGAGCGTGCTTTGCACAAAGAAATCGCCAAAGGTGTCGGCTAAAAAGTTGGCGAGCAAGAGCCAATCCCAGCGCGTCAGCCGCGTGAAGATGACGGGGGTCTGGGGCATGGAAGAAACTGACCTGGTCATCCTGACTCTTTCATGCGGCGAGAGCAATGGGATATAAAAGAGAGGGCGGTAGTGGGGGGTTGTTAGTCTCTCTCCTCCCCCATGTCGAAACGCCCGCCCAGTGAACCCGTCGAAGAATTACGCCGTATCATCGAGGAGGAGGAAGGCGGCGAAGAAGAAGTCGAAAATGGGCTGGAACAAGGCCTGGGTCTTCCGGAAGCAATCCGTCATGTTCTCGTGCGGTTGACCCCGAGCGCACTTGGTTTCTATACGGTAACCCAGCGTCGATATGGACTAGACGATCGACGCCATGCTCGTTTTATCGATTTGACGTGGCGTTTATTGGTTCATCAAACGTTTCGAAGCCCGCTCCAAGAAGATGGGCGTCCCTATGTCTGCGTGCAGGCCTTTGAAGATCTTTATCTGCGCGAGGTGCGGCCCTTGCTTGGCACGACGCGTGACTATGATCACTACTGGCAACGGGCGTACGCAGCGATTAGCATGGTCCTAAGTTGGGTCGTGCGCATTCTCGGTGATCAGCGCCACATTGCCGTCGATTGGCCATCGGCTCGATGCTATGGACCCATGGAGAAGGCTGTTTTGGCGATCAAGAATGGGACCCTCCATTCAGGAGCCACGCGGTTGTATAACACACCCTTGGTTGGCCCTGGTACCTTTTCAACCATGAATGCATCTGTCCTGCCCGGCGATCACCTCATCCAATGGTTTACGTTTCGTACTCAGTATGGCCATTTCCCGGACCGTGAAGCGGAGACCACGGTGGCTCGATTTGACCAGGACATGATCGCCCACTTTGACAGGGTGGGCGAGATGGGGGGCGGTGTCATCGCCGAAGTCACACGCGACGCAGACGGGAAAATCCGCTCTATAAAGACGAGACTCGATGAGATTGGCTATCGCGACGAACCCGTAACGTTCAAGTCCACGGCGGTCGCGATGGCCGACCAAAACCCCATTGCGCTCATAGGGACTGGCTTCGAGGACCTGACGTATCGATATCGCGACCAACCAGTCCTCGTCGCGTATATTAACGGAGTTCTGTCGAGGTTTAATGAACCCGATAACATTTATCGAGATGGGGATTTTAGCGTGGTGGCATTTCATCTTGATCGCTACCTGGCCTACCTCGTGGACGATTACAAGCAGGCCCCCGATGTGGACCCCCGCTGGCCCATCAATGCGGCAACGTTGCTCATGTCCGCCATTCTTCGACGGAACGCCCGTGTGGGATGGCCTGCCGTGACCAAGCCGCGCGTTCGCAGTTTCAAGGCTCTCAACGATTCCGTCCTCTCCTGCATCGCGGCACAACGTGGCTTTGTGGGTCCCTATGTACCAGGTGGCGACGGTCCGCATGTGAGGTACTTCCGCGAAAATGAAGGCGTGTGGTATTTCTCTGTGGACGACGGGGAAAATCTGATCCAAACGCGTTTCTCGGATCAAGCCATGCTCCTGCAATTTGCGAGCCTGGGCTATGACGCGTTCATGGCACTGCCTGAAACGACGGTTCATCCCTTTGGGACCATGGCTCGTTCCATGCTCGAACTCATGCGAGAGCCCGAGAACGACAACGACTATTTACGAGATTGGTTGCGGCCAGGCCTCTCGCCTGAAACCAACGACCCGGCCTATGTCGCGTTTGGCAAGCATGCACTGGCCTGTGATCATGTCGCGAATACTCCATCCTTGGCCACCCACGCTCGATTCGACAAGGAAAAGAAGATGACGGTCTTTGTATGCGAGGAGTGTATGATATAGACTCTTACTACAATACGGATGATTGAACGTCCATTTCCTCCTCAAACAGCGGCGGTTCATATTCCTCTGCGTCCTCGGCGGCTTCTTGGAGCATAAACCAGAGCGCGCGTTCCTTGAGGTAGTGCCAATACAGGCGGTCCGGCAAGGCTTGGGCAAAGGCGCGGCGCGTGAGTTGGGTCGTTCGACCCGCTTTTTGGCAGTCCACGCATTGCATGTCCCCGCGCGGATCGCAGCTTTTCCATAGGGCGCGCGGTTTTCGGCACACTTGGCAGACGGTTAAATGATGAAATCGCATGGCTTCTTGTTGTTTCTTGAGCTGGATGCGTTTGCGTTGGGCGCGCGTTTGGAGAGGGGAAGATGCCATTCCGGTGAATAAAAACTAAACTAGACGAGGGTCTTTTGAAAACAGGGATGAGAGAACAGGCGGCGCAAAAGGTAAGAGACGAATGGTTTAGTTGTAGCCTTTGCCATGGCAAAACGTTTACCGGGCCAACCCATTGAGGAATTGCAGAGCGCCTTGAAGAAGAGACGCGTGGAAGAAGAGGTGATGAATGGCTTGGAGCAAGGCCTAGGACTGCCTGAAGCGATTCGCGAAATCTTGGTGCGTATCAATGCCAGGAGCCTTGGCGCGTATACGCGGACCCAACGACAGTACGGATTGGATGATGCGTATCATGCTCGTTTTATCGATTTGACGTGGCGTTTATTGGTTCATCAAACGTTTCGAAGCCCGCTCCAAGAAGATGGCCGCCCGTATGCCTGCGTCCAAGCGTTTGAAGATCTCCATCTTCGGGAAGTGAAACCCTTGCTTGGATCGTACGCGCGCGTGTACGATCATTATTGGCAGCGGGCGTATGCGGCCATCAGCATGTACTTAACCTGGGTCGTGTGGATTCTCGGGCATCAAACGAAGATTGCCGTGGATTGGCCCTCCCTGCGCTGCTATGAGCCCATGGGAAAAGCGGTTCAGGCCGTCAAGGCAGGAATTCTTCACCCCGAAGTGAATACGCTCTCCAACTCGCCTTTTTCGAAAAAGGACGAACTCTCCTTTGCCGTGCTGACGAGCTCTATTCTTCCGAGCGAGGGAGTTATCCCTTGGTTCAATATCCATGTTAGGATGAATGCTTTCCCAGCCGATGAGCACGATGCTCTTTATGGACGATTCGACCAGGAAATACTCGCCCGTGGGGAGTCCACTGACCATATTATTACCCTTAAACGCGATGAACATGGCAAGCCCCTGTATTTCACGACGGGAAGCATGGTCGTGCGAGCCAGTGACGGTCCCGTGACCTGGAAATCCACGGCGGTCATTGATGAGATCGCCCGTAATCCATTTGCTCTCGTAGGGACGGGCGATCGAGCCAAGACGTACCGATACCGCGATCAGCCCGTCCTTGTCGCTAGGATTGACGAAGTTTGGTCCTTGTTTATTGCACCGGACAACATTCTGCGACAGGGCGTCGTAAACGTGGAGTCGTTTCACCTGGATCGCTACCTGGCCTACCTCGTGGACGATTACAAGCAGGCCCCGATGTGGACCCCCGCTGGCCCATCAATGCGGCAACGTTGCTCATGTCGGCTCTCCTTCGACGGGACCAAGATGAAGCGGATTGGCCTGACGTTGACCAGGGCGAGACGCGCGGCCGTAGTTTTAAGGGCCTCTACTATTCCGTTCTCCGCTGTATTGCAGCGCAGCGTGGTTTTGCGGGTCTCTATGTCCCCGGTGATGACGATGCGCTCGTCCCCTACATTGAGGCCAATGAAGGTCTATGGTATTTCCCCGTGCCAGACGACGAGGATGAGATTCTCGTCCAAACGCGTTTCTCGGATCATGCCATGCTCTTGCAATTTGCGAGTCTGGGCTACGAGGCATTCATGGCGCTGGCGGAACCCACTGCTCATCCCCCGAACACCATGGCCCACTCGATGCTGGAACTCATGCGCGAACCTGAGACGGACGAAGCGCGCGCCTGGGATTGGTTACGGGCAGGGGTGACTCCAAGTGGCGACCCGGGCTACGTATCGTTTGGAAAGCATGCATTGGCGTGTGAACATGTCGCCGCCACCCCCTCCTTGGCCACCCACGTCCGCTTCAACCAAGAGAAAAAGAAGACCCTCCTTGTCTGTGACGGGTGTTGTTATTAACAAACAATGTAGTGACTGCGGTATCATCCCCCCTTAGAAACAAATCACTAGTGTCTTTTCACCCTCGAAGCGAAAGGTCAAGGAATAGGAGCAGAGGAGGGTGAGTCGGTGCTCCATCCCAAGAATGGCCAAGCCATGCGCCTCGGCGAGTCGGCGGACAAATTGCTCTGCCCAGACGACGGGATCCAAGCCGGGACTGACTTCCACGCCGCGTGCATTGAGGAGCGGCATGGAAGGAAAGGAATGGTCCACGGGCACGTCAATCGTCGCAGTTGTAGACGAGGGCGCGCGGGCAAAGAGGGCAAAGGCATGCCGGGCCTGTTCGAGTCGCGCGCGTTCCTCGGGCGTTGGCGTCCATTTACGCAGGGAGGAAGAGGGAGCAGACTTGTCCATGGAGGAGTGAGGGTCAATCCCAGAAGGCAACAAAGCAGTCCACGCCAAATTGAGCGATGCGAAGCCAAACGCGGCACCACCAGCATAGACAATCCATGCAACAACAGCAGGCCATCATGAGGCAGAAGAATGATCACGGCGGTTCCTCTTCTTCCTCTTCTTCCACGCTACCACTTTCAATCTCATCCTCTTCCTCCTCCTCCTCCTCTTCATCCACGGATGGAAGGGGCGATGCGGGCTCGCTCCTTGTTACGGGAGATTGGAGACCGAGATGCTCGCCGTGCAGGGTCAATAATAGATCGCGCACGTCATGTTGGTGCGTCGTCATGGCGTATTCCAAGTAGGATCGGGGCGGTGGGTGTGGTTGCATGCGGAGAATCAATTTTATGATATCGAGCGCGCGCCAGGTGGTCAAGGCCATGTGTAGCAATCCATGCGGCGAATGGAGTTGTCGGCGCATCGGGCCCGTTTCCTCCCACAATAAGCGGCAGGTCTCTCCTAGGGCCCGCGCATACACGACTTGGCGCCAACGTACGCCATCCAGATGAGCCATGATCATGACGCGCATTTCCGGGAACAGGCGGAACAGGAACAGAGAGGGCTGCATTTTTAAGGAGGGGGTCTAGTACGTGAAGAAGGATGAATGGCGACGGAATGAAGGAAGGAGAGAAGCGATTATTAGTCTCCTACGATGGCGAAGCGGCCGCCCGGCGAGCCCGTGGAAGAATTGCGGCGCATCATTGAAGAGGAGGAAGGCGGTGAAGAAGAGGTGGAAAATGGCTTGGAGCGGGGCCTAGGGTTTCCCGAGGCGGTTCGCGAAGTCTTGGTGCGCGTCACGCCCATGGGGCTCGGCCGATATACCCAAACACAACGTCGATATGGCCTGGATGATGCGCGCCATGCTCGTTTTATCAATCTAACGTGGCGTTTGCTCTGCCATCGGACGTTTCGAAGCCCGCTTCAAGAAGATGGTCGCCCGTATGCTAGTGTCCAAGCCTTTGAAGATCTCTATAAGCGCGAGGTGAAATCCTTGCGCGGCTATGATCATTACTGGCAACGCGCGTATGCCGCCCTGAGCATGTACTTTACCTGGGTGGTGCGCGTCATTGGCCTGCGTCACCGCGTCGTCCTCGAGTGGCCGTCAACGCGTGCCTATGGTCCCATGGCGCGGTTCGTGGAGGCGGTACAGACGGGCGCCGTCCGCTCCATGTTCACCGTCGTCAAATCGGCCGCTAGCACGGTTCCGATCCGTGAAACCGTGGCCACGACGAATCGATCCGTCCTTGATCAGACCCTACATGGACTGTCTTGGTTTGAGGCGGCGCGGCGCTATGAATTTTCGCTCGATGACTATCCCGCCATCAAGGAGCTCCTGGCCCGCAGGCGTGAGGATCCACCGTTTGCGGAATTGAGATTAGATCATACCGACGCGGAGTACCCGGTGCGCTATATCGAGACGGCACCCCAAACGCTGCGCGAGGAGGATGGCCCCGTGCGCTGGACGTCGCGATTGACCGTGGACCCCGCCCTCCCCAACCCGATCCATCTCGTGGGCACGGGCGACACGACCAAAGTCTTTTCCTTCCACGGGGTGCCGGTCTTGACGGCGACGATTTCGCGTGTCCATGCCATTTATTACGACGATGATATAGGACCGGATGAGCTCGAGTGCACCGCCACGGTTATGGCCGAGACGATTCACCTGGATCGCTATCTGGATTACATGCTCGCCGACGGGATGCAAGTGACACCCCCCGCGGCAGAACCCTGGCCCGCGAATCGCGCCACCATGCTCATGACGGCCAGCATGAAAGGAAGCACGGTCGACCTCGAACCAACCGGGCCTGCTCCACGACACGCGCGGCATCTCAGCTACGAGGGGTTATCCAAGTCGATTCATGCCTGCATTCAAGCGCATCGTGGCGTTCCGCCCGCGCTATACAAGTATCGACTCCTCCCGTATGCTCCATGGGGTGGACCATGGGTCATCTCCGCAACGGAAGCGACCCGACGGCGGCTTGCCCAGGCTCGATTCACGGATCAAGCCATGCTCTTACAGTTTGCGAGTCTGGGCTATGACGCATTCATGGCCTTGCCCGAGGCGGCAGCACGGCCGGTGAATCTCTCGTTCGCCAGCATGCTCGACCTGATGCGCGATTCCACATCGGACGATGACGATGAACAAGATTGGCTACGGCCCCTTCTGAACGAGGACGAATCGGGATGGATGTACGTGGACTTTGGGAAGAAAGATAGGGCCTGCTCACACGTGGCCGCGACCCCCTCCTTGGCCACGCACGTCCAGAGGGGGGAGCATGGAACTCTTGTATTCCTATGCCAAGACTGCATGTCATAAGAAAAAAGACCCCTTCACTTTTCTCCATCCACTATGGCCGCCGCCATTGAGATTCCAGTTGGGGTTGGGAAAAAGCGATCCCTGGCCGATGTGATTGGGGAGGAAGATGTTCCCCTGCCAAGCCTCGCGGCTCCTTCCTCTTCTTCTTTTGCGACGGGCGGCGACGCCGAACCCAAACCCTTTACCGAACCCAAGAAGATGATCACCAAACCAGACGCCATCCCGGCCATCTACGTCACCGTCCTCGAAAACCGCGGCAAACTCGACAAGGATGGCTACATTACAGGCTTGTCCGTCATGGTGGACGAACCCTGCGCCCTCTTGCCCGCCGACGCCACGCGCAGTGACGAGGAAGTCACCACCTCGGATGCCGTCCCCAAGCGCGTCCCCGTTTGGACCCGCACCGGACCGGACAACCAATGGCTCGCCTGTCATATTTGGCAAGAAAGCCTCGGACAAGCCAAGGACACGACCTATCTGCACTATGAATTCGACCCGCCCGCCGTTCTGCGCCCCGGACAACGCATCGAAGTCGGCGTCAAGGAGATCACCGACTCATGCCAGCCCCTGGACCGCATGATTCTCCGCAATCTCGTCGTGCGCGACGGCACCTGGAAGCCAGACGCCAACAAAAAGGCCTCCGCCGCAGCCGCCGCCACTGCCGAGCAGCCCGTGGCCGAAACCGCCGCCGTTCGCAAGGTAAGGGGAGGAGGGGGACCCCCTCCCCGGAGGGAATGAAGTTCTTTTGATTGATATGGTTTTCCCCCACAGGTGGCATTTGGCGCGACGCATTTGGTGCGGCCGCCGAATTATGAACAATTGGCCGCGAAGCAGGCACAGACCCCGCCCTCGGTACGCATTGCGGAGGCCTTTCCCTATGCGAAACAGCTCTTGACGCCCATTATTCCCACGGAGTACCCGGACGAATGGCTCGCCAAGGTCAAAGAACAAACGCGCGCTCATGCCAAGGAATTCATCGCCGATCAGAAAGAACGCATGGCCGATTCCGTCAAGGTAGGGGGCGGGAGACCCTCCCCCTTGAACCCCCTCCCTGGTCTAAGGCATGAAATAGGTGAGTTCGGCGCGCGCGCTCTCCACGGGATTCAAGAAGAAGGCCCTGGGTGGGATGGGCGAGATCCACATGCCCGAGCCCATGATCCTCGTGCCCATGAACCGTTACTACGCGGGCAAGGCCTGGGCGAAACCGGGCGATTGTTTTGCGGAACAGCCCTTTATCCTGCCAGAAGCCTCGTACAGTGCAGACGGACCAGGCATGGAGGTGGCCGTGGTCATGGGGCCCACGCCGAGCACGCCCATCTTGAGTTTTACCGTCGATGCGAGCAAGCACATTAAGCCCACGCTCTCGGCCCAGTACCGCTTCCTGATTCGCCAGAATGTCCATCAAGCGCCACGTCAAGAGTCCGTGGCCTTTATGCGCGAGCACTTATCCATTGGCTTTACGGATGCGGGCCGCAATAAGCTCTGGTCGCGCTCCTTCCTCCCCTTTGGCATGTATCCTTTCATTCTCAATGACTTGCTGGTGAACCGCACGCCCGCCTTTCGTGGCCTCCCCTTTTGGTGCTTGGTGGCGCCCAAGTCGTTGGCGGAGAGTGCCAAACTGAGCGACAATGAGGTGACGAACTTGGCGCATCGCGAAGTCTGGTTCCCGAACGGCAGCGTCGCGGCCGAATTGACGCAGATTGTGCCCCTCCTGGACCCTTATCTCTGCTTCTATGGCATTCCCGTGTCGCGCGCGCTCCTGGAACACCGCTACCCCGAGGAGGGCGACGAGGGTCTCTTGGATGGCAAGGAGCGCGCCGAGTGGTACGATCACATCTACGGGGACAAGCAAGGGAAACTGCCTCTGTTGTACAAGGCGCCCAGTGAGACGACGCAAGGGACGGCCTTTATCCCGCTCGATTCGTACCGGAAGAAGCCAACCAAGGAGCTCAAAGTGCCCAAGGACAAGGAGGATACCTGGCGTTTCTTTGCCATCCCTTCGTTTGACATGGGCACGGACCAAACCCCGGCGTTTGAGCCCCTTCAGCCGAAACTGGGCGCGAAATCGCCCATGCGCATTACGATTACATTGCCCGAGGAAGGAGACAAGCTCATCAAGGCGGCTCTCACGCGCTACTACACGCAATGTCGCCCGAAAGCGCCCGATCCAAAGAAGTTGGACCCCAAGAAGCATCAAGATCCCGAGGTGGTGAAGCGTCTGACCGAGGGTGACGCGACGGTCTTCAAGGACACGCCCGAAGTTTGGCTGCACCCCCAGCCAGCGACGCCGAGTGTGCCGACAGTGGGCGCGGACGATACCAAGAAGACGAGCTACCCGCACCCGACGCCGCGGCACCCGCTCTTCCCCATGTTTGCGCTCCCGGACGTGTATGTGGCGCATCATCTTGGCCTGGGGAGCGACACGGGCTCGGCGAAACGCGGGCGGAAGGCATAAAACTGGGGCCATGGAGATCCCGTTGTTTACGAAAAACAGGGACCGTAGCGATCTCATTGTTTACTAAATATATCGTATGGAACCTAGTGCTTGGCGGCACATGGTATATACTCTATTATTCCCGCTTCAGGCTGGGATAGGTAAAGTTCGAGGGCTCGCAGCCGCGGCGATGGAGAGGATAGTCCTTCCTTTGGCATTCTTTGCTGCAGTATCGGCCATGTTTACAACGCGCGCATTGGAACATCCCAGGCTTGTCGCAACCCCAGCACAGCAGACGACGCGGGGCTTCCTCCTCCTTATTTCCTGGCGTAAGCTCATCGGGGCGCGGTATTCCAACCGATATCTCACTTGGGCCCGTGTCCATGATACAGTATCGTTCGTAGGCAAAGTGGACGACACCCGCGATCGTGGTCGTGAACGTCTCGGCCATCTGAGAAAAGGAAAGTGATCGTCATTCTTCCCCCTCTCTCCCCCAATGGCCCAGGCATCCTCTTTGTCTAACTTCTTTGACTTTGATCCCGGAAAGGACCGTCTCTTGCGCCGTGTACGACCTGCCGTGCCATTATGCTGCACAAGGCGGAGACATTCAATCATGTTCCCCATGAGACGGAGTTTGTCTTCACGATTGCGTATGGCTTTAGGTGCACGCGCCCGCGGGAGGCGCATGTCATTGCCATGCGTCAGGCTGACGAACTGGCCGACTCTATTGAATTTCACCTTAAACAAGCAGACGATTTACTCAAATAATAAACCATTGTTTTCTCCATGTAGAGGATGAAGAATCATTCTTTTCCACAAATGGCTGCGGAACTCCAACCGAAACCCCCCACCGCGGACACGGTTCTCTTCCAAACCTCCTCCTTTCATGGGCTTTTTACGGTGCCGCGCGAGCTGCTTCACGCCATCCCTGGCACATGGTTCGCGGACACCTTCCCCATGCATAAACCAGCGCGCGTCTTGCCCGTGTATTATGACAAGCAATCGCGGCCCGTCTACCAAATCTTTGTCCCGTCGGACGTCTTTGAGGCGTTTCTCGAAATCCTGCAATTGCCCGACCTCCTCAAGGGCTACTTGTATGAATTGCCCAAGTGCTGCGATTACAAGCGCCCGCTCAAGGTATGGCAACTCTACTTGACTGAGTATTTCCACGTGGATATTCCCTTGGAAACGGGCGGGAAACTCATGGGAAAGCGCGCTCGCGAAGAGGAGAAAGAAGAGGAAGCGCGGGATTTTTCGCGTCCTCCGAAGCGTTTTAAGCGCGATTATCACGATTGGGAGGTTCTAATCGCCCTGTTTGAGTATATCTTTGAGAAGCATCCTGACGAAGATGCCTTTCAAGAGGGCACTCAGAGCACCCTTCATTGCCTCTTTGGCCCAAAGGCAAGCATACCATGGAAGGAACATGGTGAGCGCCCCGTCACGGCGGACGATTTCATCGAAAAGAAGCCGGACGCGCTGAAAAAGGCGGCGGAACGCGTCCTCAACGCGCACTTTGACCTCGAAGTGGCAGTGAAAACGTTTGAATTCGGCCTTGTTCGCGCGCTCACCTCGGGCTACAATGGGGCGCTCCGCAATGGCATTACGCGCGACTATTGGCCCGACAACTCGCCGGGGTTTGACGATACGGTGCTCGTCATCGTCCTCGAATGGAAGGAATGGGACGGGAAGAGTATGTAGGGGTGGGGTGACTATCATTAGACATTCTCTTGTCCACTCGATTTCCATATCGTCTTTCCCTTACCGCCGACCAAGCCCAGCGACAGGCTCGTGCCCTTGACCTCGGTCAGCGTCTCGGCTTCCATGGGCGACAAGTCCTTGACCGAGAGATGGAATACTTGCTTGGCGCCCCGATGCACATCGCTGGCCGGCGGGCGATGATGGGTGAGCATAAACGCTTCGATCAGATCCCGTTTGGCCGCATCGGCAATGGTTACCATGCGCACGGGAATAGTCGCGTCCTTGCCAAATAGGGCATTGTTGCCGAGGATGAGTGTGACGGGCAAGACGGCCTTGCTGAGCGCTTCCAGTTCATCGGTAAAGCGCGACGATTCGGCCTTTGGTTCGGGCACCAGGCAAATGGTCATGTGGAGCTTGGGATCTGACGTGCCAGTGACATTCAGACCAAGAAAGTAGAGGGGGTCCGATGCCATGATCCACAAGTGAAGTGACCGTCACTCTGCTTTTCTTCATGTCATCTCCTGTTCTTTTCTTCAGTGTCTCATTGCTCTTGGTCGTCTGCGGATGCCATGCCGTCCTTTTGACCTACACGCCATGGACGACGGAGCGCCATGTCTCCATTCACATCTCCTGGGCCGATGAAGCGCAACAGATTGTTCGGCTCAGCGTGGGAGCCCTCGATCCACCCGAACTCGTGACGATTCCCGATTATCCCAATCGCCTTTCCTTGGGCACCTTGCCTAATTGGGCCGCCCCGCCCTCGCCCTTGTACTTTCCAAGTAAGACCATTGCGGTGGGCAACGCGGGATATGGACTCCTTTACCTTTGGCCCTCGAATGAGATTCTCCTCTGGGCCGTGACGCCCGACGAAGCGTGGCCCGCGAACACGACCCTGGGCTGGGCCGCCTTTGACCTGTATTATTATAGGCAATTGCCAACCACGTCATGGAGTCTGGCTTCCAATCCCCCGTTTGCGCCCCTCTTGGGGGAACCCTCCCCCAATCGAACCGTCTATGGCACGCGGCTGGCGAATGGACGCGTCGTGCTCGCGCTTGAGGTAGGTCAATTCGCCTGGGCGGGCGACGATTACCCCCTTGTGCCCGCTTTTTCACTGCAGACGCTCCCACTCGCGTACCGTCCGTCCCGATTGATCGCGTGGCCCGTGGCTATCTTTGGCTTGGACTGCGGGAACCTAGGGCTGGGCTATGGAATCGTGACGCCCGAGGGAAGCATTGCTGTGACCGCGATGCCCCAAACCCAGACGAACTGCATGCTTGAACTGCCGCCCATGGTCATGATCTCATGGCCGGGATGTGCGTGTAGTGATTATTCATGTGATTAGAACTACCATACGGCTCTAGAATGGACTGAGTCGGGGTCGTTTGCGGGGTCGCGCGTTGAGATCAGTGCAAGTAGCATCCTCGGGCCGCGGGGTCTTGAGCAAGGAATCGACGAGATCGAGACCAAGCAGGGTACTCACCGTGCGACGCGTGGCAAGCGTTAACCTTGGCCAAATGCTCAGAAAATGAATCGATAAGAGTTGGGTCAGCGTCGGAAAGGGGGGTTTCGGCGGGCCCGCGGTGAGTTTGGCCCATTGACGCGCGTCTTCTCCCGCTTGGATGGGAATGTCCGGGATCGTATAGGGGTATTGATGGCTTCGCATGCATCGGACCATGTCTGGCTGTTGGTATTCATAGAGGATGCCACCGCCTTCGTCGCTGCTCATGCAGCATCCGGGTTCTTCCCAAAAGACGAGTTTGAGTTGCTCACGCGGGACGGCGTAAACGGTCGTCTCAAACATGGTGGTGTGATAGGAGGCGCCCTTGTTCATGTGCATGCGAATGGGTTCGTATTGAGTCCCGTCCCCGTCTTCGTCGAGGGATTCCACGACAATCCTGAAGCCAAGACGCAGGGGTCCGGCGGGCCGGGGTGGCGTTTCCACGAGCCCGAGCTGAACCACCTTGACTAGATACTGCTCGATTGGACTCCCCGCGTCCGATTCGTGCACCACGCGGAGATCGAGGTCGTTTCGATGAAAAGCGGCAATGATATGGCTCATTTGCCACGCCGCATGGATGGAGCGCGCGTCAAACCGGCGCGGACCAAAATGCCCCGGGCGTGCCGTTTGCATGGCCACGTCCTGACAAAACGCTTCACAATAGAGGGGATTGGACTCGCGCAAGCGGAAAAGGACGCGGCGGAGGAACGTTGGTTCGCGCCGGGTTGAAACACTCCGCATCCATTGATGAAATCCAGGCCGCGGCGTGAGTTCGGCCTCGGTCACCAGGGTCATGGCGGGGAAGGTATAGGAGAAGTCGCATCGAGCTGCCTCATAATTATGCAAGTAGCCATCGGCTCGACGGTCGGTCACGCGGAAGGGCGAACCCCAGAGATCGAGGAGATCCAAGGGGGACGTGGCCCCATTTCGCATGGCATGGTTGTTGAAGCTGTACAGCAGCTCGACCAGTTTGGCCGCTAACGTGCTCAAGTGCAGGAGATAGGGAAGCATGGTGGCAAACAAGGTGTCCTCGGGCCAGGAGGAAGGGGCTCTTCTTCCGCGACTGGTTCGGCCATGGGAAAAGAATGAAATGAGCGAATTGTTTCACGGGTCCTCTTTGTATTTCTGATACAATTGGTTAAGTTCGGTCACCTTGGCGATGGCACCCGGTGGCGCGTGCTTGCTGCGACGAAGGCCAGCGAGTAGCGGCTGAATGGCATCCTCGGATAAGATGGAAAGCCCCTCGTAGACATCATCGGACGCCCCACCAATGCGGGTAATGGACTGGAGCGCAAAGACGAGTTTGGCGAGCGCATCGGCCGTCTTGGACTTGCGCATGCCAAGGTAGGCGGGATCCTTGTACACGGCGTCCGCCAGGCGGAAGATGGCACGTAAGACGGGAAGCTTGCGGTGAGCGACGCGCGAAAAGACCTGGTCGGGGCCCATCCTGTACGTGTATCCAAAGGCGCTCGCAGGGGTGGTCACGCGCACGCCCTGGAGGATATAATGCGTATCGGCGGCTCGCGGTTGACAGGTTCGGCCATCGCCCGTGGGACCATACCACCATTGGCCCGCAATGCCATCAGATGAGTCGGAGGGGAT
>Ga0181522_10000223_pt1 | contig 44763 bp, 29 predicted proteins | sample PEATcosm2014_Bin_27_FD_121103 | JGI IMG/M metagenome (GOLD analysis project Ga0181522, IMG submission 121103) | Peatland microbial communities from MTU Mesocosm Facility, Houghton, MI, USA - PEATcosm2014_Bin05_10_metaG | ecosystem: Environmental > Terrestrial > Soil > Wetlands > Peat | place...
CCATCACGGCCTTACTGGCAAACAACCTGATCGCGGGTATTACGGCCTCAGTCCCAATGATCACCAAGGGCGGACTTGAAACCGTCACGCAAAGCTTAGCCACGGAGTATGCGAAGGAGAAAATTCGCTTCAACGCGGCCGCTTCCTGAGTCGTGGACACCCCGCTGCACAATAACAATCCAAAGGACTTCCTAAAGAAGCTTGTGGATCGCACTCTGCGGCCAGAAGCATACGGCGGGCTGGTTCACATGGCCAAGACCCCTTGAGTACAAGTTTTATCTTGAGAATAGGATGCCTGTGGAATTCGACAAAGTTTGATTTGACTGCAACGAACGAACAATCTAGACTATTCATCTAGATGAAAGGATCATTCCATGCGCACTTTCGGACTGTTCGAAGCCAAGCAGAAACTCTCGGAGCTTGTAGAACGAGCGCGGGAGGGAGAGAAGATTGGCATTACACGACGTGGGGAACTGGCAGCGGTCCTTGTGCCGGTCCCGGCTGCCCCCGAAGCCACGTTGAAAGATATTTTTAGGGATATCGAAAAGATTCGAAAGCGGGCCAAACTAGGCCGAAGCGTAAACGTGAGAGACTTAATCGAGGAGGGCCGGACTTGAGCGGTTTTGTTCTTGATGCGTCCGTCGCACTTCGCTGGTTTCTCGACAATCCTGTACCGGTTTATGCCAACCGGGTGAAACAGTTCTTCCTTAAGGGTGTTCGGGCCCTCGTCCCCGCACTGTGGCACCTGGAGATGAGCAACGGTCTAGTCGTTGCGGAACGGCGATCCATCTTGACTACTGCAGATGTCGATCAAGCGATGATGGATATCGAACAGATCGTAGCTCAGGCGGTGGACACCGACAGTATTGTCGTTTCCGCTCGGCACTCCTCAGCAACAGCTCGTGCCTTTCAGCTCTCAGCTTATGACGCGGTCTATTTGGATCTCGCGCGACATGAACGGCTCCCGCTGGCAACCCTTGACGACCGGTTGCGCAATGCAGCAGCACGTGCTGGAGTTGAACTGCTCCGGTGAGAAGAGGCTGATTCTGGTTGCACAGTAGTTGCGAAATTGCGGCCGAACCAGAGCCACTTGGCTCGAATGAGAGTGCTATCATGCGAGACAAATTGTTGATTCCGGACAACACAGGCATTGGAATCCAAATTTTGCTAAGCCTTTTTCTGTGGAAAACTCAGGCTCAAATTTTGAGTTGCTGTCGTTCGAAAAGTTCCTCTCCTATTGCGTCATTCTGGATTGCGACCAGCGGCGTTGGTCCTTTGGTGTCCCTGGCAGTTTGTACCGACTCCACGAGCACGTGTAATGCGACCGGTCTTTCTCCTCTCAGGGGACGGTTGACTGCTAGGCCGTTCGATGCAAAAAGCGAACCAGACGGTCCGAAAAAGTCCCGAAAGTTTCACTAGTTCCCGGTAAGTCCAACCAGGCATGTTGGACTAATTCCCATATGCCCGTCATCCAGAAAGAACGGCTCGCTGACCTGGACGAAACAGCGCGCTGAACCGTCATCTGAAAGACTTGCAGGCTATTGATGGACGGGCGCGGAGACGGCAGCCTCTTCGATGAGCTTGGCTGTTTCCTTGGGATGAGAGATGTAGGCCGCGTGGCTGGAGTTGACTTCAATTGTCTTGGCATTGGCGCGCTTGGCCATCATGCGCTCCTGCTCCGGGTTGATTGACCGGTCTGCGGTTGACATCATGTACCAAGTGGGTTTCGACTTCCACGCCGGAGTCTTAACCGGGGAGGTGAACGAGTCGGTGGAGAACAAAACCTGCGACTGAGCCATGAACGCCGTTTTCGCCTCTGGAACGTCCGCTGCGAAATCGGCATGGAAGGCTGCCGGGTCAATGTAGAGGTAGCCATCGTCGGTAACTTTGATCCCCGTGCCGGCTGGGGGCAAGGCTTTCTCGATGGTGGCAGAACTTTCCCCGGTGTCCAGCGCGAAGGCGTTAATGTAGACAAGAGCGGCGACTTTTGGATCGTTGCCGGCTTCGGTGATAACCGCCCCGCCGTAGCTGTGGCCGACGAGAACTACGGGCCCGGACTGCCGGTCGATCACCGCCTTTGCGAACTTGACGTCTTCGGCAAACGAGGTCTCCGGCTGCTGTACTACAGCCACCGTGTACCCGTCGTTCGTGAGGATGTTGAAGACAGCTTCCCAGCCGGACCCATCGGCGAATGCACCGTGGACTAGAACCACATTCTTGATGCCGCTTGGCGCTGCTGCCGCAGCAACTCTACCAGTCCTCTCCAGCAGCAGAGTCGTGCCCACCAGCACAGCGGCGAGCGTTACGACCGCATAAAGCTTCTTCATGATTATTCTCCTCTCCAATTTGAGCTTCGATGAATCATTCAAGTCCGAGGGCTTGCGGTTTGCCGGTATAACATCAAGCCCAAACGCCGGAGATCCTTATAGAGCGACTGCTAAGAAGCACTCACCTGCCGGCTGCCGCTGCTGGGTCTGGTATGAAATGAGTATCGGCGCCTTCCTTGAAGACCACGCAAAGCGCTGCGTGCCCCGTGCCCGCATTGTTCCATGCGTCGGAGCTTTCCTGTGCCGCGCTGCCTAAAACTTCATAGAGCTCCATTTTCAGGCCCGGATCAAGTTCCTTTAAGAAAACAGCCAGCGTGGCGCTCATAATGCCAGCACCGACGAGAATGACATCAGAATGATTCGGGAGGGGCGTTGTCATAGTTCTTCTCCTCTCGTCGTCAACCTGCCGCTGCGGCCTGCAAACAACGAATGGATCGAGCTGCTTCCATCCAACACTTCGTCGCCGATTCTGAGACTCAGCCGTGCATTTGCTTAGAGTGTTTTGGAGTGCCGCTGGATGCTATGTTTTTCTTTCCGATCAATAGCCGCCGCGCAGGCTTTTCTGATCTCGATTTGCACGAGTGGGGCGTTTGCGTCAAAACTCGGACGCGGTGAGGTAAAAACCACAGAATTCGGGTATCACACTGAGCCCGGCCGCGCAGCGTCGCTGCAAAAGCCTCAACCTCAGTTCTTGGGGCGGGTATCCAAACCGAAGTCACGCTCTATGCGGCGTCGTCGTCGCTGGCATTCAGATCCACCCATTCCTCATCGCTCATTCGACTGCGCCACTGCAGGAAAGGAATGGCATCGGGTCCAACCGGATGGCGGAGTTGCCATGTCTCGCTGTCCGCGATTTCCACGATCTTTTGGGCGACCAGGCAGGGTGGCACCGGGTTTTTCAGCGAAGCCTCAAAGAGAGAAGCGAAACGGGCCCGCTGCCGGTACGCCGACTTTTCGGGCTGATCTAAAATGCGGCGCGCCATCGCAGTGTCAATGATGCCCGGTTCAACGATGGCCACACGGACATTAAACGTCTTCAACTCGCCCGCCGGTTTTGAAGGGTCGGGGGTCAGTTCGTTGGCCGGTTTTGCCGGTGCCCGCCTTCCCCAGGCACGCGGGATCCGTACCGCTATCCTGAGCGCCTTTAGGTAAGCGCCTGCGGTTTCACGCCGTACACCGGTTTCTCGCTCGATCTTTCGTAAAGACCATCCGAGCTTTCCCTGTGCGATGACTTGTTGTTTCTTTTCTTCGCTCAAGGCATTGCTCATGCCGACAGAGCCCATAAGGTCTCCCGTCGACGTCAATGTCCCAAGCCTTCACCGTTGGCCGGTTTTGAAGTGACCCTGACTGGCCGGTTTTGAGTGATCCCTGAGGCAATGGCGGCACCGTCGCCCATTCTGGCTAGGTGCGTCTGAACCGTCGCTATAATGAGTCCTCCCGAGCGCGTTTTAAGGGCCGCTTGGACAAGTTTGACGGAATAGGGGTCGGCTTCTTCCGACTGCCCTATCATTGAAGTAGAAAAACAGAGCATGAGAAATAGAATTGCCGTGAATAGCATCATCGTATGCTCCTTGCAGTGTCTAAGCGTAGCGTAAACCGCACCATTCACCGTGTCTCGGAAACGTCCTCGTGATTGTGCCGCGGCCAGGGAATGACGAGCTTGAGGACCATGCGTTTGTTCTTACGCCGTCCGTGACCGGATAGCGGGTACCATTGAAAAGTATCGGAATCGTTAGTGTATCGCTCTCCGTAAACGGCGGGGGAGCAAGGCAAGAAATGCCTGAGAAATTGCTGATATTGTAAAGCGTTTCCTGAACGGAACGAGCTTACTACCCGCAGGAGTGGAATGACTTTGTCAAATGTCGGCACGCGGAGGCGCATCCGGATTCGTACCGAAAAAGATGCGACGAGCTAGCTCCGCTAGTCAACTGCCCCGATCCGCAGGACCCTAGGCCGCTGGCGGAGCTTAGTATGGTCGACGAGCTTCGGAGGCTTCCATCTCCCGGTGCAGGGGAAACATCGCCTTGATGTATGCGAACAAACTCAGACGGTCAGTGTGCACTTGGAGGATAACTTGACTTCTCACGCGGTTCGCATTCTAGCTCTGGCGATGGTGTGCGCAATCCCCTTGGTTGGGCAAGACACTGCCTATGTCCCGGGCGCTGCTGCTGCATGGAACGGGGATTGGCAGCAGATCCCAGGACCGAAATGTCTTGAAATGCACGGTGCTTGGGAAGGGGGTTCGACGACATGTTCGCCTCAAGAGCACGAGCTATGGCTCGCGGATGTGACCCATTGGCGCGACGAACGCCGCATTCGCATCGGCTACAACCCTGAGCGCTACGAGATGCCGGAGCTGAAGTGGACTCAATCCAGTTTTATACAACCGCAGATGATGGTGCAGGACCGCTTTTTCTACGATCCCGTTTCCGGCAAGTACACCGTTGACCGGTACCTCGAGGATCTTCAACGGCGGTACGGCGGCATTGACGCGGTACTTATCTGGCCGACGTATCCCAACATGGGCATCGACAATCGCAATCAACACGACATGATTCGCTGCATGCCAGGAGGAGTGGCCGGCGTCCGCGAAATGATTGCGGAGTTCCACAAACACGGTGTACGCGTACTCTTTCCCATGATGATGTGGGACCAGGGCACTCGCAAGCCCGACAAAGGCTGGCCTGAAGCGATCGCCGACCTCATGAAGGAAATTGGAGCGGACGGCATCAACGGCGATACGCAAGACGGCGTGCCCAGGGCCTTCTCCGAAGCCGCCGACCGCGCTGGACACCCACTGGCCTTTCAGCCGGAAGGCGGACCGCAAGATGAAGCCGTCTCCTACGACGTTTTGACCTGGGGCCAATACAACTTTCCTGCGATTCCGCGAGTGGACCGCTACAAATGGCTGGAGCCCAGACATATGGTCAACATCTCCGACCGTTGGAGCCGCTCCAAAACCGATGATCTCCAGTTCGCCTTTTTCAACGGCATCGGCTGGGAAAGCTGGGAGAATGTCTGGGGAATCTGGAACGGAATTACCCCACACGACGCCGAAGCCACGCGCCGTGTTGCAACGATCGAGCGCTCGATCGCACCATTCCTTATATCTCAGGAATGGGAACCCTTCTTTCCGATGCTGCATTTTGGTGTATTTGCCAGCCGATGGCCGCTGAGTGGAGACACCGTCTGGACGATCGTCAACCGGAACGAATACGACCTCGTCGGACCTCAAATCGAGGTGCCCCTCCAAGCAGGCGTCCACTACTACGATCTTTATCACGGAGTTGAAGTCATACCGGAACGCCGAGGTGATAAGGCGGTACTGAGTTTCAACTTGAACGCGAAAGACTATGGCGCTGTATTGGCCGCCACACAGCCTTTGTCGGACGCGATGAAAACACTTATGGCCCGCATGAAGAGTCTGACCGCCACTGCGCTCGCTGGCCTTGCTGACAAGTGGACATTTCTGCCGCAGCAAATCGTTGAAATCGAAAACACAAAGCCCGCGCCCGGAGCGCCATCGGGGATGATCAAAATTCCCGAAGGAAACTTTCAGTTCCAAGTGCGAGGGATCGAGATTGAAGGTTTCAACGACATGGGTGTGGATGTGCAATATCCCTGGGAAGATTCGCCCCGGCGATACCACGACCATACGCTGCACGTGAAATCGTTCTGGATCGACAAGTTTCCGGTGACCAACCAGGAATTCAAGAAATTCCTGGACACTACGCATTATCATCCGCAGGATGACCTCAACTTTCTACATGATTGGAAGAATGGCAGGTACCCCGATGGTTGGGCGAACAAGCCAGTGACCTGGGTCTCGTTAGAAGACGCACGGGCCTACGCCAGTTGGGCTGGCAAACGCCTACCTTATGAATGGGAATGGCAATACGCTGCCGAAGGTACGGACGGCAGACTTTACCCCTGGGGTAACGAGTGGGATGCGTCGGCCGTACCGGTTCCAGACAAGTCCCGGACCATGCGCGGGCCGGATCCGGTCGACGCCCACCCGAAAGGGGCAAGCCCATTCGGGGTTATGGACCTAGTTGGCAATGTCTGGCAATGGACCGAGGAATTCACTGACGAGCATACCCGCGCTGGAATTCTGCGCGGCGGTAGCTACTATGAGCCGCAAGGATCAATTTGGTACTTTCCTCAAGCTTATAAATTGAACGAGCACGGTAAACTGCTGATGATGGCACCAAGCATGGACCGTTCCGGCGCCTTGGGCTTCCGGTTGGTGCAGGATGGGGAATAGAAACTGAGGAGGGGGACGGTGCAGAGAACCGTTGAATTTCTGGTTGCACAGTAGTTGCACAATTACCGCCGAACAGGGGTGTTTTGCACCAAAGCAGGGCATTTCGTCCGAACGTAACTCATTGATTCTGAACCCAGGCAGTGAAACGGGGCAATTTGCTAAGCCGTTGTAGGGGCCAAAACCCTACCGGGGGTTCGAATCCCCCCTCTCCGCCAGTTCCTTTGGAATCAGCAGTCTGGCCGACTCCTAAATCAAATGCTGTCGATTGAGTGACGCGCGATGCGAAAACGCATTGTAAGTAAATTTGTAGTAGCGAGCCAGGACTGCTCGGATAGGAGTGCGCCGTATGCCTTGTGAGCTCCAACTGCCCTATAATCGCCCGTACCTGTGCGATCTCGAAGGAGTCGGGTGCGTTTAGTGCTTCTTCGAAAGCAGCTCTATGGATTCTTTTATGTAGGCGATCTCGTTGCCTGGTTCTTTTAGTTCGGCGTCGTGGGCGGCAATTCTCATGTTTTCCACATCCACCAGGCGAGCGGCGACTTTGCCGAAATTGAATTTCACTATGTTTTCTAGGATTTCGGCGGGCGCTGTAACCAAGGCCTTCAATTTTTCCGCTCGCAGGGTCTTGGAAGTCTGTTGGATATGAAATCCGTAGTCCGTGAGCAACCAGTCCAACTCTTCCTCGAGTTCCCGACTCGTTTGTCCGCTGGTCGCGAGTTTCTGCATCCAGTGCCACAATTTCGCAAATTTGTATTTCGTAGCTTCGTCGCGCCGAAAGGCCAGGATGTCCTCCAAAGGAAGATCGTGGCGGGGCTCGGGAAATCGCTTTAGCACAATGGCGAGGACCTGCTGACTCCTACTGACGGCGCTATCGGGCGCGAGCTTGTCGAGAAACGGAAAGATCACCGGAAACGCTGTTTCCTTTCGGTCGCGCCACGAGACATAGGCGACGGCGCGGGTCAATGACATCTCCATATTGAATATGGCCGCTGCCGCAGAACGGGCAGCGGCTTCAGGAGTGCGAAAGACCTTCTCCAAGGATTTTTCGGCATTCCGATAAATGGTGCGCAACGTCTTCAGCACTTCGTCGCTTTTCAGCTGCTCCGATCCCATCGTAAAGGGTGGTTCTTTGACAAACTTTTGTTCTGCCAACCACGCTATGGAAGCAATATTCTCGACCTGTTCCTCGTCGGCGTCTTCATTTGGACCAGCCTGCAGTAATTTGTGGAGGGATGGCACCCACAATTCGTCGTACAGCAGCATGCTCTTCTTAAGTCGCTCCGGATTGTCAGTCAGCATCGCGAAGGTAATAATGCCGGGTCTCAACATAGGATTCCCCTGATTTGGACCGCACTCTGGCCGCGTTGACTCCAAGCGCGGCGGAAAAATCTGCTTTCGTTGCTCAAGCAAGTGATGATCGAATTTGTTGCGCACAACCAATCATCTGCTATCCCTCTCAACAAAATACAGCTCCTCCGAGGAGAAATGTGCCCTCGCGCACTGAAGTCAGCCCGAGGTTCGCATATTTATTCCCATGAGGAGAAGAGAATTTGACATTGGCTACATACTTGCCGCCTCATAATTCGCGAATCCTCGTTGTTGAAGATGTCCAGGAAACCCGCGAAGCGATTGGCTTGCTTTTGGAGCACGACGGCTACCGCGTAGATTGCGCTCGCGATGAGCAGGAAGCGATCGAGAGGATCCAGCAGCATCGCCCCGATTTGATTCTGGTTTCGCTGTCGGGCACACCCGACGAGGTCATGGCGGCTTCGCGGAATATTCGTGCGCGCGGCGGCCTGAGCCAACTCACGCCTATCGTCATTTTTTCTTTGCAAATTGTGCCCGACGGCGCGGATGAAAAGTTTCCCGGGAACGTTCATGTCATCGTCCCGGATAATTTCGACCACCTTCGCTGCTTCCTCATGTTAGTTCTAGGCGGGGCTTCGCGCACGCATTGAGGTATTTGCCTGCACTGGCGGGCAGTAGGCTGTTGCATTCGCGGCTCACGGCTTTGTAACACTCGCAAACGGTTTCCTCGAGTCCCTTGCGATTCACGATACGCAGGCGTCCGCGCGTGTAGTATATAAGTCCTGCATCCTGCAGGCGGCCAGCCGCTACGGTAACGGTTTCTCGCCTGCCACCGAGCATGTTAGCGATGAATTCCTGAGTCATGATCAACTCATCGGTGATGGCGCGATCGCGGATCAAAAGCAGCCAGCGGCACAAGCGCTTTTCGAGGGTGTGTTTGCGATTGCACGCAGCCGTCAGCGAAATTTGCGCGATCAGTGTATTGGTATAACGCAGCAGGGCGCGTTGAAAAGTTCCCCCGCGCGTGAACTGATCTCGAACGGCCCGGGCTTCCATGCGCACCGCTTCTCCGGCGATTCCCACGATGGCCCGATTCGACGTGGTGTTTCCGCCTAGAAACAGGGAAGTGCCCAACATCCCGTCATTTCCGGTCAAGCCGACTTCCGCCGTCGCGCCATCCTCCATGTCGCAGATCAGGGAAATAACACAGGTAGTGGGAAAGTACGCGTAGGTGAAATCGCTGCGGCCCTGGTCGATCACCTCGCCCAGCCCCAACCTCACGGCGTGAAGATAAGGCGCCAGACGTTCGTAATCCTCCGGCGAAAGACTCGACAACAAATGATTGGGGGAACGATCCGTGTGGGACATGAATGCACCATGCGTGAGGGTAGCTGGCCACTATTTCAACTGGTTTGGAAGCTACGTCTGTGCGATCGCGCACAGACAGTCACTTAATGCGCTGGCAGTGTGGCGTTGCGTAAATAGTGACGTGCAAAAAGAGAATGGGTGTTAGGGATTCCGTAGCTGGTCGCTTTTCGAAGCAAACTCTTTGGCAGCCCGGGGAACTAGGAGTTCTAGTATGCCGCGAGACACTCAGTACGAAAATCTTCGAGACAATATCGCCTCGCAATACGCGGAATTAAGCGACGAACAACTAGAAGAAGTACTCGGACGGGCGGGGCTCGATGCCGAGGCGATGGAAGGTTTTTTTGACGATCTCGGTAAATTCGCGTCCAGCGCAGGTAAGGCAGTACTAAAGGCTGCGCCGTCCATCTTGCCGGTAGCAGGGTCCATCGTAGGTACCGCGTTTGGCGGTCCGGCGGGCGCATCGTTGGGCAATTCTCTCGGCTCGCTGGCGGGCAAGGCGCTGGGCGCAGCGACCGGTCAACCGTCTGGGGGCGCAGGCGGGGGACTCGGAGGCTTGATCAGTGGCGGACTGGGTAGCCTCGTGAGCGGATCTCCTGCCGCGGGACAATTGCTTCAGACCATCACTAAGCCGGAAACCATTCAGGCACTCACTTCGATGGCCATGGGACCGATGGGGAAACAGAGCATTCCCGTGGGCGGCGCGTCGGTGCCGGTGGGGGCGTTTGGAACGCTGCTGAAGACCCTGCTCGGGCAAGCGGAAACGGAATATGCCGAAGCCATGGCCAACGCCGAGGGTGACGGAACGCCGGCCTACATGAAAGACTTTGCGGGACAGCCCGTTTCTGATCCTGCGGTGCCGCTGAACCGTGCCGTCGCGCTCTATCAACTGTTGCAGGCCGCGAGCAGAGACAGCGAACAGGAAAGCTCCGAAGCAGATGCGGAATCCGACGCCGAAACCGCGGACATGGAGATGCAAGCCGAGTACGACGAGCTTGAGTTGGCGGAAGTATACGAATCCGAGGATGCGTAGCGAAATGAACACACAAATACTGGAGTTGATTGCCGCGCGAGCGGGTTCTAACGGGCGCACGGGCGTGATGGAACTGATTGCACGCTTGCGATCGAATTCTGGCGGGATCCCGGCGGTGGATCCGCGGGAATTGTTGGCGCGGATGGGAAACGGAAATCCCGCGATCAGCTCATTTCTGAAGGAAATCGCGACGCAGCAGGCGGCTAATTTGCAAGGCGAGGCTTCGGTGATCGACGTGCAGCCGGTCCAGGAGCACCTGGAAGTAACAGAGTCGGGAACATCTGCAGTACATGAGGACAGTTCCGCGAAACAGATCGAGCTACTGACACAAAGAGCGGACAGTATGCTCGCGGAGTTGAAGCTCCTGAGGGAACGAAACGACCTCCTTGCCGCCGCGGTGGGCGCGTGTTGTTTGTGTTGGGGACAGGACCTGGGTTGCCGCAGTTGCCGCGGAAGAGGAGGACCGGGCTTCTGCATGCCGGATGAAGCTCTATTCGGAGAATACCTGGTGCCCGCCATCCAAACACTTCGAGCTCAGAAGGCCAAAGTGCGGAATTTCGCAGCCGGCGTCCAGTCGAACGGTACGGAGGCGGAAACACCACTGACGAACGCAGCAAACTACTAACAAATTCCTAAGGAGAGGACAAGCAGATGCCCGAATATGAATTCGATTTATCAGAGATGGATTCCGAGTTTGATAGTGCGGAGCGCGCCCCGAAACGCCCCTCGAGCGCTCCGTCGTTTAAGCCGCGGCCTGCGCCAGGGACGCCTTCAGGCGTTACGCAAGCGCAGTTGGAAGCGGCGCTGGCACGCGTGGACGGAAAAATCAAAACGGTTGCCGACGGGGTCTCGACCATCAACTCGCGCCTGGGTTCTCTCGCCGTAGCCTCGAAGAAAGAGGCGGAGGAGCGTAAAAAGGGGCTCGATGGCCAAAACAAGGACCTGAATCAGAAACTGCAGATGCTCGCCTTGTTGCCGCTGCTGATTCAACCACCGACGGGCACCCTAGGCGGAGGCGCAACGCTGACCGACGCATCTGGGAATCCAATTACGCCGGCTGTGGTCGCATTACCCGACAAAAGCAGTATGGATCAAATCCTGCCTCTTCTCCTCGTTAGCGGTCTTGGCGGAACAGGTTCCTCGGGAGGCGGGTTGGGTTTCGGTGATGGCTCCGATGGCGGCATGCTTCTCCTGGCGCTCGCTTTGGCTTTTGCCAACAAATAGCAACCTTTCAACATTTGAGGCTAATACGACATGAGATTCAATTTCTTGACATTTTTCCTTGCTGAGATTATCGAAAGAAATAGGGGTGTGCTTGGCTCCCAAGGAACGGGTACGGCCATTCTTAGCGGTGCCGTTGGATCGCCCCTGTTGGGTGTCCTTCTCGCTTCGACGATCCCGCCGACGCCGGGGACTTCCGCTACAACCGCGTCGAGCGGATTGGGCACCTCCAGTTCCACCGGGATTGTTCCAATCCCCAGCAACATTGGCATGCCGTCCTTCTTCGGTATGACGAAGCATCACGCCGAAGAATGGGCGCAATCCTTGCGGCTGATTCCCGAATTCGAAACCGAGCCAGGCGAACCAAGCGGCAATTTTGTCGTCAAACAGAAACCTGTTGTCGGCGGCCACATCGGGACCGGCCGAAACGTCACATTAACCTTGGGGAACAAATCGGAACTGTAAGAATAAAAGGATCGGGCTGCGATCTATTTGTTTTCGCCGCGTGAATAGGCTTGGCACGGGTGTGCCCGCATCCGAGCCATCCTAGCAGTAAAAAGCGCGAGCCGATGTCATCAAATCGCCGCCCCATTGAAAAAAATGGGTCCAGATCTTTGGGAACTATTCGAAGATGGAAGCGGCGACGACGAAGTAGCAGCCATCATCCGATTGGGGCACTACGGCGTTCTGCCCAAGGGCGTCCGTGTCGTCACGCAATTCAGCGAAATCATCACCATTCGAACGACGCGCGCCAACATCCCCAGCATCAGTGGGGCTCCAGAAGTTGCTGACATCGCTGCAGGGGACACCTACCTCGGCCCCGACCTCGAGATGGTGTCGTCCAATTCCGCCGAACTTTCTTCCGAAAATATACTGCCCACCGATGAGCGCCGGCCCAGCGACGAAAAGGCGACCGGTCGCGGAGTCGTCGTCGGCTCCGTCGATTGGGGATTCGACTTCGCTCATCCCGATTTTCTAAACAAAAACGGAACCACGCGGATTCTGGCGCTTTGGGATCAACGAGGCAGCCGCCTCCCGAATTCGCCGCAACCGTTCGGCTACGGCGTCGTTCACACCCAGGAAGAAATCAATCGCGCCTTAAAGCAGAACGATCCATATGCCGCTCTCGCGTATCATCCCGCCGACGCAGACACCGGCATCGGCTGCCACGGTACACATGTCTTGAGCATTGCGGCGGGCGGCGGTGGAGACGATCGTCCGACCGGAATCGCACCGGAAGCTGACTTAGTCCTGGTCCACAACGCGCCTTGGGATGAACTGGATACCGGGAGGCTCGGCGATTCAGTCACTCTTCTGGAAGCTATCGATTTTATCTCTCGCGTCGCGGGCGATCGTCCCTGGGTCATCAATCTCAGCATGGGGCGTCATGGCGAGCAGCACGACGGTTCCACGCTCATCGAGCAAGGTCTCGACGCGGCCATCCGCTCAGCCCCGGGACGCGCTGTTTGCCTGAGTGCCGGGAACTATTTTGATAAACGCATTCATGCCTCCGGACAGCTCCGGCCTACGCAAGAGCGAACCATCATTTGGGAAATTCTGGAGAACAAGCCAACTAACAACCAGCTGGAATTCTGGTACTCATGGCAAGACAAATTCGAGGTGACGGTGCGGTCGCCGGATGGCTCGATCGTGGCTCGCGCGGGAATCGGAGAACGTTCCAAGTTCCTCGTCGGTGGGAAAGAAGTCGGGAATGTCTACCATCGCGGGCAGGAGCCCAACAACCTCGACAATCACATCACAATCTATTTGTACAAAGAGGCCTCGGCCGGCGAATGGGAAGTCACGCTGATCGGCACCGACGTAATTGATGGGCGCTACCATGCCTGGATTGAACGCGATGTATCTTGCGCCGCCTGTCAATCGCGATTGCGCCCGGAGGATGCCGATCCGAAGTGCACGACCGGCACGATCTGCAACGGTCGCCGCACGCTTGCGGTGGGCGCCTACAACAAGCACGATCCGGAAATGCGCCTGGCGCATTTCAGCAGCGTAGGTCCCACCCGTGACGGCCGATTGAAGCCCGACCTGTGCGCCCCGGGCGTGTCGGTGCTGGCCGCTCGCTCGGCTCCACGGGAAAAGCGCGAACCGGTGCGACTGCTCACGCGCATGTCCGGGACGAGTATGGCGGCGCCGCACGTCACGGGAACGGTGGCCTTGATGTTTCAGGCCGCCCCGCGACGCTTGCGCATCGAAGAGACGCACAATCTCTTACTCCAGAGCACTCGAAAGGTTACGGTACCGGAAGACATTCCGGAACGCATCGGTATTGGCTTCCTGGATGTCTCCGAAGCCGTTGACGCCGCCAGAAACATTCGTGGAAAGGATGCCGGATTCAAACAGACCACGGTGCTTTCGCCGGCCGCAGCAAAACCGTCCCAAGCTGCGAGCGAAACGGAAACCGAAAACTTTCCGGATTTCGGAGCTGCCGAGGTAAGTGCGACTTTTGAGGGTCGGGCTGAGGCCGAGTACGAGTCAGAGGATGCGGACTCCTACCACAACTCATTTCATCGGATCGCGAGCGATATAACGAGTGCGTTTGAAGGCGGCAAAACTGGCACCCTGAATCTGTACGACCTGGGGGTCATCAGCTACGGGAAACATCAGGCCACGCTGCATTCCGGCACCCTGCTCGGGATCCTGAAGCGTTTCACAGAACTGTCTGCGTCAAACACCGCGACGAAAATAGCCACCTATCTGGACCGCGTGAAGTCACGCGATGAATCGCTCCGCGAAGACACGGAATTCATTCGCCTGTTGAAGGATGCCGCAAAAGAACCGGAGATGAATCAGGCGCAGGACGAAGAATTTGGCAGGCAATACTGGCAGCCGGCGAAACGTAACGCGGCCAAGCACAACGTAAAAACAGCCCTTGGCCACGCCATTTATTACGACACGAAGATTCAGGGCGGACTTGAACAGGTTGCGAAATCGACCGAAACGCGCCTAGGGGGCTCCATCGGGCAAACGGCCAACGGAAAGGAAATAACCGAACTGGACGCTTTGCGAACCTTCGTCGATGAGCGCATTCAGAGAAATCTGCGGATCAGCAAATATCAGAGAAAACAGGCGGATGCCCTGAACCAGGCGGCGCAGGAGCTGGAGGATGCCGCTTCATCTGAACCGGCTCACGGCGACGATCTGAAAAAGCAGGCGGCAGAAAAGCGGAAGAAAGCCAAAGAATACACGGCAAACGCCGCCGCCCTTGAGGTTTCTTCTACCCGGACGCGCGGGCCGTCTTTCATCGGCCTGGTGGAAACAGGCGATTTGGATCTTTACGACGGTGCGGCGGGCAAGATCTATCTGAAAGGCAAGCCGGGCGTTTCGATCGAGAGTCTGAGACCCGGCGCGACAATCGACGTAACCACGACCGCGGAGACAGAACTCGCCGAGGACTCGACTGTGAATTCAGCTGAGACCCCGGTGGCGTCAACGCCTTTAAAACTCGATACCTCGCACAGCTCCTGGTTCCTCGATGCTGCCGAGATTTCCACCGCTAGCGGCGGCAAAGCGTCTCGAAAACTCAAGGTATTCAGCTCTGGAAATCTGGTCCAGTCCCTGATCGACGGCGAAGAAATGATGGCCGCTTTTCAACGCGACCTGCAACAGATGAATCAGGGCGATTTTATTCACATGACCGCATGGCGACTTGACATCAGCCAGGATCTGTCACCGTCTAGGCCATCGACTCCTTCCTCGGGAAGCGCCAACACGTTTCGCGATCTCTTGATGTCAGCTGTAAAGAGAGGCGTCGATGCTCGACTGCTGATTTTTCGCGGCCTCGGACTTTATAGTCTAAGCCAAACAAATGAAAATCGTGAAGCACGAAACTTTTTCCGTACCGCCGGCGGTTTGGGCGAGTTCGATGACCGGCTTCTGGTTTCCGAATTCGGCTCACATCATCAAAAATCGATGGTTCTGTCTAATGATGGCGAAGCGGTAGCCTACTGCGGCGGTATTGACATCGCCTCGGGCCGTTGGGATACGCGCTTTCATAACAACGATCCGCGTCGCCCCCAATCCTCGAATGCCGGTTGGCACGACGCGGAGTTCCGCCTTCGTGGACCAGCCGTATTGGATATCGAGCAAAATTTCCGCGACCGCTGGAATTCTCTCGATCCGCCTGACTCGGAGGACCCACAGAAGAAATCCGATCCTTCCCCTTTGACGGGACCTATGCCTTCTGTCGCGTCGAGTCCCGGAAAGCACCACGTTCAGGTTCTTAGAACCTATCCTTGCACAGCTACGCACTACAAGGAATTTGCTCCCGATGGTGAATTTACGTGTCTGGCCGGCTATTTGAAGGCCATCAAGCGTGCAAGGAATTACATCTATATCGAAGACCAATATCTGGTTTCCGAGACATTGGCAGACGCTCTGGCACAAGCTCTCGATACTCAGCTGTCGCATCTCATTGTCCTGGTGCCCAATGAACCGGACGAGATGCATCCGCTGAAGGACTTTTTTATTTTCCATCAGGCTAAATTTCTACAGACCGTCAGTGCCCGTCAGCCCCAAAAAGTGCATATTTTTCATCCCGTCCAGCCTGCGACCGGCGCTCCGATTTTTGTCCACTCCAAACTAATGATTGTGGACGACATATATGCCGTAGCGGGTTCCCAAAACTTCAGCCAGAGAAGTATGACTTTTGATACGGAACTGGCGGTAGCGGTCGTAGATGCCGAAGTTGTCGATGGTGTGTGTCGATTTGCCAGGGACTTGCGCCGCAACTTGTGGGGCGAGCACCTCGATCTTTCGCCTACCAGTCCCGTGCTCATGGATCCGATAAACGCTGTGGCCGAGTGGGATCGGCAAGCAAAAGGCGGACGATCTAGAGTTCGTTTTCACGTCCCAGCCAAGGGAACCGAAGGCGTGGATTCTTGGCCCAAGGTGGAACCGGACGGGCGTATTTGTATGGATAACCCGGATAAGACAGCTCCGCCCGCCAACACAACCTCCAAACATGAATCGGAATTCGAATCCGGGTTTATGGGTCAGGAATCTCAGGCGGTGGGGCCTCCCGGCGTCCGATTCGCTCAGCTGGCAAATCAGATAGTTGCGGAAACCGACGGTCCGCTTCCCGCAGTGCGTGTCTTACAGCAGTTGTTTGAGCGCTGCGAAGATCTTGACGACTTGGCCTCCGCACCAGCTGGAGGACCACCGACTGTCGCACAAATCTTTGATTCCTTCGTGTATTCCACGAACGCTCCGCTGGCTGAGCGGCTCGGCGCAAATTTTGAGCTCGTCGCGTTGCCGCAGGAATCTGTCGAAGGCAAGGTTTGCGCCGGAGACATTATGATTCGGCGCGCGGAAGGTTCACGAGCCCACGTCTCCGTCGTTGCCTCGGAAGGGCTGAAAAGTTTGGAGAGTCTGACAGCGGAGGGCCTCACGCCCGAAAGTCGCAATTCTGGAAAGTACGTGCAGGTCATCGAGGGCGGTGCCTATCCCCACGAAACGGAAGACAAATATGCCCGCCAGTTAACCGACTCCTTCGGGCGCGTGCTTAACGACATCGTCTTGTTGCGGCTTGCCACGCCCCCGCCGACGGTCGTCAACATCACCCAATCAACGCCGCTGTCTCCGAAAGACGATCCAATCGCGTCCCTACCCGACGCGGAATCTGTTCAACAAGACGAAGAAGTGCTTAGCGACAACACCGATCATTTCGATATGGCCGAAGCTCCGCCGGTCGTAACTCGCCATCAGATCACGATCGACGGCACGGTCCTAAACTACACCGCGACCGCGGGTCGTCTTCCCATAAAGAACGCCGACGGCCATATCGAGGCCCAAATTTTCTTCGTCGCCTATACGCTGGATGGTCAGGACCCCGCCAAGCGACCTCTCACTTTCGCGTTCAACGGCGGTCCAGGCTCCGCGTCTCTCTGGCTGCATATCGGAGCACTTGGCCCCCGCAAAGTGGTCTTGCAGCCCGAAGGGTTTTTACCTCCGGCTCCATACCGCATCGAAAATAATCCCTACTCGTTGCTCGACAAGAGCGACCTGGTTTTCATCGACGCATTGGGAACGGGTTTCAGTCGTGCTTCTGATTCGCGAACCTTCGCGAAATTCTGGGGTGTCAGAGGCGACATAGAGGCCTTCAGCGAGTTCATTCGCCTCTTCATCACTCGCGCCGACCGATGGGGTTCCCCGTTGTTCTTATTTGGCGAAAGCTATGGAACCATGCGCGCCGCCGGCATCGCCGGATACCTCGCAGAAAAGGGCATCTCGTTTAATGGAATCACGCTGCTATCTACCGTTCTGAACTACGAGACGTTAGAAGCAAGCAAGACCAATGACCTGCCGTACAGTTTCTTGATTCCGACATTCACCATGATTGCAGGCTATCACAACAAACTGCCTGCGGATCTCGCGCAAGACATGACACGCACCTTGCATGAATCGGAAAAATGGGCTGCCGGGGAATATTCGCAGGCGTTGGCAAAAGGAGACTCCCTCACTCTCGAGGAGCGCAATCGGGTCATCGAGCAGATGTCTCGATTTACTGGCTTGGACAAAGTCGTCCTCGATCAAGCTAACCTACGCATCGATGTCGGCAAATTCACCCACTACCTGCTGCTCGACAAAAAGTTGCGAGTTGGCCGTTTCGACGGACGCTTCATTGGCCCAGACCCCGAGGGGCTGCTCGACACCCAGGTCTACGATCCGACCGTCTCCGCCACTCACCCGCCATTCACTTCAGTATTCAACAATTACTTGCGCACCGAACTTGGCTACAGGACCGACATGCCTTATTACACCCACGCACCCGAGGCGGAATCTGGAACCTGGAACTGGGGTTCGGCAATCGAGGGCTTCCCGGACACTGCCACGGCAATTCGCGAGGCGATTATCAAAAATCCGTACCTGAAAATTCTGATAATGGAAGGCTACTACGATTTGGCCACGCCATTCTCGGCCGCAAATTACACCATCAACCATCTCGATCTGCCTTCCTCCTATCGAAGCAACATTTCTTTTGCCACCTACCTGGCAGGCCACATGGTCTATCTGCCCGAGGCTGGCCTGAAAAAAATGAAGGGTGACCAGGCCAACTTCGTTGTCCAAAACGCCGCTCCTCGCGCGATTTCCTTCACCGAGGCCGGCTCCGCAGTGGAGTCAACGCCCGCTGCACCGGCAGAAGATGGTGCGTCGATCCTGGCCACCGCCACGCGCGAATATTCCTTGAAGGCCATAGCGGACGGAAATCAGGGGCAAGTGCCTCCGGATATTCTCGCGGCGATTCTGACTCAGGGTGAAACCGACGCCAATACCTTGACCAATCAGGTGTTCTGGCAGAAGCATCCGCAGCTAACTGGAAACAGGCTGGACGCAAACGACAGTTCGCAGCAGAACCTTCGGACCGAATGGTCCGTCATTTTCCGCAGGCGCGTTAAACCGTTGATCTGGCTTCGTGCCATGATCGATTTGATCGATAAATATCGCGGAACGATACCAAGAGAATTTCTGCTCGGATGGATCGCTTGGGAATCCGACGGCGATCTCAAATCCACCACTCCGCTCAACGAATTGGGTTACTTCCAAATTATGTGGCAAGGCGGAGAAGCCCAGGCTCAATTGCACATTACCTACGAGCAGTTTCAGAAGCTCGCGACCGATCCGGCATTTTCTCTGCAGCAGGGAATTGCCTTGGCCGAGGCTTATAGAAAGTATATCCGGCGCACCTATCCCTCGGTTGCTGACGGCTCGGATTTGCTTTGGCGTCTTACCAAGGGCCGCCACGCGGCTTCCGGTTTTCTGAAGAACGCGCTTAGCAAGTTAGAGAAATCCTCGGTCCCGATCACTTGGGCTTCCGTTTCGGCGGTATTGCCCGGCTGGATGCTCGAAAATATTGGCCGCACCATGAGCTACGCCGCCAAGCTCAAGCCTTTCGCCGATCTGGTGCCGTCCGCCGCCAACGCGGCACCGGAAGCGTTCGGAAATTTCCGCGTCACTCGAACGACGGGTTTCGCCGAGGACATCGGAGTCATCGGCGACGATAACCGCGCACGAATCACCCCCACGACTGAACAACCCTGGCGGTGGATTTGTGATATTTGGGTCTGTGACGCCAAGAACCGTATTGTGTCGCGCGGTTCTGGATTGCTGATCTCCGATCGACACGTTCTCACTGCGGCGCATGTAGTGTCCGATGCCGCCCTCAACCCTCAGCAATTCAGCAGTCAAGTATGGCCGGGACGCGATTATGGGGATACTCCTTTCGATTCCTGGGCGGCCAAAAAAATCAGGCTATGCCCGCAATACGATCCCTCAAAGGGTGATCGCGACGAATGGGATTACGCCCTGATTACGCTCAGCCAGCCCATAGGCAAAAAGCAATTTGCCTCCATTAGGAATCAGAATTTGCAATTTTGGGGAGAGTCCCGCCTCGCAGCACGTTTCGCCATGAGCCCCGGAGATCCTTTGGTTTTGGTCAGGTCCACGGCGATCACCGCCGGCTACCCGGTAAGTAAGGGCGGGCTTCAATTGTGGTGTGCCAAGGGCGCGATCCGCAGTATCGGCACGAGGAAATTCTCGAATCTCTTGTTTACGACCACCGACATGACCGAGGGCCAGAGCGGATCGCCCTTCTGGATCGTCGTCGGCGAACAATTGTGCCTCGTCGGCATCGCAATCATCGCGTCCACAGACACGAATCGAGTTCTTCGCGTCACTCCAGACATGATCGCCAACCTGAGGGCTTGGTTCTCCGCGGACGGCGAGATCCCCTGGATGGCCAATCCGTCAGGAACCGCGCCTGCCGGTTCGGGAGGAAACACCGAGGGATTTAGCGACCGTCGCTTCGCCGGCAATTTCTCGAGCCAGGCCATATCTCAGGCAGAGGATAGTTCCAGTCCCGTCCCACAGAGCGCAGTGATCTATGGCTGGGGACAATATCGGGATGACGTCGCCGGGTTGCCAAAAACAGAGCAAGCCAAGATCGACAAGCTCGCCGATCTCGTCGTCAAGAGTTTCTCCCAGACCAGCTCTCAGGCGCTGGGGCAAATTTCCGTTGTCGGCCACGCGGACCAGGATATTCACGGCGCCTCGTTCGAAAAGAAAATTAGCGACGACAGGGCGAAAGCCGTTGCCGCAGCTCTGGATTCCGCGATTCAAAAAAAGTGGAGTGCCTCGGGCACCGGACCTTACCTATCGGATAGCATCGTCTTCGATCCACCTCCGGCTGGTCAGGGAGCAACGCAGCCGGATCCGGCGAACATCCCCGTCGTCAAAAATCGCGAGTTAAACCGCCGAGTGGTGATCACCATTGGTCCCCGCAGCAAGAGAACCACGCAATATTTGTATTGGCCGGACGCCGCCACCAGCGGTGCGGCTTCAGGTTTGGTGAACCCGCCGCAAACTGGATGGAACGCCGGCGAGACCATCGTGGCTGACACCGAAACGGCGGGGCATCAACAGGCTGCTTCGGATAGTTCCGAACGCACTCGCTATGACCAGGAAGTCTTAGTCGGAAAGATCAGGCGCATTCCCGTCACCGGATTGTCCCAGGGAAATCAGGATCCCGATCGCAACCCGGCCGCCGTAGAGACAGCCGAAGGCCGCGCCACGGTGCTGATTCCTGTTGCCCTGGATGTCACGCAACCGATCGACATTCTGTTTCATCTGCACGGGCACAATATCGGTTACCGTCAGCGCAAGACTGCGAATCCCCAATATGCCGTCTTGGCCAAGGGCACTGTTCGAGATGTCGAGGCTGACCAAATCGAGAAGCAGATCGAGGAAACCGGCCGGCCCTATATCGCGATTCTACCGCAAGGCACAACCTCTTCGAGCTTCGGCCAGCTGAATGTTCAAACCTACATCGCGGAAGTATTCCAGAAACTTACGACTGACCGTGCGTGGGGAAACAATAATCAGGCGCCTACCGTAAACCGCATCGTGCTTACCGGTCACAGCGGAGGCGGAGAGCCCATTTCTACCATGATGGCTGAGCTTGGACAGCCCCGCATGTCTGCAGCCGTCCGCGAAGTGGCATTTTTCGACGCCATAAACGGCGACAAAACCGAAATGCCCAACGTCCAAAAATGGGTATTCAATAACCTGCAGCAGGATTTCAACGCTTTGACGTCTTCCACCACCACGCTCGTCGAAAAATACCGTTACTTGAGCGGCAGCATGCGATTCCGTGCGTACTATTCGAACGGTCCCTATCTTGGCCGTCACCAGAAACTTCAACGAGCCATCGATCAGTGGTTTGCGCAAAATGCGACCGCGCTGGGCGGGACCGCTTCCGAATTCTATCTTCGCCTACATACTAACTATCGCACCATCGCACTTGGCGGCGTCGAACACGAGGTCATCATGAGTGCCGGCCATCCGCTGACTCGCACCCTTGCCCCGGCGGTGGTTGAGAAACTGGCTCCTATTCGTGCCGACGAAGCCGGAAAAATTCTCGTCACCTTCAAGGTCGGGCGCTTTCTGGTCTTCATTCCCGACAAGGTGATTCTCAGCACCCGTCGCGATTTCGATCCCACACCAAGTCTTTTCGTTCACATATTCTTTTCAGCCAACTCTGTCTTGACCGACGTTGCTAACGACGTGTTGACCCATGGCCTGCGAGGTACATTTGCATCCTCTGAATGGGTGATGATTGGTGTTCGCAGTCGTCAGACGATTGAGGACTGGGAAGTCAGGGACTGCCTCACCAGCGTGGGCATTGCCGGCCCGATCACCGCCATGCGCCTCAGTGGCCACAGCCGAGGCGCCGAGATGCTGCGCAGTTCGATTCTCCAAAAGAAACTCACCACTATGAATCTGGTCGACAGGATCTTCCTGCTCGATTCCGAAGACAACGAAAGCTCGCCGGCTGGCCCGAACTTTGTGCCTAAGTCCCAACAGTTAAGATCCGCAGGCGTGGACCCAGGCATCATCGTCGCCTACGAAGTCAACGTCCATAAAAAACATACACCGAACGTAACCTATATAAGCCTCAATTCTCCTTGTATGGCCGCGATCGGCTACGTGCGACTGATCCGCGACGCCATGGTCACCCATCCAGGAATCGATGCTTTGGTGCAGGCGAACCAATCCATTGTGGATCAAATCAATTCGTTGCCTCTGCCGCCTCGCGGATCATTCACCGCCAAAGCCGCACCCGGTTTCACCAGTATTCAGGATTTCTGTACCAACAATAAGGCGTCCATTGCAGCCATTCTCAAGAATCAATCGAACTCTAAAAATGGCTTGCTCCACTTCGTGATCCAGAACGACCTGATTCGCTTCAACCATGCTCAGTTCGATCAAGGTGCCGCGGCCCACCACTTCTTTGTCCCAGAAATAGCTCACGAAATGACCGATTGATGTTCGTTGGTTCGGCGGCGGGATTGCTCCTGGAAATAAATCCTTCAGATCCGCAATCAGCAAATCAATATGAGGACCGCGCAACCGAGGCGGTGAAATCGGTCCTTGTGGAGATAGGCCAAATTCTCGGCAGTTTCAACGGCAAGTACGCGGTGATAGGAGGAGCCGTACCTTTGGCTCCTCTTGGACAACCATGAGATGCCCCATGTCGGTACCCTTGACGTGGACTTGGGGCTTGATGCGGAGGCGCTCGGGGAAGGCGAATACGCTCGTCTCGTGGAGACTTTGATGGGGCTCGACTGGCCATGGTGGCCAGGGCATTGGTTCAACTGGCTTTGCGTACCATTGACCAGTGCGGCAGGCGCGGATAATTTTCCGAATGAAATCGGTTTGGCTAAGGACGGAGTGAAGGAAATCTTTTGCGGCGAAATCGTTCGTGGGGAGTCTGTAGGTTTGTTTGCAGAGGCTAAAGTGGGGGCCAGCAGCTTATGGGCCGACCTTGGTTTCGATGGATATGTTGGGTTGCGGCGGCGAGTTGCGTTTTTACGGTTGTGCCGCGAGCGGGTTTCGCTCAAGTTCCGCCTGCACTTAGCGTGGATGCGGCCGGGAATCCTCATCCTATTAATCCTGATATTTATGGCATTGCCAGTTATGGGCTGGACGCCACGTACGCGCAAGAAATTCAGGTTCCCAATATTCGGTGGGGCGGGGACGCTACCACCCGTTACAACTGGGAAGTGGATTCCAGCAATGCGGGCTTTGATTGGTATTTTATGGGCGGGAACGGGCAAGCGACTCCGACGCCCGGCGCTTCCGCCGACTTGATGATCAGTACCTATAAGGCCGCTTCGAAGGCGCATACGCTTTTGACGATTCCGATTATTCCTTATGTGAATAAGACCGCTTCTTGGAATTGCAGTTTTCCGGTTTCGATTTATGGCCCACAGCAATCGACCAATCCTTACGTGCATCCGAATGGCGACAATTGCGGGAACAGCATCACCACCGGCGGAACGCAGCTTATCGACAACAATATCTATGCCAATCACATTGATAACACCGTGGCGCTGCAGCAGGGATGGGTGGAGCATTTGGTTGCGACGTTTGGCACCGCGGCAAATGGGGGCGTTGCGTACTACCAGTTGGACAATGAGCCGGGCGGGTGGAGCAATACCCACCGGGACGTCGAACCCGTGCAGCCCGACTACGACACCATCATCAGTCTGGGGCAGCGGTATGCGGCCATGGTCAAGCAAACTGATCCTTCGGCAAAGGTTTTTGGGCCGGTGGACTTCACCCTTGGTGGATGGATTGGAACCCCCAGCCAGCAGAACAATTTATACGCCGGGGAATATTATTTGCAGAAGATGGCGGCATACGACCAGGCAAATCACCAAAGGATCTTGGATTATTTTGACGAACATTATTATGGCGGAGGGTCTACCGATGCCGCGGAGCTGGCTTCGACGCGGGCATTGTGGGACCCGACGTTTAATTCGGGAAGTTGGGTGGAGCAATATTATTTTGATGGGCCGATGATGCTGCTGCCCCGGTTTCAAAGCTGGATTCAGACGTATTACCCGGGAACGAAGCTTTCCATCTCGGAGTACAGCTTTTCGAGCGGCACGAATCCATTGGTGGATGCGCTGACCGAGGCGGATGTCCTGGGGATTTACGGACGGGAAAGCCTGGACTTCGCGAATATGTGGAACGTGCCGAAGCCGACCGATCCGGTAGCGTACAGTTTTCGTCTGTATCGCAACTACGACGGGGCGGGCGGGCAATTTGGCGGCACTTCGGTTACGGCGACGAGCACGGATCAGGGACAGCTCTCCGTCTACGGGGCATTGCGGGCGAGCGATGGGGCATTGACCGTGGTGGCCATTAACAAGACCACTACTGCGATCGCGACTCGTTTGGCTGTGGCGAATTTCGAATCAGCGGCAACGGCGGCAGTTTATACCTACAGTAATGCGAATCTGGCCCAGATTGTCGCGGGGGCGCCGGTGCCGGTGGTGTCGGGCGGGGTGAATTATAATTTTCCGGCTTATTCGGCGACGGTGATGGTTTTCACGCCGGAAACCTCTTCCACGACAGCGACCACTACTTTTCTTACGGCTTCGCCCGCGAGCGTGACTGCCGGGCAGAACGTTACGTTCACGGCGACGGTGGCGCAGACATCGGGGGGCGGGACGCCTACGGGGAGTGTGACGTTTGCCAACGGCGTCACCCAAATTGGAACAGCCAGTCTGAACCCATCGGGGGTGGCGACGTTTAGTTCCCCCGGTCTTGCCGTTGGGTTGTATACGGTGACGGCGACTTACTCTGGCGACTCGAATTTCTCGCCTTCGACCTCGCCGGCGATCGCGGTGACGGTCGCGGCGTCCGCAAAGATCTCTACGCTTACCTCGGTCGTTGCGTCGAGCACGCAGCTGACCAGCGGGCAAAGCGTAACGTTAAGCGTGAAAGTTGCGCCGGCTACCGGCACGAGCACGCCGACCGGCAGCGCGACGATTATGGATGGTCAAACATCGATCGGTACGGTGACGCTGAGCGCCGGTGCGGGATCATTTAGCAGCACCACGCTTTCGGTAGGCACACACGCGATCACCGCGGCGTATTCCGGTGACGCGAATTTCGCTGGGTCTGCTTCTGTGGCGGTGACGGTGAGCGTGGCGGTCGCGGCTTCGCCGGACTATTCGATGTCGATGAGTGCATCGTCACTGACTCTGGCGGCGGGGGCTTCGGGTACGTTGACGATCACGGTGACGCCGACGAATGGATTTAAGCAAGCGGTTGGGCTGGTGTGCGAGGGACTGCCGGCGGGAGCAAGTTGCAGCTTCAGTCCGCAGAGCGTGAATCCGGCGGCCGGGAGCGTGGCGACGACTTTGACGGTTCAAGTACCTGCCGCCATGGGAACAAAGGCTTGGCCGAGCGGGCCTTTCGCCGATCCTGGAAACGTTGCGTTGCGGATTCTGGCGATGGTTTTCGCAGTCATCGCCGTGACGGCGGGTGGGAGGGGGTCGATTGCGGGGATGGCGATGTTCAGGCCGGCCTTTCGGTCTTTCGTGATTCTAACCGCGCTCCTTGTCGCAGCGGGTTGTGCGCAGATCACGCCGAGTGGGAACGCCAACGGAGCCGGCAGCCAGCCGACCAGTTATGTCGTCACGGTTACCGCGTCAGGAACAGCTGCGCCAACTCACACACAACAATTCACTTTGACGGTGAAGCCTTAAAAGAGTCAAAAAAACGCACCGTTGGCGTCCAGTATCGGTTAACCGAGGGAACGTCCGAGCGGAACCAGTGCGCGGAGCGACAGTGAATGCGCCGGGCGGCGTCTAGGCTTCCGCCAGGCTTCGATGATCGGCCGCACCGACTTCAATTAGTGCTTAGCGTGGACAACATGAACGCCAGCGTGTCCGGGCGCGAGTCCTTGAACCGCGCGGCCGAACCTGGACGCGATCTCCTGGAAATTGATGTCTTCGATGGCACAAAATCCGTGCGAGCGAAGTAGCGCTGCGATGCCAGCCGGCTCAAAACGGCTGACCGAACGTTCATCAATTTTCTTAAGCTGTTCGGTCCGCTCCGTTTCTAATTGCCTGAGCTCTTCCGAGAATGCCTCGGGAGGTTCCATGTAGTCGAACACCACCTCCGAGTTCTGGATTGACGACATGTAGTCCAGAGTGCGGCCGATAGCGTCCTGTGTCAGATAGGGCACAACCCCGAGCCAAGTGAAAAACGCGGGCGAGTTCTGCTGAAAGCCTGCGGCGACCAGCTTCTCTCCCACATCGTCCCGCTCGAAATCGACTGGCACGAGAATAAGCCATGGCGGAAGTGCGATTTGAGCTTCGGCCAAACGCTGGCATTTCCATCCCTGCGTCGCGGGGTGGTCCACCTCATAGATACGGATCTGTCGTGCGCCATGGGGATTCCGGAGGGCGAAAGTGTCGAGTCCGGCGCCGAGGATGACGATCTGCCGAATCCCTCTGTCGACAGCTCTTGACAGAGCATCTTCCGCAATCCGGCTTCGCGCGGTGGTGAACAGACGTCCGATGCTGGCCAGGGGGTGTTCGTTCGCAAATTGAAGCACGTCCCGTTCGTCTTCACGCAGAATCTTCATGGCCAATGGGTCATGGAGGATTGAGCCATGATCGAGCACCTGATGAGCAGCTCGTTGTCGAGCGATTATCAGGGCTGTGCGGCTGGGTTCATTAGGCTTCATGTTCGAGGTCTCCGTTCTCATCAATAGTGGATCGCACGAGTTGTCGTGTGCGCGGATGGCGCCGTGCACATCGATATTCTTCCGCGCAATTTGATACCTCCCGAATCGGGGTCCCAGGCAGGAACCAAAATGGCCGTGGCTTATGGCTGCAGAGCGCCGCAGCGATGCCTGACCCTACCACGAAGAGGTCCCAATCGATTTCCGATTGGAGGATTCAATGATCGAACTAAGAGCAGGAAGCCCCGAAGAAATCCGCAAACGCCTATGCGAGATGTCCAATCTGGAATTTCGTCGCTTGCGCGAACGACTAATATTGCATCTGGCGCATCGTCATGGTTCCCATGGATTTACCACCGGGGCTTCTGTGTTCGTAAAGTCGCCGACGTTTCGAGAGACAATTGTTATAGCAAAAAGCAGAGGCAAAACAAGGCTCACCCGCGAGCAGAGGGTGGAAAACCATGTGATTCTCGCGGTTGAAGAGGAGAATTTCGCAGTCGGATGGGCGCAGCTTGCCGCGAAGAGTTTTTGCGAATGTTACCGCTGCAAATCCTCCCCTAATGATAACCACTTGGATTGGCTTCACCTGGTTGCTCCTATGTCTGGACCTAACCATGGCGGCTCCAAAGCTGGGCGGAGAATTCCGTCCAAAAGAAAAGAACAACCCTGCTGATAAGCATTCGTAACCGGATGCTACCCACTGGACTCATCCCATCCTTCTCGGGATGTTAAGATTTTTGCGGAAAATTCCTTTTGCAGGACAGCGGTAGCGCGAGATCGCAGAAGCCGGGAATGCCAAGGTCGGGACAGAGCATGTGCTAAAATTGAGTGCAAAGGAGATACGTGCAAGTGTTCAGAAGCAACTCGTGGGGTTTATGGATTGTTGGAGCATTTCTGGTGTCGATTGCGCCGAGCGGCGCTCGCACGCTGCCGGCCAAAGTTACTCCGAAGCAGTCGCCGGCTCAGGCGGGTCAGGAGCGTGCTCTGCGGCTTTACAACACGCACACCGGCGAGCGAATGGAAATCATCTACCGACGCGGTGACCAGTATGTGCCGGACGCGCTCTCCAAGCTCGATTATTTTCTGCGCGATCATCGTTCGGGCGACGTGCGCCGCTTCGATCCGCGGCTGTACGATATCCTCTCCGATCTGACGGCGTCGGTCGGGCAGCCCGGTGCCGAGATTGATATCGTTTGCGGGTACCGCACTCCGTCGACGAATGAAACTCTACGCGCTCACACCACCGGCGTTGCCAAGAACAGCCTGCATATTCAAGGGGAAGCCATTGACTTGCGCGTGCCAGGAGTGGATACGCGCAAGCTGCGCAAGGCGGCTCTGGCTCTGCAACGCGGCGGTGTTGGTTACTATCCTCACTCGGACTTCATCCACATCGATGTTGGGCGAGTCCGTCAGTGGTGTTTCGACTGCACGGCCAGCCAGCTCTCTGGCGATTAAGCCGGATACGGATACCCCTGGTCGAGGACTTTTTCGAGAGCTGCATCGTGTCCGTAGATATCGTCGTAAAAGTGAACGATGCCATCCTCGGTCACAATCACGGTGGCATATACGATTAAAACCGGAATCGGATGGGTAAGATTGACCTGCTGCGTCGTGGTTCCGTTCATGGCGGCTCGGACGCGGTCGATGTCCCAGCCGGGGTTGTTGCGCAGGACCCAAACAGCGAGATCGGCGGGCCTTTCCAGCCGAATGCAGCCATGGCTGAAATCCCGCCGCGACTTCGCGAAGAACTCCTGCTCCGGAGTGTCGTGAAAATAGATGTTGTAGTTGTTCGGAAAGATGAATTTCACGAGCCCGAGTGAATTCTTGGGGCCCGGCGTCTGCCGGATGAACAGCTTGCCTGCCCGAAGCTGCTCGAGGACCTCGGTCGATACGCTTCCTGAGGCGACGACTTCCTGGTGGCTGTCCACCACCTCGAATCCTTTTTTTGCCAGGTAGTCGGGATCGCGAGCGATGCGGGGAAGGAATTCCGCTTTGGCGATGGAATAGGGAACACTCCAGTAGGGCCGGAACACGGCATATTCCATAGTGTCGCTAAATATCGGCGTATCGTGGCCGTAGGCTTTGCCTACGACTACGTTCATCTGCAAAGCAATTTTGAAGTTTTCGTCGTAGGCGCGCAGGTGAAACTCCGGAATATTGGCGATGACGGGCGAGTGCTGGTAAGAGAGCGGCAACCAGCGCCAGCGCTCAAGGGTCAGTTGCATTTGGCGTATTCGATTGGCGAGGGGTACGTTCAGATCCGCCAATGTTTGCGCGGTGATTCGTCCATCCGGAGTTCGGCCAAGCCGCCGCTGAAAATTTTTGACCGCGTCCACCAACGGGCCTTGAAATATCGTTTCATCGGCGGAAACACTCGAGTCAGCCGGAAGGTCACCCACCAGGCGCAGCAATCGGACGAGTTGAGGAACGCCCGGATAGGAGTCACCGGGTGAGATCGTTTTTTGTATGGCCGGAAGCGGTGTGCCGTCAGACTTCTTGGCAAGCTGCAAGTAGGTTTGCAGGGCTTGAATCGTTCGCTTGTAGCCGGGATAGGGAGGTTCCACCTGCTGGAGAACCTCGGAAACATCGGAAGCGTTCAAAACATTGCCTTTGAGGAATTCGGGCAGATCGTATTTTTTCCCCTCGCCGTCAAGACCAAAGTCAAAATGTTTTGGAGTTACCTTGCCGATGTGCAGGTCGGAAATATATCTCATTACGCTCACGGTAAGCGCCAGATCGAAGTTCACGGCATCCGCTTCCGTTGGTTTCGCCACGGCGGGCTTGAGTTTCGCCAGACGGCTGGCCCAGCGCGACCCATCGTAATCTTCGGCGGACAATCCTTTTTGGTCCGCTTGCAGGAGAACGGAGATGACTTGCCGCGCTTGCGGGGTAGGCTCCATTTCTTTCACCCAAGGGAGAGAATAGCTGTACGACTGGTAGAATTTTTGCACGTCGCTCGCATAGTCTCTGAAGTCCGGCCAGCGCAGGTCCGCAAGATTTCCCGCTTGGACGATGCCTCGCAACGTAGCCTGGCTGTCGGCGCTGAGCTCTTGACCTGGTGCCGCGAATTTCACGGAGTTTTCCGGTTGTTTGTTTGCGCGTCCTGCCGAACCTGTTCCGGGACCACACAACAGAGCAGCGATGGCGATGAGCAGAGTTGCCGGCTTGCGTTTGAATATCCAAGATCGCTTCACGGTGTTCCTCTGTTTCTCGATGGTATTCATGTCACTTTTTTTATATGGCGCAGACTGCTTGTTTGGCCACAGTGCTGTACGCGACCCGAACTTCTTTGCCTTTCCAATGGCACCAGACCTGCTTGCTTATTCAGAGTGGTTTGGCACGCGCTTGGATGCATACTTTGTACGGCTCGGTGATTGAAAAATCCCGCGGCAGGGAGCGTTTTGCCAAAAGGCCTTTGAAAACTCCGTCAAAGCCATCAAAGCGCGGAACGAGGCGGCGATACTTGACGCAGCAGCTTGAGCCATTTACACACGCTCACCCCTCGACGAGCTGCTGCCCGCCGTCGATGTCAAAGGTGGCGCCCGTCAGGGCTGTGTTTGTCATGATTTGTACGGCCAACGCGGCCACATCAGCTGGTCCGACCACCCGCCGGATCGGCAGAGAGGTGCGCAGCTGCTCGCGACGAGCGTCGAGCTGATTGCCGAGGATCGACGCCGACAACGGTGTGTCGACAAAGCCGGCGGCGACCAGGTTGACGCGAACGGGCGCGAGTTCGAGCGCTAGGTTTTTTGTCATGGCCGGCATCGCCGCCGTGAGAGCCGAGATAAGAGCGAATCCTTTTGCCGCGCGGCGGCCACCTGTGCCGCCCATGAAGAGCAGTGTTCCTCCCGGGCGAACCTTGTTTTTGGCGCGTCGAGCGACTTGCAGCGGTAGAAACAAGTGGGCCTCTACGGCGCGACGTGCTTTTTCAAAATCGAATTCGGCGAGCGGCGCGTAATAGGGACCTGGGCCGGTGACCAGCACGTGATCGATCGGGGTGGGGAGTTCATCGAAGAACTGCGTGAGGCGATCGAAGTCGGTGGCGTCGAAGGCTACAGTGGTCGTTGCTGTGAGCTCGCTCGCTACTTGCTGAAGCCGCTCGGCATTTCGCGCGGTGAGCACAAGCGTCGCTCCCTCGGCATTCGCTAGCCGGGCGGTCTCAAGTCCGATGCCGGCGCTGCCACCGATCACAACAACTGTTTGTCCGGCAAGTTGCAGGTCGCGCCGGAGCGGAGAAGGGGTTGCGGTGCTCATGATTCCTCCAGTAATCAGTCTCCGAACTTCATCAGAAAGAACGACAGTTGTGGAGCGGAATTTTATTACAACGGCATCAAAGTGGTCCATTGAAACTCTGGAACGGCGATACTCAATACGTTCTACCCAATTTCGATGCTCATCGCACGTGTATTTGAAACCCCGAATGCTGTTCGGGACTTCAGCCCCGGCTAGGTCGTCGTGGCTTAGAATTCTGTGCTTTCTTCCCTCGTCGTGGTATTCGTAACGACCGTCGCGTAGGTTTGGTGAAGGGCCGGTCGCAATAGTGGCCATTTGCACGTGGCCATTCAACTGGCGCATCGCAGCCGTCACCCCATTCCATGCAGGTCAAATCGGTTCAAGACATAGGGAAGAAAGCGATGGGACGATTCCTTCGATGTGAGGGCGATTGTCGGTAACCGGGTCAATCTCGATTCCAAGGACGGTCCGTAGTGGTGAATTCACGAATTCAACCAATCCTGATGTTTCAAGGCAATGCTGAAAAAGCAATGAAGTTCTACGTTTCACTTTTCCCTGACGCTGAGGTTCTGGATGTTGTTCGCTATGGACCCAACGAGCCCGGCGTCGAAGGGTCGACGAAGAAAGGGAGAGTTTCCATTGGTGGCCAGAGCATTATTTTTATCGACAGTACTGTCAAACACGACTTTTCCTTTACGCCGGCATTCTCTTTCTTTGTCGAGTGCAAATCTGATGAAGAGATTGGCTACCTTCACTCTGAGCTTTCAGCTGGAGGTACCGTGTTCATGCCACTGGGGGATCACGGATTCAGTCGAAAGTTCGCTTGGATCGGAGATCAGTTCGGGGTCTCATGGCAGCTAAACCTCGCATGAATCAAACTGAACGCCAACCGATGGCCCGCGGGCACGCTCTGAGCCTGGTCGTGCATTGCAAAGACGAATGTAAGGGCAACCATGTAATTCGACGGAAGAAAATAAGTCGCCATCGGTAACTGAAATGTAGCTCTCTCGCGCGCCAGCGAGTCGCCGCCACAAAACGCCGTAAAAGAGAACGGAATCGCGTCATCCGGCAAGAATGCCACCTCGATCAGGTGGAGTCTTCAACGCATTTGACCCGCTTTTGGGCGTGCAATTGCTGGACAACTCCCTCGCTCATTCGCAGTCTGGCACGTCAGACAGGACCGACTAGGACGGTGAAAGACTAAGAGCGCCTTCCGTGCATACAGGTCTCGACCGCGTTGGCCCCGGGAGATCAAATGCATTCAAGACTGCCATGAGCCGACCTGAAATTCTTCGTTTGATACAAGTGTCTGACACATAGGTACAGCTCAATCCCCACGCGAGGGAATTAAGGAGTATGAAAAATCGAAACATTCTCATCTCAGGAGCTGGCGTTGCTGGACCTGCTCTCGCCTTCTGGCTAAGCCGCTATGGCTTTCGTCCTACGGTCATCGAGAGGGCGCCCACAGTGCGGCCTGGCGGCTATGCAGTGGATTTCCGCGGTACTTCTATGCGTGTGCTGGAGCGGATGGGACTTCTTGCCGAGGTAAGAAAACTACAAACCCGCACCGGAGCCATCACCATCGTTGACAGCAGGAACCGAAGGCTTGCGAGCATGCCGGATGGTTTCACAAGCGGCGAACTTGAGATCATGCGTGGCGACCTTGCCGGCATCCTCTATGAGGCCACACGTCAGGATACGGAATACATCTTCGACGACTCCATCACTGGCCTGGCCCCTGCTGAAACCGGAGTTGACGTAACCTTGGACCGTGGCGAGCCGCGCAAGTTTGATCTGGTTGTCGGAGCAGACGGGTTGCACTCCAAGGTGCGTGCGCTCGCCTTCGGCGAAGAATCGCGATTCATTCATCACCTCGGATACTACATTTCCATTTTCACCATACCGAACTACATGAATCTCGATCGTAGTGGACTTTATTACGGCACACTGGGTAAAAAGGTTGGCATATTTAGCGCACGGCGCAATAGCGAAGCAACGGCCTCGTTCTTTTTCGATTCTCCTGTTTTAAAATACGATCTGCGCGATATCAGGCAACAAAAGAACATTCTGCGTGAACGATTCAGTGAGGAGTCTTGGGAAGTTCCGCGTCTCCTGAAGATGGTGGATGCCGCGCCCGACTTTTATTTTGACTCTCTAAGCCAGGTCAAGATGAATAGATGGTCAACGGAACGTACCGTATTGCTCGGAGATGCGGCCTATTGCGCCTCACCGCTTTCGGGGATGGGCTCGGGAATGGCTGTGGTAGGAGCCTACGTTCTCGCTGGCGAGTTGAAAGAGGCGGATGGAGATTATTGCTTCGCCTTCCGACGCTATGAAGCCCTTATGCGGGAATATGTAACCAAGTGTCAAAAGATTGCTGATGGCGCTGATTGGTTCGTGCCGCGCACACGACTAAAGCTATGGCTCAGTGCTCAGATGTGGCGAATCCTGCCATACACGCCATGGAAAGACATGATGATTGAAGTTCCTTTGAAAGCGGCGAACTCCATCATTCTAAAAGATTACTCCTAGGGCTCTTCGGCCGCGGCGATAAGAGGAGATAGCAGGAACACCAGGCTGAGAACAAAACCGACGCGCAGCCCAAGACATCTGCGAAATATCTTCTTGGGTGACTCCTGCTTTCGTGCGACAGGACGAAACATCCTAGGCGACCGCTTCATAGCCGAGAGCGCCCTGTGAAACGGCCCCATCGTGAATCCACCAGGCCGAAGGTTCCACCACTTCTGTGTCAACATCATCTGGCACCTGGCGAACACGCTGGCCTGAAGGGCGAACCGAATCACCAGCGTTTTCGAAAGATGCATAGCAAACTTTCTTGAGCAGCTGCGATACATCGTCGGAGCTGCCTGCAAGGGACGATCGGGATAATCCCAGCGCCAACCAACCTGGCGGAGCCAGCGGCAAAATAAGTTCGCCCGGTTTAGAAAGCCGTTCGCCAACCTGCCCCGTGTGTCCGCCTGCGCCGTTTATGCGCTAGCCAGAGCCTAATCTGCTTAATGAAGTCTGACGTAGGTCAACCAGTCGTGATAGCGGATGTTCCTGCCGGAGACTGCCTTGAAATAGGCCTCTTGCAGTTTAGCGGTCACAGGCCCGCGTCTTCCCTTCCCAATCACAGTCAGATCGACCGTGGCAATGGGAGTAATCTCCAGCGCAGTTCCGGTCAGAAATGCCTCGTCGGCCTTGAGGAGATGCTCTACATCGAGTTTTTGGACGTATACGCCGATGCCCAGATCGTTTGCGATACGGATGACGGTGTCGCGAGTGATCCCGAGGAGCACACCGCTGTCCTGAGCGTTCGTCAACAGCCGGTTTCTGCGAACGATAAATAAATTTCCCCCGGAACTTTCGGTCAAATCTCCGTCATCGCCGAGCAAGAGTGTTTCCGTAAATCCGCGGGCGGCGGCATCCTGCAGGGCCAGGACTGAATTGACGTGGTGGCCGCAGGCTTTGGCTTTGGCAGGAATCGCGTGCGAGCTGAACTTCCTCCAGGAAGAAAGACAGACGTCGATGCCGGTCACCAGAGTGTCCTCGCTCCCATGGGTTTCCCATGGCCAAGCGAGGATTGCAAACTCGACCGGGCACCCTCTTGGATGAATTGCGAGAGCATGTGAGCCGTAGAAGGCGATGGGCCGGATGTAACATGCGCGAAATCCATTGGCGCGGATCACGTCGAGCACGGCGCGAGTGAGATCCTGGTGAGAGTAGGGCCACGCTATTCTGTAGAGGCGAGCGGAAGCGAACCAACGGTCGATGTGGGAATCCAGCCGGAACACGGCCGGGCCGGCAGCAGTGTCGTAGCAGCGGATTCCTTCGAAAACGCCCGTGCCGTAATGCAGCCCGTGGCACGAAACATGGAAGGTTGCCCGCTCCCAGGGAACGATTTTCCCATTCTTCCAGACGAACTTGCAGTCAGACAGAGCCATAGGATGGGCACCGAGTTGCATTCAATTTACGGGGTAACATCAGTGAATAGCGCAAATCGCCAGGATGGTAGTGGGAAGTACTTCTCGCGAAGCCGGCGAACCCTGGGGCCAAATCGACTCAGAAATCTGATCTCACACACTTCGGGGCTAGCGGAGTTTGAGGGCGACGAGTGTGTGACCTGCCACACTTCTGCGACCACGCCAAGGACGCGTACCTGCGCGCGGCCAAGGTCAGGCCACATCCTGCAATCGACGTAACCAATCAAGGGGCCGCGGAAATCAACGAGCTTATCGATAGATCTGCACTTCGCTGCCGATCGCGTAAATCATCGGAGTTCCGTCCGCCGCACGTACGCGGATCTTGTTGGCCTTCGGCGCGAGGGTTGACGGTCTCCAGCTTTTGCCACCATCGCTTGTCTCGAAACTGCCGGCGGCTGTGCCGACCCAACCTTTATCAGGAGAGACGAAACCAACGCCCAATTCCTCGGCGTCCTTGTTCGCGACAAGCGGAAGTTCTGACCAATTTTCACCGCCATCAACTGTCTTGACGACGCGCTGCTGCGCATTGGCGGGGTCGTCGTTCTGCAGCGTCGCGTAGCCCACGATGCTGTTTGCGAATGAGGCCTTCCAGATGATTTCGTTCAGCCGCCTCGCGCGATAGACCTGGCGCCAGCTTCGGCCACCGTCGTTAGTTTTCAGAATCAGCGCGTTCGATTGGGCAAGGTCGCCGCTGGTTGCCGCGAAGACAAAGCCGGTGTTCGGATCGAAGAACTTTACGTCGAGGATCATGCCCGCCCGCTCGGACAGGTCGATGAGCGCCCAGCTTTCACCCCCGTCTTCGGACCGGAGAAGTTTGGCGGGACCATTCGCCCGGCCCGCGGCATGAATGTAGTAGCGCTCAGAGACATGGCCCTCGTGAATCGAGCGGGTCTTAAGGACGTCTATCGAGCAAACACCTGGTATGAGCGCGGTGCCGATCTTGGCTGCCTCCCAGGTCACGCCGCCATCCTTTGTCTCATAGAGCGGCGTCGTGTCCGTGATGTTCACCAGCCCTGCGCCGAGATTCCCCAGAAAGCCGTGCCTGGTGTCGATGAATCCCAAAGAGCGAATGAACGTACCCGGCTTCGACCAGACCAGTTGCCAGCTTTGTCCTCCGTCTTCGGTGCGATAGAGCTGGCCCTTGCCCGTACCGTAAAAGCCAGTGTGGGCGTCGACGAACACGATGTCGTCGCGTTTCTTAGGGTAGGGTTCCGTCGTCAGCGTACGCCACTGCGGCGTTGTCGATGGCGTACTCGGGGCTCGGCTGACGAAACCAAGTGCCAGGATTGATGTGAACAGCGCCACAATACACTTCATGTTCTTTCGGCTCCTTCGTATTCAACTTGGGCATCCCGGAGGACAAGAGTGGTACAGCCCGGCCCCCCTCAGAAACCGCGCTTGATCTTCGTTTCTGGAAACATGAGTGGGAATGATCGCAACACTGTCGCGGCGAAGTACGTAAAGCCTATTTTATCCTCTAAGTGTTCTCCCAAGCCGCCCGCGGAGCCGTGCTGGCTACCCTGTCGCCGTTCACGTGGTCGAAGTCGGTCTTCTTATCCGAACACATTGGTCCACGCACCCCATAACGGAACTCTCTTCTGGCTACCCCCCAATAAATTCGGTTAGCTCGGGATTGCCCATCTCTCACCCAAACGGATCCGCTGCTTTTTCACGCGATGAATCGACTCGTTTCACACAACAAGAGTGCCACGACAAGGGGATGGCGAGTCTTGAATGTATTTGATCTCATCAGCACCGACCCCGGAAACGCTCGTCACTGTGTTCTGCAGCGCTTGAAGCTGCTTTACCGGCTTCAGCGGCCAAACGAATGCTGATTAAGACTTGCGAGAGTACGACAGTGAGCGCCCAAAGGCTGCCGATACCGCGTATACCGTGCCCCTATGACCGTGTAGTTGGCATCACCAGCACTGCCATCTGCAAATCTCATCCATGCTCCTGGACTTCAGATAGTAGCTCGACCTCCGGATTCTCGATCTTGGAGACGTGCTTGGCCGCTGTCGCCGCTTGCGGTTTTCGGTCTCACGTCGTCGGTCTTAGTCAGAGATTCTTCGCTCTCGCGAAATTCCGGATAAGCGCGAGTCAATTGACCGCTTCGGAGAAGCGTTTACTTGCTTAAGGAGCGTGTGAGGTTCGTATGTGTTACGAGCTCGGTTGCGCTGTTTGTTCTTGCCGCGGACCTTCGGCACTTATCCGGAGTGGCAGAGGGGACAGGCCCTCCGAAGGGCCTTCTGCCGGGCCCGCTGTCCGGTTGTGAGCCTGAGGAGCGCTGTGGTAGCGCTCCCCGCCTTGTGGGTGTAGGCTAGCGTGAATTCAACGCCTCTTGTCTACTATCGTGCCCGAGCAGCGGTGTGAAGCAATATCCACTTTAGGCGATTGCGATATAACCAGAACATCTTGGAAAAGCTCAGATTGCAGGAGATGAGCCAGGCGTCTTAGGCTGGAATGTGCCGAGTATCGGACCGAGAGTCAGATCCCAGCAGATACGGTTCCATGTTGGTACTCCTCTGTACACGAGACAGATCTCGTCCTCCGGTGCTTGCACGAGAGAATGGCGAAGTCATTCGATCTCGGGCCAGCGAATCGGGTCACTGCCACACTCTTCGTCCCCATGCCTTCAGACCAAGGAATGCCGTGTCCAGTTACGACCGATCAGACCATCGTTCTTACCCTGGCATAGTCCCTCATTGGTGGCAGCTCTATTTTTGTCCGTGTCCGCTTTGCGGGACGAGTCGGCAAAAAGCGCATCGCTGCCTATCCACAGTGGAGCGAGCGATCGCAGATTTCGTCTATAGGTTCGCGAGACTGCATATTTCTTACCTCCTTTTGTACAAACCAGATACTCACCCGGTGAGCGAGGGTGAATTTCTTGGATCCAGATGGCGTTCACCAACACAGAACGATGAATCTGAACGAAACCGTAGGGCCGGAGTTTCTCCGCGATGGTGCAGATAGCTGCTCGGACCAAGTGGGATACGGACGACAGCACAAACAGGACATGGTTGTCGTCGGCCTCTACGGCGATTACTTCCGCGGGGTCGATGAAAAGGACGCCGTGCTTTATCTTGATTGCAATCTTCGAGCCATCATCCGTAGGTCTTCTGCTCATCTGATCTCGGGAAAAGCGGAAAGGCGGAGGCCAAGACTAAGAGAAATATCTCTCAGGCAACCGCTCAAAACGAATGTGTCGCCGGGTTGGCCAGTGCCGGGGGGAAAAGATAGGAATGCCTCTCCGGGATAAATACCGCAGATCTTACATACCCAGCTGCGACAGCCCTGTATCGCACCGACGAAAGAGATTTAACCATTGTCGCTGCGCCTTGCGAAAGCCGTGAGTGAATACGGTTACGCCGAGCCGTCTGGTCGATCGCCGCCGGAGTAAAGTGCCTCGCATCGACAACAGGTCACAGGAATCGGCGAGTAACCTGATTCTTACTCCTGTTTGTATCCCCCTTTCAAATGGTGCGATCAAAGGTGGTTAGCTGCAATATCCACTTAGATAAATCCCCATATAACCATTGTAACTCGGTTTCTTTCGGGATCTCCTTCCAGTACCGGCTGAGTTGTGGTTTGCCCTAGATTCCCCGGCGTCTTCTATCCGCAGGCGATCATCGCGACCATGTGAAGCCAATCATAGGTGGTTACACAGTGAACAAGCCGCGGTTATTCTTGTCGCAACTCAGCCCTCCGGTAAGCATTGCAAAATATACAGAAAGCTGAATTCCAGATGAAGTCTAGCTATCGGTCGCCAGTCCACTATAGAGCGCAGCGAAACGACGAACGTGCGATGTGAAATGCGGATATTTTGTGATGAAGCCGATTGTTATCAGATCCATCAATTCGTAGCCTCATAGCGATGACATCACGCAAACGATTGAAAAACTAGCCTCGTTACTTTGCTTTTCCGAGTGGCGTGCTGCGTGCTTATGGTGTGAGAGCTCTCAGGCCAATTGCCGCTACCGGACGTGTGATTTATCGCTGATCTTGGCGAGAAGCCTGCGTTGGTGCGACGTCCACGTTGAGGTCGAAGATCTGCACTGAGCTGACGTTTCGGGTTCTTGGAGTTCGACGATCTGTGTTGGTGCGATGGGGTATTTCGAAATGAATCGAGGAGGGGTCATGGGGAAAAGGGACAGGAGACAACGGACGTTGATCCGCGTCACAGCGCTGGTGCTGTTGTTGGCGGCAATCCAGCAAGTCAGCGCGCAGGTCATCAGCGGCGACTTGGTAGGTACGGTTCTCGATAAGACCAGCGCTGCGGTGCCTGGGGCCAACGTCGAAGTGGTAAACGATGAGACCGGTGTGAAGTACGCATCGAAAGCCAATGAATCCGGAGAATACCGTTTTAACAATCTCCCGGTTGGTAGTTACAGCCTGTCGGCTTCCTCGCCGAATTTCTCGACCACAGTTATCAAGGGATTCGTCATCGAGTTGAATAAAACCAGCACATTGCAGGTTACGCTGGAAATCAAGGGTGCGCTTACGTCGATTGAGGTTTCTGGAGCGGCGCCGACACTGGATACGACGACGGCGCAGATCAGTACAACGTTTGATGCCAAGCTGAACGCAGACTTGCCGGTTTCGTCCATCACTGGCGGAGTGCTCAATCTTTCCCTTTTGAGTGCGGGCGTGGCGACAGGCGGGGGCATCGGAGCGGGAATGGGTCCCGCGGTAGGTGGTCAGCGGCCGCGGAACAACAATTTTACGATTGAAGGCGTGGACAACAACAACAAGGCGATCACCGGGCCGCTGGTCAATATTCCCAACGACGCCGTGGCCGAATTCTCGGTGTTGCAGAACCAGTTTGCGCCCGACTTCGGTCATTCCTCGGGCGGGCAATTCAATACCATCATCAAGAGCGGAACCAACTCGTACCACGGGAATGCCTACCTCTACTCGGAAAACAGAAACTTCGATGCTATCGACCAATCCACGATCAACAACGGGTTCACCTCAAACCAGCGCTTTGACAACAACCGCATGGGCGGGACATTTGGTGGGCCAATTGTGAAGGACAGGCTCTTCTTTTTTGGCGCATTGGAGTACAACCCCATCGGTCAAGCCGCGATTCTTGGTGCACCGGTGTGCTCACCGACAGCAGCGGGCTACGCGGCATTGGCGGCGATGCCCGGAATTTCGCAGACCAACCTGGCCATCTTGCAAAAGTACGCGCCAGCCTCCGCCGCGCAGGATACGAGTGGCACGTGCGGCCCGACCGGTACCGGCCTTGAGACAGTGAACGGAGTTACCATACCGGAAGGAATTTTGAGCTTCGCCGGCCCGAACTACACCAACAACTGGGCGGCGCTGGGAAGCATTGATTATGATATTTCGAGCAAAGATCAGCTGCGCGGGCGCTACGTTTACAATAGCGCTGTAGGAATCGACACGAGCGCGACCTTGCCAGCTTTTTATTTGCCCACGCCGTTCAAGTTTCATCTCGTGGCGATCAACGAATATCACACGTTCAACCCCAACACGCAGAACGAGTTCCGGCTGGGATACAACCGATATTTAAACACCGTACCGGCCGGCAACTTCTCATTCCCAGGGCTAGACAGTTTCCCCAATATCACTCTCGATTCCTTGGGTGGCCTGGATATCGGGCCGGATTCGAGCGCCCCGCAGTTTACAATTCAGAATACGTACCAAGCGTCGGACGCCATTACGTGGACGCATAACAAGCACACGCTGAAGTTTAGTATTGAAGGCCGTAAGCTGATCTCTCCGCAATCGTTTACACAAAGATCCAGAGGTGACTATGAGTACAGTAACCTGCAGTTGTATATCAACGACTTGAGCCCGGACGTGCTGGCGCAGCGCAGCGTCGGATCCTCCACGTACTACGGCGACCAATCGGCGATATTTTGGAACGTGAATGACAACTGGCGCATACGGCCGAACCTCACGCTGAATCTTGGTGTGCGCTATGAGTACACCACGACTCCATTTGGCATCCGCTCGCAGAGCTTGAACAGCATTTCCAGCGTGCCGGGTCTGCTCGACTTTAGTTCACCACGCGCGCCAAAGAACGACTGGGGGCCGCGTGTCGGCTTCGCGTACTCGCCGGGAACAAGCGGCCGCACCTCAATCCGCGCGGGGTTCGGAATTGCGTACGACGTGCACTACGACAACATCGGCATCTTGTCGCTGCCACCGCAGCTCAGCGTGACCGAGAACACACCCTCGCTGACGACAAACACGCCGAACTTCCTTGGAGGCGGAGGCCTGCCGCCGGGAACGGGCGGTATAACCGTGTACCCGAATGCCGCCGCGGCACAAGCCAACACGACGACGTACTACCCACCGAATGTGAAGGACCCGAAGTCGATCGACTGGACCCTCGGCGTGCAACACACGTTCTGGAAGGATTACACATTCGAAAGTCGATATATCGGTACCCGGGGCATTCACTTGGACGTTCAGTCGATTATCAACCTGCAGCCCGTAGTGACCTCGACCAACTTCCTGCCGACTTACATTGGCACCACGCCTTCGCAGGCCACATTGAATGCGTCGACCGTCAACCTGGGCGCGCTCGAGAACGAAAGTCCCTTTGTTCCGGCATTCGCAAACGCCGGGTTCGGCACGAACCCCCTGACGGCCTTTGAGCCGGAGGGCGCGTCCACGTATCACGGACTGGCGAATCAGCTTAGCAGGCGTATGAGCCACGGACTGCAGCTCGTCGGTGCGTATACCTACAGCCACCTGATCGACAACAGCACGGCGGACTTTCACACTACGGATCTGACACCACGCCGCCCGCAAGACTTTCAAGACCTGGCTGCGGATCGGTCCAATTCGGCTTTGGACCACCGCCATCGTTTCACGTTGGCGTTGCTCTATGACGAACCGTTTTTCAAGAACGGAAATGCGCTCTTGCGGAACACGCTTGGAAACTGGGAGATCGCGCCGATCTACACCTATCAAACGGGAGAGTGGGCGAGCGCGCAGAATGGTGTCGACTCCAATCTGAACGGCGATGAGGCGGGAGATCGGCCGATCTTCAATCCCGCGGGGGTTGGCGTCACGGGCAGCGGCGTTTCACCTCTATGCACTGGTGCTGTTCCCACGGGCGATTGTACCTTGAACAATCTGCAATGCACCGGCAACCCGGCGATTGACGGCGCAGGTTCCTCTTGTCCGGTGGGTGTGAACGTTGTCGGTAATGTCGTGGCCTACCAGGCCATCAATCCAACTGCCAAATATATCCAGGCGCAACTCGGCGCGCTCGGCAACGTCGGACGCAACACGATTCTGACGCCGCCGACAAACAACTTCGATGCAACGGCCGTCAAACGCTTCGCTCTCACCGAGCGTTACAAGGTGGAATTCGCGGTCCAAGCCTTCAACCTGTTGAACCATCCACAATTCATTCCGTGCTGCGGAACGGGCACAGGCCCCGGAGCGCTTGGTGGCGCAACCGACCAGGTTACTTCGCAAGGCATCACGGGCGCAGCGCGCCTTGCCTTGGAGCCACAGCGTGCTAACTTCAATCAATTCAATACAGTGTTTCCGAGCGAGGCTCGAGCATTGCAACTTTCACTCAAGATTTTCTTTTGAAGTTCGTCAGCCGTGTCGTGTTAATCGTGCTCGACCCGGTTCCGAACGGCGCTCGGACAGTGTGATGCACATTCTCATCACGGTCAAAGCGATGGGTGGCCATCGGCTAGTCTGGTCACCCGCGGAGCTGGTGTCGAGCATTTCGCGCACGTAGGCCGTTGTCAGAGTCTAGCGTCCAAATGCCGTGTTCTAGTGCGGTTCGAATGTTTAAAGTCGTTACACTCCTCATGCACTCATGACTTTGAAGTTGTGCGGGCCGACCATACATCATTCGATCATCCGAGAACGATGCGGGATCGAACAGGAAGCGTCGATCAGCTGTCGATCAACGATAAAATCCGTGCAGCCGGGTGATACGCCCAACACCGCTTAGGGTATATCGGCGACCGTTATTTCATCGGTGGAAAATACCTGTGCACGGGCGAATGAGCGCTTCGGGAAACAGCAAATCAAAGAGCAGTTCAAGTTTGCACCCTGAGCTGCACAGGTCGCGGACCATCAGCCACGTACTTTGAGGCCGAGTTTGCCGATTCTGGCCGACCTAGCATGCCGTCCAGCCGGGTTCCGAAACTTCTTGCCCCCATGAGTACGACGGGCCTGGTCTCGGGTGTAGCGACCAGGGTTATCGGCCGGGCCTCCTCACAAGCGCGTGAAATACGAGTCCCGACAAGAGCTTTGTACGGACTACAACCGCGTCGTGAGCGTCCTCTAGAGTGCTCCAAGACATACAAGAATCCGTAGTTGCATGAACGATCGTGTGTCAGTCGTGAAGCCACGGTGAATCGTCGTGAGACAGCGGTATTCCGGTTTGAAGTGTAGGGGCGTTGTGGTGAAGGCCATCCGAAAATATCCGTGAACTCATAGGCTCTCAGAGATCACACCGCGCAAATCGTTGAAAAATAATCTCTCCCATTGATTGGTGAGAATGGAGTGTCGCGTGCACCTGTCGCGCTTATTGGCATGATGATTCGTGAGAGCTGCGGGGGCTATACACCATTCGATTCCGATTGCCTTCAGCCGTGTCTTCGTCTCGACGTTCCACACGTACAGGACGCGACTGGTCGCGTTCATCCACGCAACATTGATTCGCAGGAAAGGGGCGGTGCATGGACTGGTCTTTCGTGAAACGAGATTTCATATCAACTTTTGTACTGGGTCTCGGTATTTGTATTGCGGCGGCGACGGGAGCGTGGGCGCAGACGGGAACAACGTCGCTGCACGGAGTTGTTACCGACAAGAGCGGTGCAACCATTGCGGCAGCGAAAGTGACATTGACGAATGCCGGGCAAGGGCTACAGCGCGCGGAGAACACCGGTGCATCCGGGGAATATGACTTCGTCTCTCTACAGCCGGGAAGCTATTCGTTGACCGTGGAAGCAACCGGCTTTCGCAAGTACGAGGAAAGAAATGTTCAGTTGCAGGTCAATCTCCCGGCGACAGTGAACGTAACGATGGATGTGGGATCGTCGACGCAGGTGGTCGAAGTCTCGGTGCAGGCAGCAACGTTGAATACGTCCGACGCTTCGCTGGGGAATGCATTCAATGAAAATCAGGTGAAAGAACTTCCGCTGGAAGGCCGCAACGTACCGGACTTGTTGAGTCTGCAGCCCGGCGTGGCGTATACCGGCAATCGTTCCGATGTTCCCGCGTTTGATACGCGCAGCGGTGCGGTGAACGGGGCCAGAAGTGATCAGAGCAACGTGACTCTCGACGGCATCCCGGTGAACGACGAAGGCGGAAAGGCGTTTACGTCGGTGCTGCCGGTAACGCTCGATTCGGTGCAGGAATTTCGAGTGACGACGACGAACTACAACGCGGATCAGGGATCCTCTTCGGGGGCGCAGGTGGCGCTGGTGACCAAGAGCGGAACAAACAGCTTTCACGGTTCG
>Ga0181522_10000226_pt1 | contig 44552 bp, 41 predicted proteins | sample PEATcosm2014_Bin_27_FD_121103 | JGI IMG/M metagenome (GOLD analysis project Ga0181522, IMG submission 121103) | Peatland microbial communities from MTU Mesocosm Facility, Houghton, MI, USA - PEATcosm2014_Bin05_10_metaG | ecosystem: Environmental > Terrestrial > Soil > Wetlands > Peat | place...
ACCAGCAGCAGCTCCGTTTTCGTCATCACCGCAAGACCAGCGATCGCCCCGCCGAGCCCCAGCGAGCCGGTGTCGCCCATGAAGATCGTCGCCGGGAACGCGTTAAACCACAGAAAGCCGATGCACGCTCCCCCGAGGCAGCCCGCCAGCATCGCCAGTTCGTAGTCGCCCGCCAGGAAGGTGATGCCGATGTAGGCCAGCAGGACGATCGCAGCGCAGCCCGCCGCCAGGCCGTCCAGTCCGTCCGTCAGGTTGACCCCGCTCGTCGTCCCCGCCAGGACCAGGTAGATCACGACCGGGTACAGCGGCCCGATGTCCACGTGGTAGTCCACGAAGCGCAGGTACAGCACGCTCGGCAGGTGCGCCTCCTCGTGGGCCACGAACCACAGGCCGATCGAGATCGCGATCGTCACCAGCAGCTTCGTGCGCGCCCGCAGGCCCAGCGAGCGGCGCTTGACCAGCTTCGTGTAGTCGTCCGCGAAGCCCAGCAGGGCGCACGCTATGGCCGCCCCGAAGACCCCCATCACCCGCCATTCGAAGTCCGTCAGGATCAGGAACGACACCGACACGGCCAGGAAGATCAGCACCCCGCCCATCGTCGGCGTGCCCGCCTTGGCCAGGTGCCCCTGCGGGCCGTCCTCGCGGATGTGCTGGCCGAACTCCCGCTCCCTCAGGAAGGCGATGAAGCGCGGGCTCAGGAAGATGCAGATGAGCAGGGCCGACATGCCCCCGAAGAGGATGCGGCCCATTCAGCTCAGCCCCGGGCCGGCCGCCTGCGCTACGCCCCACGCCCCGCCGGCCTCCCGCAGGGCCGTCGAGACGGCCTCCAGGCCGACGCCCCGCGAGCCCTTCACCAGCACCCTGTCGCCCGGCTCGACCAGGCCCGCCAGCTGTCCCGCCGCCGCCTGCGCGTCCGGGTAGCTGCGGCTCGGGCCCGGGAAGGCCTCGGCCGTCTGCGCCGCCAGCGGTCCGACCGCCACCAGCAGCTCTATCCCCCGCTCAGACAGGTGACGGCCGATCTCGCGGTGCAGCGCCGGGCCCTGCTCGCCCAGCTCCAGCATGTCCCCCAGCACCGCCACCCGCCTGCCCGCAGGGGCGCCCGCCAGGTCGTCTATCGCCGCCCTCATCGACATCGGGTTGGCGTTGTAGCAGTCGTCGATCAGCAGGACGTCCCCCGGCAGCTCGCTGCGCTGGCCCCGCATCGCCGAGAACTCGACCTGCAGCCGGCCCGAGGGGGTCACGCCGACGGCCCCCGCCGCCGCCACCGCCGCCAGCAGGTTGCGCACGTTGTGGGGCTGGCAGAAGGACGGCTGCAGCTCGATCCTCGTCCCCTGCCTGTCGATGACCACGCGGCCCGGCTCGGCGGAGATCAGCCTGACGTCCCCGCCCTCGCCGACGAAGACCTCCCGCAGGTCCTCGCGGCGGTGGGGCTCCAGCAGCGCCTCCCCCGCCGGCAGCACGATCGTCGCCCCCGGCTCCAGGCCCGCGATCAGCTCCGCCTTGGCCGCCGCGATCGCCTCCAGGGAGCCCAACAGCTCCAGGTGGGCCGGGCCGACGTTGACGATCACACCCACCTCGGGGCGGGCGATCTCGACCAGCTGGGCGATCTGGCCGGGACCCCGCATCGCCATCTCCAGGACCAGCGCCTGCGTGCCCTGCGGGGCCGCCAGGATCGCCAGCGGTAGGCCTATCTCCGTGTTCAGGTTCTGGGGGCTGGCCGCAGTGCGCAGCTCACCGCCCAGCAGCGCTGCAAGGATGTCCTTGGTCGACGTCTTGCCCGTCGAGCCCGTGATCGCCAGGACGTGGGCTCCGGCCGCCTGGAGCTCTCCACGCCATGCCGCCGCCAGGCGCTGCAGGGCCTGCAGCGGATCGGGGTGGGCCAGGACTGCGCCCTGCTCGTGCTCCGCCGCCGCCCTCGCGGCGTGCTCCGGCGCCGCCAGCACCCCCCAGGTACCGGCCGCCAGCGCCTCCCCCGCGTGCAGGCCGCCGTCCTGGCGCTCGCCGGGCAGGCCGAAGAACAGCTCGCCCGGGCCGCTCAGGCGCGAGTCGATGCCCGCCCGCTCGGGGCCCGGCTGGCGCTCCCGCAGGACCGCGGCCCCGGTGGCCCGGGCGATCCGCTCCGTGTCCCAGGCCCTCACCGGCCGCCCCCCGCCGTGGCCGGCGTCCGTGCTTCCAGGGCCTCGGCCGCGACCGTCGCGTCGTCGAACGGAACCTTGCGCCCGCCTGCGAGCTCCTGGCCCTGCTCGTGGCCCTTGCCCGCGATCACCAGCACGTCGCCGCCCCCCGCCATCGAGACGGCCCGCTCGATCGCCTCGCGGCGGTCGGGGATCGCCTGGACCGAGCCGCCGGCCACGCCGCCCATGATCTCCGCGATGATCGCCTCCGGGTCCTCCGAGCGGGGGTTGTCGGAGGTCACGATCGTCTCGTCGGCCAGGCGCGCCGATATCTCCCCCATCAGCGGGCGCTTGGTCCGGTCGCGGTCGCCGCCCGCACCGAACACGCAGATGACCCTGCCCTGGCCGCCCCCCGCCGCCAGCACGTCGCGGGCCGCCGCCAGCGCGTTCTCCAGCGAGTCGGGGGTGTGGGCGTAGTCGACCAGGACCGCGAAGTCCTGGCCACGCTCGACGGGCTCGAATCGCCCCGGCACGTGCACGCCCCGCGCCAGCACTCCCAGCAGCTGCTCGAGGGGCGCCCCCAGCTGATGCGCGACCGCCAGGGCACCGAGCGCGTTGGCGACGTTGAAGCGGCCCGGCATCGGCAGCTCCAGCTCGCTCGCGCCCTGCGGCGTGTGCAGCACGAAGGAGCAGCCCTCGAGGCCGCAGCGGACCTTCTCGGCCCGGTAGTCGGCCGGGGATTCCACGGCGAACGTGACAGCGCCCGGGATCTCGCCGGCCAGGCGCGCGCCGTAGGGGTCGCCGGCGTTCACGACCTTCACGCGCGGCGGCGGCACGGGCGGGCGCTGCTCGGGCGCGAACAGCAGCCGCTTGGCCTGGAAGTACTCCTCCATGCTCGGGTGGAAGTCCAGATGGTCCTGGGTCAGGTTCGTGAACAGCGCCGCCGCGAAGGGGATCGCGTCGGTGCGCCCCAGCTGCAGGGCGTGGGAGGAGACCTCCATCACGCAGGCCCTGTCGCCGCCGTCGAGCATCGCCCGCAGGTCGCCCTGCAGGTCGATCGCCTCCGGGGTCGTGCGCGCCACCGGGCGCTCGACCCCCGCGATCACCGACTTGACCGTGCCCAGCAGTCCGCAGCCGTCCCCGCCCGCCTGCATCAGCTCCCTGATCAGATAGGCGCTGGTCGTCTTGCCGTTCGTGCCAGTCACGCCCACGACCTCCAGCTCGCGTGCCGGCTCGCCATAGAAGCGTGCTGCCAGCGGCGCCATCGCGGCCCGTGCCGAGGGCACCAGCAGCTCGGGCACGCCCAGGCCGAGCGGGCGCTCCACGACCAGCGCAGCCGCTCCCGACGCCACCGCCGCGGGCGCGTAGTCGTGGCCGTCGGCCTGGAAGCCGCTGACACAGAAGAACAGGGCCCCCGGGTCGACCCTGCGGCTGTCGTAGGCCAGGCCCGTCACGTCCAGCTCGCCCGCCTGCAGCGGCGAGAGGACGCCATCGCCCGGCGCCAGCCCCCCGATCAGCTCGGCGAGCCTCAACGGTCGATCCCGCGCGCTGGCATCGGCATGAGTCTAGTTTCAGCTCCCGCGGAGCCGTCCCGCCTACTGCGGGGGGATGCCTAGGTAGGGCAGGGCGAAGCTCATGATCTGCCCGAACGCCGGGGCCGCAACGGTGCCGCCGTAGATCGAGCCGTTCTGCGGTTCGTCGACGATCACTGCCGTCAGCAGCTTCGGGTCGGCCGCGGGAGCGAAGCCGATGAACGACGCCACGTAGGCCGATTTCGAGTATTCGCCCGTTTCCGCGTCGATCTTGCTGGCCGTGCCCGTCTTGCCGGCCAGGTGGTAGCCGGGGATCGAGACCTCGTGGGCCGTGCCTTCCGGTCCCAGCACCCCTTCCAGCATGCTGCGAACCTCGGCCGCCGTCTGGGTGGAGATGACACGGTGACCGCGCGGCAGCACCAGCGGCTTGCCTTCCACCGAGCCGACGATGTGGGCCGGGCGCAGGATGCCGCCGTTGGCGATCGCCGCATAGGCCGTCGCCATCTGGATCGGCGTTACCAGCTCGCCCTGGCCAATCGGCAGGTTGCCCATCGAGGAGCCCGAGTATTCCTTCAGCGGCAGCGCCACGCCCCGTTCCTCGCGGGGCAGGTCCACGCCCGTCGGCGAGCCGAAGCCGAAGCGGTGCACCCAGCTGTTGAAGCCTTCCGCGCCCAGCAGTTTCCCGATCGTGATCGCGCCGACGTTGCTGGATCGGGCCAGGATCTGGGCCGCCGACAGCGTTTCTTCGGGGTGTTCTGTGTCGTCGTGGATCGTACGGTCGGCGACCTGGATCTGGTCGGGGATGTTGAAGGTGCTGCCGGGCGTGATCAGACCCTGCTGCAGGGCGCCCGCGACCGTCACGATCTTGAACGTCGAGCCCGGTTCGTAGTTGAAGTTGACGGCCCTGTCCTGGAGGGCGGCGGCGGGGGCCGCTTCGGGGTCGTTGGCGTTCTCCTGGGGCCAGTTGGCCAGCGCCAGAACCGCGCCCGTGCGCGGGTCCATCACGATCGCCGTAGCGTCTTTCGGGCTGAAGGCCTGCGCGACCGCGTCGAGCACGTCTTCGGCGCGCTGCTGGATGTTCGCGTCGATCGTCAGGGCGATGCTCTTGCCCGGCAGGTCCTGATGCGGTTCCGAGATCGACACGGGCTGGCCCAGCGCGTCGCTTACGACCCTGCGCTCGCCCGAGCGTCCCTGCAGCAGCCCGTTGTCGAAGGCCTCGATGCCCGACAGGCCCGTCCCTTCCACGCCGACCTCTCCCAGCACCTGGGAGGCCAGGGTGCCGCGCGGGTACACACGGCGCGTGCTCGGCGTCCCGTTCACGCCCGGGAGCTTCAGAGCCAGGATCTGTTCGGCCCGGCGCGCCGGCACGCCCCTGGCCAGGTACACGAAGCCGCTGTGCTCGGAGAGCTTGCGCAGGACCTCCGCTTCGGAGAGCTTGAGCAGCGGCGCCAGCTTCTGGGCCGCCCCGAGCGGGTTCCTAAGCAGGTACGGATCGGCCGAGAGGTCCTGGGCGGGTTCGGAGATGGCCAGGTCGACGCCGTTGCGGTCGGTGATCGTGCCCCGCTGGGCCGTCACCGTCTCCTGGGTGACCTGCTGGTCTGAGGCGTCACGGCGCAGGGCCGGGCCGCGGATGACGCCCAGATAGGCAGCGCGGCCCACGGCCAGCGCGAGCAGCAGGAAGAACAGCCCGAAGATCGGCCCGACCCGCTGCTGGACGATCGCCATCCGGTCAGCCGCCCGGGGCGGCCGTGCCGCCGCCACCCGCTTCGCCGGCCGCCGCGCTCGGGGACGCTGTCGATTCGGAGGCGGCCCCCGTGGCGCCCTGGGCCGCCGTCGTGCTCGCTTCGCTCGAGGTCACCGAGCCCGCTTCCTGTTCGCCGCTCGCCGCCGTCGTGCCCGTGCTCGTCGTCGCGCCGGTGCTCGTCGCGGCGGCTTCGCCCGTCGCCCCGCCGGAGACTTCCGCTGTCGCTTCGCCCGCGCCGGAGGAGCCTTCGGCTTCGACGGCGCCCGCCGGGGGCTGGCCGGTGGCGTTCAGGGGCTCGCGCAGGCGGGCCGCCGCCTTCGCCACGTCTACGGAGCCGTGCACCGTCAGGAAGCGCAGGCCGGACATCCCCACCAGTTTCATGCCCAACCGCGAGGAAGCCTGGGACTCCACGCGGTTGCCAGCCGCCAGTTCGGAGTTTTCGATGCTGAGGGCGGCGTTCCCGCTCTGCAGGGCCGACTCCCGCTCGAGCGCCCGTCCGATGCCGGCGTTCAGCCGCAGCAGCGCAAGCTGCAGGGTCACGATCCCGATCAGGGCGAAGGCGACGATGCCGATCCACAGGCGTCCCCGGATCAGGCGGTCCAGGGCGCGGTGGCTGGACAGCGCCTCCAGGCTGCGGAGCATCCCGACGACGAGGCCCTCCGCCTCACGGCTCCTGCGCGCAGCAGGAGGCGCCGGCGTGGCACGGGCGGGACGGGCGGGGCCGGACACGCGCCGCGGCCGTGGCGGCGCGGCCGGCCGGCGGCGCGGGAGCGGCTGCGCCGTGCCCAGCGAGGATGCTGCTGCCGGGGGCGTCACGACTGCTCCTGCTCCTCACGAAGCTTGCGGGCCGCGCGCAGGCGCCCGGAGGCGGCACGAGGGTTGGCCTGGACCTCCTCCGGCGAGGGCACGATCGAGCGGCGGGAGATCAGCTCGGCCTCCGGCTCGCGGCCGCACACGCAGACGGGCAGATCGGGGGGACATACGCAGCCCTGGGCGCGCTCGGCCAGGAAGCGCTTGACGCGGCGGTCCTCCAGTGACTGGAAGGAGATGGCGGCCAGCACGCCGCCGTCGCGCAGCAGGCGCCAGGCCAGCGGCAGTGCCCGCTCCAGCTGGCCCAGCTCGTCGTTGACGGCTATCCGCAGCGCCTGGAAGGTGCGCTTGGCCGGGTGCCCGCCCGCGAAACGGGCCGGTGCCGGCACTGCTGCGTTGATCGCGTCGACCAGTTGCTGGGTCGTCTCGATCGGGCTGCGCGAGCGAGCTGCCACGATCGCCCTGGCGATGGCGCCGGCGTGACGCTCCTCGCCGAAGTCGCGCAGGGCAAGGGCCAGTCGCCGCTCGTCCCACTCGGCGACGACCTGCCGGGCGCTCAGCTCCTGGGTCGGGTCCATGCGCATGTCCAGGGGCGCGTCGTATGAGTAGGAGAAGCCGCGATCGCGGGTGTCGACCTGCATCGATGACATGCCCAGGTCGAAGTACGCCATGTCGGCCCGGAGTCCCTCCTGCTCGAGTTGCTCCAGAGCCTCCGCGTAGCCGGCCCGGATGAAGCGCACCGAGCACTCTGCCTGGGCCGCCAGCTCGGCGAAGCGCTCCTCCGCCAGTGGGTCGCGGTCGATCGCCACGAGCGTGCCCGTCGGTCCCAGGCGCTCGGCCACCATGCGGGCGTGGCCGCCGTCGCCGAAGGTGCAGTCGATCGCCGTCTGTCCCGGGCTCGGCTCGAGCACGCCCAGCAGCTCGCTCGCCAGAACGGGTATGTGGGAGGCGCCGCCCATGCCCTCAGCGTTGCGCACCGCCGCCTCGCGCAGGGGGCGGGCGCCTGCCGGACGGCGCCGGCGCGCAAGCTGGATCGGCGCCGGCCGGGGAGGGCCGACGGGAGGGGCCGGGGCGCTCGGCTCAAGCAGCGTCGGCGACACGTGCCGTCACCTCCGCCACGCCGCTCAGCAGCGTCGATCGATGGTCGTTCCAGGCCGAGCGGTCCCACAGCTCCATGCGGTCCCCGACGCCGACGACGACGACCTCCTTCTGCAGGGCGGCGTGCTCGCCCAGGAAGGACGGGACCATGATGCGCCCGGCGGCGTCCAGCTCGGTGTCGTGGGAGCTGCCGTAGAAGAACCGCTCCAGCTCCGACAGGCGTGGCGACAGCGGCGGCAGCTCGGCCAGGGCGCGACGGGTGTAGGCCTCGTACTCCTGCGGGCGCCAGACCCCGACGCACGGCTTCAGGTCCACGGGCATCGCCAGCACGACCCCGTCGGCGAGGGCTGCGCGGTAGCGCGCCGGAACCGTGAGGCGGTTCTTCGCGTCGAGCGTATGGTCGAAGGTGCCACGGAACGGGACCACTGCGGAGACTCCCAAGTCGCTTATCGAGCCGAGGTGGAGGAGTGGGAGGAGCCCCTCCACCCCGGCCCGCTGTCGCGAACATACCCCACTCTCTCCCACAATGCAACTCAAAATGCACACTTTCCCCCACTTCATCGCCAGATGGTCCTCGTAGGGACCGAAATCGCCCACCGCTACGGGCTTTTCGGGGTGGGGCGGTGGGCGCGCCGGGAGGCCGCCAGGGCGCAAGAGGACCTGCAGAGGACGATCCTGAACGGGACCTTGCAGGGGTCGTGCTTGCGTGCCGACATCTCCGACCCATACGATCGAGGCGTCGGGCCCGCGCCCGGCCGAACACAGACCTTGCTCTCCCTGCGCCCCTCACGCCATCCGCGAAGCCCGGCCCCGCGCCGGGGCACGCCCGCCTCACTGCTCCTGGCCTCGCTGTGCGCGATGGCCCTGGCCGTCGCGGGCTGCGGCTCCTCCTCTCACCCGAACGGCACCGAAGCGGACCCGGCGAGCGCCGTCCCGGCGAGCGCCCCCCTCTACCTGGGCGCGACCGTCAGACCGGACGAATCGCTGCGCGGCGCGGCGCTTGCGGCGGGCAGCGAGCTGACGGGACAGCCCGACCCCTACGAGAAGCTCCTGGGCACCCTGCGGACCCCCGGCTCCTCGACCCCGACCAGCGCCGCCGTGGACGCCTGGCTGGGCCCTCACGCTGGGCTCTTCCTGGACTCCTTGAGCGGCGCCGAACCGCTCTTCTCCCTGGTCGAGAAGGTGCTCTCGGGCAAGAGCCAGCCCACCGCCCCACCCTTCTCCAAGGGGCATCTGGAAGGCGCGATCGTGATGGACACGAGCGACTCCTCGAAGGCTCGCTCGTTCCTCTCAGAACAGGCCAAGCGGGCAGGCGCCCACGCCGGCAGCTATCGGGGCGTCTCCTACGAAGTCACGAGCGCCGGCCTGGCGCTCGGCCTGGTCGGCCGCTTCGCAGTGATCGGCAGCGAGGAAGGCCTGCGCCAGGTCATCGGCGCGACCCAGGGCGAGCCGGCCCTGGCCTCCGCCGGGGGCTATCGCAAGCTCGCCGCGCAGGCCCCCTCGGGCGCGCTGGCCCATCTCTACGTCAACCCGACCGCGGCCGCGGCGGGCGGAGCCTCCTCGCTGCTGGGCGCGCTCGGCGGCGAGCGCGAGGCCAACCTGTCGCTGATCCCCGCAAAGGGCTCCGTGACCCTCGACGTCGACACGCTGGCGACCCCGGGAGCGGCGGCCGGCCTGCTGGCAGCCGAACCGCAGGCCGCCCAGGCCCTGGGGGAACTGCCCGGAGAATCCTGGCTGGCCGTAGGGCTCGGACCGCTGCAACAGCGCATCGGCGCCGACGTGGCGGGGCTGCGCGGCCTCGGCTCGCTGCTGAGCGGCGGGGAATCGACGCCGGGGACGACGCTCAGCCTCGGCGCGCTCCTGAGCGGCCTGATCACTCCGCTGGCCGTGATGGGCTCGCCCTCGCCGGCGGCGAAGGCAGCCTTCGCGAGCTGGATGGGACCTGCCGGCATCTTCGCGGCCGGATCGAGCGTGCTGGAACTGAAGGCGGGGGTCGTGATCGACTCGACCGACGCGGCCCGCTCCAAGGCCGCCGTGGGTGCGCTGGCGGCGGCCCTGCGCAAAGCCGGGGACTCCGTGGCACCCACGCGCATCCCCGGCACGGAAGCTGCCGTGCAGGCAAGCGTCCCGGGTCTGCCGCTGGCCCTGGAGATAGCGGCTGGGCGCAACGGTGCGGGCCAGCCCCGGTTCGTGCTCGGCCTGGGCGAGGAAGGCGTGCGGGCCGCCCTGGCGCCCTCCTCGACGCTGTCCTCCGCGGCCGCCACCTCGGCCGCCACGAGCGCGCTCGGCGAAGGCATCACGCCGAGCCTCGAGTTCGACGCGCCCACGCTGCTGTCGCTGCTGGAAGGCATCGGCCTGCTGGAAAGCCCGGGCCTGAGCGAATTCGTCCCCTACCTGAGGGCGCTCGGCACGATCTCTGGCGGGGGCCGCACGCTCGGCGGCGAAGTCGAGCGCTTCAAGCTCGTGCTGTCACTGCACCACGGCCAGGGCTGAGCCCGGCCCTCGCTCCTCAGCCGTGGAAGGAGGACACCGGACGGCTCGTCTCGATCTTCTCGTAGAAGGCCGGGCGGCCGCCCACGACGCGATCCACGCCGTAGCTGGTGATGCTCGTTTCGCCGTCTGACTGGATCGAGTAGCGCCCGATCACAGACTGCCGTTCGGGCGCCTGCATGAAGGACCTGATCACTTCGGCGCGGTCGTTGCCCTTCGCGCCGGCCCTGCGGATGGCATCGAGCACGGCGCTCATGGCGGCGTACCCGTACAGCACCGACGGCCCGGCTTCCGTGTGGAAGGTGGAGCGGTAGAGGGCCAGGACCCGCTGCCCCGAGGGCGGGTAGAGCCCCGTCGCGAGCAGCGGCGTGGTCAGGTAGGTCTCGCCTGCCGCCGACCCGATCCTGGACGTGAATTCTTCGTTGTCCATGCCGCTGGAGCCGAGCAGCAGGAGGTGGGGGTCGGCGGCGTGCAGAGCCCGCCACAGGGCCGCCGTGTAGACGCTGGCGCCTCCCGCCAGGAACACGGCCCCGACGTGCTTGGCGAGGATCTTTTCGACCTCCCCCTTGTAGCTCGCTTCTTCTTCGCTTTCGATCTGGAGGCTGTCGTGCGCGGCCACTTCGATGCCCGCCCCGGCGGCCTCCTGGGCGACGATTTCGGCCAGGGGCACCTGGAAGGGGTCCTGGTCGTCCAGGACGTAGACGCTCCTGACGCCGAGCCGGCGCATCAGCCGCACCTGCGCCGCGGCCTGCACCGGGTCGCCGGGCTCCAGGCGGGCGAAGTTGCGCTTGCCGCTGGGGTAGAAGCGTCCGGGCTCGTCCTGACCGGCGTCCAGCGATGAGGTCAGGCCGACATAGGGGCTGGCCGGGCTGACCTGCAGGATGCCCGCCTCGTTGATGATCGGCAGCGACACGGCAGTGGCAGCGGAGTCGTAGTCGCCCAGGTAGGCGATCGTTGTCGTGTCTTTGGCTGCTTCCTTGGCGGCCTGGGACGCTTCGTCGGGGCTCGACTGCCCGTTCCTGGGGTTGGCGTCGTCAAGCGAGTAGTAGGAGACCCTGAAGCCGCCGACACGGCCGCCTGAGGCGTACAGGGCCAGCTTCTCACCCCCTTCGACCTGTTTGGAGATCGATGCCGTCGGTCCCTCCAGGGGCAGGCTCGAGTAGACCGTCAGCTGGTTGCCGAGGGTTTCCGAGGCCGATACGACGCCCCCGCAGCCGCTCAGCGCCACGGTCGCGAGGAGGCCCAGCGCGCCCGTCGCGAGGATGGCTCGGCCCGGCCAGCGCGAGCGCAAGGGCGCTAGCTGCGACGGCCGGGCAGGTAGCCCGAGAGGATCTTCGTCGAGGCCCCGACCAGGATGATCACTGTGGCGATCAGGAAGGCGTCGACGCCCTTGGCCCCCAGCGCCCAGAGGACGATCCAGACGATCAGGCCTGCTGTTACGGTGACTACGAAGCCCATGCCCGCGGAATCCTAGCTGGCCGGGGAGCCGACTGGCGTCAGACCCGCCGCCAGCTCCGCCACGAGCGCGCCGGCAGCCTCGGCGGGGTCCTGTGCCTCTGCTGCCGCTCGCACCAGACGGGTCCCCACGATGACGCCGTCGGCGCCGGCGTCGGCGGCCTGGGCGGCCTGCTCGGGGGTGCCGATGCCGAAGCCGAGCGCGACGGGAACGCTCGTGCTCTGCCGGGCCCGCTGCACGACCTCCGCGAAGCGCTCGCTCATGGCCCGACGCTCCCCCGTCGTGCCGACGACGGAGACCGTGTAGAGGAACCCGCGGGCGTGCTCTCCGATCGCCTTCATGCGCTCTGGCGGCGTCGTCGGCGCAACCAGCGGCACCAGCGCCAGCCCCAGCGACTCGCAGCTGGCCCTCACCTCGGGCGCTTCGCCGTAGGGCAGGTCGGGCACGATCAGCCCGCAGGCGCCCGTGCGGGCCAGACGCTCCAGGAAGCTCTGCACGCCGGGCGCGAAGACCATGTTGGCGTAGCACATGAGCACCACCGGGATGCTCGGCGCGAGCGCCCTGGCGAGCTCCAGCACGCCTGCCACGTTGGCGCCCGCCTGCAGCGCCTCGGTGCCGGCTGCATGGATGACGGGACCGTCGGCCAGGGGGTCGGAGTAGGGCATCCCCAGCTCGATCACGTCCGCGCCGGCCGCCACGTAGGCCTGCCCGATCCGCAGCGACTCGGCCATGTTCGGGTAGCCGCCCATCATGTAGGGCATCAGGGCGGCCCGCTTGCCCGAGCCGGAGAAGGCCGCGGAGATCCGCTCGGCCCCGCTCATGCCCCGCCCCTTGCCAGCACCTCAGCGAGGTCCTTGTCGCCCCGGCCCGACAGGCACACGAGGTCCAGCTCCCCCTCGGGCTGAGCCAGCGTCCAGGCCAGGGCGTGGGCCGTCTCCAGGGCCGGGATGATCCCCTCCAGGCGCGTCACCTCGCGGAAGGCGGCCAGCGCCTGGGCGTCTGTGACGGCCTCGTAGCGGGCCCGCCCGGTGTCGCGCAGGTGGGCGTGCTGGGGGCCCGTGCCGGGGTAGTCCAGGCCGGCCGATATCGAGTGGGCCTCGATGATCTGTCCCTCCTCGTCCTGCATGACGGCCGAGCGGGCGCCGTGCAGGATGCCGGCGCGCCCGCCGACGGTCAGGGGCGCGCCGTGGCGGGGCGTGTCGATCCCCTCTCCCCCGGCCTCCACGCCGATCAGCTGAACCTCCTCGTCGGGGATGAAGGCCGCGAAGATCCCCATCGCGTTGGAGCCGCCGCCGACGCAGGCCACGACCCGGCCCGGCAGGCGTCCCTCGCGCTCGAGGATCTGCGCCCGGGCCTCCTCGCCGATCCGCCGCTGCAGGTCGCGGACGATCGCCGGGTAGGGGGCCGGGCCGACGACCGAGCCGATCACGTAGTGGGTGCTGTCGACGTTCGTGACCCAGTCGCGGATCGCTGCCGAGGTGGCCTCCTTGAGCGTGCGGGCACCGGCCTCGACCGGTTCCACCCTTGCGCCGAGCAGCTCCATGCGCTGCACGTTGGGCCGCTGGCGGCGGGTGTCCTCGACGCCCATGTAGATCGTGCAATCGAGGTCCAGCAGGGCGCAGACCGTGGCGGTGGCGACGCCGTGCTGGCCGGCCCCCGTCTCCGCGATGATGCGCCGCTTGCCCATGCGCCTGGCCAGCAGCGCCTGCCCGAGGGCGTTGTTGAGCTTGTGCGAGCCCGTGTGATTCAGGTCCTCGCGCTTGAGGTAGACGCTGCGGCCGAGGCGATCGGAGATCCGTCCTGCCCGGTACAGCGGCGTCGGGCGCCCGGCGAAGTCGCGCAGCAGGCCGTCGAGCTCGGACAGGTAGGAGTGGTCTTCGCGCGCCGCCAGCCATGCCTGCTCGAGCTCGGCCAGGGCCGGCATCAGCGTCTCGGGCACGAACTGGCCCCCGTAGGGCCCGAAGTGGTGCTCGACGGGATGGATGCCAGTCTGCCGGGCGCTCACGTCAGCTCCGCCACGGGATGATTGGACAGGTCGTCCTGCGCGGGGACCGCTTCGGTCGCCTGCACGGCCGCGAACAGGGCGGCCGTCTTCTCGTGGTCCTTGCGGCCGGGAGCGGACTCCGTGCCGCTGGCGCTGTCCAGGGCGTAGGGCTGGACCGCCGCGATCGCCTCGGCGGCGTTGCCCGCGTCGATCCCGCCGCTGAGGATCAGCGGGATCCGCGAGCGCCTGCCCGCGATGAGCTTCCAGTCGAAGGTCTCGCCGGTGCCGCCGCGCAGCCCGGGGTGCTTGCGGGAGCGAGCGTCGAGCAGGTGGAAGTCGACGCGGTAGCGCTCGATCTCGCGGACGTCGCCGGGGATCGAGACCTGCTTGGCCTTGACGATCCTGGCGCCGCTGCGCCGCCGCGCCTCCAGGCAGTAGGCGGGGCCCTCGTCGCCGTGCAGCTGCAGCATCGTCAATCCCAGCTCGCGGGCGGTCCCGACGACGTCGTCCAGGTGGGCGTTGACGAACACGCCGCACAGCTCGACGCGGCGTCGCAGCGAGTCGCAGATGCTCGAGGCCTCCTCCAGCGAGCAGCGACGGGGGCTGTCGGCATGGAGGATCATGCCCAGCGCCCATGCGCCGAGGTCCGCGGCCGCCCGGGCATCCTGGAGGCTCGTCAGCCCGCAGATCTTGATTCGTGTCACGGCTGCAACGGTAGCGGGCGCCCGCCGCCGTCGCGGGGTCGGCTCAGCCTTCGGGAGTCGTCGGGTTGGGCACCGAGTTGGGGCGCTGCCCGAGCGTGACCTTGACCGTCTTGGGCTCGTAGTTGCCGTGGCCGTTTGGACGCTGCAGTTCGACTGTGATCGTCTCGCCCGGTTTCTTGGACTCGATCGTGTTGGCCAGTTCTTCGGAGCCCTTGATGGCTTTGCCGTCGATGCCCGTGATGATGTCCCCGCCGACCGCGACCTGGCCGTTTTCGACGCTCGTGGAGATCGAGCCGCCTTTGATGCCGGCCTTGGCTGCGGCCGTGCCGGGCTGGACGCTCTGCACGAGGGCGCCGCTCTTGACGGGCAGGTTCAGGGCTGACAGCGAGCCGTCGATGGTCAGCGAGGTCAGCCCCAGGTAGGCGCCGCGCACGGTGCCGCCTTTCTCGAGTGCCGGCAGCTCGGACTTGGCCGTGTCGATCGGCACTGCGAAGCCGATGCCGACGCTGCCGTCGCCGCTGCCGCCCGTCTCGATCTGGGAGTTGATGCCGATCACCTGGCCGGCGGTGTTCAGCAGCGGACCGCCCGAGTTGCCGGGGTTGATCGGCGCGTCCGTCTGCAGGACGTTGTCGATCGTGAAGCCGTTGGGGGCCGTGATCTGGCGCTGCAGGGCGGAGACTACGCCTGTCGTCAGCGTGCGTTCCAGGTCGAAGGGGTTGCCGATCGCGTAGACCGGGTCGCCGACCTGGGCGGTGCTCGAGTTCCCGAGCGGGATCGGGTGCAGCGTCAGCCCGTCGGGGTTGATGTGCAGCACGGCCAGGTCGTTGGAGGGGTCCTTGCCGATCACGTGGGCTTCCACCGTCTTGCCTTTTTCGAAGCTGACCGTGACCTTCACGGCATTCTCGATGACGTGGTAGTTGGTCAGGATCGTGCCGTTGGCGTTGATCACGATGCCCGAGCCCGTCGCCGTGCCTTCGCGCTGCGTTTCGCCGAAGGAGAAGGGGGATTCCGTCTTCTGCACGACCGTCGAGGTGACGAAGGCCACGCCGGGAGCCGCTTTGACATAGACCTGGTGGGGCGTCAGCCCGCCGCCGCTGGTCTGGGAGGCGTTGGAGGGCCGCACGCTCGCGGCCGTCTGTTCGCTGACGACCGTCGTGACCGTCCGCGTGCTCTTGCCGAGCCCGCCGGCCGCCGCCACGACGGCGACGACGATGCCGCCGCCGACGAGTGCCGAGATGAACGGAACCAGGAACGTGCGCCTCATGGCCGGGAAGGATGATGGGGTCGTGTGAAGGGCATCTAAAGTCTCGGCTTCGAGTTTCTAAAGCCTCTCAGACGGAAGCAGGGCCTCCAGGGCGGCGGCCGGGTCGGGCGAGCGCATCAGCGCCTCCCCGACGAGCACCGCGTCGACGCCCAGCTCCTGCAGGCGCTGCAGCTGCGCCGTCGAGGATATGCCGGACTCCGAGACGACCACGGCGCCCTCGGGCATGGCCTCCAGCAACCGCTCGGTGCGCGAGAGGTCGACGCTGAAGTCCCGCAGGTCGCGGTTGTTGACGCCGACGATCCGCGCGCCTGCCGCCTTCGCACGCTCGAGCTCCCCCTCGTCGTGCACCTCCACCAGCACGTCCAGACCGAGCTCGATCGCCGCCGCGTGCAGGGAGCCCAGATCCTCGTCGGTCAGCGCCGCGACGATCAGGAGCACCGCGTCGGCGCCCGCATGGAGAGCCTCCAGCAGCTGGTGGCGGTCCACGACGAAGTCCTTGCGCAGCAGCGGCAGGCTCGTGATCTCGCGGGCCTCACGCAGGTCCTGCAGGCAGCCCGCGAAGTTGGCCTCCTCGGTCAGGATCGACATCGCCGCGGCGCCGCCCCGCTCATAGGCCCTGACGACGTCGTCCAGCTCGGCGCCGGACCGCAGCTCTCCGGCCGAGGGCGAGCGGCGCTTGAACTCCGCGATGACGCCGATCCCGGGCGCGGCCAGGGCGTCCCGGAAACGATGGGGTTGCGGGCGCGGCTGCGTGGGCTCGGACAGCGGCGACTCCCTGCGCCGACGCTCCACGGCCTCGCGCGTTTCGGCGAGGATGCGGTCGAGCACGGTTCCCGTCGGAGCGCTCATAGGGGAACCTCTGGGGAGTCCGCCGGAGCGTGGCGGTGCGTCGCCGCCAGGTAGCCCTCCAGAGCGGCCAGAGCGCGACCGTCGCGGATCGCCTCTCGCGCCGCCGCGACACCCTCGGCGATGCTCGAGGAGCCACCGGCCGCGTAGATGGCGGCGCCCGCGTTGACGAGCGCCAGGGCCTGCCCTGGTGGCTCCTCCCCGCGCAGGATCGCAAGCGTCAGCTCGGCGTTCTCCTGGGGCGTCCCGCCCGGCCGGGGCTCTGCCTCCGGCGCATCCAGACCGGCCTGCTCGGGCGTCAGGACGTAGGAGCGCACATCTGGCCCGTTGACCTCCACGACCTTCGTCGGGACGCTCGCCGAGACCTCGTCCAGACCGTCTTCGCCGGCGACGACGAGCGCCCGCTCCACGCCGAGCCCGGCCAGGGCTCCTCCCATCGTCTCCAGGAAGCGCGCGTCCGCGACGCCGACGAGCTGCCGGGTGGCGCCGGCGGGGTTGGTCAGCGGGCCGAGCAGGTTGAAGATCGTCCTGACGGCCAGCTCGTGGCGAACAGGGACGACGAAGCGGGTCGCCTGATGGTGACGGGGGGCGAACATGAAGCCGAAGCCCGACTCCTCGATGCAGGACGCAACCTGCTCGGGGCCGAGGTCGATGCGCGCCCCCAGCGCCTCCAGCAGGTCGGCCGAGCCCGAGCGGCTGGTGGCCGAGCGGTTGCCGTGCTTGGCCACGGCGCAGCCGGCGCCGGCCGCGATCAGGGCCGCTGTCGTGGAGACGTTGAAGCTGCTGCGTCCGCCGCCGGTCCCGGCCGTGTCGAGCAGGTCCCCCCGCTGCACCGGGACGTGGGCAGCCAGCTCACGCATCGTCCGCGCCAGACCCGTCAGCTCCTGCACGGTCTCCCCCTTCGTGCGCAGGGCGATCAGGAAGCCGGCGATCTGAACCTCTGAGGCGTCGCCGTGCATGATCGTCGCCAGCACCTCGGAGGTCTGCTCGGCGCTCAGGTCCCGGCCCGAGGCCAGCTCGTCGATGGCCGCTGTCAGCGTCGCGTTGGGCATGCCCTCAGCGCCCCTCCAGGAAGTTCGCGAGCAGCTCGTGGCCCTGCTCTGTCAGGACCGACTCGGGGTGGAACTGCACGCCCTCCGCAGGCAGCTCGCGGTGGCGGATGCCCATCAGCACGCCACCGCCCCGCGAGGTCTCCTGCAGACAGTCGGGGAGGATGTCGTCGACGATCAGGGAGTGGTAGCGGCCGACCGTCAGGTGCGGCTTCAGGCCCGTGAAGATGGTGCGTCCGTCGTGCTCGATCGTCGTCGCCTTGCCGTGGACGGGCTCGTGTACCCGCACCGTCCCGCCGAAGGCCTGCGCCAGGGACTGATGGCCCAGGCAGACGCCAAGCACGGGCACGCCCGCTTCCGGCAGACGGCGCACGACCTCCAGGGAGATGCCCGCCTCGTTGGGCGTGCAGGGGCCGGGCGAGACGACGCAGCGGTCATAGCCGCGCTCCAGCAGCTCCTCCACCGTCGCACGGTCGTTGCGGACCGTCTCGACCTCAGCTCCCAGCTCGCCCAGGTACTGGACGAGGTTGTAGGTGAAGGAGTCGTAGTTGTCGAGGACGAGGACTTTCATGCTGTGAGAAGGAGGCGCCTACCCGCCAAGACGGTCGATGGCCGCGTGCTCACGCAGGTACTCGCGCAGGCCCGGAGTCGCGAAGTCTATTTTCCCGTGGCCGGCGCGTTCGATCACGCGATTCTCGATGAGCCTGGCACGGTAGACGTTGGCGTAAGCGGGCGAGACGTCGAGTCGCTTGGCGATGTCGGCGATGGCGGAGGGGCCATCGTCACGTGCCATCGCCAAGAGGAACGTCTTGTCCACGTCCGAGCATTCCTTCAGGGCGGCACCGTGCACAAGCGAGCCGAGGCGGCGTCGGGCCTCCTCGACTCCCGCTTCGGCGTCGCCGAGCGAGATCTCGCGACGATCCGGATGCATGCGCCAGATCCGATGTCCGACGAGCTGGATCAGGAAGGGGTAGCCGGCCGTGGCGTCGACCGCCAGGGCAAGTCCGTCCGCGTCGATCGTCCTGCCCGCCTGGACGATGGGACGCTCGATCGCGACCGCCACATCGCTGTCCGCGACCCGGCCCAGCTCGTAGCGTTCGGCACGCTGCAGGAACGTGAGCACTCCCTTGCCGAGCAGGTCGCTGACGGCCGAGGGCAGGCCAGCACCGACGAATGCCAGCTCCAGCTCCTCACGAAACGCATGCTGGACGATCGTGCACAGTTGCTCCAGCTCCTGCGACAGCTTGCGGTGAAGCTCGTCGACCGTGATCAGCAGCCCCGTCCCGCTCCCGGCAAGGAGACCGCACAGGCTCGCAATTCGCGAGCGCAGACCCGGAGACGCCCTGTGCAGCTCCGTCGTCTCCCACGTCGCACCGCCGAGCCCTCCCGGTGCGGAGACGCCCGACAGCCGCCGCTGCTTGCCAGCCGGATCCCGCTCCGCCAGCAGAGGCGGCAGGTGTTCGTCGGTCAGCCGCGTCAGCAGCCCCGGAGTTGCCGTCTCGGCGATCACCAGCCAGCCCTGAGAACGCGCCTGCTCCTGGACGGCATTCAACATGACGGTCTTGCCGGTACCGCGTCCGCCCGTGTAGAGAGTCGCGCGCCCAGGCGCGCCCGAGCCGTCCTCGAGAGCTTCGCCGAACTCCTCGATCAGCTCGTCGCGGCCGACCAGCAGCGGCGGTGACACGCCGAAGCTCGGCTTGAACGGATTCCTGGCAGCGAAAGCGCCCACGCGCCGATGCTACCAGGCGTTTTTATAGACTTTTACTGTCTTTACAGTTGTTTACAGTCGTGTGACCTCACGGCCACTCCGGCTGCTCGCAGGCGAGCGCCAGCGCCCGCATCGAAGCCGTCATCTTCGCGACCGACTCCGCGTACTCGTAGTCGGGCGTGGCGTCGGCGACCGTGCCACCGCCCGCCTGGACGTGGCATTCGCCGTCCTTGACGACGACCGTGCGGATGTGGATGGCCGTGTCGAGGTCGCCGCCGTAGGACAGGTAGCCGATCGCCCCGCCGTAGCCGCCGCGCTTGACCGGCTCCAGCTCGTCGATGATCTGCATCGCCCGTACCTTCGGGGCGCCCGACAGCGTTCCCGCCGGGAGCACCGAGCGCAGCGCGTCCATCGCCCCCACGTCCTCTCGCAGCGTTCCCGAGACTGAGGAGACGATGTGCATGACGTGGCTGTAGGTCTCGATCTCCATCAGCTCGTCGACCTTGACCGACCCGTACTCGCAGACCCTGCCCAGGTCGTTGCGGCCCAGGTCGACCAGCATCACGTGCTCGGAGCGCTCCTTCTCGTCCTCCAGAAGCTCCCCCGCGATGCGCCTGTCCTCCTCGGGGTTGGCCCCGCGCGGGCGGGTGCCCGCGATCGGCTTCGTCTCGACGTGGCGGCCCGTCACCGTCAGCAGCGGCTCGGGGCTTGCTCCCGCCACCTGGAAGTCGCCGAAGTCCAGGAAGTACATGTAGGGGCTGGGGTTGACCGCCCTCAGGCCCCTGTAGATGGAGAAGGCCTCGACCGGCGTCGGGGCCGACCAGCGCTGGGAGGGCACGACCTGGAAGGCGTCGCCCGCATGGACGTACTCCACGATCCTGGCGACCATCGCTTCGAAGGCCTCCTGTGTCATGTTCGATCGCAGCTCCGGCATCGGCCGCGGCGCCAGCGGCTCGGGGGGACGGGGAACCGGGCCCGCCAGGGCAGCGTGGATCTCCGCGATCCTCTCCGCAGCCGCCCCGTAGGCCCGCTCCACGTCCGGCTGGGCCGTCAGGTCCGCATTGACCAGGATCGTGATCGTGTGCTTGAGGTGGTCGAAGATCACCAGCGCGTCCGTCAGCATCAGCGCCAGGTCAGGCAGGCCCAGAGGGTCCGGGTTGGGGTCGCCCAGCGGCTCCACGGAGCGCACCAGGTCATAGCCGAAGACGCCCACCGCCCCACCCGTGAAGGCAGGCCCACCGGCCTCCTGTGACAGCGGCGCCTGCTCGAAGCGGGCGACCTGCTCCGCCGCCAGCGCATAGGGGTCCCCCGGATCGCCCAGCGACCAGCGCAGCACCGACCATGGGGCGAAGCCGATGAACGACCAGCGCCCGACCCGCTGGCCCTGCTCCGCCGACTCCAGCAGGAACGCCGGCTCGCCGGGGTCGAGCGTCCGCAGCTTCAGGAACGCCGACACGGGCGTCTCGCAGTCCTCAACGAACGTCACGGAGAGCGGGATCAGGTTGTAATCGGCCGCCAGCTCGCGAGCGCGGTCGAGCGTCGGCAGGACCCGCAGGCCCGCCGTCCCCGTGCTAGGCGCGACGGCCATCGAGCACCCGCTCGGCGTCCTGCAGCGAGCGCCCGCGGCTGCGCAGCAGCACCAGCAGGTGGTAGAGCACGTCCGCGGCCTCTTCGTCGACCCGCTCGTCGCTCTCCTCGCGAGCCGCCCTGGCCACCTCCTCCGCCTCCTCCATGACCTTCTCGCCGATCCGCGGCGGGTCCTGCAGCAGGGCCACCGTGTAGGAGCCCTCGGGGCGCTCCGCCGCCCTCTGCGCGAGGACCCGCTCCAGGGCCGGCAGCGTCTCGTGGGGCGCGGCCGGGGTCAGCTCGCCCTCGTGGAAGCACGTCCGCTCGCCCGTGTGGCAGGCCGGGCCGGCCGGCTCGACCAGCGCCAGCAGCGCGTCGCCGTCGCAGTCCAGGCGCAGCGCCCTGACCGCCTGGACGTTGCCGCTCGATTCGCCCTTGTGCCACTGCTCCCGGCGGGAGCGGCTGTACAGATGCAGCTCACCGCTCTCACGGGTCCGCCGCAGCGCCTCAGCGTTCATGTAGGCCAGCGTCAGCACCTCGCCCGAGGACCAGTCCTGCACCACACACGGGACCAGCCCGTCCGCATCGAAGGACACGCGCTGCTCGATCGTCTGCTCAGCCCCGCTCATCGCCAGACGATTGTATGTAGCAGCGCCGCGCCGGTCCTCTGAGAGACTGACTGCGATGGCCGCGCTCCTGGACCGCAGGCTGCTCGTCGTGACCGGCAAGGGCGGCGTCGGCAAGACCACCGTCGCCGCCGCCCTCGGTGTCGTGGCCGCAGAGCAGGGCCGGCGCGCGCTCGTCGTCGAGCTCGGCCGCCAGAGCAGGCTGCCCGAGATCTTCGGCCTCGAAGCCGGCGAGCAGGGCACCCCGACGCGGCTGCTGGCAGGCCTCTCCAGCCTGACCGTCGACCCCGACAGGGCCCTGCTGGAGTGGCTGCAGGCGCTCGGTGGGCGCGTCTCCGGGCGCATCCTCGCCTCCAGCGGCACCTTCCAGTACTTCGCCGCCGCAGCCCCCGGCGCACGTGAGCTCGTAGCCATGATCAAGGTCTGGCGGCTCACCCAGGGCAAGGGCGCCAAGGCCGACCTCGTCATCCTCGACGCCCCCGCCACCGGGCACGCCCTGGGGCTGCTGCGCTCGCCCCACACCTTCGGCGCGATCGCCCGGGTCGGCCCCGTCGCCCGCCACGCAGAGCAGGTCGGAGCGCTGCTGGGCGACCCCGCCCGCAGCGCCTACCTGGGCGTCGCCCTGCCCACCGAGATGGCCGTCACCGAGGCACTGGAGCTGCAGGACGGGCTGCAGGCCGCGCTCGGACGCGACCTCGAGGACGTCGTCGTCAACGGGCTGCTGCCCCGGCGCTTCCAGGCCGCCGAGCTGGACCGCGCCGAGCTGGCGCTGCACGACAAGCTCGAGCTCTCGCATCCCGCGGGGGCGCGCCCGCGGGGCGCCCGCACGCGCGAGCGCGACGAGGCCGCGCTCCTGCGCGCCGCCCTCGAGGCCGCCCGCGAGGCCCACGACCGGGGCGCCTTCCAGCACAACCAGGTCGCGCGGTTGCGCCGCCGCGGCTTCCAGACGATCGGCACGCCCTTCCTGTGGCACGGCGCGACCGACGCAGAGGCAGTGCGCACGATCGCGGGGCGGCTCGCGCAGGGGCTGGCACGCTAGACGGTCGAGTTCACGGCCTTGTGCCGGGAATCGGCCGTCTCGTTTCGCTCCGGCTGAGCGCGGCCGACGCCGGGCCGGCCCTCCCTCCCCTACTCGATCCCCAGCCGGTCCAGCAGCGCGTCGTCGGCTCGCCAGTCGCGTCGCACCCGCACAGAGAGATCGAGGTGGACCTGCTCGCCCAGGGCCCGCTGCAGCTCGCGCCGGGCCGCCGTGCCGATCGCCTTGATCATGCTGCCCCGCGCCCCGATCAGGATGCCCTTCTGGGAGGCGCTCTCGACCCAGATCAGGGCCCGCACGCGGACCAGGCCCTCGCGGGGACGCTCGACGTCCTCCACCATCACCTCCACCGCATGGGGGACCTCCTGGAACGTCCGCCTGATCGCAGCCTCCCGGATCAGCTCCGCCAGCAGCAGCTCCAGGGGCTGGTCCGAGACCGTCTGGGCCTCGAACATGAAAGGGCCCTCCGGCAGCAGCGTGCCCAGGTGCTCCAGCAGCTCCGCCAGGCCCATGCCCCGGCGCGCCGAGATCGGGAAGACCTCCGCCTGGAGCCCCAGCTGCTCCGTCTGGGCCAGGGCCTCGACCAGCTTCGGCTGGGGCAGCTTGTCCGTCTTGTTGACCGCTATCGCCACCGGCACGGACGCCTGCGCCAGCTCGCCCGCTATGTAGCGCTCGCCCGGTCCGACCCCCTGGCGCCCGTCGATGATCAAGAGCGCCGCATCCGCGCCCGCCAGCTCGTGCTGGACCCGTCCCGCCATCCTCGACGTCAAGGCGTCGCGGGGACGCTGCACGCCCGGCAGGTCGACCAGCACGATCTCCACCCCGCCCGACTGCCTGACCCCCCTGATCGCCCTGCGCGTCGTCTGGGGACGGTCGGAGACGATCGCCACCTTCTCCCCCACGACCGCGTTGACAAGCGTCGACTTGCCCACGTTGGGGCGGCCCGCCAGCGCCACGAAGCCGCTGCGCGTCACGCCTGCTCCGAGGCCTCTCGCAGCAGCCTGGCCTGCAGCGCCAGCATCTCCCCCGAGTCCGTCTCGTGGTCCATGCCCAGCAGGTGCAGCATGCCGTGCACGATCGCCTCCCTCAGGTCAGCCGTGTGGGCCGGGCAGATCACGACGTCGCCCAGCTCCCTGGGCTGCTCCGGGGAGCCCAGGTCCTCGACGCCGTCGATCGGGAACGACAGGACGTCCGTCGGGCCTGCTTTGGCGCGGTGGCGCTCGTTTAGCTCCGCTATGCGGGCCGCCGAGACGAACTCGATCGCCACATGGCCGTCCTGCACGCCGCGGCTGTCCGCCGCCAGCTCGCACAGCAGGGCCGTCTCCGCCTCCCCGGGGGCGTCCGGCGCCAGCTCTGCCCCGAACACCTCGACCTCGACCATCGACGCCGCCTTCTCAGGCGCTGCGGATCGCCGGGCGGGACGGCTGGGGCTGCTGGGAGGAGTCCCGCTGGGAGTGCACGTCGTAGGCCTCCACGATCCTCTGCACCAACCTGTGGCGCACGACGTCCTCGCCCCCGAAGCGCACGAACTCGACGTCCTCGACGGCCTCCAGCACGTCCCCCACCACGATCAGGCCCGACTGCTGCTCGCGGGGCAGGTCGACCTGCGTGATGTCGCCCGTCACGACCATCTTCGAGCCGAAGCCCAGGCGCGTCAGGAACATCTTCATCTGCTCGGGGGTCGTGTTCTGGGCCTCGTCCAGGATCACGAAGGAGTCGTTCAGGGTCCTTCCCCGCATGAACGCCAGGGGCGCTATCTCGATCACGCCCCGCTCGATGTGCTGGGAGACCTTCTCCGGGTCAAGCATGTCGTGCAGGGCGTCGAACAGGGGGCGCAGGTAGGGGTCGACCTTGGCCATCAGGTCCCCCGGAAGGAAGCCCAGACGCTCCCCCGCCTCCACCGCCGGGCGGGTCAGGATGATCCTGTTGACCTCGTTGCGCGACAGCGCAGCAGCCGCCATCGCCACCGCCAGGAACGTCTTGCCCGTACCCGCCGGGCCGACGCCGAAGGTGATCGTCGAGCTCCGCACCGAGTCCACGTAGCGCTTCTGGTTGACCGTCTTGGGCGCCACCCGCAGGCCCCTGTGGGCCCATACGACGTCCTCCAGCACCCGTGCCGGGGACTCGTGGGCGTCAAGCGCTCCCGTCACAGCCGCGATCGTGCCAGGACCGATCTGGTGGCCCCGCGCGATCAGGTCCGACAGCTCGTGGACGACCCGCTGCCCAGCGCTCGTCTCGCTCTCCTCGCCCTCGAAGGTCAGGACGTTGCCCCGCAGGTAGACCTGGCAGTCCAGGTGCGCCTCCAGGGCCCTCAGCACCGCGTCCTGGCTGCCCGCCAGCTCCGCGGCCACGTCGTTGCTCAGCTCGATCTGCGTCCTCATCCAGCCAGCGCAGCCCGCACCAGGCCCGACACGCGCTTGCCGTCGGCCCTGCCGCCGACAGCCCCCATCGCCGCCTTCATCGCGCTGCCCATGTCCTTGGCGCTCTGCGCGCCGCTGTCCTTGACCGCCTGCTCGACGATCGCCTGCAGCTCCTCGTCGGACAGCTCCGCCGGCAGGTAGGCCTCGATCAGCTGCGCCTCGAACTCCTCCCCGCCCGCCAGGTCCTCGCGGCCCGCCTCCCGGTAGGCGCCCGCCGCCTCCGTGCGCCGTTTGCGCTCGCGGCGCAGCACCGCCAGCTCGTCGTCGTTGCCCTCCTTGGCCGCCTTCTGCAGCTCTGAGAGGACCAGGCGCAGGGCGCCCACACGCTCCTTCTCGCCTGCCCGCATCGCGCCCGTCAGGTCGCTCTTGATCTGGTCCACGACAGCCATCGGTCCTCCCAGGATACGCCGCTCGCAGGGCGCTCAGGTGGAGTCCTCGTGAACGGGCAGCGGCGTCGGGCTGCCCAGGCGCCCCGGCGAGGAGGGGTCGCGACCGAACAGCAGCGCCACGTTCCAGTCCAGCAGCAGTCGCAGCCGCCGTCCCATGCCCGGCATCAACAGCAGGTGATAGGTGCGGGCTATCAGCCACGCCGGGAAGCCCCGCCAGCGCAGCCCCAGGGTGATCGCCACCGCCTGCCCCTGCCCCAGCTCCGCCACCACCCCTTTCGTCTTGTAACGGAAGCGGCGGGCTGGACGGCCGCTGAGGGACGCCGCCACGTTGCGGGCGACCAGGCGGCCCTGGCGGATCGCGTGCTGGGCCGTCGGCGGGCTCGGCTGGCCGGGACGGGCCGGGTCCGGGACGGCAGCGCAGTCGCCTATCGCCCAGACCGGGGCCGCCGCCTGCGGCAGTGTCGCCGGGTCCACCCGCATCGTCGCGTCCACCGCCACGCGACCGCCTTCGTCCAGGGGCAGGCCCAGCTCCGCCACCGCCGGGCTCGGCCTCACCCCTGCCGTCCAGACGACCGTCCGGGCCGGGATCCGCTCGCCGGTGGACAGCGTCGCCGCGTCCCCCTCCACGCGCTGCAGGGTTGTGCCCGTCATGACCTCGATGCCCCTTGCCCGCAGCTCGCTCTGGGCGAAGTCCGACAGGCTCGGCGGGACCTCCTGCATGATCCGCTCCCGGGCCTCGACCAGCACCCAGCGCATCCCCTGGGCGCGGCAGCGGGGGTACAGCTGGATCGTCTGGGCCGCGAAATCCTGCAGCTCAGCCAGCCCCTCGACGCCCGCGTAGCCGGCGCCGACGAAGACGAAGCCCAGGTAGGCCCGGCGCTGCTCCGGATCCGCCAGCGACTCCGCTATGTCCAGGCACTGCAGGACCTGGTTGCGCAGCGCCACAGCGTCAGACAGCGACTTCAGCCCGACGCCGTGCTCGGCCAGGCCGGGGATCGGCAGGGTCCTGGAGACCGATCCCAGCGCCACCACCAGCTGGTCGTAGGGCAGCTGCACCTCCTCGTCGTCGATCCGCTGGACCGTCACCGTCCGCGCCGCCGGATCGCCCCGCAGGACCCTCCCGATCAGCAGCTCCGTGCTGTGCAGCTGCGAGCGCAGGGGGACGGAGACGTGGCGCGGATCCAGCGTCGCCCCCGCCGCCCCCGGCAGCAGCGGCGTGTAGAGCATGAAGTTGGCGTCGTTGACGAGCGTCACGCTCGCGGCCTGCGCCGGCAGCAGGCGCTCCAGTGCGCGGGCTGCGTAGAAACCACCGAATCCGCCACCGGCGATGACGACCTGCCAGGCCACCCTCGACACAATAGGGTGCTGCCTGTGAACAGCTCGATCTACGCCGCCGCGCTCGAGCCATTCCTGGCCGATGCCGAGCGCCTGCGTCCCCCCGACGCGGAAGTCATAGACGCCCACACGCACCTCGGCCTGGACGAGGACGGACGCTCCCTGACCCTCGAGCAGCTGCTCGGCCAGCTGGACGCCGCCGGCGCCCGGCGGGCCTGCGTCTTCCCCCTGCACGACCCCGAGCGAAAGCCCTCCTACACCCTCCCCAACGACCGCGTATTGGCCTGGGCCGGCGAATCGGAGGGGCGGCTCGTGCCCTTCTGCCGCCTCGATCCCGCCGAAGGGGCCCTGGCCGAGTGCGAGCGGGGGCTGGCCGCGGGCGCCCGGGGCATCAAGCTCCACCCCCGCGCCCAGGACTTCGTCTTCGACGGGGGCGACCTCGACGGCGTCTTCAAGCTGGCCGAAGAGGCCCGCGTGCCCGTCCTGATCCATGCCGGGCGCGGCCTGCCGCCGCTGGCCGACGGGCTGGCCGACCTGGCCTGGCGCCACCCAGGCGCGCCGCTGATCCTGGCCCACGGCGCGATCTGCGACCAGGGCATCCTCACGACCCGCCTGGCCGACCATCCGGCCGTCCTCTACGACACCTCCTGCTTCTTCCCCCTGGACGTCATCGAGCTGCTGGCCAGGGCGCCCGTCGAGCGCATCGTCTTCGCCTCCGACCCCCCCTACGGGCAGACCGCCACAGGGCTGTACCTGGCGCTGCGGGTGGCCGCCCAGGCCGGCCTGGACGAGCACGCCACGCGGCTGCTTGTGGGCGGCACGATGGCGAGTCTGATCGACACCGGCGAGCTGCCCGGCGTCACGAGGCCCCGGCGGGGGCCCCGGATCTCCCTGTCGGGTCGCCTGGCCCGCGTCTACGGCTACGCCAGCCTCGTCGGCCCCGCCCTCTTCACGGGCGCGCCCGAGCAGGCCCTGGCGATGCTCTCGATGGCCGTCGCCGCCTGCCGCGACCCCGAGCCGGGGCAGGACGGCGAGACGCTCGAGATCCTGGCCCGTGCCCTGCGGGCAGCCGAGCAGCTGATCGGCGAAGAGGACGGCGTCCGTGCTGCCATCGACCTCGTCTTCAGGGCCAACGTGCTGGCCGCTACGGCCGTCCCCGACCCTGCCTGAGGGCTATTCCCCGGACTGGGCCTGGGCCTGCAGCTGCTGGAAGCTGGCCCGGGCCGCCTGGTAGCTGGCGTCGGCCGCCTGGGCCGCCGCCTGCAGTGCCGGAAGTTCCGCTTCCACGCCTGTGACCGCCTGCTTGTAGGAGTCCACTTCGGCCTGCAGCGGTTCTGCTTCCTTCAGCAGGGGGGCTTCCTGTTCGTGCAGCGTTTCGATCCGCGGTTCGAGGATCGCCAGCTGCGATTCCAGGCGTTCGATGCGCAGGGCCGGGGCGCCCGCGGCCTTGGCCGCTTCGAGCTTTTCCTGCAGCGCCTTGACGCGGGCCACGACGCGGGCGCCGTGACGCTGGACCTTGGCCAGGTTCCCCTGCGCGTCGCGCAGCCTGCCTTCGGCGTGACGCAGCTTGACGTCGTTGCGGACGATCGTCATGTGCGCCTTGTTGTAGGCGTGGTCGGCCGCATGGCGGGCCCGGGCCAGCGTGCTCAGCTGGGCCGCCGCCGTCGCCAGCTGTGCCCTGGCGGCCTTCTGGGCCGCGCTGTGCGCCGTCCCGTGGGCGCTTGCCGCGGGGGCGCCGGCTGCTGCCGCCACTGCGAAGGTGGCGAGGATCGCGGCCAGTCTCGTCTGGTGGGCTGCAGATCGCATCTCTAATCCTCCTGGCAGGCCATGCGACCGCGCCGAACGGTCGCCCTGAGGGCCTCATCGGCCGATCGGCCGATCGGCATTAGCGTAGGCCCGACGTTTGGGCTTTGCGTCAGTCCGCGCCCGGGGCGTCGTCGCTGCTGAGCAGCAGCGCTCCCCACTCGCCCTCTGTGCGCCTGGCCCGCTCGCTCATGCCGTGGCGGGCGGCGAACGCGCTGGATATCTCGTCGAGCTCCGCCACCAGCAGGCCGCTCGCGATCAGGTGCGCCGGGGGCCTGGCGATGGCCCGCTCCAGCTCCAGCAGCAGCGGCCTGAGTAGGTTGGCGAGGACCAGCACCTCGCCGGGAGCGGGCTGGGACCCTGCTGCTCTGGCCTGCCCCAGCCACGGCAGCGGCTGCTCGCGCAGGTCATACCGGGCGACTTCCAGCTCGACGCCGTTGGCCGTCGCGTTCTCGCGTGCCGCGACGACGCTCTCGGCCTCGTTGTCGAGGCCCAGCAGCGGTTCGTAGCCGAGCTTGGCGGCGGCGATCGCAAGAACCCCGGAGCCGGTGCCGACGTCGAGGACCGGGCGCGGACTGCCACCACCCCGCCCGGCCGACTCCTGCGCGTGGAGCTCGAGCAGCAGGCCGAGGCACAGGCGGGTCGTCGCATGCGAGCCTGTGCCGAAGGCTTGGCCGGGGTCCACGACGATCTCGATCCGATGCCGGTCGGGTTGGCTGTCGGGCGGCTCCCACGGCGGGCGCACGCGCAGGCCGAGGTCTCCGCCGGGCGGGGCCGGCACGGCGATCGGACGGTGGAACTGGCGCCAGCGCTCGTGCCAGTCGTCGGCCAGCTCGGTCGTGGCGATCTCGACCAGCGCGCCGCCCGCCAGAGCCCTCAGGTCGGGCAGGCTCGGCAGCTCGCCGGGGGCCCCGTAGACGGCGTACTCGACGGTGCTCTCGTCGAGCTGGACCTCTTCGACCCCGGCGGGGGCCAGCTCGATCAGTTCGGCCAGGACGACGTCGGCCCGCTCCAGGGGCACGCGCAGGGCCAGGCGGATCACGCGGCCTGGCTGCCCAGGACCCTGCGCAGCTTGGCGAACATCGACTCCTGGGAGCGCAGGTTCTCCTCCGTCAGGGTCCCGTCCAGCTGCTCGAGCAGCTCGCGCTGCTCTGCGCTCAGGCGCCGTGGGACGAGGACGTTGACGACGACCCGCAGGTCCCCCCTGCGTCCCCTGCGCAGCCCCGGCATGCCCTGGCCCCTGAGCGTCAGGATCTCGCCCGGCTGGGTGCCGGCGGGCAGCTCCACGGGGGCGTCCCCGTCGAGGGTGGGCACGGTCAGGGTGGCGCCGAGGGCCGCCTGGGACGCGGCCACGTCCAGGGCCGTGATGAGGTCGTCTCCTTCCCGCACGAAGCGCTCGTCCGGGCGGACCCTGACGAGCACGTAGAGGTCGCCGTTGGGGGCGCCCGGCCCGCCGACGCTGCCCTGACCGCTCATCCTGATGCGCTGCCCGTCGGCGATGCCGGCAGGCACCTGGATCTCCAGCGTGCGGTCGGCCTGCACCTCGCCACGCCCCCTGCAGTGCTTGCAGGGCTCGACGGGGACGCGCCCGTCGCCGTGGCAGCGGTCGCAGACGACCGTGCGGACCATCTGCCCGAGCAGCGTCTGGCTGACGCTCTGCAGCTGACCGGCCCCTCCGCAGCGCGAGCACGTCTCGATCGGCGTGCCCGGCTCGGCGCCGTTGCCGTGGCAGTGCTCGCAGCGCTCCGTGGCCTCGAAGGTGACCTCCCGAGAGACGCCGGCGGCGGCCTCGGCCAGGTCGATCTCGACTGCCACGGCCAGGTCGGCGCCGGGGGCGGGGCCGAAGCCGCCCGTCGGCCCGCCTCCGAAGAAGGCGTTGAAGAGGTCGCTGATGGAGCCGAAGCCCTCGAAGTTGGGGGCGTAGCCGCCGGAGCGCAGGCCGTCGTGGCCGTAGCGGTCATAGGTCGCGCGCCGCTCCGGGTCGGAGAGGATCTCATAGGCCTCCGCGGCCTCCTTGAACTTCTCCTCCGCCTGGGGGTCGTGGGCGTTGACGTCGGGGTGCAGTTCCCGCGCCAGCGAGCGGAATGCTTTCTTGACCTCCTGCTCGGAGGCCGTGCGCTCGACGCCGAGCACCTCGTAGGGATCGCGTGGCATGGGCGTCGAGTGCTAGTTGTCCGCGTAGGCGTCTTCGACGAACCGGGACAGCTCGTGGGCCGCCTCCCTGACGTTCGCTATGGCGCCGGCGTAGTCCATGCGCACGGGGCCGATCACAGAGACGGTGCCGAGCTTGCGCTGGGCCAGCCCGTAGCTGCGGGCGACTACGGCCAGCGAGTGCATCGCCGGCAGCTCGTTCTCGTGGCCGATGCGAACGTAGACGCCGGGCTCGGCCAGGGCCGAGCGCAGCACCCGCAGCAGCGCCACGCGCCGCTCCAGCAGGCCGATCAGCTCGTTGACGCGGTCCGTGCCGTCGATGTTGCCCGCCTGCAGCAGGCGGGCCGTCCCGTCCAGGTAGATCGCTTCCTCGCCGCCGCCCGACAGCTGCCCGAAGGCGGGCACGAAGCGGGCCAGGAAGTCGAGCTCCTTGCTGGACAGGCTGGGGTCGTTGAGGCGGGCGCTGAGCATGCGGGCTCCCATCGGCATCCCCACGAGCCGCTCGTTGAGGTACTCCCCGGCCCAGCCGACCAGGCCCGGGTCGACGGCCCGGTCAAAGGTCGCGAGCATCTTCGAGACGCCTCCCGTCGAGGTGATGATCACGATCACGACGACGTGGGGCTGCAGCTCGAGGACCTCCACGTGGCGGATCGTGGCCGTGTCGATCGAGGGCGCCGAGACGACCGCCAGCAGGTCCGTCATCTGCGAGAGGGTCGCCGTCGTCGTCCTCATCGCCTCGTCGACCTCGCGGCGCGTCAGCGTCAGCTCCAGGCGCCCCCGGGTCGCCGGCAGGCTCTGCTCGGAGCGCAGCATCAGGTCCACGACGTAGCGGTGCCCGGCGTCGGTGGGGACGCGGCCGGCGGAGGTGTGGGGATGGTCCAGCAGGCCCCGCTCCTCCAGCACCGCCAGTTCGCTGCGGACCGTCGAGGGGCTGACGGCCAGGTCCGGGTCGGCCGCGATCACCCGCGAGGGCACGGGCTGCCCTGTCTTGAGGTGCTCATCCACTACCTTGCCGAGAATGCGCTCCTGGCGGGGTGTCAGCATGCCTCAATTGTAGGCGGGGCGCCTGCGGCGCCTCAGATCGCGACCTCCGCCTGGGCGTTGCGGATGATCTGCTTGCCGTCCTGCTCGGCGACCGTGTCGATGACGGCGCGACCGTCGGAGACCTCCCTGACCGTCCCCGTCACGATCACCTCCTGCTCGGGCACGCCCATGCCCCGGAACTGGACGGACAGGCGCTTGAGGGTGGCCGCGCCGCCCGCTGCCTCCGTCTGTGCTCTGGCCACCTGGGCCATCGTCCACAGCCCGTGCAGGATGCGCCCCGGCAACCCGACCGATTTGGCGAACTCCTCGTCGATGTGGATGGGGTTGAAGTCACCCGAGGCGCCCGCGTAGCGGACGGTCAGGAACCTGTCCGGTGTGATCCGAAGCTCCGGGATCGCCTGTCCTGCCTGCAACTCGCCCATCTGTTCACACTCCCCTGACGATGTTCGTCCACGTGCCGCGGCAGACCTCCTGGCCGCGCTGGTTGACAGAGACCGATTCAAAGACGTAATAGCCCCGACCGTCGGCTTCGGAGATGTCCTTGACCGACACGGTCGTCGTGATCTCGTCGCCCGCCACGACGGGCTCCCCCCACACGAACTCCTGGCCGCCGTGGACCATCATCGCGAAGTTCAACTCGATCTCGGGGTCGAACAGGCAGGGCCCGACGGCGGGGGCGCTGTAGACGACGGCGAACATGGGCGGCGCCATCAGGTCTGCGTAGCCGGCCGCCCTGGCCGCCTCGAGGTCCAGGCAGACGGGGTCCGTCTCGCCCACGGCGCGGGCGTACTCGCGGATCTTCTCGCGCCCGACGGCGTAGGTCAGGGGGTCGTAGGTCTTGCCGATGGCGCTGGGGTTGACTGGCATGCGGTACCGCCTCCTTGCCGGCAGCTCTGGTTGGGGCCGGGCAGTCTACGCGTCGGGCGGGCGAGCCGCCTTCTCCGTTCCGAGCGGCGAGACGGTTCGCCTGGTCGGGGGCGGCCACGCCCCCGACCCTGTGCCGGGCGAGACCTGCCCCCATCTCAGAGGGCGAGCTCATCGCCGCCGTCGCCCGCCCCCACGCCGGCCAGCTCGCCCTCACGCTCGCCGGGCCGCTCCAGGAACTGGACGTTGTCGGCGATCACGCTGACGGCCTGGCGGCGCTGCTCCTCGGCGGTTTCCCACTCGCGCCAGGACAGTCGCCCGTCGATGCCGACGAGGCTGCCCTTGTGCATGTAGTTGCTGACGCTCTCGGCGGCTGCGCCGAAGACGCTGACGTCGAAGAAGTTGGGGCGCTCGGTGAGCTCCCCCTCGCCGTCGCGGTGCATCGAGTTGCAGGCGATGCGCAGGCTGCAGACGCTCGTCCCTGAGGGCGTCGATCTCAGCTCGGGGTCTCGAGTCAGCCGGCCCACGAGCACGACGCGGTTGATGCTTTGCATGGAATCTGGCCTCCGTGGTTCGCTTGGTGGCCCCCCACGCTCGCGCAGGCTAGCGAGCTGCTGCGATGGCCTGCGCGAGCGAAGGGTCGCCGCCAGCCCGGGCTAGCAGGACGTCCAGCGAGACCGTGACGACGGTGCCACGGGCGGCAGTCGCCTCGATCGCTCGGGTCAGCGGCGCGAGCACGGCGGGCGAGACGACGTAGAGGACGCCGGCGACGTGACGGCTGCGGGCCCAGCCCCGGCAGATGGCCTGCAACCGTCGCGGCGCCTTGACGGTCAGCTCGACCTCCACGGCCAGGGGCCGGCTGGCGCGTGATGGGTCGAGCAGGACCAGGTCGGGACGGTGGCTGGCGGCCCCGGCTCCCCGTCTGCCGACTGCGATCGTCGCAAGCGGCCGGCCTCGCCTGCGCTCCTCCAGGCGCAGCGCCGGCTCGCCCAGCAGGCGCCAGGCCGGGAAGGCCCTCTCCAGCGCCCCCGCGACGTCGCAGCAGCTCTGCGCATGTGCCGCGCCTGACGCGCTGACGGCCGCAGGCGCCAGGCCCTCGAGCCCGCAGGCCGAGATGCCTCGGCGGGTGGCCGTGTACAGCGTCGGCCCTCCCTGCAGGATGCGATGGCCGCGCAGCAGCCGCGTGCCCTCGAGCGCTGCCAGGCGCGCCCGGGCGGAGGCCTCGCCGGCACCCTGCCTGAGCGCGAGTCCGCTTGCCGTGGCGACGCCCAGTCCGGCCACCCACGCCACCAGCTCCAGCTGCTCGGCGCGGCCGCTCGCCGCAGCGGGGCTCATCGCTGCACCTCCGGACGCTCGACGTGTGTGACCTGGGCGCCGGTGCCCTCCGCGAGCGGGATCACGACACCCCATCCCGGCGCCAGAGCTCTCAGTGTCTCGGCCGGCACGGCGGGCGTGCTGAGCGGAGTACGAGTCGTGCGGCCGTCGCTGGACCAGCTCACCCGCCAGCTCTCGCAGGTGCCGCACAGGCTGCCGATCAGCTCGGCGGAGGCCGGTACGACCTGGCGGTGGGCGATCAGCAACGAGAGGTTGCCGAGGATCTGCTCGAGCAGCTGCTCGCGACCCGGCAGACGCAGGTCGGAGAGCTCCTGCGTGCCGAGCAGCAGCGACATGCCGGCGGAGCGGGCACGTCCGAACAGCGCCACCACGTGCTCGGCTGAGACTGCCGAGAACTCGTCGATCAGGACCATGGCCGGCGAGGGGCTGCCCTGCAGCGTCGCGACGACGCTCTGCAGGTCCTGCACGATGGCCGCCCCCAGCATCTTGCTGAGCAGAGGCCGGCTGTCCGATTCGAGGCTGACGTAGACGACCTCGCCGGCTCTGATCGACTCCAGCAGCTCGATGCGGTCGGCGCCGGTACGGGGGTCGAGCCACGGCCCCGCGTCGGACTCCGTGAGGATCGCAAGCCGGTCGCGCACGCCGGCCAGGTCGCGAAGCTGGCGAGGAGTCAGCGAGTCGAGGTAGGCGCTGCCGGCCTCGGCCTGCTCGGGGGACAGCTCCCTCAGCACGAGATCGAGGCTGTCGGGCTCCAGGGCGTCCACTATCTCCGCCAGCGAGAGCTCCCGCCCAGATGCCCGCAGCGCGCGTATGGCGTGTCCGAGGTAACGCTGGGCCTGGCGCAGGTAGTGGGGCTCGGTGAAGCGCTCTCCGGCCAAGACCCGGTCGGCTATCTCGGTGTCCCCGCCGCGGCCGTAGGGGTTGTAGACGGAGGGTCCCGACGGCGACCAGGCTCGAAAGCCACGTCCGGAGGCTTCGGCGGCGATGCGAAGGCGATCGCGCAGGTCGCGGTCCCCCTTGGGGTCGACGGCGACGACGGCCAGCCCGGCGCGAACGGCCTGGCATGCGAGCGTCGTCTGCGTGACTGTCTTGCCCGAGCCGGTCGCGCCGACCACGAGGGTGTGCCCGACGGCGCCGGGGACGAAGGGGATCGATACGGGCCTGCCGTCACGCCGCCTGCCGAGACGGAGCCGGCCGCGACGCGGGCCCGGCCGGCGGCGGGCCAGGCGCTCCGCAGCGACGTCGCAGAGGCGGCAGAGCAGATCCAGGGGCCGAACCGCTTCGATCGCGCTCTCGGCCCGGCGCCCGCCCACGTCCAGATCGACGAGGTGGCGGCGGCGGGCGCTGCGGGCGCAGGCCACCGCTCCCAGCAGGAGCACCGGCGCCGGCGGCAGCCCGTCGATGAGCGAGGCGATGGGCGCGAACGCGAGGGGCTCTGCGACGGCCCAGCTCCAGTGGAGCCCGAGACGGCGCAGGAGCCGGGCCGCGAGCAGGCCGGCGGCCAGCGCCAGCAGGGCCTGCAGCCCGAGGGTGACGACCGTGTGCCAGGCGTGCAGCAGCTGATCGGCCGGGGACGGCGGTGCGATGGTTGGGGTGGACGTGTTCATGTCGTTCTCCTTTGGTTGGGTTGTGTGTTGCTGGCGCTCGCGTCCTCGGGTGGACGCGGGCAGGGCGATGCGCACCGGTCCGGTGGACCGGCGTGCGAGAAGGTCGAGATGTGGAGTCGCCGTGGCGGCCGTGCCGCCGGCGGGCGCTCAGATCAGGCGATAGCCGACGCCTCTGGCCGCGACGAGCCACGAGCGCCGGTCGACGGCTGTGAGCTTCGCCCGCAGCCGTGAGGCATGGGTGTCGACGGTCCTGGAGGAGCCTGCCGAGCGATACCCCCAGACGGCTCGGAGCAGCTCCTGGCGGGTGAAGGTGCGGTCGGGCTCACGGGCCAGCTGGGCCAGCAGCTCGAACTCCATCTTGCGCAGGTCGAGCCGGCGACCGTTGAGCAGCGCCGTGCGTCCGCGCAGGTCGATGCGCAGTCCCGAGGCCTCGATCAGAGGGCGCGGATCGGGCCTGGACTCCACGCGACCCAGGACGGCACGTACCCGCGCACGAAGCTCCAGGTAGGCGGCACCCCTGGCGACGTCGTCGGCTCCCGCCTCGAAGGCGCGCAGAAGCTCCAGCATCGAGGGACCGGCGCCGATCGCGAGCACCGGCAGGGTGCGGTCCCAGGCGGGCTCGGGATCGTCGCTGCCACCGTCGGCCTCCGCGGCCGCGCCGAGCCTGATCTCCTCGATCAGCTCGATGGCGCCACGGGAGCCGTCGAGGCGTCCGATCACCGCCAGGCGCGGCGGGCAGGCGGCCGCGAGCATCCGGGCGTGCGGGACGGTGCGGGCGACCTCGACTCTGTAGCCGTCGGCGGCGAGCTGCTGGGCGAGCCGCTCGGCCACCATGCGGTCGGACTCGACGAGCAGGATCGGCTGGGCGAAGCTCACCCCAGTTCGGCCTCCCGCGGGCTTATCCCCAGTCCGTCCCGGGCGATCAGCCCGAGCACGTCACTGTGCACCCACGGTGTGGGCAGCTCGCGACCGGCCTCCGGAAGCAGTCCGATCCGCCGTCCGAGCCAGCTCGTCTCGCCGTTGACCCTGCCGCGCCGGTCCTGCTTGAGGCGCCCGCAGCGGATGGCGATCTCGCTCATGCTCGACAGCCCGCGTCCGACCTGGTCGAGCACGGCTTCGCGCAGCGCCCGGTTCAGGACGATCGGACTCGTGAGGACGCGGTCGAGCTCTGCCCTGAGCGTCGTGACCGAGACTTCAGGGTCGGGCTCGTACGCGGCCAAGGCGCGCATCGTCAGCTCCCGGAAGGGCTCGTAGCTCTGCTGGGCGGCGATCGCCTCGCGGAGGCTGACGGGTGTCGCGGGCTCGCCGGCTCGGTCCAGGCGCGTCCAGCGAAGCGCCGGGATCGACATCTGCGACGGCACGAGCCCAATGCGAACGGCCCGGCCTCCGGCCAGGATCGATGGCTGATCTTCCAGGCACCAGCGAGCGGCCTGCAGCGGACGCCCGGGTAGCTCATCCAACCAGTCGTCCGGGAGGACGACCCGGCACAGACGGTCCTCGGTGGAGGCGAGCAGGTACTGACGGCAGACGATGCGCGCGTTCTCGGCAGGCTCGTCGGCGCCCAGGTTCGCGAGGAGGCGTTGGGTCGCACCGGTATGGAGCGGACGGTCGACGACCAGCGTGCCGCCACGAGCGCCCGGTCGACTGACGATCTCGTGAGGCTGTCCGAGCTCGTCCGAGTACCGCGCCAGAACGACCCGCCTGGCTCCTCGACGTCGACGGGTGCGCGAAGCGCGCATGGGCATGCTCGGCGGATCGACCTCAGCGGCGGCCACGGCGCTCCTCGGCAAGAGGGTGGCGGGCACGGGCGCTGCCGGCGGGCTGGAGGGGAAGGGCTGTGGAGGAAACTGGGAAAGTAGGGCGTGGCAAGCTAGCGGCCGACGGCGGGCTCTCAGGCGAACGGCGGGCAGTCGCCCTGCCGGTGATGCAGTCGCCGCCCGTCGAGGGGCTGCAGCCGCCGCGCTGACGGGGCCTGTGCGTTGCAGTCACCGCTTCCGGGAGCCAGGTCCTCGACACAGGGTGGCTGCAGCCGACGGCGGGGCGACTGCGTTGCGCGATGGGGCAACTGCGGATCCGGACAGGCGACAACGCTTGCCTCCTGCCGCCAGTATCGAAGGCCGCGTCTGTCACGACGACGTCCACCAGGGCGTGCAGATGTCGCGAACGAGGGATGCCGTCGTCTCCTCAGTGCAGCCGGCGGCGGACCTCATGGGGGGAGGCAGGACGGGAACGCCGAAGCCTCGTGTCGAGTCCTCGTGGATGTCGCGCTCGGCGACGAAGACGATCCGCCTGCGGCCTGAGTAGTCCCACCCCCGCGGTCGTTCCCCTGGGTAGGCACGACAGGCCCAGAGCAGGCCGTCGGCTCGCCGGGCGCAGTCCCGTGCTCGAGCTGCGTCGCGGCACACGAAGACGACGGCAGGGGTCGCGCGGCCGTCCTCGGAGTAGCGGCGGACGGCGGTTGACCATCCGACCAGGAACTGCTCGTAGCGCTCGAGCCTCGCCGTCCAGCGACCCGAGCGGCAACGGTCGTCGAGGTCGACCATCAGGTCGATGGAGGTCTCCCCCGGCCCCCGCCCGAGGACGATCGTCGCGTCAGGTCGAAGCGTCTCGAAGCGGTCGGGCTCGACTCGCCGCCCCGAGGCAAGCGTGCGCTTCAGGTCGTGCGCAACGAGCCCGCCGGGGAGGTTCAGGTGAGCTGGGCCGAGCGGGCCGCCATCTCCCGCGCGAGGCACCGGCACGATCGAGGAGGCTGCCCCGCGCACGACCACGCCGGCCCGCTGCCGGGCGAAAGCCAGCACCCAGCCGGCTGCATGCAGGCGGCGCCGCGTAGCCTCCAGCAAGGTCTGTTCGTCGCCTGCTTCCGTCAGCGGGGTCCAGAGCCCATCCGTCGTCGGTGGCGGCTCGTGTCCATGACGCACGAGCAGGTCCCTGCCGGCCGCCGCGAGCAGATAGCACATCGGCGCTCCGCCTCCGTCGCGCCTGTGCATCTGGAAGCGCTCCACCAGTCGAGCGTCCGCCAGCCTCTTGAGACGTCGCTGGGTCGTGGTCAGTGCCCGCCCGGGCGCCAGGCGGCGATGGATCTGGCTGCTGAGGATCGGGCCGAGCTCCCCGACCAGATCGAGGATCGCGATGTCGAGCGGCTCGACCTTCACGTCGAGCCGGCAGCCTGGGCTCACGAGGCGCAGGCTGTGGACGGCATCGAGCTCGGCCAGCTCGCGGTAGCTGTCGGCGGCCCTCGAGGGGGTAGGCGATGCCGCCGTGCCCACGCCAGTCGCGGTCGAGCCCTCGCCAGTGATGGTCGAGCGGGCGGAGGCAGTGGGACTCTCGGCCGGCTCGCCATCCTCTGCCGTCGCGACGGCCGGATCCCAGTGGGATTGCTCGAGGCTGTCGAGGTAGCGCCCGCCCCTGGCTGCCTGTGCTGCGAGGTGGTGGCCGATGCGATCGGGGTCGAGCTGCATCGGCAGGGTGCTCGCGAGGAAGGCGGGCTGGCGACCGTGGGGGCTGGTCAGGCTGACGACGGCGTGATGGCGAGGCAGGTGCAGCCGGACGTCTGGCCTGCCCAGGGCGGAGAGCCTGGCGGTGTCGGGCCGGACGGTGTCCGAGTAGGCGGCCATCGTCAGGGCTGCACCATCACGAGCGTCGCGGGTCGAGGCTGTTGCGAAGTAGACGCGATGGGCGAACAGTGCGTCGAGCTGGTCGCGCACATCCCTGTCGACCCACTGCGAGTCTGCCTGCCAGCAGGCCAGCGTCTCCAGGCCGGCGGACCGCTTGAGCGCCATCGTCTGGGCGAACCCGCTGTTGACGACCAGCGGCGCCTCGTCGATCTTCAGCGCCACTGCCGTGCGCTCTGCGGGTTGTTGACGATCCTGCTGGCGCGCCAGGGCGGCGTCGAGCATGCCGAGCAGCAGCTGCATCAGCACAGCGGTGTTGCCGGTCCCCAGAGCGCCGAGGGCGCCCTTGACGATCACGACCTCCGAGCCGGCGATGACACGGTCGAAGTCGAGGACCAGCGAGCCGTTCAGCAGCACGCGCTTGATCGACGGCGAGTTCAGCAGCCGCGCGAGCTTGTTCACAGGGGCGTCCAGCTTCGAGGTCGTTGCGCTGCGTGCGTCGGCCAGCTGGGCCGAGAGCTCCTCGGCGAAGAACTGCGAGATCTCCTTGAGCTCGGGCAGGGTGCGCAGCCGTGAGGCGACGGCACGCCGGTAGGCGTAGCCCTCCTGACCGACCGAGAGCAGCCTGGCGGCATCCCACAGGGTGCTGGAGGAGTCATGGCTGAGGACCGCGATGACGGCGTTTCGCAGGTAGCGATCCGACGACGCTCTGATGTCTGACTCCGTAAAAAGCTGCTTGAGCGCTCCCACGACGTAGTCGGCGATCACGTCGGCGGGCGCATCGACGGCGAGCGGGTTGAAGCCGCAGGTCGGATGGGCGAAGTCCAGGTAGGTGCAGACGCGCCCGGGCGGCACGGCGCTGAGCGCAGCCTCGGCGGCGTCGCCCTTGGGGTCCAGGACGATGACGGCGCAGGCATCGCGCTGCAGGTCCTCGACGACGCTGGCGACGAGGAGGCTCGACTTGCCCTGCTCGACGGCACCGGGCACGGCGACGTTCTGCCTACGCAGCTCGGGATGGATCGAGATGGGACCGAGCTGATCGCGCAGGATGCCCGGGCCCGCGGGCCGGAAGACGCCCGGTGGGGCCGGGGCCAGGGGCAGCTGGCCTCGGGCGAAGGGTACGGTCGAGTAGTCGACCGACGGGGCCTGCCAAAGCTCTGCCAGCTCGCCGGGCGCCAGGACGCCTCTCAGCGGATCCGGGAAGGGGTTGCCCTCGCCTCGGCCGACGCGAGTTCCGTAGATGGCCAACGGTCCGCGGCACGGCGCCAGGCTGCGGACGGCCAGCCGGTTCTCTGCCCGCCGCGCCTGCAACGAGGCCGCCACCCGCCGGCAGTCCCGACGGCTTGGCGCGACGACACGAACGTCCGCGAAGAAGAGGTAACGGTGCTGGACCTCAAGGCCGCCACGGAGCTCGCTGTCGAGCAGCATCGAGCGGTCGAGCGTGATCAGGTGCTCGCGACGGCTTCGCGAGAGATGCCTCTCGTGCTGGCGGTACAGCTGGCGGAGGAGGGCCTCGAAGAGGTGCGATGCCGGCGTGAGCGCGATCTGAATGTAGGCCGGCGCGCCCAGCGCGCCCATTGCCGTAAGGACGTCGTTGGTCACGGGCACGACGGAGCGCTCGCGGGGATCGGGGGTGGCGATCCGAGTCGTGAAGGACCTGTGCTTGGCCAGGCGCAGCAGAGCAGGCACAGGCAGGTCGTGGTCGGCTGGACGGTCCAGGCGCACATTCGGGTAGGCCGTGCGCATGGCCGTCTCGACTGCCTCGCGGTCCTCGACCCGACAGCAGACGGCCAGCCATGAGCGAGCCGACCGGCCCTCTCCTGCCGGGCGGTGGTGCACCTCGACGGCCACGGAAGGCTGTCCCTCCAGGAGCCTTCGCGGCCCCGTGACCACGAGCGCCGCGTGCAAGAACGAGAAGGCTCTTGCGACCTCCTTGGGCTCGGCGAAGTCGAGGTGGTAGACGTCCAGGACGAGGCGGGCGTACCGCCTGCGCCTGCGCGCTCTGGTGCGGAGGGCGAGGCAGATCGCCGAGGCAAGCGCGCATAGAGCGAGCACCGCGGCAGCTGGGGCGAGCAACGGCTCGATCAGCGAGAGCAGGGCGCCCGCGAGAGACCGAACCGCGACACCTGCGCCGCCCGCACCGCCGGCGCGCAGGGAGCGGGCGATGCCGCCCTGCAGGACCCAGGCCAGAACAGCGAGGCCGAGCAGCCCCGAGCCCAGCGCCAGCACCCGCCACAGGAGGAATCGAAACACCTCTCTCCCGCTCCGACGGCGGGAGCGACACGGGACGAAAGCGCTCCCCGCCATCTCTGGCGGGGAGCGCTAGTCATGAGGGAAAGTCAGGTCGGGGTCAGCGCGGCCTGGTGGCGCGCTCGACCGCCGCGCCGCGTGCAGTCAGGTACCAGGCGTTGGCCGCACCCTTCTCCTGACCGTCGCCGAGGTTTTCGACGAGCTCGAGCTTGGCGAGCCTGGTCAGCAGCTTTGAGATCTGCCCCTGGTCGACGATGCCCGACCCCTCGGCGATTTCGCGGTTGGAGGCACCGGGATGCTCGGCGATGACCATGAGGACCCGCACGGTCCTGTAGGTCAGTCGCATTTTGAGCCCTTCGAGGGGGTCGGCAGCGCGACTGCGAGGGCGGATCCGCGGCTCTCTGACGAGCTCGGGAACCGGCTTGGTCAGCTCCCTGCCGGCCGCCCGAGCGCCCAGGTAGGGGAGCACGATCATGCTCATCAACGGTCCCAGCAGGCCAAGCAGCGGTTCGCGCCCTCCTTCCAGGACGCGACTGTGGATGACCGCGAAGACAGCGCCGACGATCCCTTCTGCAGTCACCTCCGGCGGATCGAGATTGGCTCCCGGAGCCTTGCGGCCCATGTCGATGGCTCCCGCCAGCTCAGCGAAGGCCGCAGCCCGCTTCTCGAGCACCCTGTCCCCGGCCGCCATGGCCTCGACTATGCACAGCTTGGTCAGGGCCGGTTCGTCGTCCATGAAGGCCAGCAGTCGCGCCAGCGCGGCGCGGACGCCCTCCTTCCAGCCCGACTCCGACTGGTAGGCCTCGATCGCCATCGACCCGGCCTGGTCCATGGCCTGTTCGAAGGCTGCAAGGAAGCAGTCCTCGCGGTCACCGAAGACGTCGTAGAAGGTCTTCCGCGAGACCCGGGCGCGGCTGATCACCTGTGCGACGGTCATCCCGGCATAGCCGACTTCCTCGACGGCATCTACCGCAGCCGCGATCATCCGCCCTCGCTGGATCTCCGTGACCTGTCCGCGAGGCAGTCCGTTGGGCCCCGGGCGGAGGCGGCCTGCCCCCGTGCGTGACGTGCGTGGTTTGTATGTCAATGCCATTTTTCCGCCTGTCGTCTATATCGCCAGTATCGAGCCGGTAGCCCCGGCACGCAGGAGCAAGGGTTGCGCTGCCCTCGCAGCCCGAGTCCTTGCGGAATCGAGCGATACGAGAGATTCCTCCGTCTGGAACGGAAAGTCGAGACGCGTCTCCGACTCTCCCCCGCCCAAAAGCGGCTTGCCAGAGCCAAAGACGGGACGTCGTGGAACTCTGTTCGCATGCCGGGCGTATACCCGGCTTGCTTCCTGGAAACACATTTGCAGACGAGTCTCCCCATACTCGCGCTGCTGGCACCTCAGTGCTGAGACATCTGCGTCCTTACGCCTCAAATTGCATACCAGGCGCGTAGTCGCGAAGGCAAGGTGCACTGTAGACAGGACAGCCTGCTGACAAGTATCCACCCGGAGACGCAGGTCGCCGCAGCTGCCCCCAGATGCACGAAAGCCCCCGAAGGTCGGGGGCTTTCAGAAGTACCGCTACGGGGATTCGAACCCCGGTTTCCGCCATGAGAGGGCGGCGTCCTAGTCCCCTGGACGATAGCGGCGCGCCAGTTGAGAGAACGAGGCTAGCAGAGCTGGCGGCGACATTGCGTCCGCAAACTGCCGGCCCGATGGCTCCCGGTTGTCGTCGGCGCGGGTGCGATATCGTCGCGTCCCCATCGCGCGGATGTGGCGGAATTGGTAGACGCGCACGGTTCAGGTCCGTGTCCGGGAAACCGGGTGGAGGTTCGAGTCCTCTCATCCGCATCGCAAGAAATCGAGCCCTGCCCGGCTCGAGCGGAGTAGCGACGTCAGGCCACCTCCACGCCTTCGCGTCCAGCAGCCTTCAGGACCTTCTGATCGAACGACGAGACTGCCGAGCCCGTGTGTTTCGCGGTTGCGAGGCAGTAGGCGTCAGGCAGGCTGATCTGGTGCCGTTGTCGCAGGCGCGCCGCCTCGACCCCGATCGCCTCGTTCGGCTGGTGCATGGTGACGCCGAGGGCGGCGATCGCCTCCCGGGCTGCCGCCAGCTTCGACACTTCTGCAGCGGGAGCGATCAGCACCTCCGTCAGGTTCACGACGCTGATCGCACAGGCGTCGTGGGCGTCGCGCCACTTGGTGAACAGGGCGCGAGCGCGACGATGGTGCCTGTCGTTGCCGTCGAGCGCTCCGATCAGGACGTCCGCGTCGAGTAGCAGCTTCACCGCACGTCATCTTCGGCGTCGAGTTGCTCGAGATAGCCCGCCGGGTAGGTGCCCGTCAGCGTCCCGAACGCATCATCGAAGGTCGTGGTTGCGCGGCGGACCCGCAACTCCCCCTCACCGGCCGGCTCGATCGTGACCCGCTCACCGGCGCGCAGGCCAACCTCCTCGAGCGCCGCCACGGGGATCGTGATCTGGTTCTTGGTCGAGATTCGCGCCACTTTCTTTACTTTAGCAGTAAAGGATACGTGATCGGGCCCGTCGGCTCTTCAACTCTGAGACGGAGGTGGGCGCGGAGCTCGCGCGTGAGATCTCTTCGATCGAGGGGTCTTATAGGCGACGGCCGCCTGACACACCCGTCCGGGGCGGCGCAAACCAGAGCCCAAGGGGGAGCAAGAGCACATGGTGCGGAGACTTCTGATCGCTGCAGCCGCCGCAACGGCGTTCTCCACAGCAGCCGCAGCCGACGCGAGCGCAACGGCGATGCCACTGTCCATGAGCCAGGGAGCCGCCTTCGCCGTCCTCGGACACTGGTGCGGAGGCATCCAGGAGAAGGTCTACGAGACAGGCTTCGCGGCCGACGGCTATCCGCAGGGCAACGTCTACATGTCGACGCGGTGCGGCGGCAGCGGCCGCGGCGGGGGCGGGCACGTCACGACCTACACGGCGACTGCGACCGTCGTCTGGACCTGGCTCGGCGAAACCTGGAAGTGGGGCCCGATGGTCGGGAGCCTCGAAGCGATCCCGGCCGAAGACGCCCACGGCGACAGGCTCTACAACCTCGAAGCGCAGGCCTATCTCGAAACGGGCACGCCGCCCTACCAGCCCCCGGCGTCGCCGAGCAACGTCAAAGCGTCGGTCGTCCTCGCCGAAGGCGGCTCCACCGAATACCTGGCGATGCCCGTGAGCTGGACGGTCGACCCTGAAAGGGCCACCCTGATCACGACCCAGACGATGCGCGCAGAACCGATCGACGGCTCCAAGGCACCCGTCCTCGAAGCGACGAGGATCCCGTACTTCCAGGAAGGGACACTCGCGCCTGTGGAACCGAACACGACCTACAGGGTCACCGTCACCGAGTCCGACAGCGAAGGCACGAGCGCCCCCAGCACCCCGATCGACATCACCAGCCCCAACGCCGACGGTGAAGCCGAACGTCCGCCCGGCCAGCCCGCCTGCACGGTCGACAACGGAACGGTGAAGCTGGCGCCCGGGCTGAGCGAAGCACCGGCAGTTCAGACCGTCAAGGTCACGGGCAAGCTCTCGGAATGCGAAGGCGGCCCGGAAGCCGGAACCTACACGATGAAGTTCACGACGACGGGCCCCGTCAGCTGTGGACTGCTGTCCGGGACCGAAGAAGTCACGCCGAGCACGGGAGCGCTCTCGATCAAGTGGCTGCCAGCCGAAGAAGGCCACTCGACGGGCACGATCGCGTTCCCGCTGGG
>Ga0181522_10000227_pt1 | contig 44335 bp, 48 predicted proteins | sample PEATcosm2014_Bin_27_FD_121103 | JGI IMG/M metagenome (GOLD analysis project Ga0181522, IMG submission 121103) | Peatland microbial communities from MTU Mesocosm Facility, Houghton, MI, USA - PEATcosm2014_Bin05_10_metaG | ecosystem: Environmental > Terrestrial > Soil > Wetlands > Peat | place...
ACCGGCTCGGACTGCCACCACATCCTACGCTGAGTTTGTAGGTGACATTCCACCCGATATTCTTGCTGTAGCTTGCTGTATCGCCGTAGGGTCTGTACGTAGCCCAGCCCGAGTTACCGCCGGCGTACACCCAGACTCCTACAACCGGAGCGTTGCAGTAGATCGTTCCATTGGCGGTAAACGCCGCCGCCGGTGCGGTGCCGGCGTCGGCTGAAATTGCCGTGATCACCGCCAGGCTTGCTACTGCAGAACTAATCCAGCGGCGCCATCGCCAAGCCGTCACGTTCATTGCGACTCCTTCCCTTGTCCGATCATCTGCTCGCCCCCTCAGGCGGCCTAGTCGGACTATCTGAACTTGGCGCACACCATGCCAGCACCACTCCCCGTTGTCAAGGCAAGTTGCGCATCTCGCCGCGCAATATTTGCGGGCATCTGCGCTCTATGCGCGCGCACAGGAGCAATCAAAGTGCCACATATGCGCGCATCAATGGCCTTCGGCTGCTACCCTTTGGCCGTGGTGCGACCAGGAGATTCGCGCAGACCTTCGCGATCAAATGCGGCCGATTACCGCATCCTTGCGTCGCTGATCGGCTGCCACGAGACACTTAGCCTTACGGGACTCGCTGCACGGGCAGGCGTATCTCGACGCTCAATGACCACCACGGCGTCGCAGCTTGCCCCGAGGCGCATTCTTGAAAAGGCGACGGCGCGTTTTGGTCCGGGTGCTGGACTTGTTCTCGCTGCCGGGGTGGGCACTGAGAACATTCGTGCGGCCCTTGTGGACGCGAATGGAGTGCTTCATTGCGAGCAGGAAGCACCGCCGGATCGGGCGCAGCTCTCGGAGAGTCCTGAGTACCTACTACGTCGTCTTCGGAAACTCACGCTCAGCGTCCTCGGCCAAGGACTTGCTAGCGAGTCCTTGGCTGGAACGCCGGGCAAAATTCCGCTGCTGGGCGCAGCGGTTGCATGGCCGGGACCAATTCAGCGAGACGGATATGCACGGGGCGCAGCGTTCAGTGATCCAGAGTGGCAGACAGTCCCGCTCGTACAGCGACTGAGTGCGGCATTGGGAGGCCCATTTGCCGATCGCTCGCTAGTCGATTCTATCAATGGCGCAAATGCAGCTGTTGCATCGATCGCATTCGATCGGGCTAGCCTCGACGAGAGTCGTCGACGCCGACACTCGGAGATTGTCATGGCGGTCAGGATCGGCGGCATCGTTGGGGCGGGAACCATAAGGATCCCACGATGGTCACCAGATGGGCAGCACCCGTTTCTTCGCTCGCAGCTACTCGTGGGAACAAATGGCCACGCAGGAGAGCTCGGGCACTTCCCGATTGGAGAGTCAGCTGTCAAGCTAATCAACGCGCACAGTCCCCCACGGCTCGCACCGCTCACTTCGAGAGAGTGTTCTTGTGGTCGACGCGGTCACCTAGAGGGCCTGATCGGCGCTGTTGGGCTCGCACGACGGCTTGCACAAAGCGGCTATCCGGTCGATGTCACGCGAGCGTTGGGTCCGCAACTTGACCCTTTGCTCCAAAACCCTGATGAGACCGTAGGTCGCGCTCTTCATGATCTTGGTCGTCTCCTTGGCCAGGCACTCGCAAGTCCGATTTTGATGCTGGATCCGGCCAACATCACTCTGACCGGATATTTTGCCCGACCGGAGATCATTGCGGGAATCCGCGGCGAGCAAGCCTTGCTGTCATCGGGGTTCTCAACAAGCGTTGAAATCGACCAACTCACGGCTGATCAAAACAGTTTTGTTGAGGTCCGTGGGGCGGCCCTCCTACGGTTTCGCCGACTCATATACCGGGACTTCGGCGCTCTCACCGACCAGGCCAGATGGGAACAGCTTCTTACGATCGTCGATAGAAAGGAGCTGGAAGCGATGCATTCAAATGAGATCTGACACCGTACCGGCTCTGATCGTCGCAAGACCAGTCCTGTATTAGGCTATCTCGAGGCGGTCAAGTCCGACATGACTTTCTGGCGCATAGCGCTTCCCGACCTTCGCAAGGACTGAGAGCACCAATCCGCCAACGGCCGCAAGCATGTCAACGTCGCACAACCGGCAGTGCGCGACCACCGCAGACAAGGGCGCTGTCGCCAGGTTAGCGGCGGTGATCGCCGCCAGCAAGACGTTTTCGCTTGCCGCGCGCAGCTCGTTCTGTTTCAAGCAACGTCCAGTATGGCTGGACCGATACCGTTCGCCGTATTGCTCGCCGGGCGGCGATCTCTCTTGACATCGTCGCTATCACGGGCGCCGACACGGCCGCATGCAGAATGATGCTCGCTCCTAGCGACTCGGGAGCAGCTGCGAGCAGAGCCAGGTTCCCGATAAGCCCCCCTGTCGCCGCAGCATCCGATGAAACCCGGAGCAGGGTCGGTATAGCACCGAGCTCGCGTAGCGCTTCTTCTATATCGAGAAGCGCCGGATCGATGATGCGCGTTCTCAATGACGTCATTTCCTGGCTGAAGTCAGTTCGCAGCGGGTCTCCCAGATTCCTCGCGGCATCTAGGATGGCGGCTCTCAGTCGGACTCGCGCATTACCGAGCCTGCTGCGCACATCGACAAGCACGTCCCAATCGGCGTCTGGAAACGCCGGAAACTTTCCGAGTGCTTGCGACAGTTGATGCGATTCCCTAGATGGCACAGGCGGCCCGTAGGTCTTTCGCTGCTCGACCGGCCGCCTTAGCTCGCGTCGCACATGGTCCGCAAGTTTCCCGTACGCGCTCAGGGTCGTCTCGTCACTCGATGTAGTCAAGAGCTTCTCTAGCGCTGAGAGAACGCCGCGTAGTTCTCGCTCCGACACTTGCCCCTCGGGTGATGCGATGACCGTGGCGTAGTAGTCGGCGCCGAACAACGGTATAACGGCGTCCTGCGTCTTCCCCACACACAACGATCCGGCCAACACCCCGGCCTCGAGTGGCCGACGCGGCTCGAACGCCCCAGCGTTCACACCCGCCACAAACTGCCGCAACGCATTTTCGTCGGCGGTGGAGATTTGCGACGCAATGAATTTCATCACCGCGCCCGTCACCTCGAGATCGAACCGATCCCGTCCATGCGACCTGGCTATAAGCTCGGTCACCCCATCTATCGCAAAAAGGACCTCGGTAACTGTCGTGCTCGCAACCTCGACAGTGTCCGCATAGATGTAGCCAGCCTTGGCGAGGCGCATGTCGGCCAGCAGATCACGCCAGATGCGGTCTCCGTGGTCAAAGCGCGTGCCGAGAACCACTGCAGTGAGCTCGTCTCTTGGTCGCTCATTGGGGTGCATGTCCAGAGCTTAGCGTCGTGGCAACTAGCGACGCGATCATTCTCTGCTCAGGGCTGAGCATCGAGTGTCTCAGAATCAACGTTGTGCACGCCCTCATGGACGGAGCATAAGCAACTTCGCCCCATACGCGGCCACGTCTACAGGGTCCGGGCTCTGCGGCTATTGCTAGACGCCGTAAAGTAGCCTGCACCCGTAGCAACTGCGCGCAGAGTGACGGATTGATGGCGCAGCCGTGCGGGAACCGTGAAGTGGATCGTCGCCAGCGATCTCGCGACCGGTGCCCTGCCGATCGTGCTCCAGTGGTTGCGCCCTTTTATCTCTAGGGCGCAACTGACGGCCGGATTGTTGACTTCGCCTCCCGTCGGATCGTGCACCGGTACTGCGACAACGCCGTGAACGCGCAGGACAGCGATGTTCGGCGACCCCACAACAATCGAGTGCGTCACCTGCGCCGTGAAATTGTAGGGTCCTGGTTCAGCATTGCCGTAGCATCCGGGATCGGTGAAAAGCATCGGGAGGTCGCCCGATTCCTCCGACACATAGGTGAATTCGGCCTTCATGTTGGCGTTGACGCCGCCGCTGGCTAGGGCGCTCTTCTGGAGAAAGTTGAAGTCGGTTGTCCCCACACTGTAGAGTCGCAGTTCAATGTACGGGTCCTGTACTTCCCAGTCGATCTGTACGTGATCACCGGCGACCGTGGGCAAAAGCCACCATTGACGGCAGTCCTCGTATTTGACGAAATGGACGAAGCCGAACTCCTGCTGGCCATAGGCCGCTACCGGCGCACCGGCTATCGCAGCGCCACCTTCGGCCTCCGCCGGTGGAGCAACGGAAAACGTAAGCAGAATCAGCATCGTGATCCGTACGCGCCTCACATCTGTCCCCCTTCTCTAGTCGGATATGCAGGAGCATACCGGTCATCGGTAGCACGTAGGCAGTTCGCGTTGCGCCGGGGTCCCGCCGATTCTGCGAGAGCGCTCCTAGCGAGGCAAGACGACGCACGCTGAAGGCCGCACGGCCAATAGGTAGCGCGATGCCTCAGACTCGCGATATAGTCGCAGACGATTCATGCGGCGAGTCGGTCTTCGTGGCCGCGACCTTCCTGATCGCCGCCGGCTCGCCGCTCGTAGAAGCTAAGGTCTTCCAAGTGGAGCCACTGATCACCGAGAGGCACGGCTCGTGCGCCGCCCAGCACGGTCGTGTTACGGCTAAGCCATGCCTCAAGGCTTTCTTTGGGCGCTACCTCCGCCGACAGATGCGCCGATGTCGCCACGTCCCGGCAAAGCGCGACTCCTACTGAGTATTGCGGCTGACCTTCTTCGCCATTGACGACTCGCCCGTGCCGAATCGGCAGTGTCGGGTGCGTCGGTGCCAAAGGATGCTCCGTTGTGGCGATCAGTGATTGGCGTGGCCCGAGTGCAATTGTCGCTTCTCGAAGTGCATCAATCCCGGGAGGCAAAATGCGAATGTCGCCGTGCGCGTAAATGAACGTACGTATTTCTAGCTCACGGATCGCGAGCAAGACGGCCGCAGCAGTGCCCTGCGCCTCAGGCTCTCGAACAAATACAAGTTCTACATTCGGCACATACTCGGGCAGTACCGCTTCGACCTGCCAACCAAGATGTCCTGTTACACATGCGACTCGCGTACAGCCAAACGCCGCTATCAAGTCAGCGATCAAGCCTGCCACGATCGGCACACCATCGGCCGGGAACAGGCACTTGCTCATGAGCGTACCGACAGGCCCCAACCTCGATCCGGCGCCTCCACACACGACTACAGCGTCAGGGATTGTTCTCGTCCGCTTATCAGTACTCATGGCCTACGTCCCCTTGCCTTAGTAAAGCGCCACAGGCCCACGCGAATTTCGCCTGTCTTGTCGAACCCGAGCCACCGACCCACCATACTGTGTTTGCCGTGAACCTTGAGCTGAAAGGTTCCATGAAGATGTGGCTCTTCGGACGAATCACGCCAGTGACCCGAAAAATAACCGCAGTCTAGGACTCCGTCCAGCGTAAACTTTCCAGATGAGGTCCTAAATCCTTTCTGTCCGTGCGCCTCAAGTGTCAGCTTGCGGGCTTTCTTACGCCCGGCCGGTTGATGCTCGGTCCAAAATACAGAGTCCCAACGCCCAGCCAGTTGCGTTACACGCGTATTGGGCTCGCACTCGCGGCCGGTGTGAAACAAAGGATACGTACCAGCCGCCTGGGTCTGCTCTTCCCATGTCTCCACCCGCGGATTGTACTCGTAGCCAGCGCGCGTGACTGAGCGATCGGCAAAATCGACCTGTAGAAGAGAAAAGTTGTTGCGAAAGTACTCGCTCGCATACGTGGCGCCGCCAGTGAAGCTCTGTGCGCAGTTGTGGGCCGAGGTCGGAGGCTCAAGGGCTCCGTGGACATGACCGCTGAGCAAAACGTTGCACGATTCCGCTAGGTAACGGAAGGTATTGGGGCGATCAGAATAGCTGTCGTGCTCTTCTTGATGCAGCCACTCACGAGGATGGTGACAGATACCCACGACCAGGCGATTACCATGATCTTCTTCCGCGAGCCGCGGAAGAAGTCGACCATTGCTGCGCGGGCCACACAACGACTGCAGCAGTGGCAGCCCCAGCCACATATTTTGCATGTCAGTCGCAGCACGATCGGCAAACCATGCCGAATTGACCACGAGAAAATCCAGCCTATGGTCATCCGTCTTGATGCTGCTAATCCCCGTAAGATACTCAAGGCCCGCAATACCACTAGGCTTCATGTACTTGCCATTGCGACAGAAGTCTACAAAGTTCGCGAACGGCAGGACGAGGGCAGCATGGTGGCGGGGAGAAATTGGCGCAAGCGCACCAGGACTAAGCCACTTGTCACATTGTTTCGCATTCCGCGGGTAACCGAGACCGTGTGCATGGTCGATGTTCCGATCATGATTCCCCGGAGCCACGACTACCCGACTCGCTGGAAGGCCGAGTACGTTCAGAAGCTTTTTGATAAAGTCTTTGGCTAGCTTGTAGTCGGCCTTCGAGCCGCGATATGCGATATCTCCGGAGAGCACGACATAGTCAGGCAAGGGACGCGGCCCATATTCGCCGAACGAACTCGGCATCGCATCTTCGTCGCCGGAGACGATACGCTCGAGCCTTGTCAACAGAGCGTCGTATGCGATTGCACGTTTTGTCTTATCATCGGCGCAGGCAAGCGCATCGAAATGAAGATCGGTCAAATGGAGAATATTTACGACAGGTCCTGGAGACGTGGCCGTGGATGCAGTTCGATACATCGGTGAGCGAGACGCTTTACGCGGCGACATCGGTGCTCCCCGTCACCACTGCCGTTGCGATTCGGAATGTGTAGCTATCCCCGTCGAGGCGCGCCGCTAGCTCTTGCTCGACGGCCGACGCGGCAGAAGAGCGGGCGTTAGTCGTCGTTGGGATGTGACCAACGAACCGGATGAACTCTGTAGCGTCTGTGCTCGGATCGGCGGAATAAAGGTCGCGATGGCGCACGTCACTTACTGGAACCCTGAATGTAGCAATGACCTGCTCGGTTCGTGGGTACAGCCCTACGCTGCGAAGCATCCCCTCTACATCGGCGACACGAAGCCGTGGCCGCCCTGGTTCTGGCGGAACAACGCTAGGCGCATTACGAACTGCTGAACGAATCGAATACGTGTCGCACGCATCTGACCTCAAAATGACTGCCAGCTGGCCACCCCTTGTCAGCCTCTGCGCGAGGTCAGCGACAGCCGCAGGGCGGTCACTGATGTAGTAGAGAACGTGTGAGGCCAAAATCAGCTGATACCTACGCGATTGCTGGTGGAAGGTCTTCGGGGTGAGCTTGCGTGCCGAATACCCACAGGCCCCCAGGGCCTCACTCGCATAGGCAAGCAGACGAGGATCTAGATCCACTACGTCGACGATCGAGCCTGCCTGCATGGGGCGGCGGCGGCTAAGCGACTGCAATACAGCCACACACAGATCACCAAACCCGGCGCCGTAATCGCAAAGAGCGAAGATAGGCCCGGCTAGCATCTCGGGTGGCAAGGTGTGAGTCAATGCGTCAGCGATAGCGACATGCTCCCGACTTCGACGGCGCAGATAGTCCAAGCCGCGTGTATACGGATACTGCTTCGTCGCCTCGATGGGGTTGGGCACACTAACTTGCCGAGGCGTGGGGTTCATCAGGAGCGCCTCCCTCGTCGATATGCGACGCCAGCGTGCCGGCGACGGGTCTCTTCATCGTCACAAGACCGTCTCATGCTTCCCAGCATGATGGGATAATCGGGCTTGGTCAAGTGCTGCAACCCGTTCGTCCCAACTATGGCTGTCGGTGAAGTGCCGTTAGAGCGGCCAGCGTTGCTATATGGATTTCCTTCTTGCGCTACAAGTGCGAGGGATACCACGCTGTGGAGGACTGGTTCGTCTGCTCGGTACTCACTTTGCGTCTGGTGCGAGGTCGTCTACGAGGCGGCCGGGTTTGATGTTGAGGCCGTGCGCGAGTCGCAGGATCGTTCGGAGGGTTGGTTGGCGGGCGCCGCGCTCCAGGCATCCGTTGGCGGTGGGGTGGATATCGGTCCTTCGTGCCATCTCGTCTTGGGATACGCCCAGCTCGGCGCGCAGCGTGCGGAGTCGTGCGCCGAACGCCTGTGCTTGCAGCGCTGCGGTGCCTGCAGCGTGGTTGGATGGCTGTGTCATCGGCTTGTCTCGCCGGGTCCGGTCCGGAACCGTGCCCAGGGTGGCGTGTCACGCAACGGGTGGATCTCGTCATCGGCTTTCGACTCGTCTGGCTCTTGCCACTCGCGCAGGCAGTAGATGGCTGAGCCGATCCACTGCAGCGCGTTGCGCAGCCGTTGGCCGAGTCCCACCCAGACCTCAGACGACGGCTGCGGGCTTGCCGCTAGGACTCGGGTCGCCTCGGCAAGCAGGGTTTCAGCGTCAATGAGGAGCTGGTCCATCTCGTGTTCTGCGGCCTGCCGATTTTCGCGCCAGCGCCGGTGTTGGGGTGACTCGGGCAGCGGCTGGAGCTTGCCTTTGGAGCGACTGGCGGCGAGACGCTTGCGCCCGGCGGCCGTGAGCGTCCACATGTTGATGCTGTGGCGTCTGAGCGGCTGGAGCAGCCCCTCGGCGGTCAGCCGCTCGAGCTGGGGGCGCAGTCGCCGGGTGGTGGCGCCGTTGTGCTCGATCCCGGCGTGGGCCTTGACGGTGATCATCGAGACGCCGGGCTCGAGGTCAGCGCGGCGGTGGTGTTCGCCGCGAGCGAGGGCGGCCAGGAGCATGTCATCAGTGAGCAGCGGCTCGGGAATACGCTTAGGCGTGGGCATGGGAGCTTGTCCTCCTGTGTCCGGGCTCCGGTGCGGTGCCAGCCGCGCCGGAGCCACTTGGGGCTTATGGGAGCCGCTGACGGTAGGGCTGCTCGTTTTGATGGGTCAAGCTGTGGGCCGGGCGCTCAGGGCGTGCCGGCGGCCGGGACAGGATGCTGCTCTATCTGCTCGGCGCGGGCGATCAGCTCGGAGGTGGTGAGGTTGAGGCTGGTGGCCAGGCGACGCAGGCTGGCGTAGCTGGGGTTGCGCTTGCCGGTCTCGACGTTTGAGATCCAGCGCTGGTGCAGACCGGAGTCGTTGGCCAACTGCTCCTGGGTCAGTTTGAGCTCTTGGCGGCGCGCCTTGACGGCCAGGCCGAGAGCACGCTGAGGCGTCGGGCGGGCGGGCATCCCGGCAGCCTCACGACCAGCCATCCGCCTCTCAATGACATTGCAGTAGACCTATTGCTGACAGTGCGCTACAGTCCCCGCCCATGACATTCCAGTAGAGAGGGGCCTGTTGGCTCGATGGGACTGATTTGGCGCTGGCGCGCGTCGAGCTAACGGGGCCTCCCAGCGAAAGGGGTCGCGAGATGGGTACAGCGGGTCGGTGGACTCTGGGACGAGTGTTGGTAGCTCTTGCGGTCGGCTCGGTGGCGATGGCCATAAGCCTCGCGACCGGCACTGCAGTCGTGTCTGCGGCAGGTCGACCGTCAGCAACCGCCGCGACCCACTGCAAGCCGATCAGCATCGGTGAGCCCTGTCTGGGGCCGATTCAGAGTGGCTACGCCTATGACGGTTTTGGGGGCGGTGACGACACCTACATCCACGCCAAGGCGGGGCCGAAGGTGGTCGTCGAAAAAGGTGGCGAAACCGGGGAAGTGACCGAACGTACCTTCACCTGGCACTCAATACCGAGTGTGGAAATGGTGGCGGTGTTCATCGTCAGCAAGTCCAACCCCGACTCCCGGACGTTCCACTACACCCGTGTTAAGACCGGACGTCATTCGGGTCATGTGGCCATGAGGGCAGTGTTTCAGGGCATCCCGCCCACGCTGCTGCTTGAGGGGCGTCATATAGCGCGGTAGGACCTGTGCAACATGATAAGCCCCCGACGAGCAGGGGCTTATCGGGGGCAGTAGTTGTGACTCATGCTCCATTGGGTGCGGAGGCATGGACTCGAAGCCGATCAGGGTCGATGACGACCTGCACCTGGGCCGCGTGAATGATGCGGCCTTCGTCCATCGACAGGAACACATGCGCTGGCGCGGTCTCTGGCTCTCTGGTCGGCCCGGTGAAATGGGCGACACCTCGTAGATACCAGCTGGGGGTGTCGTAGCACCCGGCTGGTGTGCTTTCAGGGTCGCCCATCTCATACATGGCGTGAGCCAGTTCAACCGTCATCGTGATGTCGGTTGTGAGCTTGATGTCAGCGTGCTCCTTTGGGAACAGCAGTGTGATGGGGCTTCGGTAGGTGCTCTCAAACAGGGCTAGCTGTACTCGCCGCAGATCGAAGGGCACCTCGCGGAATTCGATCGTTGACCACAACAGGTCTGGGTCGAAGTTCTCCTCTTGGGCGTCCTCCAGCCCGCTGCGGTACGCCCTGAAAGGTGAGTGCTTGCTCAGGTCTCCACCCATGACGGCCTCGATTCTTTGTTCAAGAGGCCGCCATTCGGCCTCGGGGCCGAGTCACGGCGGATTACCCGTGGATCAGCTCCAAGGCCGAGGCACAGTTGCAGCAATCAGACGACCGCAACTTGCTGAGATAGTAACATATTTATGAGTTTATGTCAATAATAGGAGTGGTATGGTCGCTTTAGATCGCAAGGTTCACTCGTCGTATGTCCATGGCGAGACCCTCATATCATTCTCGACCTGACGATGCCACGGCCTACCCCTCGCGTCAAAGGCAAGCAGGGTGATCACGCCTTCCCCACGACTGGTACTGGCTAGAGGTCCGCAGATGACCTCGTCGTCCTCGAACCACTGCACTTCACCAGCAGTGCGCCACCCGCGATGATCTGCTCTCCAAATTCGGCACCACAGGCGTCCGTCCGGGGATAGTCCGAACAGAACCTCGTCTTCTGGCCACCGGCTGATGGCGGTCAGCGCGACAGTCGCGGGCTCCGCCCAAGACTCGACCGGGGACCAGCCACGCCCGGCTTGCCACCATCGGTAGAAGACCTCGTTGTTGGGTCCGATCCAGAACACCTCGAGGTGATCGGGCTCTCGTGAGACCATCGTTGCACCGAGGCTCGCCAGCCCTCCGACGATGAGAGGCTTGGCGGGGGAAGCGTCGAGGGAGTCGCGAGCAGCGGAACCGTGGTCCGCTGTAGGTCCGGTGGATGGTGCCTCGACACCTGCGCCCTCCCGTGTGTTGATGTAGTTGATGGGGTTGGCGACGCCACAAAAGGCACAGGTGACGAGTGCGATCACGTAGCTGCTCGTCTTCATGCCGAAGTACTTCTTGTGCGGGTCGCGATACCACCGAGCACCGCGCCCGAACTTCTTTGCGGCGCGATCTTCACGGATCCCCTTGCTGTACGGCTCGCCGGCCCTTTGGTCTGTAAAGCCGAACTGCTCCAGCGCCGCCTCCCTATAAGGGTTGGGAAGCGTCTTGATGGCGGCCTCGAGAGCGTCGCCGATCGCCTTCAGCTTGGCGTCAGGATCGGCCCGTCCTTCAGCATCAAGACCGGCCAGCCGGTCTTGGACTTGGGGCACGCCCGCCAGAACGTCAAAGTCGATTTCGATGGGGTCCCAACCACGACGCCCTTGGACGACCAGCGCCGCAATCTTCGGCTCGATCCGCTCGACAAGGCTGTTTGTCTGGCTTTCCACGGTCTGCCAAGGCTATCCGCGGCTGGTGCTTGAAGGACCAGAACGGCCCAGGCAGCGTGGCCCGCATTGTCCAATGCGTGCCGCCACCACGGCGGGCGCCTGCCACAGGAGGTTCAGGAATGTCCAATCTCGTCCCCGCCCGCCGATCGATCCTCGGTGCTCTGAACACCGATCGGGCGACCGGCAGACAGCTCGCTGAGGTCCAGACCGGCGCGTTCCTTGAACGTGCCGAGGCCGAAGCTCAACGCCAGCTTGTCCTCAGCAAGATGAGCGACATTGGCGCTGCCACCCGGCACGCTCTTGAGGAGGGCGACGGCATAGCCGCCGATCTCATGAGCCGGGTCGAAAACAACCCAGTCGCCGCCAAGGCGCTCGGCGGGATTGCTGAAGACGGGATACGCGGTTTGCGCCGCGAGCTCCGGCGTTTGAGCGAGGGCTGGTAGCGATGCTGGCCCTCGTACCCGCGATGAGTGCCTCTGACTGGACAGGGATCGCTCTGGTCGTCCTGTTCTTGGCGGTGCTGTGCGGCGGCACGGAATCTGCCGCGCCACAGCAGCGCATGATGCGTGATCGTCGTCGTCATGCCGAACGCACCGCACGTGCGATGCGACGAATGACACAGATCCGCCGAGAGGCCATCGACCGGATGAACCGTGCGGAAGAAGAGGGGCGGCAATGACCGAGCGGGATCAGCTGCGCCGGGTCTGCCGCTGGAACGACCAGCTCGCCCACAGCAACCGTCGGCTGGAGCGTGAAGCCCATCGCCTGCGCCTGGCGGTGCGCGACCTGGAGACCGAGAATGCCCGACTTCGAGTAGAAGCCGTGGCCTGCGACGCGCTGCTCGGTGCTGCGATGGACGCGGCAGTCAAGGGTGAGCTGTCGTGACCAAGCTCGTCTCGGTGCTGGTGCTGGTGGTGTTGGGGCTGGTGGTCCTGGCGGTTGCCAGTCCGGCACTGGCGCGACTTGCCTCGGCGCTTGTGCCGCTGGTGCTGGTTGTCGGTGTCGTCGTGGCTGTGGTGCGGCTGGTGTGGAGTGCTACCCGTCGGTGGTGAGGGAGCCGTGTTGGCTATGTGCAGAGTTCCAATTTCACGCCCGCGACATGTGGGTAGAACTGTCACTTCGTCGCTGGGTGTTCGGTTTTTGTTCGGCCAGACTAGGACACATGACAACGGAGGAAACGGTCATGTAGTCACATCGAATAACAGGAAGGAGGTGGAGCTTGCCTATGGGACGTCGTATCAAGGTTAAGGGGGTACGCAGGGAGACGATTGATACCGAGCAGTTGGCACTTGTCTACTGGCTCCAAGCCAAGCGCATCTTGCGTGAACGCCGCGAGCAGGAAGAGAAGGCGAAGGCCAAGAAGCGGGAGCGCTCCGCGTGAGCGCAGCGCTGACCCCAGCACTTATCGCGGCCGGTGGCGGCTCGGCCATGCTGGCAGGCGTCTGGGCGCATGAGCAGCGGAGGGAGGCTGCCATGCGCGCCTCCAGGCAGCGGCTGGCGATCCGGTTCGGCGCCGGGCTTGACCCGATCCGTGCCGGTGCGGCCCTGGATGCGCTGGCCGGTCTACCGCACACCCTTGAGCTGGTCGCGGAGGTTGCCGCTGGGGATGGGCGCATCCAGCATTTTCTTTGGGTGCCGCGGCAGGCGCGTGAGGGTGTCGCATCGGCGCTTACAGGCGTCCTGGGTGGCGTGCGCATCACGCCCGCCGAGCCGGTAGCGAGTGTGGGCGTGACGGTTGCGCTGGGGCTGTTCGTGGCGACCCCGGTCGTTCTCTCGGGCGCTTATCCGGTCGAGGCCTCGCGGGGGCTGCTGGCGAGCCTGGCTGCGCTCGGCCGCGATGAGCAGGTGATCGTCCGGTGGGCGCTGCGGCCGGGTTCGGTTCCCCGCTGGGAGCCCAAGGACCCAGCCGGGCCGCGTGAGCGTGAGGTGGAGCGGGCGTGGCGGCGCAAGGGCGCAGGCGGCGGGTTCACCGTGCAGGGCTTGGTGCTCGTGCGCGCCGGCACTGTCGCCCGTGCTCGAGCGTTGGCGGCTCAGGTTGAGCGGGCGGTGCGCGGCCGTCGTGGGCTGACCGGGGAGGTGCGTATCAGCGCGTCGCGCGGCAACCGGCGGCTTGCGAGCCTGCCGCACACGCGGCGCTCCAGTGGCTGGTTGGCAAGCGGCGAGCTGCTGGCGCTGCTGGCCTGGCCGTTGGGCGAGGAGCCGGTCGCGGGTGTCGAGGTGGGCGCGGCCCGCGAGCTGCTCGTCCCCCGCCACCTGCCCCGTAAGGGGAGGCCGGTGCTGGTCGGACGGGATGCCGCAGGCGAGCGGCCGGTCGCGCTGGACGCTGTGGCCGCACGGCATCACATGGCGGTGGTGGGTCCCTCCGGTGTGGGCAAGTCGGTGCTTTTGGCCCGCTCGATCCTGGCCGATATTGAGGCCGGTCATGGCGGGGTCGTGATCGACCCGAAGGCAGATCTCATTCAGACGGTGCTCGACCGGGTGAGGCCCGAGCACGTCGACCGCATCGTGGTCTTGGACCCTGGCGATGACGCTCGGCCTGTCCCGGGGCTTTCGGTTCTCGGTTCGGGTGACCCGGACCTGCGCACCGAAGTGCTGGCAGGCTCGCTGCGCTCCATCTTCGGTGATGCCTGGGGTGTGCGCACCGATCACTACCTGCGCCTGGCGTTTAGGACGTTGGGCGAGGTTCCCGGGGCGTCGCTGACCGACGTGGCCCGTCTGTTCTATGAGGAGCCGTTCCGTGCCCGTGCGCTGGCCGGTCTGCGTGACCCGTTCCTGCGCGCCTCCTGGGCCTCGTTTGCGGCGCTCTCCCCGGCAGCCCAGGCCGAGCATGTTCAGGCGCCGCTGGCACGCGTGATGAGCCTGTTGTCGCGTCCCCGTGTGCGGGGAGTGCTGGCAAGCCCGGGCGCGCGGCTTGATGCTGGCAAGCTCTTGGCCGAGCGGAAGTGGCTGCTCGTCTCGCTGGCGCCGGGTCAGCTCGGTGAGAGCGGTGCCGCGATCGTGGGGGCCTGTCTGGTCTATCTCGTCTGGAGCGCACTGGAGGCCCGGGTGGCCCTGGCGCCGGAGGCGCGTCACCCCACCTTCCTCTACCTGGACGAGCTGGCGACCCTGACCGGCAGCCTGCCGTTTGGTTTCGAGCTGGCCGCTGAGCGGCTGCGCGGCCTAGGTGCAGGACTGGCGGTTGGGCTGCAGACGCTGGGGCGCATCCCCGAGAGCACCCGCTCAGCCTTGTTGGGCAACGTGGCCACGCTCGTCACGTTCCGGGCTAGCGCCGAGGAGGCCACGCGGCTGGCCCGCGAGCTACCGGGCCTCACCGCCCAGGACCTGATGGCGCTCGCACGTTTTGAGGTCGCGGCCCGGGTGGCCGCCGGGACCGGCAGCGCCGTGTCGGTCGTGACCGGCCGCACCGAGCCACTGCCTGCTGTGATCGGGCAGGCCGAGATGATCCGCGAGCGCTCAGCCGAGGTGTACGGCAGCAACCTCGACGCACCATCAGCGAGTCCCGATACCACCACATATACGTCCGATGATGCACCGCTCGGTCGTGCCGGGAGGGACGTATGAGGCGTCCCGTCGCGCAACCTGTGGGGTCAGAAGCGAACGGCCGCAAAGCGATGCTGGATGCCGCATCACGTGGATTTTCGCCGCCGAAAGACCTCGCCTCTGCGCGTTCCTCTTACATCACCCCGGAGCGGGTGTTCCTCGTCAGCCGCGAGCTGGTGGAGCGGGACTGGCAGATTCTCAACTTCGTCAGCGACTGCCGCCTGGCTAGTGGCAAGCAGCTCGTCCGGCAGTATTGGCAGACCGCCGACCGTGAAGCCAATGCGGCACGGGCCGGTCGGCGGGCGCTCAAGCGCCTGAGCGATTGGCGGGTGCTTGATGCGATGCCGCGCCGGATCGGGTCCAGGCGTTCCGGCAGCGATGGACTGGTCTACGGCGTCGGGCGTCTTGGTGTTCGACTGCTCGCCCAGCGCGGCTATTCCGGTCCACGAATCGAAGCGCCAAGCGCGCTCTATGTTGCCCACACGCTCAGCTCTACCGATGTGGTCGTAGCGCTGCATGAGGCCGACCGGGGAGGCGTCCTCGAGCTGATCGAGGCGCAGTTCGAGCCTGCCTGCTGGCGCGGCTTCATCGGCGCTGGCGGTGGCCGCGTCATGCTCAAGCCCGACCTGTTCGTCAGGGTCGGTGCCGGGAGCGTCAGCGAGGATCGCTGGCTGATCGAGGTGGACCTCGCAACGGAGGCGAGCGCCACGATCCGATCCAAGGCCACGCGGCATCTGGCCTACTACCGCTCGGGAAGCGAGCCGGTGCATCCCCGCGTGCTGTGGGCGGTGCCGGACATGCGCCGCGCTGAACAAATCGCAGAGGTGCTGCGTCGTCTCCCGGCCCCGGCCGATCGGCTGTTCTCAATCTGCCTGCTGGATGAGGTCGCGGGCTTCCTGGCGAGCGAGGCGAGCTCGTGAGGCCACGCAACGTCATCCTCCAAGGAGACGCGCTGGAGGTGCTGAGGACACTCGCGCCCGCATCGGTGGATTGCGTGGTGACGAGCCCGCCGTATTTCAACGCGCGCTTCTACCAAGGCGGCAAGCAAGAGCTGGGCCAAGAACCGCATATCGACCTGTGGGTCGAGCATCTGCGCGAGGTCGCGGCGGAGATCGCACGGGTGCTCACACCCTGGGGTGCGTTCTGGCTGAACGTGGCCGACGTCTACGCGTCCCGGCCAGCGGAGGGTGCGCCGATCAAGTCGCTGTTGCTCGGGCCGGAGCGACTGGCAAGAGCGCTGCTTGCCGATGGCTGGGTGGTGCGCAACCGCTTGAGCTGGGTCAAGCCAAACGCGATGCCAGCCTCGGCCGCTGACCGGCTGACGCAATCGTGGGAGTTCGTCTACTTCCTGGTACGCAAACGCCACTACTTCTTCGATCTCGACGCGATCCGCGAACCGTTGGCGAAAGCAGAAGCTCCCCGGCCCAGGCCAACACCGGATCGCCGCGCCTGCCACGGCGCGCGTGACCACGGCCACAGCGGACTTACCCGTCTGAGCCGCGAGGGGTTGCGTGGTCATCCGTTGGGCAAGAACCCCGGCGATGCCTGGCGGATTGCTGGTGCCCGCGTCCGGGGGCATGGCGCGAGCTTCCCCGCGGAGCTGATCCGCCGCCCGATCCTCTCGACCTGCCCGGAGAAGGTCTGCACCAGCTGCGGACAGCCGTGGCAGCGCGACCGTAACCCGGTGCGATACGTGGGCGACAAACCGAGCCCCCGATCACTTATGCCCTGTGGCTGCGACGCGGCAACGCGGCCGGGGTTGGTACTCGACCCGTTCATGGGGTCAGGAACCGTCGCGCTCGTTGCTCGGGAGCACGGCCGCGACTGGCTCGGAATCGAGCTGAACCCCCAGTACGTACAGCTCACCCGCGATCGGCTGGAGCGCCAGTGACCCGCGAGCGGTGGAGGGCCGAACGGCCGGCGGAAGGGGACGTGTTTTCTTTCCGCCGGCCGCCCAAGTCATTCACTTCACTACGGGAGGTCAGCATGACCAAGGCCCAAGAGGTCTTTGAGAAGGTCAACACGCTCATCGACGGCGGCATGAGTCGCCCCGACGCCTTCAAGCAAGTCGCGGGTGAATATGAGCAGCCGGTCAACTCGATCCGAGGCAGCTACTACTCCTATTCACGCGGAGCGACCGGCGGCGGCAGTTCTCGGACCAGGCGCCGCGAGACGACGCCAGAGGACGCCCTAGCCGATGCCCGTACAGCCCTTGAACGCTCGCTTGACGCGATTGACCGTGAGGTCGAAGTCGCGGCCGAACGAGCAACAGAGGCCGCGGCGGAGGCTAAGGCCCTCAAGGAGTCAGCCGCCGAGCGCAAGGCCGCCATCGCCGAGCGACTGGAGGCATTGAAGTGAGGCAACGCAGGCCGGCCGGGGTCCACACCTTGACCGGCCTGCACGACCAGAAAACACCTTGCCCGCACCCAACCATCAGCGGGAGAATCAATAAGGAACCCAGCCCAGGGAGCAAGGAGGAGCATGCCTAAGACGAAGCCACGACCGAAGACAGCCAGAACACGGCGTACAACCATAAATAAACGTGTACGACGCCGTGCGCGATGTCTACAGGTCGAGGCCCGGCCTGATCTACGAGCGGAGCCGGATTGGGACCGTTTCGCCTGGGTGCTGCTCCAGTATGTGCGGAGTCAGCGCGAAGCCTCAGCCGAGACCCGGCACAGGGAGGATCGCTAGATGGGCACCGCAGTGCTTACCGACTCTCGCACAAAGCGAGCGTTCGATTACCTGCGCGTATCGGGTGGTCCAAGGCAGACCAAGACCGACTACGACCCCGAGGGCCTGTCGATCGGCGCACAGCGGGAGGCCGCGCTCGACAAGGCCCTCCAGCTGGACGCTGACATCGTGCGCGAGTTCAGCGACCCCGGCAAGAGCGCCTACGTCGATCTGCACAAGCGCGTCGGCTTCCTGGAAATGCTCGACGAGCTCAAGCGCTGCAACGAACACGATGCCACCCGCGTCGATTACGTGATCGTCTGGAGCCTGAGCCGCTGGGCACGCAACCAGAAGGACTACTGGCAAACCCGCGAGCTGGTTCGCCAAGCCGGGGCACAGCTGGTGTCGGTCAGCGAGCCGATGGTCGGCGACGGCAGCGCCGCGGCCTTCTTCACCGAGAGCATCATCGCGGCCAAGAACCAGTACGAGTCGATGCAGACCAGCGAAAACGTCAAAAACAGCATCTACTTGAAGGCCAAGCGCGGCGGCACCTATGGCTGGACCCGCCTGGGCTACCTGAACAGCGTGGACCAGCTCGCCGACGGTCGCAAGGTGGCAGTCGCTATCCCAGAGCCCGAGCGCGCTCAGCTCATCACCTACGCCTTCAAGCTCTACGACACCGGCGAGTACACGCTCGCCCAACTATCCGACGAGCTGTACCGCCTCGGCCTGCGATCCCGCCCCAGGCGCAACCGCGCAGCCTTGAAGGTCGGCACCTCGGCCTTGCAGCGTCTCCTGCGCGATCCGTACTACGCCGGGTGGATCGTCTACAAGCGCGGCACGTCCTATGAGGAGACCTTTGAGGGCCGCCACGAAGCCCTTATCGACCAGGACACCTTTGACCGCGTGCAGACCCGTCTCGATGAAAAGCGCATCGCTGGCGAGCGCCCCCGCAAACGCCAGCACTACCTGCGCGGAAGCGTCTTCTGCAACTCCTGCAACTCGCGGTTGACATACGGCGTCAGCACCGGCGAAAACGGCCGCAAGTACGCCTACTACTTCTGCGCCAGCCGCATCAACCGCACGAGCTGCACCGAGCGGGCCAACATCCGCCCCGAGCTGATCGAGGCCGCCATCCAGCGAATGTACCGCGAGAAGCCCATCCGAATCACAGCAGAGCGCTTGCAGCAAAGCCAGGCCGCAATCCGGGCGATGGCGGAGACCAGCGATCAAGCACTCGTCCAAGTACGCGCGGTCAAGACCGAGCTGATCGCGAGCCTCAAAGCACAGCAAGCACGGCTGCTCAGGCTCTTTGCCGAAGGCGACGACGCCTCGCCCGACGCGCTGCGAGACGAGCGGGCACGGATGGAGGCAGAGATACGAGAAGCCGAGAAGTCGCTCGCCGAGACCGAGACGCGTCTCAAGCTCAACGCCGACGACCTCTGCAAAGCACTCGACCTGGCCGCCGACATAGCCACGGTCTACGCCGACGCCGACGAGCAAACCAAACGCGGCTACAACCAAGTCTTCTTCCAGCGCATCCGGATCAAGGCCCTCTGGGATGACGACACCGGCCAGCCAGCAGTGGAGGTCTCTGGCGTCGATCTCACCGAGCCCTACGCCGTCCTGCTCGCCGAGGAAACCACCGAGCAGGCCGTCGCCTGGGTACAGGCCATCAAGGCCCGAGAAAGCCCACCAGCAAGCCAAAAACGCCCCCAGGAGGCCGACGGGGCCACCTTGGGAGCGTTCTCTGGGACCGACATTTCGATCTATGAAGTCATGGCGGAGAGGGAGGGATTCGAACCCTCGAACGAGGTTTCCCCCGTTACGCGATTTCCAGTCGCGCCCATTCAACCGCTCTGGCACCTCTCCTGGCGCTGCTCGGGGCCACGGCCCGTCGGCGGCACCCGACAGGCTACGACACCAGCCGCTCGCGACGCTGGTAGGCTGCCCGGCATGCTCCTGGCAGCAGCCAGCCCCGCCTTCAGCAAGACCTTCGGCCTGATCGTCACCTTCGGCGGCATCGGCGTGATCGTCAACGTGATCATCGTCTACATCCTCGTTCAGGTGCGTGGCGAGCGCCAGCAGAACGAGGAATACGCAGCCTCGCGCAAGCCGCCCGAGACTTCCTGAGCCACATAGAGCTCAGTAGCACCTGGCCGCGCAGCAGCTGTACGCGCTCTGGACACGACACCGGCTTTGTGTAAAGTGCGGGTCAGAGGGAGGGACGATTCCCCGCCAAGCCAGGAGGTCGGTCCCTATGTCATCGGCGTCAACAGCACCAGCCATACCCGTCACCTGGCGCGATCCCAAGCGCCACGCCTGGCTGCTCGGCCTGATCGTGCCCCTGCTCCCATTCGGGACCTGGGGTCTTGTCGAACTGACCGGGGTCGGGGCCTTCTGGTTCTTCGGTCCGGTCTTGGTCTTCGGCATCTTCCCGGCGCTGGACCTGTGGATCGGCATGGACGCCCGCAACCCGCCTGACGACGCTCTGAAGTGGCTGGAGCAGGACCGCTACTACCGCTGGTGCACCTACATGTACCTGCCACTCCAGTACGCAGGGCTGGTGCTGGCCTGCTGGATGTGGGCCAAAGGGGGACTATCCATCCTCGATCGGATCGGCCTGGCCCTGACTGTCGGCATGGTCAGCGGAGTCGCCATCAACACAGCTCACGAGCTGGGGCACAAGCGGGACAGCCTCGAGCGCTGGCTGAGCCGCGTCGCCCTCGCCCAGAGCGGCTACGGCCACTTCTTCATCGAGCACAACCGGGGCCACCACGTCCGCGTCGCCACGCCCGAGGACCCGGCCAGCGCCCGCCTCGGCGAGAGCTTCTACCGCTTCCTGCCCCGCACGGTCCTGGGCAGCCTGCGCTCGGCCTGGGAGCTGGAGGTCGTTCGCCTGCGCCGGCTGGAGCGCTCCCCCTGGACGCCGCGCAACGACATCCTCACCGCCTGGGCAATGAGTCTGCTGCTCGCAGGCGCCCTGGTCGCAGCCTTCGGGATCGTCGTCCTGCCCTACCTGCTCCTGCAGGCAGTCGTAGGCTTCTGCCTGCTGGAGGTCGTCAACTACCTGGAGCACTACGGGCTGCTGCGCCAGCGCCGGGAGGACGGCCGCTACGAGCGGACCCGCCCGGAGCACAGCTGGAACAGCAACAGCACGGCATCCAACGTCCTGCTCTACCACCTGCAGCGACACTCAGACCACCATGCCAACCCCGTCCGCCGCTACCAGGCTCTGCGACATGTCGAGGAGGCCCCCCAGTTGCCGACGGGCTATGCCGGCATGATCGTCCTGGCCCTGATGCCCCCCGTCTGGCGCCGCGTGATGGATCACCGCGTACTCGAGCACTACCAGGGCGACCCGTCTCTCGCCAACGTCCACAAGCCCGCCAGGCGCCGCTATCTCGCAGGCGCTGCGGAGGCGCCGGCGTGAGCCGCTACCGCTGCCCCGCCTGCGGCTATGTCTACGACGAGGAGTACGGCCATCCTCACGAGGGCTTCCCGCCTGGGACGTCCTGGAACGAGGTCCCGGACGACTGGGCCTGCCCGGACTGCGGCGTGCGCGATAAGGTCGACTTCGAGCAGGACGATCGATGAACGTCGCCGGTCCGCTCAGACCTCGACCATGCCCGCAGCAAGCCAACGTGTCCCATACTCGGTAGCCGCCAGGGAGCTGCTGCGCAACACGCTGCTGGACGCGGCCTGCCACGAGCTGCAGGGACGCCACTGGGCCGACATAACGATGGCCGACATAGCCGTGGCGGCGGGCGTCAGCCGGCAGACCCTCTACAAGGAGTTCGGCTCGCGCGAGGAGTTCGCCCAGGTCCTCGTCATGCGCGAGGCCGAAAGCTTCCTGGATGCCGTCGAGCAGGCCGTCAAAGGCAACCTGGCAGATCCTCAGCGGGCCCTGGCCGGGGCCTTCGAGCTGTTCCTGACGGCCGCCGAGGAGAACCCCGTCGTCAAGGCCATCGTCGTCGAAGAGGGAGCAGAGGAGCTGCTGGCCCTGCTCACCACCCACGGCAAGCCGCTCGTCGAGCGTGCCGCCGACCGCCTCACGGAGGTGATGATGGACGGCTGGCCGCTGATGCGCCGCGCCGATGCCGAGCTGCTCAGCGACTGCCTCGTGCGGCTGGCGATCAGCTATGCAGCACTGCCCAGCGGGCCCGCCACCAAGACCGCTGCCGCCATCTCGAGCCTCTTCGAGCCCTACGTGCAGAAGCTCGTCCGCTCCGGGTCGAGCTAGCGCCCCTCCGGCACCGTCACTCAGCGGCCATCTCTGCGTTGTGCGTCTCTTCGCGCGCGCGCCTGTACTCGTTGACGACGATGTCCGTCAGCTCCTCCACGGACGTCTCCGCAGTCGGCTTGTCCAGGGCGATCACGCCGTCCTGGATCATGCTCACGCGGTCGCAGGCCTCCAGCACGTGGACATAGTTGTGCAGGATCATGATGATCGAGACCTTGCCCTCCTCCTTCAGGCGGGCGACCAGGTCGAGGATCTGCGCCCCCTCTTTGGCGCCCATCGCAGCCAGCGGCTCGTCCAGCAGGATGATGTCGGCGTCGGAGTTGACCGTCCGGGCGACCGCGATCGCCTGGCGCTGGCCTCCCGACAGTCGCGCCACCGACACGTCGATGCGGGGGATGTTGATGCCGATCTCGTCCAGCGCCCGGCGTGCGTCCTGCTTCATCTGACGGTTGGCCAGGAACGGGATCGGACGGTGCACCTTCTCGCGGCGCAGCGCCAGGTTGTGGTAAACGGACAGTTCGTCGATGAGGGCGAGGTCCTGGTAGACAGTGTCGATGCCTTTGGCGCGGGCGTCGTCGACGCTCCTCGGCGCGAACGGCTCACCGTGCAGGAACATCTTGCCGGAGTCCTGCTTCTGGAAGCCGCAGATGATCTTGATCAGCGTCGACTTGCCGGCGCCGTTGTCGCCGAGCAGGCCCAGCACCTCGCCCTTGCGCAGGTGCAGGTTGACGTCGCGCAGGGCCGTCACCGGCCCGAAGCGCTTGGCGATGTGTTCGACGCGCAGCACGTCGTCCGGGGCTGACACCGGCCCCACGATCGTCTCCGCCGGTATCTGCCGATCAGCCAATGTGTGACCCCCTGCGCACGCGCTGCACATACACGTTGATGGCAAGGGCCACGATGATCGCAAGGCCCAGGTAGAAGAGCTGGTAGTCCGCGTTGACGCCCTTGAGGATCAGCCCGTCGTTGAGGATCCCCAGGAACAGCGCCCCGACCAGCGCGCCCACGACCGTCCCCGACCCGCCCGCCAGCAGCGTTCCGCCGATCACCGCCGCCGCGATCCCCTTCAGCAGGAGTTCGTTCGCGCCGGCGACGTCAGGCTCGAGTTGCGAGGCCCGCACGGCCTCGAGGATCCCCACGAAGCCACCGGCCGTCGCGCAGAGGATGAAGTTGCGAATCATCACCAGGCGCACCCGCACCCCGGCCTCCGCAGCGGCCAGTTTGTTCGAGCCCACGGCCACCGTGTACAGGCCCCAGCGGCTGAACGTCAGCACGAGCTGTCCCACGGCCACGATCACGAGCGCCCAGACCAGCTCCGAGTAGGTGCCCTCGCCGAGGACTTTCGCGAACGTCGAGACGTGTGTGACCGTTTCGGTCAGAGTGATGTGCGCCCCGTTGATGAAGTGGGGAACCTGGACAGTCGAAGTCGACACCGCCGCATCCGGCAGGGAGACCGGCTGTCCGTGGGAGATGATCAACACCAGGCCCTCCAGCGTGAACAGCATGCCGAGCGTCGTCACGAACGAGCTGATGCCGACGATTGCCGTCAGGAAGCCGTTGAAGAGACCGACGACCATGCAGCAGACGAGCGCTAGGACCACGCTCAGCACGGGCGGGAGCCCGGCCACCGCGAGCTTGTAGTAGATGAGAGGCGCCAGCAGGTACGTCGCCCCGATCGACAGGTCGATCTCGCCGAGGATCATCACGAACACCTCGCCCGCGGCGAGGATCGCGAACGGGGCGAAGAACGGCAGCAGCGTCTTGAAGCTGGAGACTGTCAGGAAGGTGCTGGTGTCCAGCGAGAAGTAGATCGCCACCAGCAGCGTGACGATGATGATGCTGCCCTCGCGCAGCGACAGCACGCGTTCGAGCAGCACCTTGCGACTCGGCAGCGAGGCCCGGCGCGTGCTCGCCGGGCCTCCCGCCGGTGGCGTAGATGACCCGGGCGATGCCGGGTTCTCCGCCGCCTGCGCCATCGGCTAGGCCGGGGTGCCGGCCGCGATCGGTACGACCTTGGCTTCGGAAGAGGTGCCCTCGTAGCGGCTCTTGGAGTTGACGTACGGCGTGATGCTTTCCTTGTCCACGAATTTCAGGCCCGTGTTCACTTCCGCGGGGCCCGACAGTGACCCCGAGACCTGCCACAGGAACAGCTGCAGGATCGGCACGAACCCCTGCAGGTAGGGCTGCTGGTCGATCGTGAATTCGAGGTAGCCTTCGTGGAGCCCTTTCTGGGTTTTTTCAGCCAGGTCGAAGCCGCCGGCCTTGACGCCTTTGGCGTTCAGTCCGAACTTCTGCATCACACCCGCCAGTTCCGCGGTGTCGCCGCCGTCGACCGCGTACATCCCCTTCGTGCTCTGGTGGCCCGTCCAGTAGGCTTCGATCGCTGATTTCTCACCTGATTCCAGGGAGCCGGTCACGATCGTCTTCAGGTTGATCGCCGCCCCGGACGCCTTGATCGCCTTTTCCGCACCTTCCAGGCGAGGCTGCAGGTTCGCTGAGCCCGCATTGGCGGTGAAGATGACCACGTCGCCCGATTTGACGTCTTCGACGATCCGTTTGCCCATCAGTTCGCCGGCCAGTTTCAGGTCCTGGCCGATGTAGGACAGGCGCTTGTTGGAAGGGGAGTCGGCGTTGTAGGCGACGACCGGTATCCCCGCCTTCAGCGCGTTTTCGACGGGCGTGTTGAAGGCCGTGTTGCTGATCAGCGACACCGCGATCCCATCGGCACCGGAGGAGACGGCTGTGTTGATGGCGTTGACCATCTGGTCGATGTTTTCGCTTTCCGAGCCCGTCCACTCGTAGCTGCAGCCGAGCACCTTGCACGCGTCCGCGATGCCGTACTGGGTGGGCACGAAGAAGGAGTTCGTCGTGACGTGGTTGACGACCACGAATTTGTAGGACTTGTGCGATCCGAAGACACCCGCCGAGTTGCCCCCGCTGCCGCCGCTGGAGGCGCTGGAGCCGCAGGCCGCAAGGATCGTGCTGACAGATCCGGCCGCAACACCGGTGAGAGCTGTCCGTCTCAGGAACGACCGCCGGTCAAAGCCGCTGCCGCTCGTCTCGAGTCCCCCGGACGCCTCGAGAACCTCGTCAATGTCGGACATCAGTCTCCTCCGATCAACTTGTCCACCGGCCACGCGCCGGATTGCACCAATGCACACTAGCCTCTCGGCAAGCGTTATGCCGGGTCAAGCCCATATGAAGCGGGCATCCCGCAGGAAAACGCGGGAAATTCCGCTGACGGGGACCGCGCCTTTGCGCTCGGGCGGCGTTCGATCGAGACGAGGGCTTCTCCACGACGTCGCTATACCCTCGTGCAATGAACGCAAAACTCCCCGCCTCAGAGGACCCGGCAGGAACCGATGAGGATGAGAGAGGTGGGTCGACTCCCGACCGGCAGGAACCGCCGGGCACCTACGGCCCGCTCGAGCTGCTGCGGATGCACAAAGCCGACGGCCGCGCCCTGATCGTCTACAGCCGTCAAGGGGAGTCGGAGTGAGCGAGCTCCGCTTCAACGAGCTGCGCGGCGAGCAGGTCGCCTACGCCATCCACCGCCAGGACCGCACGTTCCTGCCGGATCGCGACCACTGTCCCCTGGACGCGACCAGGCCGGGAGGACCCGACACGGAGATCCCGCTGCCGGCCTTCGAGATAGCCGTCTTCGACAACCGCTTCCCAGCCTTCGAGTCCCCTCACGGGGCCGCCGAGGTCGTCGTCTACACGGACGATCACGACTCCTCCCTGGGAGCCCTGCCGATCGAGCGGGTCGAGGCCCTGATGTGGGTCTGGCGCCACCGCTACCAGGAGCTGGGAGCACGCGAGGACGTCCACTACGTCTACATCTTCGAAAACCGGGGCGTCGAGGTCGGTGTGACGCTGCACCACCCCCACGGGCAGATCTACGGCTACCCCTTCGTGCCGCCCGTGCCCGCCCTGGAGCTGGCTGCTGACGAGCGGCTGGGGGGCTGCGCCGTCTGCTCGCAGCTGGAGCGCGAGCTGGCCGGGCAGGAGCGCTTGCTCTTCCATACGGACGCCGTCGCCGCCTACGTTCCCCATGCTGCACGCTGGCCCTACGAAGCCCACCTGGCGATGCGCTCGCACCGCCCCAGCCTGCTCGACTGCGACGCCGTGGAGCTGCGCGGCCTGGCCGAGGGGCTTCGTGCCCTGGTCCGCGGCTATGACCGTCTCTTCGAGCGGCCCATGCCCTACGTCATGGCGGTCCACCAGGCCCCCACGACGGGCCGGCCGGGCAGGGGGCATCTGCATCTCGAGATCTACCCGCCCCTGCGCACGGCCGACAAGCTCAAGTACCCGGCCGGCTCCGAGCAGGGCGCAGGCACCTTCATCTCCGACGTCCTGCCCGAGGACGCCGCCGACGCCCTGCGCCAGGCGATCCAGCGTGCCGGTTGAGGAGGTCGCGGCCTTCGCCCCCGGGCGGGTCAACGTCATCGGCGAGCACACCGACTACAACCTCGGCCTGGCCCTGCCCTTCGCCATCGCCGAGGGCGTCACCGTGCGAGCGCGAGCCGAAGGCGGCGACGGGGGAAGGATCCTGGCGATCGCCTCCGACCTCGACGAGCGCGACGAGCTCATGCTGGCGGCGCCGGGTCCAGCGCAGGGCTGGCGCGCCTTCGTGCACGGCGCCGTGGCTGAGCTGACAGCGGCTGGGGTGCCACTTGCCGGAGGGGTCCTGGAGATCTCCGGCGGGGTGCCCCAGGGGGCTGGACTGTCCTCCTCGGCCGCTCTGACGATCGCCCTCTGCCTGGCCCTGATCGAGCTGGGCCGCCCCGACGACGTCGCACCCGGCACGCTGCCGCTGGAGCGGGTCGAGCTGGCCCGACTGTGCTCTCGCGTGGAGAACGACTGGACAGGCGCCCGCACAGGGCTGCTCGATCAGCTCGCCAGCCTCTACGGAGCGCCCGAGACGGCCCTGCGCATCGACTTCGCAAGCCTGGCCGTCGTGCCCGTCCCGATGCGCCTTCAGGGCTGTCGCCTCGTGGTCGCCGATTCGGGGGAGCGTCACGTCCATGCCGGCTCCGGCTACAACGAGCGTCGCGAGGAGTGCGCCCGGGCCTGCCGGCTGCTGGGCGTGGGAAGTCTGCGCGAAGCCCGGCCGGAGCGGCTCTCGGAGCTGCCCGAACCGCTTGTCCGTCGCGCCCGTCACGTGCTGGAGGAGAACCTGCGCGTGCAGGAGGCCGTCGCCGTGCTGCTCGAGGGCCGGCCGGAGCAGCTCGGCCCGCTGCTGAACGCCTCCCATGCCAGCCTCCGTGACCTCTATGAGATCTCCACCCCGGCCGTGGAGGCGACCGTCCGGCGGCTGCTGGACGCCGGCGCTCTCGGCGCCCGCATCGTCGGAGGCGGCTTCGGGGGCAGCGTGCTGGGGCTCATCCCTCCCGACCTGGCGATACCCGCAGGTTGCCTGGAGGTGCGCCCGGGCCCCGGCGCGCATCTCCTTGGATGATCGATCTCGCGGGCTCCGCGGGGCGCCGATCTGCGAGGCTGCCGGCAGCATTCCGTCGGCGAAAGGGAGTCATGTCCGAGCACGCCCAGCAACGCAGCGCAGCGCCCGTGGTCCTGATCACCGGGGCCTCCAGCGGCATCGGCGAAGCCGCCGCTCGGCGCTTCGCGCGGGAGCCCGGCGCGAGCCTCGTGCTGGTCGCCCGCCGCGCAGAGCGCCTGGCCGCCCTCGCCGACTCGCTCGGCCCCGTGCCCGTCAGCTGGGTCTCCGTCGACCTGCTCGAGGAGGACGCCCCGGCGCAGATCCTGGGGCACCTCCAGGAGCGCCACGGCAGGCTCGACCTGCTGGTCAACAACGCCGGAGCAGCCTGGCGAGCCCGCTTCGGCGAGGGCGGCTACGAGAACGTCCGGCGCACGATGGCCATCAACTTCGACGCCCAGCTGCGCCTGACGGAGGCGCTGCTGCCGCTGCTGAGGGCCAGTGCACCCTCGGCCATCGTCAACGTCGCCTCGACGGCCGGCAGGGTCGCGCGAGCCGGCAGCGGCGCCTACAGCGCCTCCAAGTTCGCCCTCGCCGGCTGGTCGGACTCACTGTGGGCCGAGGAGAAGGAGCACGGCGTCCACGTCGGCCTCGTCCTGCCCGGCTTCATCGCCACCGAGGGCTTCCCCCAGAGCGAGCTCATGGAAAGGCCCCTGACACGACGGATCGTCTCGACCCCCGAGCGGGCCGCCGAGGCGATCTACCAGGCGGGGCTGGGCAAGCGCCCGGAACGCTACGTGCCCCGCCCCTACGCGATCGCAGCGGCCCTGCGTGTGCTGACGCCTGCGCTGTACCGCCGCCTCATCGGAGGCCCCGGCGCAGCCGTCATGACGACGACCACCGGCGCCGACCTGGCCGAGCGCGAGGGCCGCGGCTGAACGGAGCCTGCCCGTGCGACGCGGCATCGTCCTCTTCACCTGCGACCTGCGCGTCCACGACAACGCCGCGCTGAGCACGGCGATCGCCGAGTGCCGGGAGGTCGTGCCCGCCTTCGTGCTCGACGAGGCCCTGCTGGCGGGAGGCTGCGGGGCGCCCAACCGCCTGTCCTTCCTGCTCGACTGCCTGGCCGACCTCGACGGCTCCCTGCAGGCACGCGGCGCCCGTCTCGTCCTGCGCCGGGGCGAGGTCGTCGCAGAGGCGATGCGCCTGGCCGCCCGCCACCGCGCCGAGGCGATCTACATGAGCGCCGACACGACCCCCTACGCCCGTGCCAGGGAGCGGCGACTGCGCCGCGCATGCTGCGAGCAGGGCATCGAACTGGTCGCCCTGCCGGGGCCGTCGATCGTCGAGCCTGGTGCCGTCGTGCCCAGCGGCGGCGGCCACTACCGCGTCTTCACCCCTTACTGGCGTGTCTGGCGCGCACAGCCCGTGCCGGCTCCCCTGTCCGCGCCCCGCCGCATCCCCGCTCCGGCGACGCTGCCGGCGCCGCGCCTGCCCTCCCTGCGATCCCTGACCCGGAAAGCCCCCTCGCCGGGCCTGGCGGCGGGCGGCGAGACCCTGGCGCGCAAGCGTCTGGACGCCTGGGTGAAGGGGCCCCTGAGCGACTACGAGCAAGGCCACGACGACCTGGCGGGCGAAGCGACCTCCCACCTGAGCGCCCATGTCCACTTCGGCTGCCTCTCCCCCCGTCAGATGCTGGCGCGGGTTCGCGACCGTCCCGGCGCCGAGGCCTTCGTGCGGCAGCTGTGCTGGCGGGACTTCCACCGTCAGGTGCTGGCCGACCGCCCCGACCTGCCACGGCGGGACTACAGGCCGCGGGGCGATCGCTGGCGCAGGGACGGGCGGGGCCTCGAGGCCTGGCGAGCGGGGCTGACGGGATACCCGATCGTCGACGCGGGGATGCGTCAGCTGGCAGGCGAGGGCTTCATGCACAACCGCGCCCGCCTGATCGTCGGCTCCTTCCTGACGAAGCTCCTGTACGTCGACTGGCGCGAGGGCGCAGCCCACTTCGCCGGCCTGCTGGCCGACGCCGACGTGGCCAACAACGTGGGCAACTGGCAGTGGCTGGCCGGCACGGGCAACGACACCCGCCCCAACCGCGTCCTGAACCCCCTGCGCCAGGCCCACCGCTTCGATCCCCGCGGCGACTACGTCCGCCGCCACGTCCCCGAGCTGGCCGGGATCGCAGGGGCGGCCGCGCACGAGCCGTGGCGGCTCGCGCCGGCGGCGCGGAGGGCAATCCGCTATCCCCCGCAGATCCTCGATCACCAGCTGGCAGCCACGGAGCTGCGCCAGCGCCGGGGCCGAGCCGGCTAGATTCGAGCCGTGCCCACGGAGATACCGATCCGCGGCGAGACGATCAGGCTCGGGCAGCTGCTGAAGCTGGCCGGGGCGATCGACAGCGGCAGCGACGCGCGGGCCCTGCTCGGGCTGGGCTCCACGACCGTCAACGGCGAGGTCGAGGAGCGCCGCGGGCGCCAGCTGCACCCCGGCGACATCGTCAGGACAGGTGAGCTGGAGCTGCTCGTCGTGGCCGGCGGCTAGAGGCTCGCGACGACGACAGGCGAGCTGGTCGGGACGCTCGTCCCCCCCTGCGGCTCGGCCGTCACCATCACGACCTTGACGCCCCTGACGCCGCCGGGCACGCCGACAGTGGCCCGTCCCGTCGAGCTGACCGTGAAGAGGGCGTTCGTCGGTTCGGCCGCGCCCGCCCGTTTGACCCACAGCTCGTAGACCTTCCCGCGCGGTGACTGTGGCATGTCGGCGATGTCGAGCTCAGCGCTCGACCCCTCGATCCGCAGCAGCGCGCTGGCTCGCGGGAAGGTGACCTGCGCCCGAATCAGCCTGGTCCCACCCGTGCCGCCGCCAGACAGCGCGAGCGCCACGACGACACCCAGGGCGAAGGTCGCAGCCACACCCAGGGCCACCCGCCACGACGGCCACGACCAGGACGGACGCCCGCGGAGCGCGCCGTCCTGGCCCGGAGCCTGGCGCCTGCGCAGCCCGGCCTCCATCGCGACGGTGCGCATGACGCTGTCCTTGAGGGGGCTCGGCGCCTGGCCCTGGGGCACGGCGGCGGCCAGCGCGGCCACAACGGGCTGCAGCGAGGCGACCTCCTCGCGGCAGCCCTCGCAGTCCTGCAGGTGCGCCTCGAAGGCACCGCGCTCGGCCTCGGTCAGGGCGTCCAGGACGTAGGGGGCGGCGTCCTCGCCGAAGCGCTCGCAGCCGCCGTGGTCGCGCACGTTCACGAGCTCACCTCCGCCGCGGCCTCACCCAGTGCACTGCGCATCTTGGCCAGCCCCAGTCGCATGCGACCCTTGACCGTGCCGACCGGAGCGTCGAGGGCCTGGGCGATCTCGGTGTGGGTCAGCCCGCCATAGTAGGCCAGCTCGATGACCCGGCTCTGCTCGTCGGGGAGGCGACGCAGGGCGTCTCGGATCTCCCTGGCCTCGTCCCGGCGGGCGAACTCGACCTCAGTGCGCTCCCGGGCGGGCAGCTTCTCCTCGATCCCCTCCTGCACGATCGTGACACGGTCACGAACGGACTTGCGACGCAACGCGTCGATGGCCCTGTTGTGGACTATCCCCAGCGTCCAGGAGCGGACGCTGCCTCGACTGCGGTCATAGCGGGCGCCCGAGCGCCACAGCGACAGGAAGGCCTCCTGCACGACGTCCTCGGCCATCGCGCGCTGGCGGCACATGCGCAGGGCCAGCGAGAAGGCGGCATCGGCGTGGCGGTCGTAGACGACCTCGAAGGCGTCCGCGTTGCCCCTGTAGACGAGCTGCATGAGCTCCTCGTCGGCCAGCACGCGAAGGTGGGAGCCGGAGCGCGAGCCGGCGGCCGATCGCAGCGGGTTCAGCATCGTTGTCCCTCTACGGCCGGGGCGCCGCCGCGGATCACCGCGGCTCGCGCCACATCTTCCACATGGGGGGCCCGCCCAGCAGCCTGATCTCCTCCATGACCTGGAAGCCGTGCCTGGCGTAGAAGTCGACGTTGCGCTCCTTGGAGGACTCCAGGTAGGCGCCCACGCCGTCCGTGTCGCACTGCTCCAGCACGCCCCGCAGGACGGCCGAGCCGAGGCCGCGGCCCTGCGCCGAGGGGTCCGTGCCGAGCACGGCCAGGTAGAAGTGGGGCCTGCCCCGGGGATGCCTTCGCTCGAGCATTTCCCAGCCCACGGCCACCATCGGCATGCGCCCGATCAGGCGCGGGTGCATGAAGCAGGGCACCAGCTGCGCCACTTCGCGCAGGCTCGAGTGCCAGTTGCCTGGCGGCGCCCACAGGGCAGCCGAGCACAGGTCCTCGCTCGTCCAGACCTCCTCGTGGGCCAGCAGCTGGCGCAGGCGGGTGGCCTGGAAGCGCTGCAGGGCCCGCTCCCGCAGAGCGTCGGGACGCCATGCCCATTCCGCCACCGGATCGTCAAGGAAGGCCCGGGCGAGCATCGCCGACAGGGCCGGCACGTCCTGCGCCGTGGCCCGGCGGATCCCCGGCACGGCGCCGAGGCTCACAGGCCGAACTCTCCAGCCAGCAGCTGGTAGCTGCGCCTGCGCGCCTGGTGGTCGTAGGTGATGCACACGACGATCGCCTCTTCGGCACCGTACTCCTCGACGACCTCCAGCAGCCCGGCGGCGGCGCTGGCGGGCGAGCCCAGGACGGCCCTGCGCTCCTGGCCGGGGCCCTCGGCGGGCGGGCGGGAGGCCAGGAAGCGCTCGGCCTTCTCGGGCGGGGGCACGGGGATCGGACGCCCCTCCCGCAGCAGCGCGAAGGTCATCCGCCCGCTGGCCGCGATGCGCCTCGCCTCCTCGTCGCTCTCTGCGCAGATCGTCCAGACCGCGACGGCGCTCCGCGGTGAGCGCTCGGCGTGTTCGTGCTCGGCGAAGCGTTCCCTGTAGAGGCGCATGATCTCCGCCCCCCGCGGGTTGATGAAGTCCGCGAAGGCATAGGGCAGGCCCAGCTCGGCGGCCCACAGCGCGCTCTGCGGGGAGGAGCCCAGCAGCCACGGCTCGGGACGCTCGGGCAGGCCCGGCAGCGTCCCTGCCAGCCGGGCGAAGGGGTGGTCGGGAGGGAGCCTGTCCTCCAGGTAGCCCAGCAGCTCCGCCAGCTGCTGGGGGAAGTCGTCGGGCGCCGCCTGGCGACGGTCGCGCTGCAGAGCGAAGGTCGTCATCGGGTCCGTCCCCGCGGCACGGCCGAGCCCCAGGTCGATCCGCCCCGGGAACAGCCCGGCCAGCAGGCTGAACGTCTCCGCCACCTTGAAGGGGCTGTAGTGGGGCAGCATGACCCCGCCGCTGCCGACCCTGATGCGCTTCGTCGCCGCCGCCACGGGCCCGATCAGCGCCTCCGGGCTGGGACCCGCCAGCATCGGACCGCCGTGGTGCTCGGCCAGCCAGTAGCGGTGATAGCCGAGCTCGTCGGCCAAGCGGGCAAGGTCGAGCGTGTTGGCCAGCGCCTGGGACGGCGTCGACCCCTCCGCCACGGGCGACTGGTCGAGGACCGAAAGGCGCAGCTGCGTGCTCATCGCCGCCAAGGTTATGACGGGGCCTGAAAACACCCCGCGACCTGGCAGATACGCCGGGGGTATCGTCAGAGACATGAAGCGCCGGCTGGCCGCCTGCCTGCTCTGTCTGGCCCTCGCGGGCGTCGCAGCGTTGCTCGCCTTCGCACCGGCCGGACAGCGCTCAGGGCCCTCCTCCGCCCACGTCGGCGAGCCTGCCGGTGGCGAGCTCCTGGCCTTCGTGGAGCGGGTCGACGGCACCCGCGCCAGATCCCCCAGGACCCCGGGCGGGCCGTGCTCCGTCGAAGGCAGCGGCTGCGTCAGGGGCTGCACGATCTTCGTCGCCTCGGCCCGGGCCAGGCTCGCCAAGGCCCGGTCCAGGCTCACACCCGGGCAGTGCGAAGGCACGGCCGGCTCCGCGCCCTGCCGCGAGCTCGTTGCCGCCGGCACGAAGCGCTCTGACGCTCCCGAGAGCTCCTTCTGCTCGCAATCCTCACGGAGCCCGACGGAACGGCTGCGGCGCCTGCCGGGCAGGCCCCACTCCGGTCGGGGCTGAGCCCACCGACCGTCCTGACGGCCATCGTCGGTATGTTCTTGGCGGCTGCAGGCGGCCGCTTCGCGCGAATCAGCGACAGCGGGACGCCGAGCCGACTCCAGAACAGGCGAGCGGTCAGGTGGTCGAGCAGATGAGCGAGCGATTCCGATGAGCGGCGAGGGCGAGGAGACGGGACCCGACTACCACCTCCTGCTCGACGCGACCGAGGTGCCTGTGGCGGCCAGCGCCCTGCGGCTGCTGATCTCGGGCGAGGCGCACGAGCCCGACATCAGGCGGCTGGCAAGGGAGGCCCTGGCCGGACTGGACGGCGAGCCCGGCGAGAACGGGCTGCTCAGCGTCGGCCTGAGCGCCCAGCAGATGAAGATCACCCACAGCGCCGTCAGGCTGCTGATGAACGACCTTCAGCGCGAGCAGGCGGACGAGCGCGAGATCCTGCGGGGCATCCTCGAGAAGCTGCCCGACGAGCACGTCATGAGGGCGATCGAGATCTAGCTCACCGGGGCGGCCTGCCGTCGCCTTGCCGGACCCCTCCCTCGCGATCGCCCTCTCCCCGGCCACGCTCATCTCGTTTTCTCCCGTGCAACCTGTCGACCTGCTCCCAGGCGTGCGCCCGCCTGCGCGCCTCCCGGCTGAGACGGCGTGCACGCTCCAGAGCGGTCTCGCTGACCGCCCCGATCACACCGGTCAGGTCGGCACTGCCGGCGCGCTCGGGACGGGGCCCGCTTGCTCGGTCCGGGGCCATGTCTCATCGCTTACCCGCGAGGCCCTTCGCCAAACTGCACGCGCCCCGGGCGGCCTCACATGCCTCTTCAGCCTGCGACGGCCGCCGGCTCCAGGCTGCCGGTCGCGTCCTCGGCGGTCAGCGGTTTGGCGATGCTCTCCAGCCCGGCCCGCTCCGCCTTGACTCCGAAGACGGCCTCGGCAAGGCCGCCGAGGATCATCATGACGGCCCCCAGCCCGAGCGCCAGGAAGACCTGCTGGTAGCTGCCCGTGTTGATCATGCGGCTGAAGACCTGCGGACCGATGACGCCGCCGATGCCCGTGCCGACGGCGTAGAAGACGGCTATGCAGAGGGCCCGCGTCTCCATCGGGAAGATCTCCGAGACGGTCAGGTAGGCAGCGCTGGCGCCGGCCGAGGCGAAGAAGAAGACTCCACAGCAGCAGGCCGTGAAGGTGATGTCGTTGAGGTCGTGGGCCCTGAACAGCAGCCCCGTGACGATCAGCAGCGCCCCCGAGACGACGTAGGTGCCGGAGATCATGGGCTTGCGTCCGAGGATGTCGAACAGCGGGCTCAGCACCAGCGCACCGGCGAAGTTGCCGGCTGCGAACACGGCCAGGTAGTAGGGGGTGTTGCCCGAGGGCGTGTGGAAGAAGAGGCTGAGGATGTTGCCGAAGCCGAACAGGATCGAGTTGTAGAGGAAGGCCTGTCCGATGAAGAGGGAGAGGCCCAGGATCGTGCGGCGGGGATACATCGTCACGACCGAGCGGACGATCAGCCGCAGCGGGATCGCCCTGCGCTGGCGGACCGTCAGCTCCTCGTCGGCCGGCTCGGGGAGATCCTGGCCGGTGGACTCGCGGACGCGCTCCTCGATGTCCTCGACGATCTTCTCCGCCTCGCGCTCGCGCCCGTGTATGAACAGCCAGCGCGGGCTCTCGGGCACGTTGCGGCGAACGAGCAGGACGGCCAGCCCGATCACGGCGCCGAGCACGAACGACAGTCGCCAGCCGAGGTCGACGGGGAAGATCGCGGTGTTGAGCATGACGACGGCCAGCAGCGAGCCGCCGACGCCGCCGAGCCAGTAGCTGCCGTTGATGGACACGTCCACCCTGCCGCGATGGTTGGCCGGGATCAGCTCGTCGATGGCCGAGTTGATGGCGCTGTACTCGCCGCCGATGCCCATGCCCGTCAGGAAGCGGAAGGCGAAGAACATCGCCGGCGAGAAGGCCAGCGCCGTCAGGACGGTGCCGAGCAGGTAGATGGCCAGCGTGACCATGAACAGTCGCTTGCGCCCGAAGCGGTCGGTCAGCTGACCGAAGACGATCGCGCCCAGGCAGGCGCCGAGGATGTACAGGGATGCCGCCCAGCCCGACACGTCCCCGGCCGTCAGCCCCGTGCCCGCGCCGTGTTCAGAGATGCGGCTGGAGATCGAGCCGACGACGTTGACCTCGAGGCCGTCGAGCACCCAGGCCGTCCCCAGCCCTCCTATCACCATCCAGTGAAAGCGCGACCAGGGCAGGCGGTCCAGCCGCGCCGGAATGCGCGTCTTGATCGTGCCCGTCTGCACCCCTTCGCTCATCGCCTCTCCCTCTTCAACGTGTACTCGGCAACCCGTCTGCGGCTCTCCTACCCGCCGCCGCCGCCCACGAAGCAGGTCCGCCGTCGAACAGGACCGGCTTCGACGCAGGGCATGCGGGTAGAGCCATCGCTGACAGCCGATCGAGAAAGGAGACAGGTATGGCATCCGAGCTTCAAGGCAAGCGCATCGCGTTCCTGGTGGCGCAGGAGGGGGTCGAGGAAGTCGAGCTGACAGAGCCCTGGAAGGCGGTCGAGCAGGCCGGCGGGGTCCCTGTGCTGATCGCTCCCGAGGAGGGCGAGGTGCAGGCCTTCAACCATCTCGACAAGGGCTCCGCCTTCGACGTCGACGACACGCTGCAGTCCGCTGACGCCGAGGAGTTCGACGGCCTCGTGCTGCCCGGCGGCGTCGCCAACCCCGACCAGCTGCGGACCCGTCCCGAGGCGATCCGCTTCGTGCGCGACATCTTCGCGGCCGGCAAGCCCGTGGGCGTGATCTGCCACGGCCCGTGGACGCTCGTCGAGGCCGACCTCGTCAGAGGCAGGACGATCACCTCCTGGCCGTCGCTGCAGACCGACATCCGCAACGCCGGCGGCGAGTGGGTGGACGAGGAGGTCGTCGTCGACGAGGGCCTGGTCTCCAGCCGCAATCCCGACGACCTGCCCGCCTTCTGCTCGAAGCTCGTCGAGGAGCTGGCCGAGGGCAGGCATCCGGTCGCACCCGCCGGCACCTGATCCGGCCCCATCTATATTGAGCGCGATGCAGCGTCACCGGCTCGGCAGCGCAGGCCCGGAGGTCTCGACGGTCGGGCTCGGCTGCATGGGCATGTCCGGCATGTACGGCCCGTCCGAGCGGGAGGAGTCGATCGCGACCATCCACGCCGCCCTGGATGCCGGCGTGAGCCTGATCGACACGGGCGACTTCTACGGGATGGGCCACAACGAGCTGCTGATCGCGCAGGCGCTGCAGGACCGCCCCCGCGAGGACTACGTGCTGAGCGTGAAGTTCGGCGCCCAGCGAGCGCCCGGCGGTGCTTGGCTGGGCTACGACGCAAGGCCCCAGGCCGTCAAGACGGCGCTGGCCTACTCGCTCACGAGGCTGGGGGTGGAGCACGTCGACGTCTACCGCCCGGCCCGCCTCGACCCGCAGGTGCCGATCGAGGAGACGATCGGCGCCATCGCCGAGATGGTCGATGCCGGCTACGTCCGTCACATCGGCCTGTCGGAGGTCGGCGCCGAGACGATCCGCCGAGCAGCGGCCGTGCACCCGATCTGCGACCTGCAGATCGAGTACTCGCTGATCTCCAGGGGCATCGAGGCTGAGATCCTTCCCGCGTGTCGCGAGCTGGGCATCGCCGTGACCGCCTATGGCGTGCTCTCCAGGGGGCTGATCGGGGGCCATTTCCAGGCCGACACGGAGCTCACGCCGGGCGACTTCCGCGCCCACGCACCGCGCTTCAGCGAGACCAACCGGGCGTCGAACCTGGCGCTCGTCGAGTCGCTGCGGACGATCGCCGAGCGACTGGGAGCGACTCCAGCGCAGCTGGCGATCGCCTGGGTCCTGAGCAGGGGCGAGGAGATCGTGCCGCTGATCGGGGCCAGGACGCGGGAGCGCCTGACCGAGGCGCTCCGAGCCCTGGATCTGCAGCTAAGCGACGAGGATCTCGCCGAGCTGCAAAAGGCAATCCCGGCGGACGCCGCCGCGGGCGAGCGCTACCCGGCTCAGCAGATGGCGATGCTCGACAGCGAGCGGAGCTGACGCGAGGGCGAGCCCCTCACTGCTGGGGCTCCTCTCCCCCGCGCAGGCGGCGTGCGCCCTGGGAAGTCTCACCACGGATCAGCCTGACGCGCAGCAGGGCCTCCCTCCTGCGCGCCTGGGTCACGTCGCGCATGGTCATGATGGCACCGGCCGTGCGCCCGCGGCTGTCGCTGGCGGGGTGGGCAGACGTCTCCAGGAGGACATCCGAGCCGGCCAGGCGCACGAGCATGTCGACGCCGCCGACGGCTTCGCCCTCGAGCGCCCTGATCGCGGGCAGATCGGCGAGCATGAGGGGAATCCCCGAAGACGTCCGGGGCTGCAGCTCGCGCATCCACGTGTCCGGATAGGTGCCCATGGCGCACTTGGCGCCGATCAGCGTCCGCGCCCGCTCGTTGACGTGCGTAAGGCGCCCGTCCCCGGCACAGGCCAGGACGGCGACGTCCATCGACTCCATCAGGGCGCGAAGCAGGTTGCCGTCGTTCGCACGACGACGGCTGAACAGCGAGGGGCGCAACGGCACCTGTAGAGGGTGGGGACGCTTTCGGGCGCCTTCAATCCCTCGAACGGAGGATTTGCTCGCCGAGACGGGTCAGGCGTCCACGCTGTGCCCGTCCAGGGCGTGCTCGCCGCACAGCGCGATCGCGACCAGCTGGGCGCGGGTGTGGGCGCCCAGCTTGCCCATCGCGTTGCGCACGTGGCTGCGTACCGTCTCGGCCGATATGTGCAGCTCCGCCGCGATTTCGGCCGTCTCCTTGCCCAGGGCGATGAGGGTGACGATCTCGCGCTCCCTGACCGTCAGCGGAAGCTCCGTCGCTCCCGCTGGAGACTCCGGCACGTGCTCCTCCTGCAGGATCGCGACGTAGATGGCAAGCCGCCTGCCGCCGACGACGCCGAGGCTTGCCGCGAAGGCCACTCGCACCTCCGATCCGTCGCCACGGATCAGGTCGCGGGTGCCCGAGTACTCGCCCGACTGCAGGAAGGCAGTCCACTCGGCGTCGGACGTTGCCTGCTCCGAGGGCCTGATGCTGTCCCGTATCGACGTGCCGATGACATCGCTGCGCCTGCCGCCGAACAGATCCAGGGCAGCGCTGTTGAGGTCGACGATGCAGCGCTCCTCGTCCAGTAGCAGGACCGGATTGGAGGTGCGGTCGAAGACCAGCCAGAAGAGCCGCTCCCACCCCGTCTCCCCGCGGGCCTCGGTCATAGCCGGAGCATAAGCCACCCGCTCCCCGTCTGAGTCAGAGCGCTGACATGCCTTGCGGTGTCACTGTGGTCGGCAGACGGTGGTCGCTGGGCGTAGCCTGCTCGTCATGGCCCAGTCACTTGCAACGAGGATGCTCCTCTCCTGGCTCACCAACGCCCTCGTGCTCGTCCTGGTCGCGCTGGTCCTGCCGGGCGTCAAGGTCGACGATGCCGGCTCGCTGCTCGCCGCGGCAGCCGTCTTCGGCGTCCTCAACACCCTCCTGAAGCCGCTGTTGAGGTTCGTCACGTTCCCTCTGGCGGTGCTCACCCTGGGCCTGGCCTGGTTCTTCGTCTCCCTGCTGATGCTGCTCATCACCAAGGCGCTCGTGGACGGCTTTCGGATCGACGGCTTCTGGACGCTCGTGGCGGCGACCGTCGTCGTGTGGGCCGTCAACGTGCTGCTGGACATGACGCCCGGCCCCTGGCAGCTGACCGGGCGCCGGCGCAGGCTGAGAAGCGGGCGTAGCTGACGGCCGGGCCGCCTCAGCCTCAGCGATCGTGGAAGCGGCGCACCTCGCTCAGTCGGCAGCGGCCTGGACCGGGCCTGCGGCCAGCTCGGTGGGCACCGCACCGAGCTCGATCAGCTCGCCGGGCGGCTTGCCGACAAGCAGCCAGCCGTCGCGGTAGGTCTGCACAAGACCGCTCCTGGAGAGCTCCGAGAGCGCACTGGTGACAGTGGGCCGGCGGGCGGCGGTCAGGTCCGCGAGGACGTTGTGGGTCAGGCGCAGGGGCAGCACGACGCCGTCGCTGCCGACCCGTCCCCAACGACCTGCCAGATACCAGAGAAGGGTGTGCAGGCGGACGTCGACGCGGGCATGGTGGACGATCGCCATGTAGACGGCGAGGTTCCGCGAGCGCCGGAGAGCGCGCCCGACGAGCCTGCCGGTGAGCTGGGGGTAGCGGCCGATGCGCCGCACGAACGATTCGTCCAGCAGCGCCACCCGCGAGGGTTCGATGACCTGCCAGGCGGTGCTGACGGGGATGATCGGGGGCTGTTCGTCGCCCTGCCAGGGCCGCAGCAGGTCCCCCGCCCCCAGCAGCTCCGCTCCGAAACGCCCGTCGACCCCGACACGACGGATCAGCAGGCCGCTCAGCACGAGCCGCCCGATGCCCTCGGCCTTCGCCGGTATCCCCGGCGAGCCCCGCCAGGGCCCCGCCTCGATCGTCACCGTTCGAGCCAGGCACTCCCGCGTGGCCTGCTCGCGCTGCTCCGGGGGGAGGGCCTCGGCGAGCTCGGGGTCCTCCTCGAGCACCCGGCAGATCTCCAATGGCTCACGCTGCGTCTCGACTGCCATGTAAAAGAATCTGGCACATGCCGGGCCCCGACCGGGCCGGTGCCGCCGGGTGGCCGGGCCCTGGAGGCAGGGCTGCGTCAGACTTCTGACTACCGGAGGGCCGTCAGCACTGGCTGACACACGAGGAGACGCGGACCACCACACGCCCGAGAGCGGACTGCGGCGGCGTGCCCTGACGTCCCCGCCAGGCGAGGAGCCAACGCTGCCCGTAGGGCGCGTAGATCGGGGTTGCCAGTTCCGCGTATTCGGCCGGACCGACCTGGGCCGGCGCGCCCAGACGGCCCGTTCGAGGATCGGTGACGGCCGCGAAGATCGCCGCCCCCGGAGAGAGCGTCGTGAGCGGCTGGTTGGGCCCGCCGCTCCAGGACACGATGTCCCCGTCGGGAGCTTCGGCGGCAACGACCCCGCTCACCTGCTGTCCGGCCGGAGAGACCGTCTGTGGCGGCGCGAAGCGGTTGCCCTTGCTGTAGGAGACGCGCACGATCGAGGACACGGAGCCGTGGACGAGCGGGCCGGGCTGCGCCACGTAGGCGAGCAGGAAGCCGCGTCCGTTGTTGACGACGAGCGAGGGCGTGCCCGTCAGCGAGGCGTTGGCGTCCCGCTCGAGCGTCTGCGGCGGGAGGAACCCGTGCCTGTCGGGGGGACGGACGGCGACCTGGGTGACGCCGGGACCGAGCGGCCCTCCCTCGGAGAGCTGCTGGCGGTACCAGGCGACCACGACACGACTGCTGCGCCCGAAGGCGACGGCGACCCCGTTGACTGTGCCGACAGCGGCCTGGCCGACGTCCTGGACGGAACCCCAGCCCTGGCCGTGGAGACGCACGGACACGAGCATCCTGCCCGTCTTGCTCGCGAAGGCGACCGCCATGTCGGCGTCAAAGCCCTTCGCCGACATGCTGTGGAGACCTTCGCCCATGGCTGCCGTCACCTGCTCGGCGTCGGCCGTCGAGGAGACCAGGCGAGGAGCCTGGAAGGGATGCCCGCTGTGGCGGACGCTGACCCACACCTGCCGCCTGCCGGATCGCGTCGAGGAGATCCAGGCCAGAAGGAGATCTCCCTGGGCGTCGCCGGCAAGGCTCGCGCGTCCAGCCCAGACGGCGGCATGGACACGCAGCGGCGGCGCGAACCTCCCGTCGACGCCGCCGAGCGCCACCGCGGGTTCGCTGGTGCTCAGGCCCGTTCGACGAAACGTCAGCTGAGCGACCCTGCCACTCCCCCACATCGGTCCGAGGTTCACGAGCGCACCGGTCGCGAAGCTCGACTGCAGAGGATGTTCGCCGCCGAACTGACCTTCCCCGGAGGCCGTCGCGAAGGCGGCCTCCGACGGGCCGAAGACCTGCCCGTCAGGCAGCAGATCGTCGGCGTGCCACAGGACCATCTCGCCTCTTGTCCCGGCGGCGAGAGCGATCGAGTCGATCGAGTCGTGCGCCGCGGACACGGTCACCGGTTCCGTCCAGCCGGAGGCCGACGCCGCAGGCTGAACCAGGCAGGACCCCGTCAGTGCTGCCAGGAGCACACCGACCGTGAACCACGGGTGCACGCTCCCGCCTCTCATCCTGCTCCGCCAGGGCGCCAGACGGCGAGGAAGGTCCGCCCGCTCCTGCCGACCCGTGCATACAGCTGCCACACGACTGCGGCGCCATTGCCCGCGCTGGGCAGTGCCACCGCCCGTCCTATCTCAGCACCCGATCCCGTCGATGACGCGACTGGCACCGGTGACGGTTCCGGCGCGCCTCGCTGCGGCTGCATCACGACTGGACTCAGCAGGCCCGCATCGATGCGATCACCTTCGACCGTCTGCTCGAGCAACAGGTCCCCGGCTTCGTCGCGTCCGACCGGAATCACGCCGTCCACCGCCGCGACAGGCGAGGCGAAGGCGCCTCCGGGCAGGGCATCGGCGCTGAACGTGCTCAACGCGCCCATCGACGACTGCCGGCCCATCCAGGCGACCGTTCCTTCCCCGGGGCCCGTCGCCACCGCAACCGGCAGGCCGGTGCCGGGATAGGGATCGAGGACGGCGGGCGGACCGAGGACGCCGCCGACCAGCTCCCGCGCCTCGACCGTCGGCGGCGGCGGTTCGAGTGTCGAGCATTCGCCCCTGGTCCAAGCGATCAAGCCCGATGCATGCCCTTGGAAGGACACGGTCACGTTCTGCGCCGGCGGCGGAGCTATCACCTGCGGAGCCTCGAAGCGGCGGCTGCCTGCGGGGGCGCTCAGCATCACGCCACGGCTACCCGGGCGCAGGCCGCCGCAGCCGACGATGCCGTAGACGTGGGCGGCCCCCGAGCTGTCGAAGCGGGGAGTCGGGAAGAGCATCGCCTGCGCCCGGCCGAGCGTCGAGACGGCGCCGAAGTCGTGTCCTGGACGACGCCATGCGACGCGGACGCCCAGCTGACTGCCGCCGTTCCAGGTGAGCAGCACGGTTCCCGCCCCGGAGACGGCAAGCATCGGGTTCGCGAGACGGAGCGCCGTGCCGCCACGTGCCACCAGCTGTGGCGTCGACCAGCGACCGCCGGGCGAGCGACGGACGGCTCGGACGACGACGGGGCTGGCGCTGCTGGACGGCGCTTCGACCCAGGCGAGGGTCAGCTCGCCATGGCTGTCGAGCGCGATCGAGGCCTGTGCGACGAGCCAGCGATCGTGGCGCCAGACCCGATGCAGCGAGGTCTTGCCGGCACCCGACACGAAGGTCACATAAAGCGAGCTGTCATACCAAGAGGTCGATCGGCGCCGTACTTCCGTCTGATCCAGGGAGAGCACCGCCACGTCGCCTCGCGGGTCGGTGGCGACCGGCTCCGGCCATCCCAACACGGGCTCGGCGGACCGGCCAAGGGGAACCGCGCGAGCACTTGACCAGGAAGCCCGGGCGGACCCGGGAGCGCCCACCCCGCCGGCCAGCAGCGCCACGGTGGCGCCCACCATGCAGGCCACGGCACGGCCTCCGCTGGCGCCCTTCGCGCCCTGACGGTCGGGGGCGAAGCGCTCCATCCACAGCGCCCGCTGCACGTCTGTGATCGAGATCAGGCCCTGCGGGAAGCCCGCGTCGTCAACGACCACGGCCCTTCCGGCCCGTGCGAAGGCCGGCCTTTCCATCAGCTGCACGACGTCGAGATCGGGGGCGATGAGAAGGTCGGGATCGCGTCCGGCGACGGCTCCCACCGGCGAGTCCTCGTGGCCGTGCAGCTCCTCGGACTCCAGCAGACGGAGGTCGAGCATCCCCACGGCCCGTCCGTCCTCGTCGACGACCGGGTAGGCCGTGTAGCGGTAGCGCGCGAAGAACTCCCGGGCCGCCTCGCCGACGGTGCAGTCGAGCGGGATGGTGAGGGCAGGTCTGGACATCAGGTCGACGGCGTGGACTCCGGACATCGCCTCCCTCAGCTGTGTGCCAGTCACTTCCTGGCCTGCGGCCATGACGATGAAGAAGCCGATCAGGGCGAACCAGAGCCCCTCCGGGAAGCCGTTGAGAAGCTCGATGACACCGAGCACGATCAGCAGGTAGCCGAAGCCTCGACCGACCGCCGCGGCCCTTTCGGTGGCCGGGCCCAGCCGGCCGCTGCGACGCCACAGCAGCGCGCGCAGCACCCGTCCTCCGTCGAGCGGAAAGGCCGGCATCAGGTTCAGGACGAGGATCGCCGCGTTGACGAAGGCCTCGTATTCGATGAGGGCCAGCAGGGCCTTCGGGGTCGAGTCGGGCAGGAGCAGCGCAGCAGCGCCGAAGCAGGCGCCGATGACGGCCGTCACGGCGGGCCCGGCGATGGCGTAGCGCAGCTCGTCGCCCGGCGCATGGGCTTCCCCGCGCATCCGCGACACGCCGCCAAGCAGCCACAGGTCGATCTCCTCTATCTCGATCCCGTGCCGCCGCGCGACCAGGGCGTGACCGAACTCGTGGGCGAGGATGCTGAGGAAGAGCAGCAGCACGCTTGCCAGCCCCAGCCCGTAGGAGGCGACGGGAGCGATGCCCGTGACCACTTCCGGGTAGTAGGACGCGCCCAGCGTCCACGTGAAGAGGGCGACGATCAACAGCCACCACGGACTGACCCCTACCGGGATGCCGGCGATCCGACCGATTCGAAAGCTCCGCCCTGGCATGCACCGGCACACTGGCAGCCGCCTCGCGGGCGTTCATCGGTGATCGCGCCCATCGCCTGTCCGTAGATGCCACGGACGTCGACGAGCCGTGATCGCGCCGCAGATGCCGATGCGTAGTTTCCCGCCCGCACCGACGGCATCTCCGCGATGCCCGCCGGCCTCCCCGGGGCTTAGCCTCGCGACGGCACCTGGGAACGTCCGATGATCGGAACGAAACGGAGGGATGGGGATGACGAGGCCGCCCGCAGGGACCTCGCGCAGCGAGGATCGGCTGATGGCCGAGAACGAGCTGCTGGCCGAGCGGATC
>Ga0181522_10000228_pt1 | contig 44215 bp, 38 predicted proteins | sample PEATcosm2014_Bin_27_FD_121103 | JGI IMG/M metagenome (GOLD analysis project Ga0181522, IMG submission 121103) | Peatland microbial communities from MTU Mesocosm Facility, Houghton, MI, USA - PEATcosm2014_Bin05_10_metaG | ecosystem: Environmental > Terrestrial > Soil > Wetlands > Peat | place...
TACAAATACGCCTTCAACGGCAACCAGGGCATCGTCGCCGGCGCACCGCTGGGCGGCCTGGTTGAACGCGACCCCGACGACAAATACGGGCTGGCACGGCAGCTCGTCCACCCGCTGCTGCCATGGTTGCGCAAGGCAAGATTCAACGGGCCGTTGCAGGTCACCGCCATCCGGCGCGACGGCAGATGGCACGTCATTGAATACAATGTCCGCATCGGGGTCACCTCCGGCCCGATGATTTTAAGGATGCTAAAGAACCCGGTGGAAACTGTGTCGCGAACCGCGCGCAACGAAAAACTTGATCTCCAGTTCCGGCCCGGGCTGAATTTCGGCTGTTCGCTCACGCTGGCGGGTTACGGTTATCCGTTTGTCCAGGTGCGCAGCCCGCATCTGCCGCTCGAAGTGGACGGCAAATTTGATTGCGACGTCTGGTGGAATGAGGTGGACCGTGGCGCCAATGGCAAATTGATTTCGACCGGGCACCGGATCGCAGACGTGATTGCGCTCGCGCCGACACTGGAAGCGGCGAGGGCGAAAGCATACGCGAACATTCGCCGGCTGCGGGTCGTGGGCAGCTACTTCCGGACCGACATTGGCCAAAGCTTGTGGCCGCCGGGAAAGGTTTAAGCGCCGGATGCAGGATCAATTGGTGACGGCGTTTTGACGACCAAGCTCCCGGAGCGTCCGGTCCAGGCGCTGTCGCGCTTGCACAAAATCCGGCTTCAATCGCAACGCCGCCTCATAATACATGACCGCCTGTTCCCGGGCCTGATTTTTTCCCAAGCCTGAATCATTCAAGATCGCGTCCGCCAGGTCGCAGAACGTTTCCGGATCGTCCGGTTGCAGCCACAAGGCGGCGCGCAGATGCCTTTCCGCATCCTGCCAGTCACTGGCGGAAGCGAATTCACCGGCCAACTGCTTGTGCAATTTGCCGGCGAGTCCCGCGGCATCAAAATTCCGACCGGACCACACTTTCGCCAGCGCGACCAGCACGACCAACAAAATCAGAATCTCCACGAAACCGCCATCTCCAAGGCCAACCCGCCGGCGAACCAAGGCAAATCCAGCCAGCAAGACGAAGAATGCCAATCCGGTTAACAAAACGCCGGCGGCATGGCCCAGCAACAGGAGCGCGTAATAAGACAGTCGGCCCATTTCGTTCATGTCCCCCACTGCCACCCATGAATTGGGATTTTGATCGATGATTTCCAGCCGGAACGGGTTTGCGGGAGCGGTCACAATAATGGTCTGCCAGCGCCCGTTGGCCTGGGGACTCAGTTCGGTTTTGCGCCCGGTTTGCTCTTCAACCAGTTGAAGGCGGATGCCCTCCAGGTTGGTTCCGCAGCCCACGGGAATAATCAGTTTTGGCAGCGCGGCAGACATGGGCTGGCTGACAAAAGAACCGGTCCCGCTCGCGCCGCTGGCCGGGTAACTGCCCCAAATCCGGGTGAATTCCTGTTTGGGTTTGTCGGGCGGGCAACCATCCACGACAAACGGGGCGTCGGATTTCCCGTCTTTTTCCAGCCTGAGCGGCGGCCGACAGACGGGAGGGAAAATGGCCGAGAGCTTTGGATCGTGCAGCAGTTCAGCCAGCTGGTCGGCGTTCCCATACGGGATGGACCACAGCGGCTGGTCCGGCAAATAGCGGCGATCGTTGGTGGCAACAAACGCCCGCACATTCTCCTCCTCCACCAGGTTCCACCGCTTGGCCCACTGCAAATAATTACCCAGCGACTGGTAATCTTCCATCGCCCTCCGGGAAGTCCGCCACAGGCCCCAGAACAGCGTGGCCACCCAAACCACTGCCAGCACCACCACCAAGCGCCGGGGAAACCGGCGGAAATCCGCGCCCTCACCCAAAATGAACAGGCTGGCCAGACTCGCGATGGGAATGGTGCTGAGCGTGTCCAGATACCGGCTGCTGTTGCCCAGGTGCACACGTCCATAAGCCAGTGCCGCCGCCTGCAAGAATCCCCAAAAACCAAGGACCAGGACAAATTCAGCCGCCTTCGGGTCTTTGAAATCAGAGCGGAAATATTTGACGATCGTGATGACCAGCGGCAAAACAATCAGGCACAACATCACCGGCAGATCCCGAAAAGGCCACGCCAGATTTCCCGTCAACGCATCCAGAAAAGCCGATATTGACCTCGCCCGGAACGGTTCATGTCCAGCCGAGAGCTGCAAAACCAGGCCGGTGACAACAACCGCCAGACCAGCGCCCAGGGTCATGAGGTTTTTTGGGGTGACCCCGCTTTGGTTTAGCAATCGCAGGATGACCAGTCCCATCACAGCCAGTGAAGCCAACAAGCCGGACCCCATCGTGAATAGCGCCATGACAGCCGCGGCCAGTCCTCCCAGCCACCAGCCGCCGCCCGGCGAACCGAATCCCAATCCAACCATGGCGACGACCGAGAAAATGCCAAGAAAATACATCTGGGACTGGAACCCGTGGAGCGTGTTCTCGGCGGCAAACGGAAGCGCGAAAAAGGGCACGAGCAAAAAACAAATCCGGCCGGCATATTTCCGGCCGGTAAAAACCCACAACCCGCACGCCAATCCGCAGGCATAGCCGGAGTGAATAAACGCGTTGAGGGTCATCTGCAGGATGGGATCCCACTGGCGATTGAGCCGGAGGACAAACAAATCCAGGAGGCGCGTGAAAAAGATCCGGTGTTCGTTGTGCGGCGCAAACCACGCGCCCCAGGTCAGATGGCCTTCGAGCCAGGGCTTGAACAGAAGCCGCGCCTCATCCCACTGGTCCCAATAGGGAAGGGCTGAGCCATACACGTGGATGACCCAAAGTTTGGCCCCCAGCACCACCAGAAACAACCCAGCCAGCCATGCGGCCAAACATTTGAATGAATCGGTAGCCAGATTCGTTGGTTTAGTCATTCCGACGGCCTCAATGGGCGCGAGCCTAAATCAATTTCCGAACGGCGCAAGTCCGCAAACCGCCCGCTCGCAAACCGGTTCCTCGCGATACCGGCAGGATGCCGGGCCCTTCCGGCGGGTTGTCCACCAGCTTTCAACCTGATTCGGGAAGCGAAATTTTCGTGTCTTTTGGCACGATTCGTGGTTAAACAACCTCCGACGTCTTATGGATTTTGATTCAACAGATTTTCCTTTGCGGCCGGCATGGACGGAAATTGACCTCGGCAAACTGCGCCGCAATTTGCAACTCATCCGCCGTGACCTGCCCCAGCGGGTCCAATTGCTGGCCGTCACGAAGGACGAAGCCTATGGCCACGGGGCGCTCGATGTGGCGCGAATCGCCATCGAGGAAGGCGCGTGGGGATTCGGCCTCAGCACACTGGAAGAGGCGATGGCGCTCCGGGACGCCGGCATCACCGCGCCGTTGCTGCTGCTGGGCGAGCGGCAGGAAGCCGAGTTGCCCTGGTGCGTCGAACACGGTCTGACCGTCTGTGTCAATGAACCGCACACCGTCCGCAAGCTCGCCCGCGCCGCCGCGGCCGCCAACAAGCGCGTGCCGGTGCATGTGAAAATTCACACGGGCATGAGCCGCTTCGGGGTGCGCTGGGATGAGGCGCTGCCGCTGATTGAACTGATTGGCTCCGAAAAATCGCTGCAGCTCGAAGGCGCGATGACGCACTTCGCGCAATCCGACGAAACGGACAAGGCCTTTGCCAACCTCCAGTTCTCCCGTTTCAACGAAGTCCTCCAGGGCATGGCGGCCCGCGGCGTCCCGGTGAAATGGCGCCACGCCTGCAACAGCGGCGGCTTTCTGGATCTGCCCCATGCGCATCTGGACATGGTCCGGGTTGGGATTTTGATGTATGGTGTTTTTCCCTCGTCGGTTTGCCGGCGAATTCCCGGAATTGAACCGGTGATGTCGGTCAAGGCGCGCATCGCAGCCATTCAAAAACTGAAGCCCGGCGAAGTCGTCGGTTACGGCATGCGTTACACCGCGCCGACGGAACGACGGATTGCGGTGCTGCCCATCGGATACGGCGACGGTTTCCCCAGGGTGCGCAACACCGGCGGCGCGCTCATCCATGGCCGGCGTGCCCCGCTCATCGGCGGCATCGCCATGGACGCGCTGATGGTGGACATCACAGACATCCCCGAGGCGCAGATGTGGGACGAGGCGGTCATCATGGGCCGCCAGGGCAACGAGGAAATCACCGTTCACGACATTGCCAAGCTGAAAAATTCGGTCAGTTACGAAGTGTTGACCAGCTGGCGTCTGCGCCTGCGGAGAAAATCGGTGAACCACTCAAAACATGATGCGACACCGATTGCCCGAAGCATCACGGGTTCAACCCCGGCAGAATCAATCCCGGTTCATTCGTGAAATCCGCGTCGAAGCTTTCCCATGAAACTTCTTTTCTCCGAGCAAAATTCCGATTACGAACACTACCAGTTTCCCTATGCCATCTGGGCCGTGCCGGAGGCGGACGAGACGCCGTCGGACATTTTTAATGCCGGCTTCCTGCCGTCGTCGCGCAACCTCGACCGCTTTTATCTCTGCCGCCAGGTGCGCGTCAACCTGGGCAAATTCAAACCCTCGTCGGAAAACCGCCGCATTCTGCGCAAGGGTGCGGGGATTGACGTGAAACTCGTCCCGCGCGACAAATACGATTACACCCCGGCCAAGCGTGATTTTTTCAAGACCTACGCCGACATCAAATTTGGCAAGGACGTGATGACGTTCGAGCGGCTCGATGCCTTGTTCGGTTCGCCCATCATCTCGCATCTGCTCGTGTTTACGGACGCGGAAAAAGGCAACGAAGTCGGGGCGGCGACACTTTACGTCGAGGGCCGGGAACTTGCGTATTACTATTACGCCTTTTACGACCTGAATTATTACGCGCGCAACCTCGGCATGTTCATGATGACCTCGGCCGTGGCATGGTTCAGCGAACGCAGCTTCAAGCAGCTTTACCTTGGCACCTGCTATTCACAGACCGCGCTGTACAAGACCCAGTTTGCCGGCGCGGAGTTTTTCAACGGGTTCCGCTGGTCGGACGACCTGGACGAACTGAAATTCATCATCCGGCGGGACAAAAAGGAACTGGACCAGCATCTCCTCGAAACGGCGGAATACCGCGATGAATTTTACCGGGGCGACCTCGGCAAAATCACGGGCGCCAGCGTTTTCCGGGTAAAAGTGAAGCAATGACGGGAATTAAATACTTGCCTTTGGCCGGTGTTCTGGTTAATATTAACTTTTGTGTATGACCAGCGAACGAACCGCCCGAAACCAGCCTGACAAGCCTTCCGACAGCACCATCGCGCTGAGCATGAAAACGGATATTTTTATCGGCACCGACAGCGGAGCAACCACATCGAAAGTCGGCGCCGTTTGGGAAGATGGCCGGACGGTCTCCACCAAACTGCTTCAAAAGCCGACCAATTCCCAGCAAGGACCCGACGCCGTGGTGGAGGGCTGGATGGCGGCAGTCGACGAGTATCTCCAAAAGAACGGGTTGAACTGGCACCAGGTCAAGGGCGTGGGGCTGGCCATTCCCGGACCGTTTAAACGCTACGGCGTGCTCGATCGTTCAGCCAATTTACCCGCCAGTTTTGCCGGCTGGGACGTCCATACGGCGTACAGCCAGGCGCTGACCAAACACGCGGGGCGTCCGTTGCCGCTGATTGTGGGCAACGACGGCAAATACGGCGGGGTCGCTGAGGCGCAATACGCCCGCGGCAGCTCCCGGGTTTCCGTGTTGCTGCTGGCACCGGGTTCGGGTCTGGGCAGCGCTTTCATTGATCAAAGCGGACTGCCGCTTGAAGGTGACAGTCTGGCCGGCATGGAAACCGCCCACATGCCCGCACCGCTGCATCTGCTCGGCGTCAAGCCGTTCCCCTGCGGCTGCGGCAAGGATTGGGGTTGCATCGAAGTTTACACCACCATGTCGGGCCTGCCGTATCTGTTGGCGGAAAAAATCGGCAAATATCCCAAACATGAACTGGCCAGGTCCACCGCCAGCACGCGGGAAAAGGTGTTGTCCCTGCGCGGCCTGGCGCAAAAGCAAGATCCGCTGGCCCTCGAGATTTTCGATTTTCAGGCCCGGGCCCTGGGACTGCATATTGCCAACCTCTCGATGGCTTTGGATCCGGGCATGGTCGTTATCGGTGGCGGGTTGATGGATCCCGAGTCCACTTCGGTGGAATTCCGCGATCGCTACGTGAGGATTGTGAGGGAAACCGCCACGCCCTACCTCTGGCCGGCTCAACGCAAGCAGATCAAAATCGTTCCGGCTGTATTGGGCGAGCTTTCCCAGGCCATCGGCGCCGCCCTGGTCGCGCTCCATCAGGACCGGGCGGCCTAGTTTGCCGCGCGGGCTTATTTCTTCTTCCGGTATTTGTGCGTCGTGTCGGAAGCCGCCAATGACGGGCCCAGCAGTTCTTCGACTTTTGCGATCAGTTCCTGCGGGTCGAAGGGCTTGAACAGAAACTCGCTGGCGCCGGCCTCCAGCCCGGCGAACCGGCCAAACTGGCCATGCATGCCCGTCAGCATGATGATCGGCACGGCCGCGGTGGCAGGATCCTGCCGGATGCTTTCGCAGATATCGAAACCGTTTAATCCGGGGAGCATCAGATCCAGTATGATCAAATCGGGTGCCACCGTGCGGGTCTTCAAAAGGGCATCAATCCCATCGGCGGCGGTGCCAATGGCAAAACCGGCAGCTTTTAAAGTTGAGCGGATAACTTCCAATTGATCGGGATCATCCTCCACCACCAATACTTTCCTTTGCATATAATTCTTTAAACCCTAGATGCGGACAGGCAAGCCCGCCTGTGACGCGTGTAAACACGCCCGCATAAAGCAGGAACAGTGCCGCCAAAACCGGGAAAACCGCTCGAAAACCAAACGTTTTGCAAAAATCGCGGAATGGCACACGGAGTTTTGCGGGAACGACCCGGCAAAATCACCCGCCCCGGAATTTTCCGAGACCAGGGCGTGCGAATGCAGGAGGAATTATCTGGTAAATCACGGAACTTTATCGCCAGGCGCCGAATCTGGCTCCAGCGTCAGCGGCCGGTCGTGATTCAAAAAATCCCCGCACACCCGGAAAAAGTCCGCGGTGGTCGTCACCCGCCGGATTTGGTGCAGGAATTTTTCGCCCACCCCTTCGCCGATGAAGTTCATGAACTTTTTCATCCGCTGCACCTGGGCCGATTCCTTCACGCCGGGCGTGATTTCGCTTTCCCAGAGATCGCGCACGTAACCCAGCACGGCGCGGCCCGAAGGCAATTTTATTTCCTCACCGCGCAGTTGCGCCCGGATCTGGTCGAAGAGCCATGGGTTCCGGATGGCGCCACGCCCGATCATCAGGCCGCGCACGCCAGTCTCGGCCAGCAACATCTGCGCCTGCGCCGGCCCGTGGATGTTGCCGTTGGCCAGCACCGGACAGCACAACTCACGCACTGCCCGCGCGATGAGGTCGTAACGCACGCCGGGCCGGTACATCTGCACCACGGTGCGGGCATGAACGGTGAGCAGGTCAATCGGATGTTTGGCGAACACCGGCAGCAAATCATCAAATTCAGCGGGCGACCCGAAGCCAATGCGGGTTTTTACCGTGAATGGAACCGTCACCGCATCACGCAACGCGCCCAGAATGGCGTCAATTTTCTCCGGTTCGCGCAACAAGCCGCCCCCGGCGCATTTGCGATAAACGACCGGCGCCGGGCAGCCGAGATTCAGCTCAATCGCCGCAATCGGATGGCGCTGCAATTCCTTGGCCGTGCGGATCAGCGCGGGAATGTTGTTGCCGATGAGCTGCGCGACGACCGGCCGGCCGGTGGGATTTTCAGTGATGGACCGGAGAATCCATTTTTCCGGGCGCGAATCGCCGTGGACGCGGAAGTATTCCGTCCAGTAGGCATCCGGCCCGCCGTAACGCGCCAGCACCCGCCAGAATTCGAGCGTGGTCACGTCCTGCATCGGCGCCAGCGCCAGCACGGGCCTTCGCCCAGCCGATGTGTCGCCCGTTGAAGTTAGACAACCTGCTCCCGGCGAATCCGGACAGAATCGCGGACCACCAGCTTCGGCCACGCGGGCAGGCGCCGGGCCGCGGAGCAGATTCAAAAAGGATTCGGGCGGAGTCACGCGGGCCGGAAGTCTGCCGAATGAACGCACCGTGGCAAGCGGCAATGTTCAGTTGAAGTTGCGGCATCCATCAGCTATGGTGTTTCGCCTATGACTTTGACGGAAAAAATTCTCGCCCGGGCTGCCGGGAAACCAAGCGTGCAGGCCGGCGACAACATCTGGGTGAACGCCGACGTGCTCATGACCCACGACGTCTGCGGGCCGGGCACCATCGGCGTATTCAAACGCGAGTTCGGCCAGACCGCAAAAGTGTGGGACAAAAACAAAATCGTCATCATCCCCGACCATTACATTTTCACCGCCGACTCGCTGTCCAATCGCAACGTCGACATCCTCCGCGACTTCGTGAAGGAGCAGAGCATCCCTTATTTTTACGACGTGATTGACGACCCGAACGGCCACTGGGTTTTCGATCCGAAAAAAGGGATGTTGAACCGGCAATACGGTTCGCAATATGCGGGCGTGTGCCACACGGCGCTTCCGGCGAAAGGCCACACCCGGCCCGGCGAAATCTTGTTCGGCACGGACTCTCACACGTGCATGGCCGGCGCCTTCAACCAATTTGCCACCGGCATCGGCAACACGGACGCGGGCTTTGTCATGGGCACGGGCAAGCTGCTCATCAAGGTCCCCGAAACCATGCACTTCCGGCTCGAAGGCCGATTGCAGCCCGGCGTGATGGCCAAGGACGTGATCCTCCATTGCATCGGCGAAATCGGTTTCGATGGTGCAACGTATCGGGCCCTGCAATTCGACGGTGAAGGTGCGAAAAATCTGTCCATTGATGACCGCATGACCATCGCGAACATGGCCATCGAGGCGGGTGGCAAGAATGCCATTTTTGAATTCGATGCGCGCACGGCGGAATATGTGGATGCACGGGTGAAGCTGAACGGCACCAAATCAACTTACGAACCCGTCACGCCGGACAAAGACCAGAAATTTGTTTACGAACACGTCGTGAACCTCGACCAGCTCGAACCGACCGTGGCGTGCCATCCCGATCCCGGCCAGCGCAAAAAAGCCAGGGAGATGGGGCACATCAAGCTCGACCGCGCTTATGTCGGCTCCTGCACCGGCGGCAAAACGAGCGACTTTGTGGAGTTCGCGCGCGTGTTGCGCGGCAAGAAAGTCACCATTGACACATTCGGCGTGCCCGCAACGCCGGAGATCGTGCATGATTTGCAATCCACCCGCTGGGGCGGCAAGACGATCTGGGAGATCCTCGTGGCCGCGGGCGTGCAGATGACGGAAAACGCCGGCTGCGCCGCATGCCTGGGTGGTCCGGTGGACACGTTTGGCCGCATCAACAAGGCCGGCATCAAGTGCATCAGCGCCACGAACCGCAATTTCCCCGGCCGCATGGGCAACAAGGAATCGCAGGTGTTTCTCGCCTCGCCGATGACCGTGGCTGCGAGCGCCATCGCCGGAAAGATTGTTGACCCGCGGGAATATCTTGGGAATTAGGCGTGCGGCCTATTTCGCCAGTTCGGCGCCAGGCAGATAAATCGTAAAGGTGGTGCCATCGCCGGGCTGGGTGTGGACGTGCAACGCGCCGTTGCCCTCCTTGATGAGCCGCTGCACGATGTTGAGCCCGAGGCCGGTCCCCTGCCGCGGACCCTTGGTGGTAAAATAAGGCTGGAATATTTTCGGCAACACTTCCGCTGGAATGCCCGGGCCGTTGTCCCGCACCCAGAATTTCACCAGCGGCGCGGTGTTGTCCATGCTCTCGACGTTCAGCAGCCGGTCGTGCGGGCTGTCCTTGAATGAGGACAGATTCAGCGGCTCACGCAAAATCTCGCCTCCGATTTCAACGCGATGGCTCAACGGCGCGCATTGGAAGGCGTTGACCGTCAGGTTCAGCAAAACCTGGATGACATCGGTCCCGTTCATCTTGACGCCAATTTCCCCGGCCAGCGGAGTGACGCCAAATTCATTTTCCTGGTGGGTGGGATGGACCCGGATGAGCTGCTCGAGATCCTTGAGCAACTGGTTCACGCTGACCTGCGGGGCCTCCTCCGACTTCTTGCGCAAAAAGCCGAGATAACGCCGGGAGATTTCCACGCAATTCCCCACCTGCCGCGCGATGATGCGCAGACGGTCCTTGATGAATTCCAGGTCTTCCATCTCCAGCCGGGAATTGCGGTTCAGGCGCGTGTTGAGCACCTGCGTGAAACCGGAAATGACCGTCAACGGACCGTTGATGTCGTGAATGATGCTGGCGTAGATGTCGCCGCGTGTCTTGGCGATCTGCTCCTCGACCTTCTGGCTTTGCAGTTCACTCAACAGCTCCTGCACCTTTTCCGCGCTGCTGTGAATCTCGCCTTCCAGCTTGCGCCGTTGCATCGCCTGCCCGACAGCGGCACGGATCGTGGCCAGGTCAAATGGCTTGTTGATGTAATCGCACGCCCGCAATCGCAGGGCCTGGCGGATCGTGTCCGTCGTCTCGAACGCCGTCATCATGATCCCCTCGATGTTCGGGTTCACGTATTTAAGGCGTTCCAAAACCTCGATGCCGGACATGCCGGCCATGCGGATGTCAAGCACAGCCACGTCAATGGGATGCTGCTTCGCCAGTCCGATCGCCGTCGGCCCATCCTCGGCCATCAGCAGATTGTACTCGTCCTTGAAAATGACCCGCAGCGACTGCCGCGGCCCGTCCTCGTCGTCCACCACCAGCAACGTGCCGCGGCGCTTTCGAAACATGGTGCTCTCGCCTTCCGCGGCGTTGCTCTTGGCCATCACTGGTTCACTGGTCACAGGCATAATTTGAAATCAGTTTTCAGGTGTCAACCCGGTGCGACCGTCGACCGGCGGCATTCTATCCCGATCACCCCCGGTCTCAAGCAGAAACCACCTGCCGACGCAGCATTTCCAGCGCCTGATGCGCGGTCAATTGCTTGAATGTTTCGCGCTCATAGGCATTCGTCCGGCGCTCAACCACGGTCCCGGATGCCCCGGCCAGCGCGATGAAAACCGTTCCCACCGGTTTGTCTGCGGTCCCGCCATCCGGCCCGGCAATTCCGGTGACAGCAACAGCAAAATCCGCGCCAGTTTGCAACCGGGCACCTCCGGCCATTTCGCATGCCACCGCCTCGCTTACCGCGCCATGGGCCACCAGTGTTTCGGCGCGGACCCCGAGAAATTTTTGTTTCGCTTCATTGCTGTAAGTCACGAACCCGCCGAGAAAAACAGCCGATGCACCCGGCACATTTGTTACCCGATGCGCAATGCAGCCACCGGTGCAGGACTCGGCAATCGCCAGGGTCAGCTTGCATTCGGTCAACAGCCGGACGATAACCGTCTCGATTTCCTCATCGTCCACGCCGTAAATTTGCGCCTTGAAAATTTTCCGGACGATGGCTTCCGCTTCACGGACCTGTTCCCCGCCATCCGCGCCCCGCGCCGACAACCGCACGTCCACCTGCCCCACCCGAGCACAGTAACCGACGTCGAGTCCGGCGGCCACGAGGGCTGCCAGCGGGGGTTGAATTTTTTCCTGCACCAGGGATTCAGCAATGCCACCCGTCCGCAACGTGCGGCAGACAAACGGCGCATCCAGCGGGAACTCGTGCCGGAGCAGCGGCACGACCTGTGCGTTGAACATCGGACGCAACTCGCGCGGCGGGCCGGGCAGCATCACCAGCCATTTGGCATCTTGGGTCCGGGCGCTTGGATCTGGGGAAAGCCGCTTGCGGGTTTGCGACTTCCCAGGCGCCAGACCCCGGACGACGGACGCAACTTTCATCGCCAGCCCCGGCGCAGTGCCGTTGGGATTGGCCAATACCAGCGCACCTTCCGGCACGAGCGCCTGCACCTCGTTGTTTTTCGGCATCGGCCGGTTGCGAGCCGCGAACAGTTCTTTGATGTGGTCAAGCACCGCGTCATCGCGCTGCAATTTTTTGCCAAGCAGCTGCGCAATCAAATCGCGCGTCAGGTCATCGGAAGTCGGCCCGAGACCGCCGGTAACGAGAACCAGATCCGCCCGGCTTAACGCTTCGCGGACGGCGGATTGGATGTCCGTTGCTGTGTCCGGCACCGCCACCTGGCGCGTCACAACGTAGCCGAGATCCGCCAGGCGGCGGCAAAGCCACTGCTGGTGCGTGTTAAGCACGCGCCCCAGCATCAATTCGCTGCCGGTGTTGAGCAATTCGATGTTCATCCGCCCAGTTTCGGGCCGGCACAGGCCGCTGGCAAGTCCGCGCTCTCCTCCATTTGGTCCGGGTGATTTGGGGTTGCGGATTTCAGCAGGTTCTCACCCTTTTCGGCCTGCCCCGGGAAATCATTCGACCGCAAATTTGAAGAAGCCGTGGGAAAGGACAATCTTCCAATCCGCTGTGTCCTTGACAAAAAAATAGACCTCATACGGGCCCGCCGGCAGCAGGATGCCAAAGGTGGCCTGATAGCGGCCGTTCGCGTCGGTGGTAATCCGGTTAAAATCGTAAAACTTCTGTTTGCCGAGTTGTGGCAATTGTTCCGGCAAATTGTCATTTCCTGCGTGCTGGACTGCGCCGTTGAGGGTGAGCAGGTACTCGTGATTGGGGGCGAGACCGGCGAGGGTCACGCCGATAACCAATCCGCCCGGGAATGAGCCATGATACTGGATTTCGCCGGTGGCGCCCGGCACAATGCGGCCTCCCGATAGCGGGGTCAACGGCAACGGCCCTGCAAATGCCAATGGACGGGCAAGATCCGCCTTGAAGGCGGCCAGGAATGCTGCCTCTGCCGGGTCTTTCACTTCCACATCGGCCGTTCCGCCTGCCATCTCGATACTGTTCCCTTTGGCGAAGATGACCGTCGCCGGTCCCGTAATTGGTTTCGGCGGTGGCGGCAAAGGTGTTTGGGTTGCATTCGACGCCGACGCACCTCGGTTGACCTGCCCGCCGTTGGATTTGAAAATTTTTCCGTGAAACGCGAACAGCGCCATCGCCGCGACACAGAACATGACGACGAAGACCACGGCCGGCCCGGGAAAGCTTTTTCCCGGCGCGGGCGCGGGCAGCGCCTCCGCGTTCGCCACCACCGCCGGAATGGGACGTTCGCCCACTTTTGTGCCCGTGATGATGAATTTGGTGTCTTTCGTCGCGGGCGCCTGCGGGGCCACGATCTTTTGGAAGCACGTCGGGCACTCCATCGTCGTGCCGCTCTGCGTTGAATCGCACCGGATGTGCTGGCCGCAGACCGGACACGCGTATTTGAATTCGCTCATAACGGGGCGACTGATGCTTAAGTTGGATTAAACATCCCATTTTTAAAACCGGACTGCAATCCGGCATTTGTGAGTGACTTTTCATGCGGTCCGGCGCACATTCGGACCGTTGAAGCGCATGAAAAAAATCTCTCCCGTTTCACGCAGCGGACGCTTCGCGCACGGCCCCGGCGCGGACGTGGCCCGATTCACCGAATCCGTTTCCTTTGACCGGCGGCTCTGGCGGCACGACATTCTTGGCTCGCTGGTCCATGCCGCCATGCTCCGCAAAATCGGCGTGCTCTCGCCGGCCGAGGCCGGCGCCATTGTCCGCGGACTCAAAACCATCGCCCGGGAAATTGAAGCGGGCAAATTCAAGTGGAAGACCGAACTCGAAGACGTCCACATGAACCTCGAAGCCGAGCTGACCCGGCGCGTTCCCGCCGGAGCCAAGCTCCACACCGCCCGCTCGCGCAACGACCAGGTGGCCCTCGACCTCCGTCTCTGGTTGCGCGACGAAATCATTTTGCTGCTCGGAGAAATTGCGGATTTGCAGCGCGCGCTGGTCACCCTCGGCGAAAAAAATGCCGACGTGCTGATTCCGGGCTACACGCATCTCCAGCGCGCCCAGCCGGTCTATCTCGCACACCATCTGCTGGCCTACGTTGAAATGCTCGAACGCGACTGCGAACGGCTTTGGGATTGCTACTCGCGCGTGAACGTCTGCCCGCTCGGCAGCGGCGCGATTGCCGGCAGCACCCTGCCGCTCGACCGCGCACTCGTCGCCAAGTTGCTCGGCTTCGTAAATGCCAACGGCCAGGCCCAGCTCACGCAGAATTCCATGGACGCCGTCAGCGACCGGGATTTTGCCGTTGAATTCTGCGCCGCGGGCGCGTTGCTGGCCGTGCATCTTTCGCGGCTGGCCGAGGATTTGATTCTCTGGACCAGCGCGGAATTCGACTTCATCAAAATCGCCGATGCCTACACCACCGGCTCGTCGCTGATGCCGCAGAAGAAAAACCCGGACATCGCCGAACTGGCGCGCGGCAAATCCGGCCGGGTCATTGGCAATCTCGTCGCCCTGCTGACGCTGCTGAAAGGCCTGCCGATGACTTACAACCGCGACCTGCAGGAGGACAAGGAACGGCTGTTCGACACCGCCGACACCGTCCGCGCCACGGTACGGCTCACAGCAGCCATGCTGCGGAACACAAAGATCAATCGTGCCTCCTGCGCCGCCGCGGCGGGCGATCCAGCCTTGCTGGCGACCGACCTTGCGGATTATCTCGTGCGCAAAGGCATGCCGTTCCGGCAGGCGCACCATGCGGTGGGCGCCGTCGTGGCCCTGGCCGAAATATTGGACAAGCCGTTGAACCGGCTCACGCTGGCGGAATTGCAATCCGTGGACAAGAAATTCGGCCGCGATGCACTGGGCGTGTTCGACTTGAAGCGCGCGATGGCCAAACGCAATTTGATCGGCGCACCGGGAACCAGTGAAGTCGCGAAGCAACTCGCCCGATGGCGGAAATTGTTGCAGGCGTAAAATGGCCGCCGACACAAATGCGCTGCTGACGGATTTGCTCCGGCAAACCTCCCGTTCGTTTTATCTGACGTTGCGCATGCTGCCGGGCGCCATCCGCCCGCAAATCGGGCTTGCCTACCTGCTCGCCCGCACCGCCGACACCATTGCCGACACCGAACTCGTGCCCGCCGACCAACGCATCGATGCGCTCAAACGATTGCGCGAGCGCATCCAGGGCACCTCCACCGCGCCGCTGAATCTGGGCGAACTGGCACAACACCAGGGCTCGCCCGCCGAAAAACTGCTGCTGGAAAAAGTCGAGGAAAGTTTTGCGCTGTTCCAGGCCCTTTCGCCTAAAGACCAGCCACTGGTCCGCACCGTGCTCAACACCATCACCGGCGGGCAGGAACTGGACCTGCGCCGGTTCGCCGCGGCGTCCGCCGAAAAGATCGTCGCCCTCGAAACCGCCGCCCAGCTTGACGATTACACCTACCGGGTCGCGGGCTGCGTCGGCGAATTCTGGACCAAGATGTGCCGCGCGCATCTGTTTCCAAAGCGGCGGCTGGACGAGGCGCAGTTGCTGGCGGATGGCGTCCGGTTTGGCAAGGGCCTGCAACTGGTGAACATCCTGCGCGATTTGCCGGCGGATTTGAAAAAGGGCCGCTGCTACCTGCCCCTGGACAAACTGACACCGGCGGGGTTGATCCCCGAGGTTTTGATGTCACCGGCAAATGAAGCGAAATTCCGCCCGTTGTTTCATGAATATCTCGACCGCGCCGAGTCGCACCTGGCGGCGGGCTGGGGTTACACGAACACGCTGCCGTTCGGGCAGATGCGGGTGCGGCTGGGCTGCGCGCTGCCGATTTTGATTGGCGTGAGAACGATTGGGAAACTGCGCGCCGCCAGCGTGTTGGGCTTGCAGCAGCGCGTCAAAGTTTCCCGGGCTGAAGTGCGCGGGATTATTCTGCGTTCGATGTTGTTTTACCCGGCGCCGCGGGTGTGGCGGAAATTGTTTTCCGCGGGCGGGAAAGCTGTTGCATCCGGGGGCAAATTGGCGTAGAAAAATGATATGCAAATCATGAAGTTGTTGCCCGCGGTTTGTGCGGCTGCCTTTTGTGCAAGTTTGATTTCCGTCCGTGCGGATGACACCCCGATGCAGGCCGCCGCCCGCGCGGCCTTGGAACAAAAGATGAACCAGCTGGACAATCCGCAAATCCCGACACCGCCAGCACAACCCAGCAAACCTCAAACCAATACAGCTCCCGCAAAGGCAGCGACCCAGCAAGCCGCTCCCGCAGCAGCAACTACGGCAGCCAAAGTCGCTGCGCCAGCTGTGCCCGCTGCCGCAACTGCGCCGCCAGCCCCGGTGGCAGCTCCGGTAGTTGTCGCTCCTGCAGCGGCTGCTCCAGCCGTTGTGGCGCCTGCTGAAACCCAGCCGGCAATGGCACCTGCAACGCCCGAGCCAGCACCAGCGCCCGCTGCCGTTGCTCCTGCTGCCGCGGCACCAGCCGAGACACAGCCTGTAGCGACACCTGCAATGCCCGAGCCGGCACCAGTGCCCGCTGCCGCCGCTACAGCCGCTACAGCACCAACTGAAACTCAACCAGCACCAGCGCCCGCGGCGACTGAATCGTCAAACCCACCGGCGGAGATGACCCCCGCCGCGTCGGCACCGGCCACACCTCCGCCAGCCGAAACCAAGCCGGCGGAAACCGCAACGACACCCGAGCCCGCTGCCGCGGCTCCCGCTACTCCGGCAAGTTCTGAAGCGACAACGACCCCGGCTGCTGAATCCGCCCAACCCGCCGCAACGGCTCCCGCACCGGTGCAAGCCCAACCCGTGGCGCCTCAGGACGCCGCTCGCGCGGCTTTGGAACAAAAAATGAACGAACTGAATCAGTCGCAACCCCAGCCGGTGCCGGCGTCGGCACCCAGCGCGATGTCGCAAGCTTCCGCCCCGCAAGCCGGCATGCCGAACCCGCCCAGTCAGGTCACGGCGAAGGTGCCCGGCAAAGAACTCGGCTTGAAGTCGATTGAGGCACCGAACCTGCCGATTACGGCGGCCCAGCAGGCGCAACTCGATGATTTGCTCGCAAAGTACAAGGCCAATGAGATCACGCCGCTGGAATATCACAAACAACGGGCGGCGATCCTGGCCCAACCCCAGCCGTAAAATCCCGATTTTCCCGCCCGCCGGACGCGCGTGTCCGGCGGTTTTTCATTTTAAACCCCGGTCGTGAAAACCTTCGGGGTTGAACTTTGGATTCTGAACCCTAAACTGCCACCGCCATGCATGATTTTCGTTATGTCGGCAGCCAGTTGTTTTGCGAAGGCGTCTCTGTCGGGTCGCTGGCGCATCAATTTGGCACGCCCTTGTACATCTACTCCCAGCACACGCTGACGGAGCATTTCCGAAAGCTGGATCAAGCCCTGGCCCCGCTGGACCATCTGGTTTGTTTTGCGATGAAAGCAAATTCAAACCTTTCCGTCCTGCGGACCCTGGCCAACCTCGGCAGCGGCTTCGACATTGTCAGCGGCGGTGAATTGCAGCGGGTCATCGCGGCGGGCGGCAATCCGCGCCAATGCGTTTTCGCCGGCGTGGGAAAGACGGAGGCGGAAATTAAATTTGCTTTGCGGCGGGGAATTTATTCCTTCAACGTGGAAAGCGAACCGGAATTGCTGCGCATCAACCGCATCGCCGCCCGGCTCAAAAAAATCGCGCCGGTGGCCGTGCGGGTGAATCCGGGCGTGGACGCCAACACCCACGCCAAAATCACGACCGGCACCTATGCCAACAAATTTGGCATCCAGTTCGAGCAGGTCGAGGGCGTTTATGCCCGTGCCCACAAACTGAAAAATCTGCGCCTGCGCGGATTGCAGATGCACATCGGCTCGCAGGTCACCGAGACCCGCCCGTTCGAGCAGGCCGTGCGCAAGGTTTTGCCGCTGGTGAAACGGCTGCAGGAGGAATACCCGCTGGAATTTTTCAGCATCGGCGGCGGCCTGGGCATCGTTTACCGGCCGGCACTCGCCAGCGGAGCGGCGGCCTGGTGGAAAACCTCCCCGGCGAGGGACATCCTGACACCCCAGAAATATGCCGGCCGGCTGGTGCCGCTGCTGCGCCCGCTGGGCCTGAAAATTTTGATCGAGCCCGGCCGGTTTATTGCCGGCAATGCGGGCATTCTGGTCACGCGCGTCGAATACGTGAAGCGCACGGGGCGGAAGAACTTCGTGATTGTGGATGCCGCGATGAACGATTTGATCCGTCCGGCGTTTTACGACGCCTACCATGAAATCGTGCCGCTCCGGCGCCACGGCGGCGCGATGCTCAAATCCGACGTGGTCGGGCCGATTTGTGAATCAGGCGACTTTTTTTGCAAGGACCGTCCGTTGCCGAAGGTTGGCGAAGGCGATTATCTGGCCCTGTTAAGCGCCGGGGCGTATGGTTTTGCCCAGGCATCGAATTACAACACCCGGCCGCAGGCCGCCGAGATTCTGGTGAATGGACGGCAGGCCGCCGTGGCGCGCGAACGCCAGCCGGTGAAAGAAATTTGGTCAGGAGAAAAAGTTGTGGCATGGTTAAGGTAGGTTTGTGATCAACGAATATTCCATCGCCGCCCACTGGACGGGCGGTTTCGACGAAGCCGGCCTGCGTCAATGGGCGCAGGAATTGCGGGCGCAACTCCTCGCGCCGCAGGTTTCGCTCGGCCTGGTCTTCATGTCGCCAAAATTCTTCCCCTTTGCCCGGCAGACGCTGGAAGTGCTGCGCGTCCACGCCCGGATCCCGCTGCTGGTGGGTTGTTCGAGCACCGGGCTGATCACCGGCGCACAGGAAATTGAAGGTGCGACGGGGCTGGTGCTGGCGCTGTACTCGCTGCCCGGCGCGGAATTGAAGGGCTTTCGTTTCACCCAGGAACAGGTCGAGGAGGCCAACGGCCCCGGCTACTGGCACCTGGAGACCGGCGTCGACCCGGCGCGCACCAACGGCTGGCTCGTGTTCATCGACCCCTTCCATCTCGATGCCGAAAGCTGGATCCGCTCCTGGAACGAGGCTTATGCGCCGCTGCCCGCTCTCGGCGGCCTGGCCAGCGGCATTTTCAACCAGCAAATGACCCAGGTTTATCTGAACGGCGATGTGTTTGAAGACGGCGGGGTGGCGGTTTCCGTCGGCGGCGAGGTGCAGTTGACCGGCGTCATTTCGCAGGGTTGCACGCCCATCGGCGAGACCTGGACCCTCACGCGCGTGGAAAAAAATTTGATCCATCACATCGGCAACCGGCCCGCCTACGCGGTGCTCGCGGAGACTTTTCAAAAACTTCCGCCCGAAGAACAGCGCAAGGCCCAGGGCAATCTCTTCATCGGCCTCGTGGTCAACGAATACCTCGAGGATTTCCACCGGGGCGATTTCCTGGTGCGCAATCTGCTGGGCGGCGACCCGCAGTCCGGCGTGCTGGCCGTCAGCACGCTGCCGCGGGCGGGACAGACGATGCAATTTCAGCGGCGCGACGCCGACGCGGCGACCGAGGACATGAACGCCCTGCTGGCTCGCGCCAAGAACCAGATTGGCGGCGCGGCGATTTACGGCGGCTGCCTCTGCTGTTGCAATGGCCGCGGAAAGCACCTGTTTGGCCGGGCGAATCATGACGCCGAAATGGTGCAGGAACGGCTCGGCCCGTTCGGCCTATCGGGATTTTTCTGCAACGGCGAAATCGGTCCGGTCGGCGAAAAGAATTTCCTGCACGGCTACACCGCATCGCTCGCGCTGTTCGTGAAGAAGCAGGCTTAGCCTCCTCGAAAAATCGCGGTGGGGAATAATTCGCCTTTGCTTTTTCCCGGCGGCGCGTCATGCTCCAACCGGAATGCCTCAAGAGGAACCCACATCTGAGCCAAATCGGCCCGCGCCGCCGCAAGCGCCGGGCGGCGGACGACGACGCGGTCGACGCGGCGGACGCGGACGCGGCCCGCGCCGTCCGGCGCCAATCCCGCAGGCGGATCGACCGTTGGGCGCACCAGTTGAAGGCAAACCTGTGCCCGAGCCAGGCACCACTGCCCTTCCTCCGGTCGCAATTCCTGGATCCGCGGCGTCCTCGGCCATCAACCAGGCCGTCGACGAAGTGATGGGCATCGTCGAGTCCCTGAAGCAGGCGTTGGCGCAAATGGAGGATGTTTTGGAGCTGGTTGAACACGCCGAGCGTCAAAAGCTCTCCGACGAACATGAGATTGACTCACTCCGCCGGCTGCTGCGCCAGTTGCAGCATCCGCGCAGCGGCCGGGGTGACCGGCGCGAGCACGAGATCTAAATTCGATTTCAAAATTTAGTCAAAGGTTGCCAAATTCCGGTTAGCCCGGGTTCTTCTGTTCCCGCCATAGTAGAGAGCATGAACCCTGGCCCCCCTTCACCCGGCAGCGCCATCTTTCTGGTAAAATGTGCCGATTACAAATGCCTTGCTGTTCGTGACCCGAATGGCGACTGGAGGAGCTTCTACGACGACGCCGAATTACACGATGTGGCTGAAGTCATCATTTCGGTTCCGCTGGAATTAGTCCTGCCGTTTCTTCCCGATTTCAAACGTGAACGATTATGCCCGGTCCGATTGCCGGTGCAATGCTAACACCCCGACAGTCATGACCTTTCTTTACCTCTCCGCCAGATGGTTTCTCATCCTTCCGGTCCTCTGCCTTTTGATTGGATTCAGCGCCACAGCGTCGAAGGCCGCCGAGAACGGGCTTACGCTGGAAGAGCGAGTGACACGGATTGAAGCGCTCCAGCAGCCCGGAGCGGCACCGATCAACACCGGGGACAACGCCTGGGTGCTGGCCAGTTCCGCACTGGTACTGATGATGACCGCTCCGGGGTTGATCCTGTTTTACGGCGGGCTGGTGCGGAGCAAGAATGTCCTCGCCACGATGATGCACAGCCTGATTCTCATGGCGCTGGTGTCGGCGCTTTGGATGGTCTTCGGTTACAGCATGGCGTTTGCGCCGGGCAATGCCTTCGTCGGCAACCCGTTTACCTATTTCATGTTGAACGGCGTGGGCGGCACACCGAATCCCGATTACGCCGGCACGGTGCCGCAACAGTCGTTCATGCTGTTCCAAATGATGTTTGCCATCATCACGCCCGCGCTCATCAGCGGCGCGATGGCGGAACGGATCAAGTTCAAGGCTTATGTGCTGTTCGTGCTGCTCTGGGTTACGATTGTCTATTTTCCGCTGTGCCACATGGTGTGGGGCAAGGGCGGCTATTTCAACTGGGCCCTGGGCGGCCGGGTGCCAGTGCTGGATTTTGCAGGCGGCACGGTGGTCCACATCAGTTCCGGCGTGTCAGCGCTCGTGTGTGCGCTCGTGCTGGGCAAGCGCACCGGCTATCCGATGGAGCCGATGCTCCCCCACAGCGTTGTGCTGAGCCTCATCGGAACGGGTTTGCTCTGGGTGGGCTGGTTCGGTTTCAACGCCGGCAGCGCACTCAACGCGGGATCGCTGGCCACCAGCGCTTTTGCAGCAACTCATTTTTCGGCGGCGGCAGCGGCATTAAGCTGGGCGGCGGCGGAGTGGTTCCACAAAGGGCGTCCGAGCGTGCTGGGCGCAGCCTCAGGCATGGTCGCCGGGCTGGCCACCATCACCCCGGCTTCGGGATTCGTCACCGTGCCCGCGGCGTTCGGCATCGGGCTGGTGGCGGGCGTGGTTTGTTATCTGGCCGTGACGAAATTGAAGGCGAAGTTCAATTATGACGATTCACTGGACGTGTTTGGCGTGCATGGCGTTGGCAGCACGACCGGGATGTTGATGCTCGGCTTCCTGGCCAATGCGACGGTGAATCCGGCGATTGCGTCCACCTTCCAGGCCAACGGCGTCACCGTCTCGCTGGCCGGGGGCACCAGCCAGTTTGCCAACCAGGCCATGGCCGTGATTTTTACCGTGATCTTCGCCGGGGCGGCGTCATACATTTTGCTCAAAATTGTCAATGCCCTGGTCGGGTTGCGCGTGCATGTCGAGGACGAAGATGCCGGGCTGGACCTGACGCAGCACGGCGAGCGCGCTTACACCGAATAACCGGAACAAAAATCCATGAAAAAAATCGAGGCCATCATCAAGCCGTTCAAGTTGAACGACGTTAAAACTGCCCTGAACGAAATCGGCATCCAGGGCATGACCGTGGTCGAGGTGAAAGGTTTCGGGCGGCAGAAGGGCCACACGGAAATTTATCGGGGCAGCGAATACACCGTGGATTTCCTGCCCAAGATCAAAATCGAAACCGTGCTGCCGGACGCGCTGGTGCAGCCGGCGATCCAAGCCATCATCAAGGCGGCCAAGACCGGCAAGATCGGCGACGGCAAGGTCTTCATCTCCACCATTGAAGACACCTACCGCATCCGCACCGAGGAGCGGGGCGATAGCGCGGTGTAGCCGGGTCCGGCCGGATTGATTTCGGCCTCCCCCGCCTCAGGCCGGCGGCGGGCAGGATTGGCCGTCTTGCAATTAAATTTCCGAACGCAGAATCGCCAGCGGCGGCTGGTTCATCACACTGCGACTCATCAGGAACCCTGTCACCACCGTCAGCACCGGGACCGCCAGCAACGCGGCGAGCATCGGAACCGGTTCCAAGACGAAGGAAACATGAAACACAAACCGGGCCAGCAACCAGGCGGCCCCGACGGCGAGCGACGTTCCGGTGAGCGCTCCCAGCAGACCCAGTGAAAAATATTCGACGAGGAGAATGGTGAAAATCTGCGCGCGCGAGGCCCCCAGGGTCCGCAGCAGCACGCTTTCCTGGATGCGCTGGTGACGGCCGGTCAGCAGTGCCGCCACCAGCACCAGAACCCCGGTCAGCACGGTGAACATGGCGAGGAACCGGATGACGAACGAGATTTTGCCGAGGATTGCATCCACCGTTTGCAGGACGAGCGTGAGATCAATGATCGACACATTGGGAAAGGTCCGGACGACCTCGCGTTGCATCCGGGCCGATTCCTCGCCCGAGCTGACGTGCGTCACCAGCACGTGCATGGCCGGCGCGCTCTCGAGCACACCGCGCGGGAACACGACAAAAAAATTCGGCTGGATGCGCCGCCATTCCACTTCCCGCAGGCTGGCCACCCGCGCCTTCACCGGAACCCCCTGCACATCGAAGGTCAATTCATCGCCCACGCCAACCTGCAGGTCTTTGGCAATGCCTTGTTCCAGGGAAACCGGCACGACTTCGGTATCATTGGTCACCTGCGCCACCCATTGGCCGGCAACAAGGGTTTCGCCGTCGCGCAGGCGATCGCTGTAGGTGCTGCGATATTCGCGGCGATAAACCCAACGCCGTCCGCGCGGCGGGTTTTCACCCGACAGAATGGACTCCACCGCGCGCCCCTTGACCGAGCTCAGGCGCATGGCCACCACCGGTGTATCGTCCAATACCGGCAGGTCTAGCGAACGGATGAGTTTGACGACGTCCGTTTGTTGCGAGGTTTGAATGTCAAACAGCACGGCGTTGGCCTGATTTTGGATGCGGGAAGCGACCAGTTGCGCCAGCAATGTTCGCTGGACGAGGTACAGGCTCATCATCAGAAAGGTTCCCAGTCCCAGCGACAGCAGGAGCAGCAACGTGCGATTGTTGGGTCGGTGCAGGTTCGCCACTCCCTGTCGCGCCGTGAACGGCAGGGCGGCCACCGCGAATTTCCGGGTGACGGCCATCAGAAGTTTCGCCGTGATCGTCAGGATGCCGAAGACCACGCCCAAGCCGATGGCGAAGCCAAGGCCAACCCGCCAGTCGCGACTTTGCATCAACGCAAACCCGAGAATACCCGCCGCCAGACACGCACTGACGAGCCAATACAACGGATCCCGGCGTGCCGGCGACGGTTCGTACGAAAGACGGAGGGCGGCCAAGGGGGATACCCGGCGCACCGTCAACAGCGGCAGCAGGGTAAACAGCAAGCTGATGGCAAAGCCGATGCCCATGGCGCGACCAACCGCCGGCCACGCCGTATAAAACCTGAACGAGAACGGTATGAAATCGGCCAGCATCCGGGGGAGCAGGGTTTGAATCGCGATGCCCAGCGCGCTGCCCGACACGGCACCCAATAATCCCAGCGCGGTGCCTTGCGCGAGGTAAACGGCAAAGGTTTGCGCCACCGACCCGCCGAGACAGCGTAACACGGCCACGGTGCCAAGTTTTTGTTTGATGTGCACGTGAATGGCGCTGGCCACGCCGACGCCGCCGAGCAAGAGCGCGATGAACCCGACCAGATTGAGAAAATGCGAGAGATTGTCCAGGGAACGGCCGAGATCGCGCTTGCGTTCCTCCACGGTATCCGGGCGAAAGCGGAATTTTTCCAGCTGCGGCCGGATGCGTTCCACGAGTTTTGCGACATCGGTATCCGAACCAAATTTGAAATAAGCATGGTAACTCACGAGGCTTCCCTGACCCAGCAAACCGGCCCGCGCCAGATCGTCCATGGAAACGTAGACCCGCGGGGCCAGGGCCGCGAGCACCACGGTTTCGCCGGGAACCTTTTCCAATCGTCCGACAATGGTGTTGGTGAGATTGCCCGCCTGGATGGTGTCCCCGACCCTGGCGCCGAATTGCTGGAGCAACGTTTCCTCCACCAGTGCGCCGCCGGTGTGGCGGAATTCCTCCGCCGCGGCGGGAGGTTCGGTTTCCAATTCCCCATAATAAGGGAATCCGCCGTCCAACGCATGAAGCTGCACGAGCCGGGTGCTTTCGGTGCGGGGCAGGAAAATCATGGTGGAACAGGAAATCTCGCGCGATTGCTCGCCGCCCAGACCCCGCAACCATCGTTCCTGTTCCGGCGTGAATGCGTCGCGTGACTCGATGGCCAGATCGGCGCCCAGCAACGCCTTGGACTGTTCTGCCATGGCGCGTTCGAGATTGCTGCCCAGCGAACCGATGGCTGCCAGCGCGGCAATGCCCATGACAATGGAGCCGAAAAACAAGAGCAGTCTTCGACGGCTGGTCCGGCTGTCGCGCCAGGCCATCCGCCAGGTCCAGGCGGAAAGGAAATGTCGCAGAAAACCGCGTCGGTCCGACGGGGCGGACGTTTCAGTGAAGTGGGGTTCCGTTTGCATCGCCGGACGGGTCAGTCATTCGTCGTTGACGACCGCCCCGCCTTTTAAGCGGATGTTTTTTTGCGCGCGTCTGGCAAGTTCGGCGTCATGCGTGACAAGAACCAGCGTGGTGCCGGCGTCGGCGTTCAGCGCAAACAGGCTGTCGATCACCAGCCGGCCGGTTTCGGCGTCCAGATTGCCGGTGGGTTCGTCGGCAAAAAGGATTTTTGGCCGGTTGATGAAGGCCCGGGCCAGCGCGACCCGTTGCTGTTCGCCACCGGAAAGCTGGGCCGGATAATGCGCAAGTCGTTCCGCCAGGCCAACGCGGGCAAGAAGTTCAACCGCCTGGTCGCGGACGCGGTTTTGTCCGCGCAATTCCAGCGGCACCATCACGTTTTCCAGGGCGGTCAAGGTCGGGATGAGCTGGAACGTCTGGAAGACGAACCCGACGGCATGGTTGCGCAGGCGGGCCCGGCCATCTTCATCCAGCGCGCCGAGGTCAACGCCATTGAGCCGCACCCCGCCCGCGGTCGGCAGGTCAAGGCCGGCGCACAGGCCGATCAATGTCGTCTTGCCGCTGCCGGAAGGGCCAACGATGGCGCAGGCCGCCGCGGCGGGCAACGAGAAGCTGACGTCTTTTAACACGGTCAACGAGCCGCCGATACCCGGATAACTCTTGGTCAGGCCGCGAACCTCCAGCATGGGATTTGCATTCACCGGCTCTTGAATACCTCAACCTGGGACGGCGTCAAACCGGATGTTCAGCTTCAACCCACCGCGATGAGGTTGACGCGAGCCGGAAATTAAGGTTCGTTTACGTCGATGACCGGTAATCAAACGAGAATTGCAGCCGCCACGCAGAACCTGCTGGTTCGGGTATTTTCGCTTTCAGCGCTGTTGTTGCTGACCCAGGCGCCGGCGGTCTCCGGAGCAAGAACGATCGTGGTGCTGGGCGACAGCCTGGCTGCCGGTCTCGGAGTGGAGCCGGAGCAGGCATTCCCGGCGTTGTTGCAGGATAGAATTGATGCCGCCGGCTGGAGGGACACGGTCGTCAATGCCGGCGTCAGCGGTGATACGAGTGCCGACGGTCTGGCCCGGGTGGACTGGCAGCTCAAACGAAAAATTGACGTGCTGATTCTGGAACTGGGCGGCAATGACGGTTTGCGCGGCATTCCGGCCACTACAACCAAAACGAACCTGCAGGCCATCATTGACCGGGTGAAGCAAAAGAATCCGTTGACGCTGATCATCATTGCCGGGATGCAGATGCCGCCAAACCTGGGCGGGGATTACACTTCGGCTTTCCGTAAAATTTATCCCGATCTGGCGGCGGCAAATCATGCGGTGTTGATTCCATTCCTGCTGGAAGGTGTCGGCGGCAAGCCGGAATTGAACCAGCCGGATCACATCCATCCGACCGCAGCGGGACACCAGGTTGTAGCGGATACTGTCTGGAAGTTTTTGAAACCGGTCCTGGAAGAAATGAATCCGGGCCGATCCTGACCTCATTCACCGCAACATCTCTTTCAATCTGGCCGGGTCATCGGTGGGGGGCAGGCAGGAATTTCCAGTGCAAAGATAAACCACCGGGCCATCCTTTGCCGGCAGCGTTTTGGCAAACGATTCGACCGGGCCGGTTGTGCCCAGCACAACCTTGTTGGGCTGATATACCGAGTGCACTGCGCGCAACAGTTCGCCTGCCTTGGAGGAAGCCGGGTCACCGGCAATGACAACATGGCGCGGTTCGTCCAGCCAGAAATCCAGCGCGTGCATCATGAACGGCATCGCGTGCGGGAAATTCTGCAGGCGATGGGCGAACAACTGCAAAGTCGTTTCGGCCGGCTTTTTGAAATCCTGACGGCCGGCAATGGCGGCCAGCTTCAACAACCCCAGCGTGGCCACGGAATTTCCCGATGGCTCGGCGCCGTCATAGTCGTCCTTCACGCGCAGTATCAAATCCTTTGCCTCGGCGGCGCTTTGCCAGAACCCGCCGTTCTCCGGGTCGTAAAATTTCGAGATCATGGCTTCCGCCAGCGCGAGGGCGAATTCGAGGTTTTCAGGCACCAGCGTAGCTTCATATAAATCAATCACGCCGGACAGCAGATAGGCGTAGGCTTCGAGCAATTGGACATGGTCACGTTCCCCGTCGCGCCAGCGATGATAAAGCGTCTTCGTTTTCCCGTCCCAAAGATGCGATCGAATGAAAGCAAGATTCTGCTCCGCGGCGGCGCGATAGGTTTCGTCGCCGAGCACGGCGCCGGCGCGGGCAAACGCACCCAGCATCAGGCCGTTCCACGACGCGAGAATTTTATCATCCAGATGCGGGCGAACCCGCCCACGCCGCACTTCAGACATTTTCTTTTTAGCGGAGATGAGCAGCGATTTTTCAACGTCGGAAAGCCTGGGATCGACGATACTCAACACATTTTGATCCGGCAGGGGAGCCGGGTGACTATGATCGGTGAAGTTGCCCGGTCCGGTGATGCCGAAGTAACGCACGGCCATTTTGAACTCATCGGGCGTGAGCAATTTTTCCAGTTCCCGCTGTGTCCAGCAATAGAATTTGCCTTCGTGTCCTTCGCTGTCGGCGTCCTCGGCGGAATAAAAACCGCCTGCGGGATGCGTCATGTCGTGCAAAACATAGTCAAGAATGTCGCGGGCAGTGGCGGCGAAAGGGGTGTGGGCGCGCTGGTGTGCTGGAATGCTGGCCCTTTCATCACGCCGCTCCTCCACCACTCCATCACGTCGTCGATTCTCTGCGACGAGGTGGGCGTCGAAGTAAAGCTGCGCCAGCTGGGCGTTGTCGTAGAGCATCTTCTCGAAATGCGGCACGAGCCATTCGGCGTCCACCGAGTAACGCGCAAACCCGCCGCCGAGCTGATCATGAATGCCCCCGGCCGCCATGCGTTCGCATGTGGTCAACACCATCCGTGCAGCTTCATCATCCTGAAAACGTTTTGCGCAACGCAGCAGCAGCGACGGCATGCTCGGCTGGGGAAATTTCGGAGCGCCGCCGAAACCGCCGTGGCGCGGGTCATACACCCGCTTGAAGGTTTCTCCCGCATGCTTGAGTGCATCCGTGGACAGAACCGGATTGCCCGCACTCCCACTCGTGGCCGCGGCCTCGAGGCGCGCGTGAAGGTCGGCAGCGGAACCGGTGAGTTCGCCTTTGCGTTCGCGCCACAGAGCGGCGATCTGCTGGAGTAATTGCTGAAAACCCGGACGACCGTGGCGGTTGTCCGGCGGGAAATACGTGCCGCCAAAGAACGGCTTCCGTTCCGGAGTAAGAAACACGTTCAGCGGCCAGCCGCCCGAGCCGGTCGTGGCCTGGACAAAGGTCATGTAAATCTTGTCCACGTCCGGACGCTCCTCCCGGTCCACCTTGATGCTGACGAATAGTTCATTGAGGACCCGGGCGATTTTTCCGTCCTCGAACGATTCGCGTTCCATGACGTGACACCAATGGCAGGTCGAGTAGCCGATGCTGAGGAAAATCGGCTTGTCCTCTGCATGCGCCCGGGCAAAGGCCTCGTCGCCCCAGGCGAACCAATCCACGGGGTTGTGCGCGTGCTGAAGCAGGTAGGGCGATTTTTCGCGCGCGAGACGGTTGGTGTGTTTGTGAACGGTGGCCTTCATTTAACCGGTTGTCATCCTACGGGAATCTCGGGCGGACCAAAAGGCAAACCTCGAACCTTCAGCGGACGAGGTTAAAGGCGGGGCAATTTTGCTTCGTCACTGGCGCACGGTTGCGATAGCTTGCGGACATGCTGTCGGCCAAACCATGGCAAGGCGAAGCCGTGATCCAATTTTGCGGCGCGCAGTTGCTCTGCTTTTTTCTCAGCCTCACGGTGGCCGGTTTGCTGCAAAAGGCCGGTCTCGCCGCTTTCCAGCCGCCGGACGGATATGGCGCGGTGCTGCTGGGCACGCTTGGTTTTCAAGGTGCGACCTGGGTGTTGATACCAGTTTTTTTGCACTACCACCGGGTCGCCTGGCAGGAGGCCTTTGGTTTTCGGACCCCACAAATGCCACGCACACTGTTTATGGCCGGGTTGATTGCCATCGCCATTCTGCCGGTGGCCTGGGGATTGCAATTCCTTTCAGGCATCGTGCTGACCCGCATTGGCTGGCCGCCCGAGGAGCAGGTTGCCGTATCCCTGGTGACCCATGCGAAATTGTGGTGGATGCAAATTTATCTGGGTGTGTTCGCCGTCGTGCTGGCGCCGGTGGCTGAGGAATTTATTTTTCGCGGCCTGTTGTATCCGTTCTTCAAACAGCTCGGCGGCCCGCGACTGGCCCTGATCGGCGTCAGCCTTGGGTTTGCCTTGATTCATCTTGATGTGGCGACGTTCGTGCCATTATTTGTATTCGCGCTCGCCCTGACCTGGCTTTATGAACTCACCGACAGTTTATGGGCGCCGATCGCGGCGCATGCGCTGTTTAATGCAACGAACCTCGTGGTGCTCCATTTTGAAGGCCCGCTGAACCAGTTTTTGCAACAGTCGGGACACGTTTTGCATCTGACATGACTGAGTTTGAACTCATCGCGCGCCTGACCCGATCGCTGCCGACGAACCAAAACGTCGTGGCCGGCGCCGGCGATGATTGCGCGGTGCTCGATTTCGGGCTGCCGGACCGGTGGCTCCTGTTGAAAACCGATGCGATCGTCGAGGGCGTTCACTTCACCGGGGACACGGCTCCCGAAAAGATCGGGCACAAGGCGCTCGCCCGCTGCCTCAGTGACCTTGCCGCGATGGCCGGCACACCCAACGCCGCGCTGGTGACCATCGCCCTGCCGCAAAAATTCGACGCGAAATTCGTCGAGGCCATTTACGATGGCATGAAGGTGCTGGCACAAAAGCACGGCACCGCGATCGTTGGCGGCGAGACGACCACAAATCCGGAACGTCTTCTGATCTCCATCGCGTTGCTGGGTTTTGTGCCGCGTGGGAAGGCCGTGTTGCGCTCAGGGGCAAAGGTGGGCGACGCAATTTTTGTGACCGGCGAACTGGGTGGTTCGCCGGCGGGCAAGCACCTGGAATTTGAGCCGCGCCTTGTCGAGGGGCGCTGGCTGGCGGAACACTTTCCCATTCACGCCATGATTGATTTGAGCGACGGGCTGGCCGGCGATTTGCGACACATTTTGAAAGCGAGCCGCGTCGGTGCGGAACTGCTTAAGACGGCCATCCCCATCAACCGGGCGGCGAGACTTCGGGCGCACGGAGGCTCCCCGGCCAAACCCGCGCTGGTCGCGGCGCTCACGGACGGCGAGGATTTTGAATTGCTGTTCACGGTGGCGGGCACCCACGCCGTAAAGCTGCTTGACGCATGGAACCGGCAATTCCCGACGCTTCGCCTGAGCTGCATCGGCAAAATCACGGCGGGCGAAGGCCTTATGCTGCGCGACAAGAACAGCACCCAACCACTCACCGTTGATGGCTACGTTCATTTCGCATAGTCCGGCGGAGACCGAATTGCTCGGCGAATGCTGGGGTCGCGCCGCGGAACGCGGGCTCGTCATCGGTCTGTCCGGTGATCTGGGTGCGGGCAAGACGCAACTCGTGAAGGGCATCGCGCGTGGGTTGGGCGTGACCGCACGGGTACATTCGCCAACCTTCACGCTGGTGAACGAATACGGCGGCGGACGTTTGCGGCTGTTTCATCTGGATTTATACCGGCTAGAAACTCGCGGGCAGACGGTGTCTGCCGGATTGGAGGAATACCTGCAACCGGACGGCCTGGCGGTGATTGAATGGGCGGAAAGGCTGGAAGATGGAGGATGGAAGATGGAAGCTGTCAAATTCAGAAAAGCAAAAATCGAGATTTTAAACGAAACAGAGCGGCGGATTATTTATGAAGATTTTGGCGCTTGAATTTTCATCCGCACACCGGAGCGTCGCCGTCGTGTGCGGCCGCGCTGGCGGCGCCGCGTCCGCGGTCAGCGAGGTGCTGGAGACCGGCGCCATCGGAACGACGGCGTTTGCGATGATCCGCTCGGCGCTGCAGGAGGCGAAACTGGAGCGTGAGCAGATTGAAGTTCTGGCCGTTGGCCTGGGCCCCGGGTCTTACACGGGCATCCGCGTCGCCATCTCGATTGCCCAGGGCTGGCAACTGGCGACCGGCAACGACGGGATGAAACTGCTTGGCATCTGCAGCGCGAATTGTCTGGCGGCGCAGGCGCAGGCGGAAAAAATCTTCGGCCGGGTGAGCGTGGTGATCGACGCGCAAAGAAATGAATTTTACCTGGCGGCGTATGAGATATCTGCGGGCGGTTGGACGGTGATTGAACCGTTGCGGATTCAGTCGCGGGCGGAGGTTGCATCGCGAGCCAGCTCGAATGAACTTTTAATCGGACCAGAGATCACGCGGTGGTTTCCGCGCGGCCGGATCGTCTTCCCGCGGGCCGCGATGTTGGGACAGCTCGCCTTGAGTCGAAATGATTTTACTGCGGGCGAAAAACTGGAACCGGTTTACCTGCGGGAAACAAATTTTGTGAAGGCCCCGCCAGGCCGGTGGACTGCGTCTTGACCGGTGGTTTTGATTTCGAGCGAAGCTCGCTGATCTCCGTCGTTGTCAAGTTTCAGGACACTAAAATTGGCGCAGGATAGGGCAAATCTTCGGGCAATCCGGCCGCCAGGTTGATTGGCGCGGTATTCACCATCTCCAAGGCATTTTTGCACAAGGATTTGTGACATTATGAGTAAAGCCCGTTAATCGGGATGCTTCCCATTTGATTTCTCCATCATGGCACGTGCTGTGCTGAAAAAACCACTGTTTGGTGGGCATTAACGCCGCTGGCGCAAACTCAAATTTATATGCTGGTTCGAATTCGCAAAGTTGGGAAAAACAAATCCCGTTTCTCATGCACCGCAATGACGCTGGTGGAAGTCATGATGGCCATCATCATCCTGGCGGCGGTCATGGGGGGAATCATTGAGGGATATGTTCAGGCCAACCGAATGGCGGAATACAGTTCCATGTCGCTGGCCGCACAATCGACGGCTTCCCAGGGTCTGGAGCAGGCGCTGGCGGCAAGATGGGACTCCCAATCCGGGGACACGAACATCGGCTATGGACACGCCGACGAACTGGGCACGGTAACCAATTATGTGATGGGAACCAATGTGCTGGACATCCCGGTATCGGGGGCGGCGATTCCCGTGACAAATCTCGTCACCATCTCCACGGTTTCCACCGCTCCGAAAGTGCGGCAAGTCCGTTCCGATGCCATCTGGGTTTTTCCGCTGACCGGGGTGACTTACACCAACACCACGATCACGCTGCGCGCACCTGACCAATGAAAACTGAACCACTCAAACGGATGGACTCGGGCCGGGCCGGCGCCTCCGCCTTCACCCTGGCCGAAATGTTGATCGCGATGACGATTTTTACGATGGTGATTGGCGCCATGGTCGCCACCCAGCTTTTTGGGCTGCGCGTTTACACCCTCGCGGCGACCAAGCTGTCGGCCACCGCGGGCTCCCGCAAGGCGCTGAACCAGATGCGGGATCAGATCCGGCAGGCGAAGACGCTGAATGTTGGGATTGTTAACAATGGCGACGTTACCACCTTCAATGCCCTTGGGCTGACGAACAATCAGGTGGGCAATGCGCTGCTGGTTTATCCCACCACCAATACAAGCACGTACACCTATTTCTATTTAAACACCACCACCACCACCAATTGTACCCTGATGCAGTACACCGCGGCCTCCAACGCGGCAAACACCAGTATTTTAACCAACACCTATGTGCTGGCCGGTTACATCACAAACCAGGACATTTTTACAGCGCAGGACTGGACGGGCAATATCCTCACAAATGAAAACCAGAATGATAACGGACTGGAGAGCATTCCCAATCGCCTGGTCATTTACGTGAAGTTGCAATTTTACGAGTGGGAATATCCCATCGCCGTTGTCGGGACCAATACCGGCTTTGGCAACATGTACGATTATTACCAGTTGCGCACGAAGATCACGCGGCGCGCGTGGAATTGAAAATACCAAGGAGCCTTATGCAAATCTCAATCAAATCCGTCGGGCGGAATCAATCCGGCTGGGTCCTGTCCATGACGCTGGCGTTCCTGGTGGTCACCCTGATCGTCTTCGCCAGCATCATGTACTGGATCAGCAGCAACGCCAAAGTGACGCAGCGTAACAACCTCTTCAACATGAGCCAGGCCGCCGCCCAGGGTGCCTGCGAAATCACCATCGCCCAAATGGACCGCGACTTCATCTATCAAAGCATCAATAACACCAATGTTTACATGCCGCTGGTTACCAACATCAACCAGTCCGGCTGGCCGGTGCAATTCAAATTCTCCGACACCAATGGCAATCCGAACCAGATTGCCGTGAGCATCTACCCCCAAAACTGGGCCACCAACTTTGTCGCTTTGAATTCCCAGTTCAGCGGCCTGTATGCCGCCGTGGCGCAGTGCGATTTGTATGCCATGGCCACCACCTCCGCCACCAACGCGGGTTATAACATGTCCGCCATCGTTCACGAATCGGCGCAACTGGCCGCCATCCCCGTGTTCCAATTCGGCGTTTTTTACAACCTGGACCTGGACATCGGCAACGGGCAAACGATGACGATGAACGGCAAGGTCCACTGCAACGGCACCATCTGGATGTGCCCGCAGGCTTTAATGACCTTCAATGATGATGTCGAAGCCTCTGTGATCGTGACCAACGCGGATAATCCGAGTGACGAGCAAAATCATACCTTTAGCGCAAGCAACCTTAAGTACGTCATCACCCTGAACAATCCGGTCTCCGGCGCGGATTCCCTCAACATGCCGATCAGCGGTGGTTCGAGCAATGTCGAATCCATTCTCAACCTGCCGCCGGCGGGCGTGGCCGCGCCAGCCGCAGCCGCGTATTATCCCACCAACCAGATCTACCTTTACAACGAATGCGACCTCATCATTTCCAATGCCTGGAACGGCACCAGCGGCGCCCTGGGGACCAACATCACGATTTTTTACCAGGATAACAATCAGTCGGGTGGTCCTTTGTTCCAACTTACGAATAACGAGATTTGCACGTTTCAAAGGATAAGCAGTCCCACCAATTGGCCTCCCTATTGGACCACCAATAGTCAATTCCGTCCCTTTACGAATTATGCAGCCACGCCCGTCGCGTCCAGTTTCCCGTTCGTGACGAATGTCACCTTTGTTGACTGGCGCGAAGGCTATAACGGAGGTTCAGGTCCCCCGAAAAATGTGCAGGCCGTCCAGATTGACGTTAGTTTGCTGAAAGCCTGGCTGGCCGATACCAGCAAGGAAGGTTATAAGTATAACCAGATTTGCGGCGGCCCCGCCGGCGTTACCGGCAATAAAGGCCATGGCATTGATTCCATTTACGTCTACAACAGCGTTCCGCTCACCAACCCGCCAGTCAACCAGATGCTTCCTGCCGTGCGGATGATCAATGGACAACAAATGCCATCCGCCAAGGGCCTCACCGTCGCCACACCCATGCCGATTTATGTATTGGGCGATTACAATGTCACCCGGGACGGCGTTAATTTCTCCCGGACGCCGGTCGGGAACACCACGTACACTTATCCGTCCTCGCTCCTGGGCGATGCCATGACCATTCTTTCCAACGGTTGGCAGGACACCAATACCAGCAATCTGCCCGGTACAAGTTCCGCCACCACCGTCAACACAGCTTGTTTCGAAGGCATTGTCCCCTCCATCACGGTTGGTGGCGTCAAGCACTATAGCGGCGGTTTGGAAAACTTCATCCGTTTGTTGGAGAGTTGGGGGTCAACGACTTTGACTTACAACGGTTCAATCGTCGTGATGTTCCAGAGCATCTACGCGACGAATTACTGGCATGTAACCGGCAATTACTATAATCCCCCAAGTCGCCAATGGGGTTTCGACACGAACTTCATGTCGCAATCTGGAATGCCACCCTGCGCGCCACAGGCCAAAGCCATCATCCGCGGCAATTGGGTCACCGGTGGCCAGTAATCGTCTACATTCATTCTGTTCCGGCTGAACGTGGCTTTGCACCACACTTCAAACCGGTCTCGCCCACCGGGTCGCGCAAGGTCACGAAGCGCTGCTCCCCGCAAACTAAGGTTTGCGGCTGTAGCCTGCGCCCCTAAACTGCCGGCGTGAAAGCCGCCATCCTGCACGGCAAGGAAAAAATCGCGATCGAAGACCTCACGCCACCCGCCCTCAAACCGGGCGAGGTCCGCATCCGCGTCGAGGCTGCCCTCACGTGCGGCACCGACCTGAAGGTATTCAAGCGCGGTTACCACGCCAAAATGATCGTGCCTCCCGCGGTCTTCGGCCACGAACTGGCAGGCGTCATCTCCGAGCTGGGAGCAGGAATTTCCGGGCTGGGCTGGGAAATGGGTGATCGCGTCGTGGTGGCGAATTCTGCCCCTTGCGGTGGCTGTTTTCACTGCCAGTCGGGCCAGGAAAATCTCTGCGAAAACCTGCTGTTTCTCAACGGCGCCTATGCCGAGTTCATTGTCGTGCCCGCGCGTCTCGTCCAAAAAAACCTGTTGCGGCTCAAGCCGGAGACTGATTTTCGCGACGCCGCGCTGGCCGAACCGCTCGCCTGCGTCGTCCAGGGCGTCGAGGACACCCAATTGCGTTCCGGACAAAACGTGCTGGTCATTGGGGCGGGGCCGATTGGGCTGATGTTCGTTGCGCTGGCCAAAAATCTCGGCTGCCAGGTGACCGTGGCCGGCCGCCGGGCGGCACGGCTCGAAGCCGCGCAACGGCTCGGCGCCGACCGGGTGGTGGACATCGGCGACGGGAACGGACTCGTCACCAGGATTCGCGAGAAGACGCGGACGCATTTCGACGCGGTGGTTGAGGCCGTCGGTCATCCGGCGGTTTGGGAAGCCGCGGTGCATCTGGTGCGCAAGGGCGGCGCGGTGAATTTTTTCGGCGGCTGTCCTTCCGGCACCAGCATCACGCTGGACACCACGCTCATCCACTATTCCAACCTCACCTTGCTGGCGAGTTTTCACCACACGCCCCGCACGATCCGGCGGGCATTGGAATTCATCGAAGCGAAAGTGATCCGGGCCGCGGATTTTGTGGACGGCGAATGTCCGCTTTCGCAATTGCCCGAATTGTTCCAATCCATGGCCGCGGGCAATCACGCCGTCAAAACCCTGATTCAGGTTCACGAATGACCCACGCCCATCGGATGGAAAAGGGTGGCTTGGCCTGGCTCCGGGTGAAGGCTCACGGTTTCAAAAAAGTCTCCAGGTCTTGCTGCATCTTTTTCAGGTCCGGCAGGTTGATGTACATCATGTGGCCGGCGTCATACCCGGCGTAGGTGATGTTGGTGCGGTAATCGGCGGCGAGCTGCATGTGTTCGAGCGCGTGGCGCACCGTGTCAATCGGGCAGACCAGATCGCACCGCCCGCCCAGCACCAGGACGCGCATGTAGGGGTTCTGATTCATGGTGGAGGCCAGCTTGTCGCTCGCGTTGGCATAATTGTTCCGCACCCCGTAGTTCCACGGCTGCACGCCGGCCAGGATTTCGTAGGGCAGATCATCCTCAAATTTCAGCTCGCCGCGCACATACGAATTCATCGCCGCGGAAAACGGCCCGAGCGTGGCCGCGCTGGACGGATCAAAATCGGGATACGGCGATGCCGGATCATCGTCGCGGCCCGTAAGCCGCGCATCGTAGGCACCGAGAATCAGGCCCTCGTCGTGCAGCAGTTGTTTCCGGAACACCCCCTGGTCAACCCGCAGGTTGTTGTCCTCGATGACCTGCGGCTTCAGGCCGGTGAGCCGCACCAGTTCAGCCACAATTTTCTGCCGTTCCTCCGCGGACAGGGCGTCGCCCTGTTGCAGCGCCGTGGCATATTCGCCCCGCGCAAACTCGCGTGCCTCGGCAAGCGCCTTGGGCAGATCGGATTGCAAATCGGGCGGCAGCTTTTTGTGGAACTGCGCCGCAGCCGTATAGGCCGGCAAATAAAGCGCGAACGGCAGGTCGTTGCCCGTCTGTCCCCAGATGGTGCCGAAATCCAGCACGCCGGAAACCAGAATCAAGCCGTTCAAATACATGCCGTAGCGCGAGCGCAAATGGTCGGCCAGCCCCGCCGCGCGAAAGACGCCGTAACTTTCGCCGCACAGATATTTCGGCGAGAGCCAGCGGTCGTGCCGCGTGGTCCAGAGCCGGATGAATTCCCCGACGGAATCGAGATCGGCGGAGTCACCGAAAAAGTCGTCGGCCTTCTCATCCTTCACCGGGCGGCTGAAACCGGTGGCGACCGGATCAATGAATACCAGGTCGCTGTCCGCCAGCACGGAATATTCGTTGTCCACCAGGCCGAATGGCGGCGGCGGCAGCGTGCCGTCGTCGTTCATCTTCACGCGGCGCGGGCCGAGCGCACCCAGGTGCAGCCAGACCGATGACGAGCCGGGACCGCCATTGAAACAAAACGTGACCGGCCGCGCGGATTTGTCGGTCTGGCCGGTGCGGGTATAGGCGACGTAAAACACGGACGCCCGCGAAGTCCCGTCGGGCTTGAGCAACGGCAGCATTCCGGTCTCGGCCACATAGGTCACGCGCTGGCCGGCGATGGTCACGGTGTTGGTCGTCAAAACCGGCTTGTGCGTGGCATCGGGAATCGTCCCGGCCTCCATTTTCGCGGCCGGCGGTTCGTTGGTGCCGGCGGCGGGCGCATTGGTTTTGGCCGCATCGGCGGCGTGCAGGCCGGTTACGAAGGCAATCAGCAGGACCCAGCTTTGTCTTTTCATTTGAAAACAATTGTTTTTGCGTCAGGGAAAATGCGCTTTCGCCCCTTTAAACGCAAGCTGTGTGTCAAACTGGTTACGGCCCGGTGAATTGTGTGAAAATGTGAACAACTTTCCGCGGAAGTTCTTGCCCGCAAGCGGAATCCATGAGAAAAAGCACGCAAGCAGTTTGTCTAAAATATTTCTTTATTTAGATTATTTTATATTAATAAGTAGAAAACTAATTAATGGAAACGTTTTCACGGTTTGTTAATTCAGCGGCGCGGCGCCGGGCTTTACCTGGTCGGATTGCGGGTGATCATCGCCAGGCTGTGCTCCTGAATTTGATAACCCGCCGCAGATAAAAAGTATTCAGAAACTGACCAACATCAATTCTATGAAAAAAACAACCATCCTTGTCCTCGCCTCGCTGTTCATAACCGTGTCACTGCGCGCCGACGTGATCTGGCAGGAATTATTCACCTACGGCAACGGTGCGATCATCACCAACAGCATCATCGGGCCCGGCACGAACTCCGTCTGGATCCGGCACAGCGGCACCGCCAATCCGAGCGATGCGATCGTGAACAACCAACGCCTGGAAAACGCCGCCACGGGCGGCTCGCCGGTCAGCCGGCAGGATGACGTCCATAGAAACATCCCGGCCCCCTATAACAACACCCCGACGGTTCTTTACGCCAGTTTCATTGTGAACTGCACCAACCTGCCCAATGCCGCCGGAACATATTTCGCGCATTTCCAAAATACCGGCACCTCCTTTCAAGGAAAATTGTTTGCCCTCGTGGGCACCAATTTATGCCTGCCCGGTACATATCGTCTTGGAGTTGCAGGATCCGCCAATAATCCCAGCGTCATCTTCCCGAATGATCTGGCGATGAACCAGGATTACCAGGTGGTTGTTGAATGGGATCCCGTCAATCTTTATGCCATCACCCTTTGGGTCAACCCGGTCGCCTCGAGCGACTTAAACCTCATTAGTGGCGATCCGGTGAGTTCGCCGGGCGTGGCCACAAACTACACCTTCCGTCAGGCTTCGTCCTTTGGCAACTGGTTCTGCACCATCAGCAACCTGGTGCTGGCCACCAGCTTCGACGAAGCGTCCACCAACGTCTGGGCCAGCAACTCCATCCCGGTGAGCATAGCCTATAACTTCAAGCCCGTGACCAACTATGTGGGGGTGCCGGCGCAATTGTCCATCGTCGCCGCCGGACAGGGCTTGGCCGGTTTTTACTATCAATGGCAGAAGAATGGAGCGAACATTTCCAATCCCAACGGCAACTCGAATGTGCTTGCCTTTACCTCGCCAGCTATATCGGACACCGGAAATTACGGCTGTGTGGTCAGCAATCTGGTCAACAACACGTTCGCGGCCAGTTCCACCGCGTTGATGTGGGTGACCAATGGACCTCCGGTCATCGCCGTCCAGCCGGCCAGTTCCACAAATTACCCCGGCAAAAACGTCAGTATTTCAGTCACCGCGCAGGGCACACCGACAATCAACTATCGATGGACGTATAACGGCGGTGCCGCCACCAACGCGGATCCCACCACCACGAACACGGCCACCTTGCTCATCCCCAACGTCCAGACCAACAACAACACGGTCGGCACCTACCGGTGCTCCATCACCAATGCCTATGGCGGCACGAACACGGTGAGCGTCACATTGAGCGTGGCATCACCGCAAATTGTCAACATTTACACTCTGCATGGGATGGTGGATCCGACCTTCTTCCTGCCCACGAACACAACGCTTTACTACACGGTCACCAACGCGGTGGTCTACACGCGCGAGGTCACCAATGTGGATGGTTCCGTCAACGGTGGTCCCTTCACCGGCTCCGCCAACGGTGAGTTCTACATCCAGGACAGCTCGGGCGGCATTTGCGTGTTTGTTGCCGGCGGGACCACCCAGCCGCGGCAGGGTGACATTGTAACGGTCACGGGACCGTTGAGTCAGTTTAACAGCCTGCTGGAATTCAACCTGTCCACGGCTGATGCCTCCACCAGCGTCACGATCACGGGCCATAACAGCCCGTTGCCGGCGCCGACGGTGCTGCCCTTCAACTTCACCAACGGTAACGGTGGTTTCATCAGCGTCTCCAATGTCATTCGCAAGTACGAAGGACTCTATGTGACGCTGACCAATGTTTATTTCCCCGGCAGCGCTGTCGGCGGCATCTTTGCCAGCGGCACCTATATCGTCACCAACCTCAATGGCGACTCGTTCAGCTTCTTCCTGAATGCAGCCAACGTGAACATCATTGGCCAGACGATCCCGCAATTCGCGCGGACCATCAGTGGCCCACTGGGTTACTATCGTGCCACCACCGACACCAATCGCAGTGCAGGCTTTGAAATCGACCCATCAAGCGTCCCGGACATTGTTGCCGGGCCAAATCCGCCGAACGGGGTGATCGCCGTGACGGGTGGGGGTGTGCCGACCATCAACTGGCAGGCGCAGCCGTTCGTACCTTACAGTGTTTTATGGGCCACCAATGTGGCCGGTCCATACCTGCCGGTGGCCACCGGGCTGATTTTCACCACCACCGCTGGCACATTCACCGACATCGTGAACACCGGTCTGCCAACCAGCTTTTACAAGCTCAGCAGCCCATAACCAACGTCGAAAGACATCGAGGCGCTCCGGGCGAATACCGGAGCGCCTTGTTTGACAGTAAACAGGCGACAGTTAAAATCGCAGCAAGCTCTATGTGCAAATGCCCGGCTAAACCCAAAAGTCCGATTCCGACAATTCCGGCGGAGGAAACAAGGCGGCAATGTTGCATCGCTTCACCCAGTGCGTTCACGCTCATTGAATTGCTGGTGGTCGTTGCCATCATCGCCATTCTGGCAGCGATGATTCTTCCGGCGCTGGCCAGCGCCAAACGAAAGGCGCAGCAGATCGGCTGCGTTTCCAACTTGAGGCAATGGGGGCTCGGTATCCAACTGTATTTCCCGGACAACAACGATTTCATCCCGTGCGACGGAATGTCCGCCAGCGGCACCTATCCCGGCCCCACGCTGACCACTGGGCCATACGCCGGACTGGATGGAACCCCGAAGGATCCCAACGCCTGGTTCAATCTGTTGCCCGGCCTGTTCGGCGAACGGCCGTTGAGTTTCTACTCTCTTCAGCCCGGCGGAAATGCGTTGAAAAAATTCCCCCCCTTTAATTTTGAAGCCAGCTCTCCCTATGTCGCCGCCAGCAAGCTTTGGGAATGCCCCAGCGCCAGCATGCTTGAATCAACGGCGAATGGCACGGGCAGCGGCACCACCCTCTCCGGGGGCGGAGCAGACGGCTTCTTCAGTTATGTCATGAATATTGACCTGAAAAAGGATCCGGGCGATGCGTCTGGAATTGCAAATTTGAAATATCCGCTGATGCCCAAGGTGACGACATTAAGACACACGGACGCGACGGTATTCATGTTTGATTGTGTCTTTGACCCGGTCACTGAAGTGGTCAATAGCTCGCCCCAATACAACTCGGTCAATCCGGCAAACCGCCAAAACAGTTTTGCCTCCCGCCACAACAAAGGCGGCGTCATCAATTTTTTTGACGGCCACGCCTCCTACTTCAAAACCGCCTACGTGCAAGGCAACCCCTCCGCCGGTGGCAAGAACGAACCCTTGCTGGGAGACATCATCTGGGATGCGCCGTACCGGCATTAGCCGCATCGCGTAAAAGTGCCTGGCGGCGGCAATCCGGCACAAGCTTGCAATTCCGCAGGAAGCTGATGACGGCGGCCTGTTTGAATTTTGCCCGTTTGGCGGACGGGGAACTATTCGCCGATGATTTTCACCAGCACGCGCTTGCGGCGGCGGCCGTCGAATTCGCCATAGAAAATCTGCTCCCACGGACCGAGGTCAAGTTTGCCCTTGGTGATGGCCACCATCACTTCGCGGCCCATGACCTGACGTTTCAGGTGCGCGTCGGCGTTGTCTTCACCGGTGCGGTTGTGCTGGTATTGCGAGGTCGGCTCGTGCGGTGCGAGCTTTTCCAGCCAAACATCGTAATCGTGAATCAGGCCATCCTCCGCGTCATTGATATAGACACTGGCGGTGATGTGCATGGCGTTGACGAGACAAAGCCCCTCCTGCACGCCGCTCTTCCGGACCAATTGCTCGACCGTGCTGGTGATGTTGAGGTAATCGCGCCGATGCGGCGTTTCAAACCAGAGATGTTCGGTCAGGCTTTTCATCCGGCTCAAACGGCCGCTGCAATCGCGTCACCCATCTCGCGCGTGCCGATTTTGCTGGCGTGAGGTTCGTTTGGGCTAAAAATGTCGCCGGTGCGAAAACCTTGCGCAATGACCTGGCCAACAGCTTCAACGATGGCGTTATGCGCTCCATATTCATTGAAGCTGTGAAGCAACATCATCGCCGCCGAGAGAATTTGTGCGATTGGATTCGCCATGTTTTTACCCGCGATGTCCGGCGCGGTGCCGCCCGCCGGTTCATAAAAGCCAAAAGTATTTTCCCCGCTCGTCGCGCCGAGGCTCGCGCTCGGCAACATGCCAAGCGAACCGCCCAGCGCCGCCGCTTCATCGCTCAAGATATCGCCAAACATGTTTTCGCACAGCAACACGTCAAACTGCGTGGGCTTGAGCATGAGCTGCATCGCGGCATTATCCACAAACATATGTTCTAACGTCACGCCCGGGTAATGTTTGGCAACGCGCGTAACAACCTCGCGCCAGAGGATTCCATTTTCGAGGACGTTTGCCTTGTCAATGCTGGTAACTTTGCCGGTTCTGATTCCCGAAACTTTTGAATTCTTAAGGGAGGCGGCCTTGAAGGCAACGTGTGCTATTCGCTCAATTTCTTGTGTTGTGTAAACCATGGTGTCAATCGCGCGGTGGCCGCCGGGAATTTCCTCGGTCTTCTTGGGCTGGCCGAAATACATGCCACCGGTCAACTCCCGCACAACCAAAATATCAATGCCATTCCCCTGCCGTTCCTTGGTAAGTGGGCAGGTGTGCGCAAGTGCATTCCACAGAACGACAGGGCGCAGATTGGCAAACAGTCCAAACTCTTTCCGCAAGCGCAGCAACGCAGCGCGCTCAGGTCGTTCCTCCTTGGGAATTGTCGGGTCACGGTCCGGCAGGCCGACCGAGCCGAAAAGAATGGCATCCGATTTTTTACACAGTCCAAGTGTGGCATCCGGCAGTGCCCGGCCCGCCGCGTCAATACCCGCCCAACCAACGGGCGCTTCGGTGATTTCAAGTTTGAAACCGAATTTTTTTTCGATCACGCGCAGAACCTTGATGGCCTCGCGCATGACTTCGGGGCCGATGCCGTCACCGGCCAATGCTGCGATTTTGATGGTTTTCATGAATCCGGAACAGCGATGCTACGATTTTGACGCACGGTGACAATGGAATTTTACGCGCTCGACATTCGTCAATCGCAATCCAAAATCCGGCGCGATGGTTTTGCCCTACAAAGTCGCCACGCTGCTCTACTGCTTCAACGAGCAGGATGACGTGCTGTTGCTCGAACGCGCGCAGGAGCCGAATCGCGGCCTGTGGAGCCCCTGCGGCGGTAAATTGAAAATGGACATTGGCGAGTCGCCCTACGTTTGCGCCTGCCGTGAAGCGCGCGAGGAAACCGGCCTGTTACTGACCCCGGGTGATTTGCACCTTACCGGCCTGGTCAGCGAACACGGCTACCAGGGCCGCACGCATTGGCTGATGTTTCTGTTGGAAGTGAAACCCCGCCTGAAAAACCTGCCGCCCGATCATGCCGAAGGCCGTTTTCAATTTTTCGACCGCGCTGCGCTTGAGGGGTTAAAGCTCCCGCAGACCGACCGGGAACAAATCTGGCCGTGGTTTTGGCGGCATCGCGGCGGATTTTTCGCGGCGCATTGCCATTGCCATCCCGGCGGCCGCAATGACTGGAGCTTGGAGGAATCAAAAGTCCTGGCTTGATTTATGGACGAACCCATCATCGATTTACACAGCGACGATTATTTCATGGGCGAGGCATTGCGACAGGCGGCGCGGGCCTTTGCAGCGGATGAAGTTCCCGTCGGTGCGGTGATTGTCCGCGAGGGGCGGATCATTGCGCGGGCTTTCAATCAGGTGGAACAGCTCAAGGACGCCACGGCGCACGCCGAGATGCTCGCCCTGACGCAGGCCGAGGAAGCCGTCGGCGACTGGCGGCTGACCGATTGCACGATTTACGCGACCAAAGAGCCCTGCCCGATGTGCGCGGGCGCCATTGTGCACACGCGGCTGGCGCGGATGGTGTTCGGGGTGAGCGACCCGAAAGGCGGGGCGGCGGGCGGCGCGATGAATTTGCTCCAGTTTCCCACCCTGAATCACCGTTGTGAAATCACCGGCGGCGTCCGGGAGGCGGATTGCCGGGCGTGGCTCCAAAGATTTTTCGCCCGGCAACGGCAGAAACCGGACAACCCTGAGCCGGTTTGATCCGCTTTACCGGCGCAAAAGCAAAACGAGGCGTCCTTGCGGACGCCTCGCTGGTTTAAAACCCGGGCGGTAAAATTACTGCGGGAAATTGTACCACGGAGACATCGTCGGCGCACCATTGGTCGCCGTAGCCAGGGCCGTCTGCAGTCCGGCCACGGTGGTTTGTTGCGCGCTGCCATCCGCCA